>Ga0304730_1000068_pt1 | contig 110395 bp, 95 predicted proteins | sample M_130628_MF_Meta_FD_190474 | JGI IMG/M metagenome (GOLD analysis project Ga0304730, IMG submission 190474) | Freshwater microbial communities from Lake Montjoie, Canada to study carbon cycling - M_130628_MF_MetaG (v2) (version 2) | ecosystem: Environmental > Aquatic > Freshwater > Lake | place... | reverse complement strand
TATCTGTGTATTCTAATAATGCTGTATCTGTAATAACCAAACTACTATGAACCTCCAACCCTTTTGGTAATAAGGTTATATTTGTTTTTCTTAAATCCAAATAACCACCAACTTTCAAACCTTCTGGTAATGAGGTTAATTTAATACATTTATATAAAATCAAATCACCTCCAACTTTCAATCCTTCTGGTAATGAGGCTATATTTGTAAACCCTAAACTCAACCAACCCCTAACATTTAACCCTTCTGGCAATGAGGTTATTTTTGAATGCATTAAATTCAAATAACCTTTAACATTCAAATCTTCTTTTGTTAATGGTTCATTAAATATCAACTTGATTTTAAATGGAATATTATGTTCTCCCTTCTCTTCAAGGAATTCAAATATTCTTTTTAATGTTTCTTCTTTCACAATCTTGATATTTTTCCTTTTATAAATCCAGGATAAACCATTTCTCTTAATTGTCCATCTGTGTATTTTCGTAATGGGGTATTTTCTATATACAATACCCCCCTAACTTCTAACCCTTTTGGTAATGATGTTATTTTTGTATCTTTTAAATTCAAATATTTACCAACTTTTAATCCTTCTGGTAGTGAAATTAAATTTTTGCAAGAATATAAATCCAAAAGACCCCTAATTTTTAAGTCATTAGGTAATGAACTAATGGATGTATAATTTAAATGCAAATTACCACCAACTTTTAATCCTTCTGGTAATGATTGTATTCTTGAAAATGTTAAAATTAAGTCCCCCTCAACTTTAAACCCTTCTGGTAATGATTCTATACTTGAGTACATTAAATTCAAATCATCTTTTATATTTAATTCATCTTTTGTTAATGGTTTATTAAATAATAACTTCCATCTTAAATTATTTTTAGGTATTACCCCTTCCTTTTCTTCAAGGAAATCAAATATTTTTTTTATTGTTTCTTTTTCCATTATTTTTTATTTACAATAAAGAATGTTAATTGTTTTTTGTATGTGGTAATCTCCCCAGCAATTTGAACCTTTAAATCAACAAAGTATTTATTTGGTATTTTATCTCTGGTATCAAAATTAAAATAATATTCATTTGGTGTTCTGTTTAATTCTGTCCAATCTTGAACTTGGACTTGGGTTTCCCCCTCCTTAACATAAACACGATAAAATCCTTTAATGTTTGTTAATAATTCACTTGTGCTATATGCTTTTTTAATTATAACCCCAATCTTTCTAACATCAGTATTGAGTATTTTTTCTCCTTGCAGAATGTTATAGAAATCAAAATTATATGTTTCACTTTCTGTTGTCTTTGTTCCAGTTTTAATTCTATTATTTACATCATATAATACAAATTCATTTTCAACATTGGGTAATGTAATCCCATTTAAGGTCATCCCACTCCAAACATCAGTAAATACCATAGGTGTTGTACGCCCACTAAATACATTTGGAATAGATACCTCATAAACTCCCTTGGTAATTAATATTGTTGGCAAGTTTGTGCAACCAGTAAGAACATCCCCATAATTGTCAAATATATTAACAATTGGATTATTATCCAAATTTGAATATGAATCTTCATCTGTCACATAAAGATATAATTTATTTACCCTATTCTTAACAAAATTATTTCTATCATCCTTAATCAAATCATCATAAGTTGTTATTAAATATGGTTCATAAAATGTCTGGGTGTGCCTTGAAAAGAAGCCAACAGAATAACTTTCTGTTAAGCCTACCGCATTTTCATAAGATGGTGGATATGCAATACCCCAACCAGCATAAGATGCAGTAGAGCCGCTTAAAATGGCGTTTATTTCATTTGTCATATCAAATGAAATATCTTCATTACCAAATTCAAAATGTTGGGTATCAATAATAGTTAATTCAGAATAATTAAATTTGCCCTCATTTTTATTATTATATATTCCAGGCTCAGTCCAACCACTTATGGTCTTCCCACTAAACCAATTTGATGGAGTTGTCGCAAATGAATTGTCATCATTTATAACAAGAGGGTATTTTGCCCCAGACCCTGAATTCAAGTTTTTTGAATAATTTGTATAGTCATATCCAACACCTTCATCCCAATATTGCACATATCCAGTTGTTCCTTGGCTTAATGGAATTCTAAATAAATTCAAATCAAATGATGATGCTCTTCTCTTTTGTGAAGGCATTTTACCATTCAATAATGATTCATCAAATGATGCTGTATTCCTCATCACTAATGTATGAGTGACACTGCTTAATGAACCACTAAATATGATGGCATCATTAACTTTATCAATTAATGGTTGAAGATTTAAATTAAAGATTAATCTTGTTGGACCATATGCAGGGATTAGGTAATCTGTTGCCCCGTAGGTTAATTCCACAACAGGATTTCTGCCTGTATTTATTTTGGAATTTGATATTAATGTGTTGTTTCTATTGAAATAAGATAAATGAATTGACATTATTATTTTATCTTATAAATATCAATTCATTCTAATTTTTTTGTTTAATATCTTCTTTGTGGCCAAGGATAATTCACTTAACAAGTTATTTATTGTTGAACCATCTTCTGTAACTGAAACCGGGGGCAATCCTGGGAATGGGTGGGCATGGGTTATTAGAAATCTAACAATCAAATTTATTAGTTCCAAAAGTTCCTCCCCCCTAACCAATGATGATGTATTTGGCAAGATATTATCAATTATTTTATCTTGTTCAATGCCATATAATGAACCAGTCAAATCAATCTTATTCTTATTTGGCACAACATCTGATTTGTGGGATAATAGATATATCTCATCAGCCCCAATCAATGTTGCTGAATTATCTTCATTAACAATTTGTGTTTGGATTATTTCAGTTGTTTCTGTTAATGTGGGTATCTTTGTGCTACCTTTTGAATAAATAAAACCATAACCACTTGTTTTGGCAAATTTATCAAATTTAATATTATTGTATATATCCACCAGATTTTGTGGAATTACCTTGCCAAAAGAACCATTTAATCTAACAACTGTGGCAAATCCTGGTCTAAAAAATATTGGGTATTTCACCTCATTTGGTAAGAATAGTTGTGTGCCATCATCCAATTTAAGAAGATTATCACAATTTAAAATAAAATTATTTATGAATGCAATGGTGTTATCCTTGCTTAATCCATTAAATGACGATCTTGCTCTAATCACTTTTAAATCATCAACTGAACTATTAATATCAAGTTTGTTGATTGCAACACGTTCGTTTTGTTTTAATGTATATAGATTAACAACACCATTAAATGTTGATGTTGAATCAGGATTTTGAATTACCCATTCAATCAAAAACTTTGTGGCTAAAAACTTCTCTCTATCAAACTCCAATTCAACTGGGGGTAAAGCAATCTTACGTGTGTTGAATTGTGATACTTGAACAAATGACCTATTTATATTTGGATTTGGAAATTCTCTTGGGTCAAGTTGCCCCTTATATTTCCCAGACCTTATCAATACATCATTATCCTTGACAATAACATCTGATGAACCCCTACCAATAATCCCATTATCTTGTGGTTCAACAAATATCCCTTTTGTTTTGTTCTTTCTATATGTTCCATCCAAGTTTTTTAAACTCAAATTTGATTTAAATCTCCTACCAGAACCTGTGGTTATTCTTGCCTCAACATTACTATTGAAATTGGCACGCATTGGGGATGTGAAATCAGATTGAATGAAATATTGATTATCAAATTTAAAATCTTTATTTGCAAAGATAACCAACACCATTTCTCCAACTGCCAAAGGTGTGTTATAATAATAGGGTAGTAATGGCTTAAATATAAATGGATCCCTATCTCCCCAGATATCTTTCTTAATATTAAATGGGGGGTCAGTTATTGATTTCAAAATATCATCATTCCTGTCAGATTCAATCTCAGCCCTTACACGTCCAATCATAAGGGGGTCTTCAATGCTTGTAATAATTGCAGGAAATAATATTTTATTATCCATTTTGCCTTGTATTATACTCTTTTAGGATTATTGTATATAACTCCTCAATCTTATCCAAATTATGGGTCAAGTTAATCACAACATTCTTTGTAAAATTAAACTCCTCATTTAAAGTGTCAAGAGTTTGTATAATTTCTGCATTGCTTTTGTTTTTCAAATCCTTTGAAAACTCAATTATATTCTCAATCTTTTCCATATTATCCATGTCTTTTTTTGGCAAATACCCTTCCTGTTAATAGGGGATCAATAAACCCATCAACAGCGCCATTTGTTATTTCCTCATTATCTGTGCCATTTATGACAGCTTCAGCAAATAATAGAACCCTATTTGGCGTACCATCCAATAAATCTTCTGTTGGTAATCCCAAACTTTGCATTTCCCCAATCACATTAATCTTTGCCCTTTCATTTGAGAACCCTGGCAAAAACTGCGCCCCAATCAATAATGGTGGGGGTATTGGAATTATTGCGGCTTTGGTTAATATGTTTATGGAATTTAAAATTTTGCCAATACTTTCAATAACACTTTTACATTTTCTAAAATTTGTTATTGTTGCTATGATACCCAGTAAACCGGTGCTTAATGCCAATATAACTTGGACTTGTTTTTTTGAATAATTCTTGAAAACACCCCCAACAACCCTTGATACCAGTTTTTTTAATTTACCTTTAAGTGCGTTAAACAATTCTTTCAGAAATAACTCCAAAACTCTTCTTGTTACATTTTGCAGATATGCCTTATATTTTTTTGCAAAAAATTCAGCCGAATCAATTCCTTCATCTGTAAAATTTTTAATTGCTTTCTTATTCTGTGTTATGAACTCATCAGCACGTCCCCTAACCAATTCATATTGAGCACTTGCTGTTTTTTCAATAACTTGACCCAAAGCCATAATGGGGAATAAAACTTTTGGTGTCAAAATAGATTCAATAATTGATTTAACAAATGAAAATAATGTTGCATTATTGTTTGTTAAATTATTGTTTTTTAATATGTTTAAAATAGCGTTGGTTAACGCATCACTCTGGGCTGTGGGGCTTAATGCATCAAATCCCCCAACAACCTCCTTGGCATAATCAACAATTCCATCATAATCAATTGGCTGGTTAACAACTCCACAACTATCATAACTAACAATCTTGTTCTTATAGTTATTTACATTCTCTTCAATCAGTCTCAAATCAATTTCTGAAAATGTAAAGAAATCATCACTATCATCATCCAATTCAGCAATCTTTGCTGTACCACTAACATCAATCTCATCACTATTATCAAAGCACTTACCACAAAGCCTTTCAATCAATAACATAAACTTTGTCTTATCCCCTATCTCCTTTGGTGAACTACTCTGTGTTATGTCAGCCCCATCAAGCAAATAATTAAAGATGTTTTTTATTAAATTGTTGAAATCAAAAATGTTAATGCTATCATAATAATCAAAAATAAATTTGCTATAAAGATTAAACTCATCATCTTTACTCAATAAAGTAACAGCAATAAAATCACCTGTTTCCCCCAAATTATTCTCTGTAACATACTTGAAATCAAACAAAGGGGCTTTTGACCCCCCTTGATAAGTTTCATCATATTTTTCATAAAAACTTTGATTAGGATTTATAACCCTATCATATAATTCTCGGTTAAAAGGAAATCTTAAACTCCCACCAAAATTTTTATATTTATTATTATTGATACCATCCAATATGTCAACACCCCCCAAATTTTCATAAAAGAAAATACCAGAAGTTGAATCAGGATCCTTCTTTAGATTTTTCCATAAATCCAAATTCTTTAATGGAATATATATTTGGCTCTCAATAGGCACAATAAAATTGGCAGACTCAAAATCAACCAATTTTAGTGCTGGAAATGTCTGCTCATCTCTACAACCCAATAATTTGATGGCTTCCTCTGAAAGGATTTTCTTAATTTCAGGCAAGTTCTTAACAACAATATCTGAAAAAGTCTTTAATAACTTATTATTGGTATCAGCACCCTCACCATCCAATTTTTTAATGAACCCAATTAACTGGTCAAATAAGGAGGGGGTTCTGTTTTTTTTTAAATTTTTTACTGAATCAGAAACATTAATTGCATTTTTAACATCAGATACCTTCTTATCAAAGAATATTTGGGCTTGAGCCCTTGCTGTATCAGACGCTTGAACACTATTTAAATAAGTTGTGTAAGCATCAATTTGCTTACTAATATTCTTATATTCATTCAGTAAATTTGGCATATAATTACTTTACTGTATAATTATTTGTCATTTCATTATTTATATCTTTGTCCAATAAATTCTGCAAAACATTTTCATCCAAATCAGCAAATGAATATGATGTTTCATCTTTGCTCATTTTCTCCCAGATACTTGATTGTAGTTTAGATAAACTTAACTTCTTCTCAACACAATCATTAATGATTTTTTGCTGTTTTTCAATAACAGGTCCAATCATAGTCATATCTTCAGGTTCTTTCAGCATCGTCAACATCTTATTTTGTATACGAATTGCTGTGGTTCTTTGTTCAACAAGTTCGTTATAGATTTCTTGCATCAAGTTTAAAATTGATTCCTTATTAAAGGAAATTTCTTTTTTAAGCGGTCTAGCCATAATTATGTAATTTTATTTATAATAAAAATATAAAGAGATTTGAATTTCTTTAATGAAACTCTAATCTCTTTTGTTGTTAAGTTTGTCATTTCACGTAATGACAACAATATCAAATTTTTATTAAACTTTGAATTATCTGTTGATGTGAATATTGTTTCATATTTCTCAAACACATCTATTAAAGCCAATCCTAATTTTTTTTCATTATCATTTAATGATTGGGTTTCAACAAAATCTTTAAGTTTTATTGTATATTCTATTATGACTGAATCCAAATCCAAAACATCTTCATCAATATGATATAGCATATCTGGGCGTTGTTCTATGGTTGAAGATATATCCTCATAGGAAACTTTTCTATTTGTTTCTTTTTGGTCTTTTAATATCTGTCCCATTAAGTAATTCTTACAAATTGTGCCAAAGTAAGAATATGCCTTTTTGTTTTTAGATGGCTTGAATTTATCCACCTTGGTCATAAGAAAAGAATGGACATCTGTATGAAGTTCATTGAAATCCATATCTTTTCTATATAATCTATATCGCCTAATTATTGACGATATCATCTTGTCTAGGGGGTTTCTAAGAAATTCATTATATATCTTATTTTTCTCGTAAAAAGAATTTGCTGTTAAAAAATCAATAACAGCAGTTTCTTCTCTTACATCAAAATAATTTTCTTTTGATTTTTTCTTTGTTTTCTTAGCATCATCAATTACGTCAACAATTTGATTTGTCATTAAGATTTTTCAGTTTCATATTTTATTTCTCTATCTGTTGTAAAGAAATATTCTTTTTTAGCAGTTTGAAGCCAAAACTTAACTTCATCTTCAGTAATTTTATCTTTGGCAAATTTATAATTCCAGAATATAGATCCTTCTCTAAGATTTGTATGCTTATACCCCAATCTAGGTATTGTCATTACTGGTGTTGAATTATAGGTAAGCCTTAGTAAGAACTCATAACCAAAAGTTAATTTAACAGATGGTTTGAATCCTCCTATCTCCATAAATATATCCTTTTTCAAAATAATTCCAGATGTTTGAAAATTTTGATACTCGTGTAAGATATCATTTGTTAATATACCCATTTCTTGTGTGAAATTTGCGGCAAAAGTTGCTTCATTTGTAAAACCAGCAAATACTTCCTTTGCATCCACATCAACTACAACTGGTAAAAATGCCGCATAATCTGGATATACTTCAGCATATTTTCTAAAATTCTTAAACCAAATATTGGAATACTCATCATCAAATTCAAATAATGAAACCCATTCTGATGATGCTTTATCAACACCATAATTAATCTGTGAGCAATAATTTGGTTCAGAATCCCATTCAAACTTCTTTACATTTAAATTCTTAAAATCATAGTCATTTAAGAATTTAACAAGCGTATCTTCCTTTGTATGAACAATAACCAACTCATCAAAATCAGCTTCTTGTTTCTCTAGTGATGCAATTGCCTTATCAAAAAATATATCAAAGTCCTTACTTTTTGATGACTTGATTGGCAATATAATAGATAATGATAATTTTTTACTCATTTTATATTTTGTTTAATTGTTCTTGAAATGCATTTATTCTATTATCAAAATAACCTGTAAAACAATTGATAACAGTTGTTGTGAATTTTTCCTTGTCCTTGTATTGATTTCCTGTTTTTTCAACTTCTTCATATAATTCAGGCACTATACTATCCTCAAGCCAATTTTGTATAAATTCAGCAATATAATCAACAATCTTTAACTTGTCTTGTACCCATATCCCATTATTCTCATTCATCCACTCAGGGATTAAATCTGGGATTTTTCCAATAACTGGAATTCCACAAGACATTGATTCTAATGGATATGTTCCAAAACCACTAATATCATCAATCCAAACACTTAAAAAACAATTCTTTAATGAGTTGGCAAACTCCAATTGGGTAAGTCCCCTCATATCCCTAAATGTGAACCACCTGAATTGGGGATATTTTAAATAGAATTCCTTAACAATATTAATTGTATCTGTCTGGTCTCTTGTATGAACTGCCACAATTGGCATTGGGGGTAATTTTGGTTTATCAAAAATTTCTGATATATAAGGCGTAATGACATCATATGACATTTTCTTCATATAAGATTCAACCCGTTCTTTTTGTTTTTCAGATGTTGTGATGCATTTTAAGAAACCAAGGGAAGGCCAACTTTGACCGGGTTGTAAGGTATCCAATACATATGAATAAGATTGGGTTAATACAATTTTTCCACAAGGCAAATCCTTAATTTGTTCCATAATAAAGCCATAGATTTCAGGAAGCACAATAAAATCCTCTGGGCTAATTTCCAAGTTTTCCCCCTCTATTGAACGGTGGGGAAGATTTGCCATATAACTTTCATCAAGCCAAGAAGCAACTCCGGTATAATCCTTCTTTTCATGTAAAATAATGGGATTAAATCCACTATCTTTCAAAGCCATAGCAACATCATATATGTATTTTATGGATGCCCTAGCATTTCCTTTTGTGTCTTGGGCAACAAAATAAATTCTTGATTTCTTGTCTTTTAACTGGTTTAAAGAATCTTCAATTTTTGTTTTAATATCATTCATGTTAATATTTGTTTATTATCTTTTTGTTTAATAATGTATTAAAAGCCAATTTAAATGGTAGGCTCAAGTTGTTGCCTGAACTTAATCCAAGTTTTTCATCAACATCATCATTTTCTGTTAGAATAACATCTAACATTAGTTTTACAAGTTCATATTTGATGATATTTATTTTTGTGTCTGTTGCCCCTGTTGTTTCTATTGGTGCAACTTCTGTCATATCAACATACTTTTCAACAACATCTAAATCAACATAATAATGTTCTCCTAAAATTTTTAACATATTTCTAAAATTTTATCTTTTAACTCTTTCAGTTTGTTTATGCTATGTTTAGCTTTACTGTCTTTATTGTATTCTTGTTCATATTTGATAACCTTTAAACCATCAAATTCCTTTAATAATAAGTCAGGATTAGCTGTAAGTAAAACATCTATTGTCCCAATCATATTATTTTTTGTTTGTTCGCTATAAAACATAATGTTTTCAACCAAACAAGAAAATTTTGATAAGAAAAATAATGTGGCAGGTTTTGATTTGCCAATTTCATCTGAAACAATTATAATCTCATGCTTGTCTCTCATATCCATATATAAATCATTCAAATCATTCATACCTGTATATTCAACAGATCCCGCATGACCAAATATCTCCATAGGATGTTCAACATATAAGAAATTATACAAATCATCACCTGACACAAATTTGAAATGATTCATAAGATTTAAGGAATTAATTGGATATGTTATCTCATATTTAAAATCAGATTCTTCACCTTCATTTGAAACATAAAATTTATCATAAACTTGTTCTATTTTACCAAGAGTATCCCTTAAAACTCCATTTAAATCAATTCCAATCCTCATATTTTTTTAATATTTTTGATATAAGGGGATTTCTCACAATATCTTGAGTGCCAAATTCATGGTGTGCAATATCATCAACATCTTGCAACCTTGACATAGCATCATATAGTCCAGTTCCCCTTTTGTCTTTATATCTGTCAGTTTGTTCCAAATCACCAGATATAAAAAATTTAGTGTTAAATCCAATCCTTGTCAATACTAATTTCATTTGATTTGGCGTTGTATTCTGCGCCTCCTCCAAAACCAAGATGGTATTATCAATATTTAACCCCCTCATATAAGCAAGAGCCATAACCTCAATAACCTCCATATCCATTAATTTCTCACGGATATTTTTTCCAATTATTTTGTTTAAAAGATAAAAAGATGGATAAATATATGGATCCATTTTCTCATTAACTGTTCCAGGTAAAGCTCCTAATTTCTCTTCTGCTTCAACCGCTGGTTTAACAATTACCAATTTGTCATATGTATTGTTGGGGTCTGCAAGTAAATCCACTGCTGCCTTCATTGACATATAACTCTTACCAGTTCCTGCTGGACCAACACATATTGTAATTTGGTGGTTTAACAATTTATCGTAATAAATTGCTTGGTTGTCATTTAGGAATTTTTCTTTTGTTTTCTTTTTAAGCAAACTGCAAATTTGACTTTTCCTAGATTGGGGAGCTAACTCAACCTCATCTTCTTTTTTCACAAATCTTCTTCTTGTCATTAAGTTGTTTTATTACATAAATAACACATCTAAACATTTTATGTGTTATTTTTGGGTATTAAATTAATATTAAGACTTTTTTCTCAAAAATAAATCCAAATCTTCCGGTGTTCCTATGCCCCACATTTTGGATGCATTAAATGTTATTATTTTCTTACCATCATTTATGGCTTCATTAAAAACAGGGCAAACATAAAATTCATTATTCACTCTTATGTTATTATTTATCATTTGTTCAGCATATTTGACAAAATCTGAACCATTTTTCCAAAAATAATAACCAACTGTTGCCAAATCAGATATTGGATTTTTTTCAGCAACCATTGATGCAAAATTATTTTCATCCAATTTAACAAAAGACCATTTAGGGTGAGTTGATTTAAATGTTACAATGCCCCCATCAAAATTTGTTTCTTGCATTTTATACATAAACTCATTTGAGTTCCATTCAACATATTGGTCAGAATTTGCAAAAAACAATGGGTTATCATTATTTATCAAATCTTTAGCCATTAAAGCAGTACAAGCAGCCCCCTCAGTAAGTCCATCAACTTCAATTATAGTGCAATTTGGTGTTATTAAATTTAATAATGTATCTAAATTGTATTTTTGTCTATGAGATTTTTGCACAACATAGATAAAGTTGGCATCCAAATTTAAGTTATCAACCACAACTTGAATCATAGGTTTCCCATTAACATCAATAAGCGGTTTGGGAAACGTGTATCCTGCTTTTTCAAACCGACTCCCCGCACCAGCCATTGGGATTAACACATTTAGTTTTTCATTTTTCCATCTTGGAGTTTCTTCCATTATTAAATTATTAATGTGTTTATTTATGTTATCAATCGTTACACTATTAGGAGTTTCAACTCTCATAACATTTGATTTTGACCTATTAGCCGCTAATAAACCAAAAGGCGAATCTTCAATAATTAATGTTTCTTCTGGCAAAACCCCAAAATATGAAATTGTCTTCCAATACATTTCAGGGTGTGGTTTTGAATTATTCACATCCTCATTAGATACAATATAATCAAAATATTCAATAATGTCTAATTTAGATAATACAGTTAGAATGGTTTTCCTAATACTATTTGAGCATACCGCTATTTTATATTTCTGGTGGGATAATTCTTTAATTGTGTTCTTTAAAACATCATTTGGTGTTATTTTCTTTAATTCATTGATAGTTAATTCTTGTTTTTTTAACCATATTTCATTGTATGATGATGGGGGCAAACCCTTACTAGTTGTTAGTAGTTTTAATTTTTCATTTGTTTTTAAGCCATCATATTTATTTAAATGTTCCTCCCAGGATATTTCATACTTACTCCCTAATGCTTCATTTAAAGTTAAATAATGAATGTTTTTTGCATCAACTAAAACCCCATCTAAATCAAATATAATTAATTTTATCACTATATTAGACTTTAACCGTTAAGTTTTCATTGTTAAATTTATGTAGCCAATATTCAATCATTTCATCTAACATTGTTTCAAAGGTATATGTTGGCGTCCAACCTAATGTTTCCCTTATTTTAGTTGAATCCCCTTTTAAGTATTCTAATTCTTCAGACCTTAAAAATTTTTTATCTTGGCTAACATACTTATTTAAATCTAAATCCAACTTATCAAAAACATACTCAACCATTTCTCTAACAGAATGTGTAACCATAGTGGATACAACAAAATCATCTGGCTTTGTATGGTTAATTATCTTATGCATAGCTCTAACATAATCTTTTGAATGTCCCCAATCTCTATAAGAATCTAAATTACCTAAAACTAATTTATCAGCCAAACCTAATTTAATTTCAACAGCTGTTTTTACTACTTTATTTGTAACAAAATTTGTACCTCTTCTTGGTGATTCATGGTTAAACAATATACCATTTGTTGCATGTAATTTATAGGCATTTCTATAATTCCTTACAATATTATAACCAAAAACTTTAGAGCAACCATAAGGTGATACTGGATTCATTATTGTTGTTTCTCTTTGAAAGCCATCACTATCAACTGAACTACCAAACATTTCAGAAGAACTTGCTTGATAGAATTTAGCCTCTGGGCATACTCTTCTATATGATTCTAAAATATTTAGCACACCAAGTGCATTTGTTTGTACAGTAAATTGTGGAATATCATAACTAACTCTAACATGGCTTTGTGCTGCTAAATTATATATCTCATCTGGTTTAATATCACTAAGTAATCTATCTAAAGACCCTTGATCTAACAAATCCCCATAGAACACATTTATACCATCCCTAATGTCTTCAATTCTACTTTGTTGATTTTCAGCAATAGAATTTCTTCTAATTATACCGTATACTTCATAACCTAATTCAAGTAAGTATTCAGCTAAGTAAGAGCCATCTTGCCCTCCAATTCCTGTTATAAACGCTTTTTTATTCATTTTTAAATATTTTCATTTCTGTTAAATCAGGCCAATCACTGACCTTCCATTTTTTTGGTTTATTTTTTATTGCATCATCTATTTTATCCAAACCTAATTTAGCTGTCTCTGGGGTCATATAATAATGATACCCAACACAATCTATATTTTGTTCTCTCCAAGGCAAATTTGGAAGTCTTCCATCATAAGACATTTTTTTTAAAATTAAAGCATCATCATCATTGTCTAATAAAATGACACCGCCCCTTCCTAATGATAAATGTTTTTGGTATTGGAAACTTATACACATAAATGTATTAGGTATATAACTATTTTCTTCCCATAAAACAGCAGCATCTATTATTTTTCTATCTCCATCATTAAGTGCATAAAAATCTTCCCAATTTTCATCTTTCCACTCCCTCTCAATATTTAATTTATTAGCCAAAAATGGTACAGACAAATAAGTTCTTTTTGGGACTATTATTTTTTTTTCATTTCTATACCTTAAAACTAATTCAAGACCATGTGTACAAGAGTCAACACATATTGCGTGCTTTGAGCCAAAAAAATTGGATAGTCTTTTTTCAAATGTTGTTATTAATTCAAATGACATATTTATTTATTTTTAATAAAATTAATATAGATAAAATCTTCAGATAGTAAAATATTTAAACCCCTTTCAAAATTATCTTTAATTGCGTCTAGTTTACTATGATATAAATCAAAAGACAAATCTTCAACTTTAAAGTCATCTGTTAATCTAATTATACCATCAGTATTAAAATAATCACCAATATTATCAATACCATAATATATTGGTATTGTTCCGGTCATAAAACAATCTGTTATTTTTTCACTATACATATTTGGATATGTTCCATTTTCTAGTGCAAATGAAAAGCAATAATCTTTTAAACCATCTTTCTTATCTGCAATTTCATTAAACCCTCTACCAAAATGATCACATTTTCCTTTATATTTTTTTATAACATTTTGTCTAAATACGTGTTCTTCACACAATACCTTATTGGATGCAATCATTGAAACCAATTTTGTTTTTGGATATATATCCCCAAATTCCATACGAGACCTACCTCCTGTTTGGGTTAGCTGGAATATACTAGATGTGTTAGCTAATTCAACATCATGTGTGAATACTTTTATGAATTTGGATTTTAAATTGTCTGTATTTTTTTTTGCCCAATCATATACATCTCCAATAATTGTTTTTGATTCAGAAAGCCACCCATAGTTTTTTTTTGCTGGGTTTACATCAGCTAATATAGCATAATCAATATGAAAAGAAATTGGTGCCGCTTGAGTGTGTTTAACCCATTCAACATATTTTGGTTCTAAATCACCTGATGATATTGAATGCTGAAAACCCCCACCAATCATATTTATTTTTATCTTATCACCATTCATACCCAAGTTCTTTTGCATATTTCAAAACAATATCTTTATCTCTCATTTTTACTGGCTTTGCTGGCGAACCAACATAAATTGTCCAAGGTTCTAAATCTTTTGTTGCCAATGAATTAGCACCCAAAATAGCACCCTCACCAAAAGTTACACCAGGCATAATAGAACAATTAACACCACATCCAGAAAATCTTTTGAAAATAACATTATTAAATATTAGTTTTCTATATTCTATTGGTATAGTTGGACCAACTAACCCTCCACCAGTGTAATCTTCACTACCTGTTACTATTTTAGTTCCAGCAGCAACAAATGAAAAATCTTCAAATGTGACTTTTGTTGTTTTACCACCAATTGTGCAAACATATGGTGAAATATGAACATAATCCCCTATTTCTAATTGAGTTGAAAAAGCCCCATTATCAATTGCAACATGATTACCTATACTACATAAATTTGGATGCTTTATTATGGCATCTTTATGTATAAAAACATCCTCACCTATTGATTTATATTTTTGATTCATTATATGAATGTTTTATCAAGTTTTTGCCCCTCATAAGGTCCAGTTTTATATTCATACACAATTGTATCATCTTCCAATATTTCATAAGTATGTCCTCCATATAATGTAAAACTAGCATCACCAAAATTTAATACTTCTGTTGCTATAATTGTATCATCAATATCATAAAAGAAACACTTAACACTACCTTTTATTACAACCCAAGATTCTTGTGCAATTTGTTCAAGGTAATGCCTTTCTTTTGTTATATGTTTATGTGGTGGAAATGTTTTACCTTTTGGCATTTTTAGGGTTGCACATTGGATGAAATTATCTTCTGGCACAATTTCATTCCTACCACTTATTTCATCAAATCTATTGATGATATGCAACAATTTACCTTCTTCTACTTTTGAAAAAATTTTATTCATATTTACTCATTTAATATTAACCAGTCTTTTGGTATTAAAGTTGATGTATCATAGTGTGTATATGCTAATCCAAACCATTTTTTTGGTGCAATAACCACTTTGTTTGGGTTTTCATTTAAGTAAGCACCCCACCAACTAAAAGTGCTATTACATATAATATTATGCTCACACAAACTCATTATGTATAAATCTAACCAATCTTGACTAGAAGTGTAGAATATTTTGTTTGGTAGAAAATTAAACATATCCTTAACACCCTCTAAATCATCACTAAATATTATATAAGTTCTATCAACACCAAAGTTATCTATTGCTTTTTTATAATATTCTAATGATTGTTGGGGGTGATGATTTGGGTAGTTTAGAAAATCTCCCCTTCTAACATGTATTGATATATAATTTTGAATACCTAGAATGTCCTTTATTATACTTTCTTTTATTTCATTAGTTGGTTTAAATAAGTTAATGATTGTTTCTTTATTTCTAATAAAATAATTTTCACTTTGAAAGTATCCATCTAATAGTAAGTTGGTTCCTTCAATATAAGGTATGTCTGTATATGAAAATTTAGGTTCATTATATATATGATATTTTGGTGGCAGGTTTTCAATAAACTTAAACCCTCTTAAAATATTACTATAATATGTTGGGTAGTTAGGGTCAATAGGTCTAATAAACTCCTTTGAAAAAATATGCTCAACCTTATTATCCATAGCTAAACTTACTGATGCCGCAAGTTTAAACATAACATTCCCAATCCCCCCTCTATGATTTGTTGTAATGTAATTCATAAATTATTTTATGAGTTGACTATAATCAACAACTCTATTTTCAATATCACTATACCCATTAAGTTGTTTAGCTATTGTATTAGATGTAGAATATACATTGTATAGTTTTTGTATTCCAGTATACACAACATCAATTGGATTATCAAATTTTGATAACCTTGCTAATATAACATCATACATGTGATTATTTATAGCAACAAAGTGAGTTGTGAGTGTGCTATGTAATTTTACAATTTTTTCATTTATTACTATAGGGGGTGAATTCCCAATATGTGTATTATGATTACCCCCTAAATAAAGCATATCCCAATCATCTGGTAAAGCATCAAAGTATGTATTTATATTTAACACTTCACTAGTAAAATAACAATCATCTTCAAGTATTAGAATATTTTTGTAATTATTATTTTTTGCCTCCTTAATAATTTCAATATTTGTTAATATCAATCCAAAATTACCATTAGATATTTTATATGGGTTTGAAAGATTATTACCATTAAATGCGTTAAAAAAAGAAACTTCACCTAAATCATATTTATTACATTCAGATAAAATATGATTCTTCCTATCTTCTCTATGCTCTAAATTAATACAATACACTTTATCAAATCTATCAAATAATTTCATTTTAAAATCTTTAGTAATTTATATTATAGAATATTAATATATTCAGTTTTTATTTTTTTAGCAACAGTTGACGCAAAATAAGAATCTTGCAACTCATTATCAGTTGGGGGGTTATGAAATTCTTTTTTAACAATATTCCCATTACTATCAACCTCATATATCCAACCACCTTTACCACACATCCAGCCTTCAATTGTTGTTCTTCCCAACATAATACCAGCAGTTTCTTTGCAATTTTTTACAAACTTTTCAACATTCCAAGTTGCGTTAAAGTGTTTTATATGATTTTCTTTTAATAATTCTCCCAAATATGTTGATGAATTTGCTCCAACCAACCACAATTCCAAATTGTTTTCTTTTGCATACGTTGACAAATCCATTATAGCATTTTTCCTTAAATAATCAATTGTGCCAACAAATAAGACATAGTTCTCATTCTTTGTTTTGATTTTATTAAATCTTTTTTCATCAATTGGATTTCTAACCACAACAATATCTTCAGATGGAACTCTAAAATCATTCTCAATATAATCTGCTATGCTAGGTCTGATTGCCACATATTTCTTTATTGATGGATGAAGAATAGGTTGTTCTTCTGAAATTACTTCAGAATGAATTGTATATAATTTAGGGACATCTGGATATAAGTTGCAAATTGCTTCAGTTATTGGTTTATGTTGTGTGTGGATTACATCATAATTGACTTCATTTACTTTATACAACATATTTTCTTTTGAAGTTTCAAAACCTTTATCTGTATCAAACCCCCACTTACCATCACCCAATTTAAAACCAGGTGGTTCATTTATGGAACAAACATTAATACCCAAGTTTGTTGCCATATTGGCTAATGGCCCATTTATATCTGAAACAACAGTAACATTACAGTTTTCATTTAATAAATTTCTTGCTAACTCATACACATATAATTCGGATCCTGTGAAGTTTTTAAAAAATAAGCAAGATATTAAAACATTTAATTTCCTTTTTCCATTATGGGGTAATTTAACGGGTAAGTTATCTGCATATTTTTCAGCAAATTTAATTTTATTTTCTTCCCATTTTTCATTTGTTTGTCCAATTGACAAATGAGTTATTTTTATGTTATATATAACACCAATATCAACCCCTTTAATATAATTTTCAAAACAAAATGCAATATCATAGAAATGGAATCCATCAAAATCTTCAATAAAATTGCTCTTAATCCTATCTTTATGAATTGCCATAAACAAACCATCAACAATTACAACCTGTTCTGCTTCATTACCTAATGAGGTAGAATACTTGGATTCCCATTGTTTACCCTCATGCTTATGATTAACAATACCAAGCATCTTATTTCTTTCCTCCCACCACATACCAGATGATGGCATACTAGTTGTGCCAGCAACACCCAATATACCAAAATTAGTTTTATCAAAGTGCTTAATTAATTTATTACCCCAACCTTTATCTTCAAATATGATATCATCATGGCAAAAAACAACAATGTTGTTCTTTGCTTGACCTAATATCTCATTATAAACTTTTGATAGTGATTTTTCACCATTATTAATAACCTCAATTATCTCTACAGTTTTTGGGCCAACTGTTTTCTTAATTTGCTCAATAAATGCTGGATTGCTCTTTCTTGTTGAAAATCCTATTGTTATCATATTTTTTTGTATTAAATAAGTCCTGTTGAACCAAAACCATTATCCCCCCTATCTGTTTGGGGTAATTCATCCAAATTTTCAAAATTAACATATTTGCCTTGCTGTACTGGACATAATACAGCTTGTGCAATCTTCATACCTTTTTTAACCTTGTAAGTTTCTCTTGATGTATTAACAAGAATTACCTTAACTTCCCCAGTATATCCACCATCAATTGTGGAGGGTGTGTTTAAAACTGTAATCCCATAATTGATTGCTAAACCACTCTTTGGCCTAATTTGTATCTCATATCCATCAGGGATGTCAAAAGACAATCCTGTGCCAACCATAGCCCTTGACAAGCCAGGTAAGGTAAGGTCTTCAATGGAGTGCAAATCAAATCCTGAATCTTTCTCATAGTTATATTTAGGATCAACTGCATCAGGTGAAACTTTCTTATAACCAAGTGTTTTGGATTTCATTGCATCCTCAATAGCACCAGAATACTCTTCCATTGACATTCCAAACATATTTTGAATGAATGTTTGCATATCTGCATCATCAATATCTTGATCATCATCTGTATTATCAAGATATTGCTTTAGGTTTTCTAGCTCTTCTTGGCTATAATCTTCTCTAATTTCCATTTTATTTGTTTTTATTATTTAAAATTTTAGTTGTACTAATATCATACTTTTTTTCAAAAAAATCAATTCTTTTTGCATGTTCTGAACCAATTATAGTCTTTGACTTATATTCATCACCAATCACAATAACATCTGGTTGGTATAGGTATAAAATGTCGTTTAACTCTGTATCTGTGTCAAACACACAAACATCATCCACAAATTTCAAAGATTTTAACATCTTAATCCTATCATCAACAGAATTTATTGGCCTATCATCACCTTTTAATTGTTTAACCCTTTCATCAGAGTCAATACCAACAAGTACATGTCCAAGTGTTTTGGCATATTCAAGTAATGATATATGCCCAATATGCAATACGTCAAAGCAACCATTTACCCAAATTCTCATTTTAATTCAATTAATTTTTTAATGACATCAATTAATACTTCAACATCTCTCTCACAATACTTGGTAATCCCATCAATATTATCATCATTCCAATATGCATCATGCACCTTATTACCGGTAACATCCATATTCTTTGATGATTCTATACCAAGACTAACGCACATCAATTCCAACGATGCAATTGAACCAAATTGCCCATACTGCCAAATATCTTTTGTATCAATTGCTTTAACTTCCCAAGGCTTTGTATCAAAACTTGGTAGAATCTTTGGTGGTAGCAATCCATTAATCATCATTCTTTTTGCCAATACTGGGATATCAAATCCCTTAACATTATGCCCACAAAGGAAATAATTTAGAGAACCTACTTTTTGCAAAACTTTTTGGGTTTTTTTAAGAATGTCCAATTCGTCCTTTCCAGAAAATGATTGCATTTTAATTGTCCCATCATCATTAACAAATGCCAGAGAAACACAAGCAATTTTTAGGAATTCAGGAACAAGGGCTGAACGATTATGAAACATAGAATCAAAACCATCTGCACCATCCTCTGGAAATCTTTTTTCAAACCAATCATAATAATTTTCAAACTGAAAGGCTAATTCAGGTTTGTTTGTTTTTAAAGCATCAAAACTGGCTTCACAACCAACAGTTTCGATGTCAAGGAATAAAATTTTGTTTAAAGGTACATTTATCATGTTGTAGTTATTTAATTAGTGACTTATAAAATGCTGCTCTATTTTTTGTTACAGTAATTAATGAATATGTATCCTTTACTGTTTCATATAAGTTTTCTCCAAGGTCTTTTACCAGGTTGGGATTTTTCATTAACTTTTCAATATACTTTGCCCAATCAACCCCATTCCTATCAGAATCAACAAGCAAAGCATTTCCTCCCTTTACAAAAGTGCCTTTATCTAATCCATGTTTCAAATCAATAGTATAAGGGCCAAAGTTTGAAGCAATTATTGCTTTTTTATAAAAGCCAGCCTCAATTACTTTTAATTGGGACTTCATTTCATTAAAAATATGATTCTTTATTGGTGCCAAAGATATGTCAAATTTTGAATAATTCTTTGCATATGTTGTAACGGGTTTTGTCCATGCTCTAACATAAGCCTCATTATTTTCATTATCATAAGGTTCTTGCACAAATTTAAGCAAATATTTCTTATAATCCTCACTTATTATGGAATATTTTTGGGTAAATATTTCCTCATACCTTGCCCATACAGTTTCTTCTGGTTTTATGTTTCTCTTTTTTTGTTCTTTTGTATCAGCATTTATTTCAGTAACAGAACCCCTAGTATCAAATCCACATAATACAAATTGTAATTTATTTGAATATTTTGTTAATGAACTAAATGATTTGTCCAATAAATTAAGATCCGCCAAATGACTTGATCCACCTAACCAACCAACTCTAACCCTATCAGATTCCAATGTTGGTTCATTAAATTGTGCTTCCTTTGGATTGATTGCATTTGGAAAAACAAAAACATTCTTATTATACTTTCTTATCAAATCTGCATATATCCTTGTTGTTGTAGTTACATAAGTTGCCGCCTTTAAATTTTCAATAATCTTTTCATTTATCTTATGGATTTTTATAATCTCATGTATTGGATGGTCTTTTGTTGGCATCCAATAGTCATCAATATCACAAACTGTGATAATACCCATTTTATTTAATGTAAGTATAAGATTCTTTGCCTTATCAAAATCATGCCCAATACTTCTATGGAATGCAACAATTTCATAATCCTTCCAGAAATTCATATCATCCATTGGTGGCTCGTAATTAATATCCACATGAAAATCAACAGGGTATTCTGATTGTAGGAAAAGGTGGGGGTCAATAGACCGGAATTTAGAAACACCTGACCTATCAGATGGTATAACTAATACTTTTATCTTTTTACTCATTTTTATATTTTATATTTAATTATAGTATATAAAATTAAAAAAAAAAGCAATATGCAGAAATTGCATATTGCTTTTTAAGAATAAAAAAAATTAGTTAATTAACTCTTAATTTTTTTAATCTTTTGTATTTTCCCTTCAAAAATATGTGAACCAACTCTAAACTGGAAGAACTCATCTGATTTCTCTGTGCTTTCAGTTATTAGACCCATTTCTTTAATTGTGGATTTAACTGTTTCTTTTACAATTTTTTTAATGTATTCTGCATCTATTGGAGCATTTATTATTTGCTTTTGTTCAACCATAGTTTGCTTTGGTTTATTGCCCATCAATTGAGTTGCCTTTGCAATCATGCTATCAGATAAAATATTTATTGAACTTTGTGGTGCTGATTGTGCAATTGGGTGTTCAATCATAATCCTTTTAATCTCATCTGGAAGTTTTGATTTCTTAATGGCTTCTGTTGATGGTGTTTCTGGCACTCTCATTGGCATAACAGGCGCTGTCATTTCATTTTCAGCCAAAATATCATCAGGAATATTATACCTTGCATTTGGGATGTCAAAATTTTGACCCTCCATTGGTGGCATAGGTGATGCATTTCCCCTACCCATTGTATTGTGCTTATCCATTATTGCTTTGGATTTTACTAGTTTTTGCATTAAATTGCTTTCCATATATTATGTTGTTTCTGTATTAAATTCTGCTTTCACTAGGCATACACCACCTCTGAAAGTTTTATCCCCATTAACATTAAATCCTTCTCTTGGATTTGTAAATACTTCACCTGATGGATTTAATGACAATATTTTATCCAATCTAAATATCCTCCAACCAGGCAGAATTTGTTTCCCCAAATATCCTGTATGCGATGCACCCTCAATATCATAAGCCCTAACTGCTCTATTCCCACCCTTGGTTGTGCCAAGACAAACAGGTTCAATTAGTCTTAATCCTTTACCCCCAGGTTCATCCCCTTCATAGTAAATAACGCAGACTTGTTTGCCCCTTATTGCAGATGCAATAGATTCAATTGATGCAATTTCTGTTAATAAAGATTTTAACGTTGTTGTTAATTTCATGTCTATTTAAAATCTGGATATTGATTGGTATTTTTCCATTTGTTTATTTTCAATTCATTTTTTCGTTCAACAATATCTTGTTGCGTTCCAATTGTTGGAGTAAAGGTATCAAGAAAAACTCCATTCCCCCTACCCTTGGCATCTCCATCACCAAGCGCATTTGGATTTATTTGTGAATATTCAAATGTTGTATCCTTATATTCATTTTTTGGCAATAATTTTGCCCTTTGCTCTTCAGCATATTTGGTCAAATTATTCTCAATATTTTGACTTAAATCAATTGATGTTTCAACTCCCATAGTTTTAATATTTTATTAACATTTTTATTTTGTTTATTTCCTCAGTTATTTTTGGAATGGATGTGGCATGTCTTTCTGATGTTTTCTTATGCGTTTGTGATGGTCTAACATTTGTATCATCTTTTTCATGATCACCAATGAATTGGTTTGTTTCCCCTGCATTTGCTCTATTTGTTTTGGTCATCTTTATATTTGCCCGCATTTGGTTTAATGTTTGGTCAACCCAATATTTCATTTTAAGCCCCCCATTTAAAATAAATTCTGAATCTTTATAATCACCTTTATAATTATCAAAATAATTCTTAATTCTTTTCATCTGTGTATAGGTTATGGTATTTTTCATTTGCAATTCCTTATTCCTCTTATACCCCTCACTATCTTGGGGGATTGAACCAACTGAACTCATGCACATTGTCAAGTGTTGTTTCATATCATCTGGAAATGGAATGGGTTTGCCATATAGTTCACTATTCACTTTTTAACATTTTTATTAAATCATTTAAGGATAATCCATTCTTTTCTGCTTGGGTTTTTAACATTTTAATGTTTTTTTTGACAATTGGATTAACATCCTTTGATATTTGAATATCATTATCATTTCCCTTATTTACAAGTAAATCCTCCACCATCTTTAAGATGCTTCCTTTTTTAAATTCAGATAAGGTCATCTTATCAATTGACCCCTTCTTTTTCTTTTTTGTGATTTTTCCATATGGATCCTTGCCAAATTCTTTTGTTCTTTGCTTTGCCTCATCAGGTTCAATACCAAGTTTATCCACAAGGTGTTTATAGGTCTTCTTGCCATCCATATTCTTTGTTTCCTCATAGCCAAATGCCCCAGATAAATCAACTTCAGATATCTCATCCTCAATACTTTCACCATAATAAGTTCTGTATCCACGAGTAACAGGGTCATTTGTTTGCCTTGTTGCTGGAACAATCTGGTCCATTGTTCTATGTGTATGCTGGGTATTATTTAGAATTGGAACTTTTGATGTTAGCATTGACCCATCATCCCCAACCAATTCTTCAAGTTCTTTCTTCAACTTCTTTTTTGTTGTGGGTTTCTTCCCCTTAACCATTTTGTTTAAATGGTTTTTTACTTTTTTAATATTTTTTTTATCAAAGTGAATTACTTCATCATTATCTCTTGCTTCTGATAATGTATTGCTTATTGAGAAATATAATGAATATTTATCAATCTTTTCTCTAATTAAAAAATAATATGGTGAATTAAAATATTCTTCGTTAATATTTATCATTTTACTTTTTATCATAAATATCAATTAAATACTATTTATCGTAATATAATTATAAATGAGTTATCAAAATATTAGTCAGTATAATTTCAATAAGATTGGGTTTAGACCTGTGAATGAGATTATTGATATAAGTTTGACATCAGATGAGTTGAATTATGATACAGAAACTGTATTCTCATCCAAGTTAATTGCTGAAGATGATGGCAATAGAATGCCATTCAATTTTGATTTAAATAATTCAGAAACATCAATTTGTATAAATTGTGGAGTTTTTAGTAATGATATTATTATTTCAAAAAATTATTATAATCCAGAAAATTATAATTTAACAGCAAATACATATCAAAATAGATTTTCAATATGTGATGTTGGACTAACAGGAATTGACAATGGATTAACTTTAAATTTTTCAGGTGAAACCATTCAAATTAATACTGGATTATACACAAATTCAGTAGATAAATATAATAGATTAAAGTATGATAGAAGATTAAAGTTACATCCAATATCAGGTATCACCACATCAACAAATAGGATTTATAATGACAATAGTTATACATATAATTTAACAGGTAAAACACAACAAAATATTGGAAGATATGCAGAATTGAATGGTGGGTTTTACCAAGGATTTTATAAAATATTTGGATATAATTATGAAATATTCCCAGAAAGAGTTGAACTTGGTTGGACAGCAGAGTTTTTAATTAAATATAGATGGACAGGTGACACAAATGGTTTGAATGTTAGATATCCAAAAAATAAAGGAACATTCTTCTATCTTGGAGCAAGGGCTGAAAATAAGTTTTATCATTTTGCTGATGGTCATCCAATATCATATAGTGATTATACAAGACCAACATCAGGACTTACTTGTTTGGATACTTGCAATTGTAATCCAACTTATTCAGCATCCACCTATTCAGCATCAACTTGCAATAAGGTTTATCCCATAACTGGGGTGACAAATTATGATAAAGATGTCATATTCACAGAACCAAATCCCTTATATGATTCTGTTTCAAATGCCCTATCAATCCAATTAAGCGGTGATTCAGGAAATCCAATAGTTTGTGTAAAAACATATACACTAACTGGAACTTGTGAAACATCAGGAGCAACAATAAATCAATGGTGTTCAACAAAAGGAATATTTGACCAATTCAAAAATACAACTTATATTCAAAATGAAAATTGGGTTCAGATTGATGCAGTATTTGTTAGAGATAGATTAATTGAAAATTGTGATTTAAACGAACTTGGAGGGTTAGGTTTATTAATATCTAGTCAATATACCGCAACAACAACTGATAGAAGTGTTGAATTAATACTACCAAAAACAAGCGGAGAAACAAATACTTCAATTGAAGTGGTTAACTTTGACCAATCATGGATTAATACAAAAAATTATAGAAATGGAAATTTAAGAATATACATAAATGGTAAAATATTCTTCATTATTGATAATTTTGAGGAAATTATCCCAAGACCATTAAATACTCTAAAAGAAAGGCAAATTGGTGTTCCTTTCAATATTTCCATAGGTGGGGGAACACAAGGGTTAAAGGATTCTTTAACATTATCATCTTGCACAAGCAATGAGTTAATACAAGACCCAGAACTATCAACAACAGATATATTAAATAACACACCATATTTAGGATTAACAACAAATATTATTCTTGAAAAAGAATTTGGTGGCAGTTTGGTGGGTGATTTAAGTGCATTTAGGATGTATATTGAACCTTTAAATGCTGGGCAAATAAGACATAATTTTAATCTATTAAAAACAAGATATTCATTAATTGATCCATTCAACCCTGATGCCCAACCAATACCACCAAACATAACCCCAACCCCATCTGCAAGAGCATATTATGCTTATATATTTGCTGAACCTCAAACATTTGATGATGGTGTTACTTTGGAGAATTATATGTTAAATGAAAGTCTTGCAACTTGGGGTGGCTACCAATTCTATGGCGTTCCAGATGAAGATAATTATTCAAACAATATGAATGCATATGCCCATTATCCAGCATTTACAAGCAATATAGGGAATTATAAATATCCACCAATATTCTTGAGTGGGGCAATAAAGCAAACAAGTAGTTATTCAGAAGATTCATTTGGATGCCCACAAAATCAATATACATTTGAAACAATTAGAGTGGGTGCAAGCCAAATAAACACAGATATAAAATACTTTTACTCAATATGGATACCTATTGATGGGGTTGGTAATACAATGACCAATATGTTTATAAATGCAGGTTCTACACCTTGTGGAACAGATTATTCAGACCAAGGAATTCCAGATTCAATTGCATCACAGAATGTCACAGTAACATCAGGTGCAGCAATACCATCAGGAACATATAGAGTATTATTCTTATCATTATTGAATTTACCAAACACAAATAAACTATTAAATGATATTTATATAAAAGGTAATATAAAAATTTAATTATGTCATTTCCATATAAAAATCCAATTTCAAATACCCAATTAGGTGGGCCACAAACTGTATCAAATACATCTGTATTTGGGACAACGTTTTCAGCCAGTTTAATTGGTGGTTATATGGAGGTTTTTAGTCTAAGCGACTTAAATTATTCAACATATGACCAAACTGGTTTAATAATTAACACAGGTAATACAATACCAATAAATTATACTGTTGGTTATAGGGCAAATACACTTACATTAAATTCTGATAATATATCATCAGGAAGAAGAAGATTGGGTATGTTAGTTTATGTTCAAGAAACAAAAACAGTATATCAACACACAATATCAAATTATGAGGAATTATGGTTTGCATTAAGTGGTTTAACAGGATTATCAGCAGCCACATTCACAACATTCACAACAACAATAAACACACGGTCAGAAGCAGGAAGAAATTTCATTGCGGCTTGGAGTGGATCCACCATTGAAGGTGTTGATGGCGCAACAAGAGATAATGCAACTTGGGTTAAGTTTTTGGGAACTGACACCAAAATAATATCTGGTGAATACCTTTCAGGGTCAACAACAATTGAATTATATACAAATTATGGCGGAATCATCTCTATAACTGGATTCACAAATGGTTCAAGTGGCACAAGTGGAACATTAGGAACATTGGGAACAAGTGGTTCATCTGGGAGTAGTGGAACATCAGGCACAGAAGGAACAAGTGGTTCATCTGGAAGTAGTGGGACAAGTGGTTCATCTGGGAGTAGTGGAACAAGTGGTTCATCTGGGAGTAGTGGAACATCAGGGACAAGTGGTTCATCTGGAAGTAGTGGAACATCAGGGACATCAGGTACAAGGGGAACATCAGGAATAAATGGGACAAGTGGCACATCAGGTAGTTCTGGCACATCAGGTAGTTCTGGCACATCTGGAACATCTGGAACATCTGGAACATCAGGAACATCAGGCACAAGTGGTTCATCAGGGACATCAGGAATAGATGGAACAAGTGGCACATCTGGAAGTAGTGGAACATCAAGCACATCAGGAACAAGTGGTACAACTGGAACATCAGGAACAAGTGGTGGAACTGGAAGTTCTGGTGCAAGCGGTTCTAGTGGTTCATCAGGCACAAGTGGTTCTATTGGAGCAAGTGGTAGTTCAGGAACAAGTGGTGAAATAGGAGTATCTGGTTCATCAGGAACAAGTGGTGAAATAGGAGTATCTGGTTCATCAGGAACAAGTGGTGCAAATGGAACATCAGGAATAGATGGAACAAGTGGTTCATCTGGTAGTAGCGGAACAAATGGAACATCAGGGTCAAGCGGTTCATCTGGGACATCGGGGATAGATGGGACAAGTGGTTCATCTGGAACATCAGGCACAGAAGGAACAAGTGGCTCATCTGGTAGTTCAGGGACAAGTGGAACAGAAGGTACAAGTGGTTCATCTGGTACATCAGGTATAGATGGGACAAGTGGCTCATCTGGCACATCAGGCACAACCGGAACTTCTGGTACAAGTGGGACATCAGGCACAAGTGGGACAGCAGGCACAAGTGGTTCATCTGGTACATCAGGGATAAATGGGACAAGTGGTTCATCTGGAACATCAGGATCAAGTGGTACAAGTGGATCAGGGCTTATTTTCCTTGGGGGATGGTCAAATATTAGTGCATATGTTAAAAATAATGTTGTAACATTTGGAAGTCCTTATAGAGTTTATATTGCTACTGAAAATGTTTCAATAAATGAGACCACACCTGACATTAACTCTAAATGGTCTTTAATGGTTGTTTCAGGTAATAATGGACAGACATTATCACCAAAGGGTGTTGAGGCTAGTTATGCAGATATGATAGCCAACCATCCAACACCAGACCCCTTAGATACATACATATTACAAGATACATCAGAGTTATATATATATGACCCAACTTCATCTGCTGCAAATGTTGATGGGTGGGTTAATATGGGTGAAATACAAGGAGCACCTGGGCTTAATGGGTCAAGTGGTACATCAGGCACAGGGGGTACAAGCGGTTCTTCTGGTACAGGAGGGTCTTCTGGTACAAGTGGGACAAGTAGCACTTCAGGCACAAGCGGGACTTCTGGCGCAACCGGAACTTCTGGTACAAGTGGTACATCAGGCACAAGTGGGACTTCTGGCACAACCGGAACTTCTGGCACAACCGGAACTTCTGGCACAACCGGAACTTCTGGCACAACCGGAACTTCTGGCACAAGAGGGACTTCTGGCACAACCGGTACTTCTGGCACAACCGGTACTTCTGGCACAACCGGAACTTCTGGCACAAGTGGGACTTCTGGCACAAGTGGGACTTCTGGCACAACCGGAACTTCTGGCACAACCGGAACTTCTGGCACAACCGGAACTTCTGGCACAAGAGGGACTTCTGGCACAACCGGAACTTCTGGCACAAGTGGGACTTCTGGCACAACCGGAACTTCTGGTACAAGCGGGACTTCTGGCACAACCGGAACTTCTGGCACAAGCGGGACTTCTGGGACTTCTTTTCAAAAAACAGGAGGAACAATTAACCAACTATTAGTTAAAAATTCAAGCACAGATTATGATACTTCTTGGACTAGTTCAATTAACATAAATAACTTAACTGCAACAGGTAGCACAAATATTAACGCTATAACTGCAACAACATTAAACATAACCACAATAGGTTCAGGGACATCTATAACCAATTTGGGTATTTCAAGTGCTGGCAGAGTTATTACAGGCTCTACTATGATTACACCAGTTTATTTATCATTAAATAAAGCCACAGCACAATCAATCCCCTATAATTCAGAAACAACGATAGTTAATTGGAGCACACTTGTTAATAATACACCTAGTGCATGGAATAATACAACAGGAATATTTACTTGTCCTCGTGCAGGTATTTATGATATTTCATTTGCTATGATGCTTGATAATGTTACTCCTTTAGCACTAGATAGAGAGTTTGCAACTATTATCAATTATAATAATAGTACGGCTATTTTTGTTGCAAACTTTTGGCCATACACTACTTCAACTGTTAAAATTCCAACAACAACAACAAGAATTGTATTATCATTAAATGTAGGTGATACTATTCGTCCTTCAATATATCAAAACCTACGAAATGATACCGCTTATAATACTATTACAGGGAGAAATCATTTCATTATAAATGAACTACCACCTACTATTCCAAGACAAGTATAGATGATTAAATTATCACAAATAAAATAACAAGAAAGAACCCCCTATCTATTGGTGGTTTTTTCTTTGTTATATATTTATAAATTAAATTGACAATTATTTATTTTATATGATTATGAATTATATATTCTATATAATGTAAATCATATGACAAAGGCAAAAAAGATTTTAATTCACTTACCAGCATATAGAGAACCTGAATTAATCCCAACAATAAAAAACGCATTAGAGAATGCAGACAATCCAAAAAATTTAGTTTTTGGTATTTGTAGGCAATATCATCCTGATGATGAATTTGATAATTTGGATGAATTTAGAAAAGATAAAAGATTTAAAATATATGATATGCTATATACAGAGGCAAAAGGTTTACCTTATGCTAGAGCAATCATAAATGAAAAACTTTTAACAGATGAAGATTTTGTATTACAATTAGATGCTCACCATAGATTCACAAAAGGATGGGACACAACATTATTAACTTGGTATGCAGATTTGGTTAAGGAAGGTTATAACCCCATAATTTGTGGATATTTACCATATTATGATCCATTCAATGACCCAGAAAAGAGGGTTATGGAGCCTTGGTTATCTGAGGCTGCAAGTTTTTACCCACATGGAACAATATTCATTAGACCAACAGGTGTCCCAAATTGGAAAAATTTAACAAAGCCTTATCCCGCAAGATTTCTTAGCGGTCATTTTGCATTTGGGCCAAACAAATGGGCAAAAGATGTAAAACATGACCCAGACATATATTTTAGTGGTGAAGAAATAAATTTGAGTGTGCGTAGTTTCACACATGGATATGATTTATTTCACCCACATAGAGTTGTTATTTGGCACGCAACAATGAGAGAAGAGAGGAATGGCAAACTTGTTTGGGATGACCAAAGCAAACGTGGTGATAATATGTGGTGGAAACAACAAGATATTGGGAGGTCAAAGATAAGGCAATTATTGCAAACAGAAGATAATGGTTTTGATTTAACAGGATATGATTTAGGTACAGTAAGAACTCTTAGAGATTATGAGAAATATGCTGGAATACATTTTAAGAAAAAATCATTTCAAAAATACACAAAAGAAAATAGATTTCCCCCAAATCCAGTTATTGAAGATGAGAAAGAGTGGGAGGATTCATTTATGTATTCATTTTATCATTTGGTTAATATTGATAGAAACCAATTACCTGCAAATGATTATAAAAGCATATTAGTAGCATTTGATGATGAGAATGGTATTGGTATTAATAGTAAATTTATTGATGATGATAGATTAAAAAACTTCCTACAAAATGGAAAACCTATTCATTATGAGGAGATGTTTATGACAGATAAAAATCCAACCAAAGTTGTGTTTTGGGGATTAAGTGAAACCCGTGGTTGGGCTGAAAAGGTTGAAATTAATTTAAAATAATTATGAAAATTGCTATTTGCTACTCTGGTATGTTTAGAAATTTTAAAGAAAATGTTGATAATAACATTAAGCATTTAATTTCAAAATATGATTCTGATGTTTATTTAAGTTTTTGGGATATATATGGTTTTAGCACATTCCGAACTAAATTTGATATTAAAAATAATGATGAAATTCTTGAAGATATAAAAGAAGATGTCTTGAATAAATTGAAACCTAAAAATTTTGAATTTGAGTCATATAGTAAATTAAATAATTTCTTTGAAGAAGAAAGTAATAAATATACCCATAATAGAGAAACCCCTCCACCTTATTGTAAAAATATGTTAAGTATGTGGTATAAAGTAGAAAAATGTGGGAAAATGGTTGAAGATAGTGGTATAAATTATGATTTAATCATAAGGTTAAGGGGTGATATATTATTTAATAGTGATTTAATTTTACAACAACCAAAAGAAAATACAATATATAGCCCTTTACGAGGTTCTTGGAATAGTTCAATGAATGACCAAATAGCTTATGGGAATAAAGATGTGATGCATATTTACTCTGATTTATATAATAAATTGCCTAATACATGGTTAAATTATGGGACTTCTGTGGCTCCTGAATCTATTTTATATAGACATATGGTAAGTAATAATATTACAATGGAATCATTTGATTTACATTATTATTTGTTGGATGAACACAATAATAAAAGATAGGGTTATGGATAATATAAGATTTTTATTTTTTACAAATGAAAATAGTGTTTCATTAGGTGAATTAGCAGTTAAAAACTTCTTTAAACATAATAAAAAAGAAGGTTTAAATGTTAGTTTAGTTAGCAATAAATTTAAAGACAATAATTTCCAACTGGAAGATAAGGTATCATATCTAAGTGGTAATGTTAATTTTAAAAATAATGGTGGACACTTTGCAGAAACATTACTAAATGTTCTACCCCAGATTAAAGAGGAATATATTTTCTTTTTCTGTGATGATTATTTTTTTATTGCAGAAACAAAATATGATGATTTAACAGAAGTAATCAATATATTAAAAAATGATAATATTGATTATTTTTGCCCAGATGATTTATGTGAAGTAACATCTTGGTGGATAAATGTACTTGATAAGTACACTCCAAATTTTAATACTAAATTTAAAGATAATTTGTATTTAAGAAAAAATACTCATCAATATTTATTTAGCACACAGCCATGTATTTGGAAAAAAGAATCATTACTTAATTTATTAAACACTTACAATAATATATCTTTACATGAATTAGATAACACATTGCAAATAATAAAAGAAAATAATACTTTTAAGTGTGCATCAAGTAATTTAAAATCATGCTTCAATCATAGTGAATTTAATGGACAGGATTATTTTTTAATTGCATATTATGAAATAATAAGGCATGGTTGTTTTTGGTTGCCAGAAAATGGGCAGTCAATAAGTCCATTATCTCCATTAGTTCAATTTATTTATAAATTAATTGAGGAAGAGAATTTAATTAACAATGATGACTTTAAACATAAACTATTTTGGTACTATGATAAACATATGGGTACTAATTTATATAATATGCCTGAACACTTAAAATAATGAAATTAAATGTTTACTTTGAAGATGGTTTCTGCAATTGGTCATATATTTGTTCATTTAAACAAATATATGATAATCTATTAGAAAAATACCCAGAGATAGAATTTAACCATATAAATAGCACACCATTAAGGAATAAAGTAGATTTGGGTAATGCTCAAAAATACGGTCCACATTTTATGATAATTGAAAATCCCGAGACTAAAAAATATATCTTAATTTCATATTGGGATAAATTAGATGATGTAATAAATAAATTTAATGTGACGTTATGGGATATTGAAAATTGTGTTGAGATTATTACAAGTTCAGGTGTTCATAAAAATGACATTTATTATAAACCACTAAATTGCACATATACGCCATTTTCATACACATGTCCAACCATAGAGAATGAATTGCTAATTGAAACCTTATATAGTAATAAAACAAATCGCATATACCCTGAAAAATTAACATTTAGAGGCTACCTTTATCTTTTTAGGAAATTTTTAGAAAGTGATAATCGCTTTAATATGTATAATACACAAAATAGTTATCTTTCACCAAGTGATTATATAAGAGAGTTAAATGGTTTTAATTTAAATTTTAGTATTAATGGCGCTGGTGAAATATGTTATAGGGATATGGAAATTTTAGGGTTAGGTACTGCATTATTTAGAACAAAGTTAACTACTAAATTTCATAATGAACTAATCCCAGATTATCACTACATATCAGTAGATTTTGATGATTATGAAATACCAATAGAATATAGTGGTCACCCATTCCCTGGTTTTTGGGAAGAGTTCTCAGATAGAGTAATTAAAAGATATGATGAGGTTAAAAACGACCATGAATATATTAACTTTGTTGCTGAAAATGGTAGAAAATGGTATCTTGAGAATGGGACAATAAAGGCAAATGCTAATATAGCTATAAAAATATTAGATTTCACTAAATTAACATAAGATATCATTTACAATAAATATAAAATTATTAAAATTTAACTATACATATTATGGAAGAGCAAAAAATTATACTTACATTAACAACAATACCAACAAGATTAAATAGCCAATATGGGTATGATATGAGGTATGCGTTAGAGTCTTTATTAAATCAAAAATACAACAACTTTGAAATTCATTTAAATATCCCATTTGTTTGTAAGAGAACAAATGAAGAATACATTTTCCCTGAATGGTTAAATGAAATGGATAGTAATAATGATAAATTAAAAATTTTTAGAGTAGAGGATACTGGTCCAATAACAAAATTACTACCAACATTAGAAAGAGTTATTGATCCTGAACAAATAATAATTGTTGTTGATGATGATATGATTTATAATGAGAATTTAATAACTGAACATATAAAAAATCGAGTAAAGTGGCCTGAAAATCCTGTTGGTTATGATGGTATAAAATCAAGAAATGAGGATGGTTCAGTATCATTATTTTTTAATGATTTAAGAGACCATTTCTATTCAGGGAATAATAGAGATTCTATTGTTGATATATTGCAACATTATAAAAGTATCTCCTATAAAAGGAGATTTTTTGAAAAAGATTTTTTTGACTTTATTAGGCAATATTATTTGTGGGATGACGATCTTGCAGTTTCAGGTTATTTTGCTACTAAAAAACGTAATAGAATTGTCACATTTCATCCAGATGATGAAAAATGTGAATCATATGAAGATTTTTTAAAGATAGTAGGTAAATCATTTCCAATATTGGGTCATACCAGCCATTTAAGTGAAGAAGGTTGTAATCTTTTTAGATACAATGTTGATAAAAATGATAATACAGATCTTAATCTAAGAAGTCAATTAAATAATATAATTGAATCAAGCTACATTAAATAAAAAAAAATATATGGAATTAGGAGAACTTATAGATAAATATGGCAGTGATAAAAAAGTATCAGGGTATGATTACTTTTATTCAAAAATATTTGAAAAAATAAGATTTGATAAAATAGATTATTTGGAAATTGGGTTAGGCACACTACAACCTGAAATTCCATCTACATTTATTGGTATAAAACAATATTTTCCAAATTTTACACCTTCAAGTTGTTTAAGAGTTTGGAAAGAATATTTTGAGAATGGCAACATTTATGGTGTTGATGTTGCTCCTGATTGTATGATTGAGGAGGATAGGATTAAAACATTCTTAATGAGTTCTACTGATTTAGATGCTTGTAATAAAAACTTAGATAATTTAAGTTTTAACATCATATTAGATGATGGTTTACATACTGCTATTGCCCAATTGACAACATTTAGAAATCTATTTGATAGAGTTAAATTTGGTGGTTATTATATTATTGAAGACATTGGTGGTGGTGGTGATGGTAAAAATGTATTTGGAGATTATAATGCTGAGTTAAGAGAAATTATTGACAACCATGAATATTTTTATGGAGGTAATTTTTTATGTGTTAAAAAGAATAACTCTAAAAAAGGTCAGATACATAGTATTGAGGAATTTACTGGTTATGTGGAACATAAATTACCAGGTAATGAAAATTTAACAATTGTAACAGGTCTTTGGAATATAAATAGAAATGGAAGACCTTTTGACCATTATATTGAGAATTTTAAAAGATTACTAGATATACCTCAAAATTTATTTATTTACATACCTAAAGAATATGAATATCTGGTTTGGGAAAAAAGAAAGAAACAGAATACAATTGTAAAAATATATGAATTAGATGATGTAAAAAAATTGTATGCACCTTTTTGGGATAAGACCCAAGAAATTAGAACAGACCCTAATTGGTTTAATTTAGCATCTTGGTTAAAAGATTCGCCCCAAGCATCATTAGAATGGTATAATCCAATTGTGCAATCTAAAATGTTTATGGTTAATGATGCTTCAATATGGAATCCATTTGGTACTGAATACTTCTTTTGGATTGATGCAGGTATTACCAATACTGTATCCTACCATCATTTAGTTCATGATGATGTTTTAAATTCAATAACAGAATATGGGAATCCTTTTTTATTTTTAAGTTATCCATATGAGGCAAATAATGAAATTCATGGGTTTCATATAAAGGCTATGAATATGTATGCAGAACAAGATGTTAAATATGTTTGTAGAGGTGGTTTGTTTGGGGGGCACAAGGATCAAATAAGAGAAGCAAATTCAACATATTATTCATTACTGCAAAAAACTTTAAACTCTGGTTATATGGGGACAGAAGAAAGTTTATTTGCCATAATGTCATACAATGAACCAGATTTATATAAAAGGTATGAGTTAGATGGAAATGGTTTAATTGGTAAATTCACCCAAGCATTAGTTGATAATAATGTAAAATTAACAGAAGTTGTTAAACCTAAAATTATAAATCCCATAAAAGTAACAGATAAAGATGTTTTGTCATATAAAACAAATTTATATATGTTAACTTTTAATTTTCCAGAACAAATTTTGCACACCATAAAATCAATGGAAAAAACACCAGAGTGGTTAACAAGACCAAGTTTGGTGTTATTAGATAATTCAACAAAGGAGGATGCTAAAATTGAAAACAAAAAAATTGCAGAAAAGTATAATTTTGAATATATTGATTTAGGTAGTAATACAGGTATTTGTGGTGGGAGACAAGCTGCTGCTGAACATTTTCATAATTCAGATGCTGACTTTATGTTTTTCTTTGAGGATGATATGACTGTAAATTCCCCAGAAATGGTTGGGCAAGTATGTAGAAATGGGTTTAGGAAATATGTTCCTAATTTGTATAACATCTTGCATAAGATTATGTTAAAAGATGGTTTTGATTTTGTCAAATTAACATTTACTGAAGTTTATTTTGATAATGATAAACAATGCTCTTGGTATAATGTACCACAAGTTATTCGCTCAAAATATTGGCCAAATTATGATAAACTACCTGTGACCGGATTAGATCCAAATGCACCATTAACAAACTTTAAAAATATAAGAGTTATGGATGGGGTTTCATACATAGATGGTGAGGTTTATTATGCAAATTGGCCAATGATTGTTAGTAAGGCTGGTAATAAAAAAATGTTTATTGACACAAAATGGGCACACCCTTATGAGCAAACATGGATGTCACATATGTATCAAATGACATTAGAGGGTGATTTAAAACCTGCAATATTATTAGCCGCACCAATATGGCATGATAGAATTATGCACTATGCTCCAGATGAAAGAAGGGAGAATTAGCCTTTATATTTAAATTAAATATCTTATTTTTCATAAAAAAAAGACAATGAAAATATTTGTACAGATTGCAAGTTATCGCGATCCTGAATTAGTTAAAACCATTGAGGACATTTTGGATAAGGCAAAGAAGCCAAAGAACCTTGTTTTTGCTATTGCAAGGCAATATGCTGATGAGGATGGTTTTGATAATCTTGATAAATGGAGAAAAGATAAAAGATTTAAAATATTAGATATACCATATAATGAATCCAATGGGGCTTGTTGGGCAAGAAATTTAATTCAGCAATTATATAATAATGAGCAATATACCCTTCAAATTGATTCACATATGCGTTTTAATCAAGATTGGGATGATACATTAATAAAAATAATTAAGGGCTTGCAGAAAGATGGGTATAAGAAACCTTTATTGACTTCCTATGCTTGTTCTTATGAACCAACAAATGACCCAGCAGGGAGGGTGCAAGAACCTTGGAGGATGGTTTTTGATAGGTTTTCCCCAGAGGGAAATGTATTCTTTATGCCTGAAACAATTCCAGATTGGCGGAGTTTAGATAAACCAATTCCAGCAAGATTTTATTCAGCACATTATTGCTTTACCCTAGGACAATTTGCAAATGAAGTTCAACATAATCCAGAATATTATTTTCATGGTGAGGAAATTTCAATTGCAGTTAGGGCATATACTTGGGGATATGATTTATTCCATCCACATTTTCCAATTATATATCATGAATATACAAGAAAGGGAAAGGTTAAACAATGGGATGATGATAGAGATTGGGTTAAAAAGAATGAGAGGGCACATTATTTAAACAAGCGATTGTTTGGTGTGGATGGTGTTCAACAAGAGGGGCATGATGGATTATATGGTTTTGGCCCAGTTAGAACATTAAGAGATTATGAAAAATATGCTGGCATTCATTATGCCAAACGTGCAGTTCAACAATGGACAATAGATAAGAAAAACCCCCCAGTTAAGGAGGAGTATAAGACAGAGGAAGAATGGGAGAATAGTTTTTCAATTATATTTAGACATTGTATTGATATCCAATATGTTTCAGTTCCAGAACCAGATTATGAATATTGGGTGGTGGCATTCCATGGTGATAATGATGAAACTTTATATAGGAAAGATGCTGATATAAATGAAATTAATACTATGATGAGAGACCCAGATAAATATTGCAAAATATGGAGGGATTTTCAAACAACAAAGCAACCAAAGTATTGGGTTGTTTGGCCTTATTCAAAATCAAAAGGTTGGTGTGATAGGATTACAGGTCAATTAAATATTGGTTAAAATTCATAATATATGATATTTATATGATATTTATTATATATGAATTTACAAGAAGAGATTTTTAGAATTAAAAAAATAATGGTCATTTCCGAAGAAGATGAGGCAAATGATTTACCAGAAAAACCAGATAGCCACTTATTTAATGATAGGTGGCTTTCTCAATTGGAAACAGATGGTGAATATGTTAAGTTATATCATTTTGGCCCATCCAATTTAGAATATTTGGATCCCCTTAAATTTGGTGAGAATAGTTATACCAGTTCAGAACAATGGTGGGGTAAGAAAAGAATATTCTTTTATACAAATTTAAACCAGAAGGAAAGAATTGTTTCTGGCACATTATATGAAGTAGATGTTAAATTAAGTGACTTATATCCATTCAACGCTGACCCCCTAAATCTCTATGATATCGCAGCAAAAAAATATGGTAGTGATAATGTACCATATCAGATGCAGGTCATTTATATGTCAAGTATGCTTGAAAAAATGGGATACAAAGGAATGATGTATAAATGGCATGATGGTTCTTTGCTTGTAGTTGTGTGGGAAAAGATTGGGGGACTTAAATCAAAAGAAGAAAAGAAAGAATACAAATTGCCAACAAGTGATATGATTGGTTATACAATAGAAAATGGATTAAGCACCAATCCAAGATTATCACGTGAGGAAAAAATACAGGAGGTAGTTAAGAAAATGATTCATTCCAACTACCCCCCAGATTTTATTGATAATTATTTAACCCTTATGAATAACGGCTAAACGTTTTAAGTCTTCTATTTTATCCAATTTTTCCCAAGGCATTATATCATTTCCAAAATGACCTCTTGATGATTCAAGATAAATTGGTCTTTTCAATTTAAAATGATTGATAATTTGTGATGGTGTTAAGGGGAATATTCTGCAAACAACTCCTTCCAACCAATCATCAGAATACTGTCCAAATGTGTTTATGCTTAATGAGGCTGGCTTATCCACCCCAATCATATAAGCAATTTCAACAGCACACTTATCTGTATATCCTGCTGCCACAATATTTTTTGCAATATATCTTGCTAAATATGCGCCAGTTCTATCCACTTTGCTTGGGTCTTTTCCACTAAATGCACCACCACCAACAGGGTTATATGGTCCATATTGATCCACCACAATCTTTCTGCCTGTGACTCCACAATCTGCAACTGGACCTCCAACATTCCAAGAACCAGCAGGGTTAATAACAATTGAGGTTCTATCATCAATCAAGGCAAAAATATCAGCATCCAAATTCATATCATTATTTTTAATGCCTTTCATAATAATTTGCCTTACATTAGATAGGGTTAAATCTTCACTATGCATAGTTGATACCAATATGGTATGAATTCTTTTGGTATTGTCATCATACTCAATTGTTGTTTGTGTTTTAATATCAGGTCCAAATCCTATGTTATTATACACATAATCAACCAACTTCTTTGAAACATACATACCAATTGGCATATAGGTATTTGTTTCATTTGTTGCATAGCCAGTCATAAAACCTTGGTCGCCAGCACCAAGTGACTCTTCACTATTTTTTAAAACAGCATTATTTATTTCTCTGCTTTGCTGACCAATCAAATTTATGATTGTAATATTTTTGTAATAAAATCCATGTGCTGGGTTAGTATAACCAATTTCTTTTACGGTATTTTTAATAACCTCTTCATAATTGATTCTATGTGTGCTGGATATTTCACCCCCCAATACAACACAATTGTCTTTAACAAGTGTTTCAACAGCAACCTTTGCATCTGGGTCAAGAGTTAGATAAGCATCAAGTATTGCATCTGAAATTTGGTCAGCAACCTTATCTGGATGCCCAATGGAAACGCTTTCAGCTGTAATTAGTTTCATAATTTATATTTTTTTGAGTTAAACAATTCACTTTCCAAATATAAAAAGAAAAGGGGTCAATTTCAACCCCTTTCCACTAATTCTTAAATTTTTTTATAAGTTGCCAAATCTCTATTTATTTTGTTGATTTGGCAGAATTTAAATATTTGATTGTATCTTAAATAATTCTCTAACTCCATCTTTTTGACTATAACAAAGTCCCCCAAAAAGGACACCAATAATTAGTATAATTGGATTTGAAAAATCATTTGTTGTTAAATGATATAAAATAATATTCAAAATAATAGGTATAATAATTAGAAAACCAAAGAATCTTGTTCTTCTAAATAATAACAAACAACTACTAAATACCTCTACAATACCAACTAATGTTTTAAGATATGAATTAAACATTCCTACCATAAGAAGTTGTGCTCCAGTATCTGTTGGTGGTGGGGGTGTCATAAAATTTAAAAACTTATTAGCACCAAACACAATAAATAGAAATGCTAACATAAAAATTGAAGCCTTTAATAAATTCTCTTTCATTTTAATTTTTTTTTACAAATCATTAACAAAAAGTACTTTATTTCTATTGAAATCTCTAACCATTACAGTCTCTTGTTTAAATTCTCTACAAATTTCAGATGCAATTAAAATCAAAGCATCAGAGTCAATACCTGCAATATCAATAGTAAAAGATTTTTCATTAAATGTTAATCCATTTTTACTTTTATATGCGCCTCTAAAGTTTTTACCCAAAGTAAATCCAGGTTGTTCATATTTATCTAATAGTATTTTTTTAAGCCTATCACTAACATTTAATCTGTTTAAAAATGTCTTCCATTTACTATCAAAGAAAAATTTAACCTTATCACTAAATGTTTCAGCCTTGCCTAATGTGGAATTTAAATCTGTGGAAAATATAATAACACCACCAGAGTTGTCAAGTTCAAAATCAATTCCTTCATATAAATAAAGTGGTAATACTTCTGATAATTTTAGTGCACTAATAATTCCACTAACATTCTCAACATCATATATATCTTGGATTAAAAATCCATTTTCTTCCAAAATATGATTAATTTCTTTGGTTAAATTCTTACTGTCAATCAAAGATTGATACCAATTCACCACCTTGTTAATTTGTTCTCTAATCTCTTTGAACATTTCTTTATTTTGATATATAAATATATCAAAAAATAATTAAAATTGCAAACCATTTTTTTAAAAAATTAGTTTTTAATTTTTTGGATATTTAATAATAAAGAAAATATGAATTTTTATATAAAGAAAGGGGCAGATTTACCTATATTAAAAGTTGAACCAATTAAAGATGGTAGGTCAGATTACAAAAAATTTATGGAGGATTTGGAAACATCATCCATTTACTTTTCTATGGCAGATGCTAAAACAGGAATGTATAAAATAACAAATGCTGAAGCATATTTAGTTGCAAAAGAAACAACAGAGCCAACCCCAACTGTGGAATATTATATATATTATCAATTTAAGAAAAGAGAAACAAATGCACCTGGCATATATAAAGGTGAATTTTTAATTAGAAATGAAGATGGCGATCTCATCTTGCCTTTAAGAGAAGAATTAACTATTATTATTTTAGATTCGTTTATTAAGAAGTTTAATTAAAACTTTTAGATTTTTACCCCTAAAATAATAAATATGATAAGTAGTCAAGAGATTGAGGATTTTCTTAATGGTTCTGATCCAGAAGAACATATTGTTGCTATTGAATATGATTATATGGCCAATTGTGTCTATAAGATAAAAGAAATTCCCAATAAAGGAAAACAAATTGTCAAAGATACTTTTACCTCATTTTGTTGGGTGGGTAATTTAAATTCATTAAATTTCTACAATAAGTCAAAGGTCTTGCAAAAGGAAGCAATGACCAAACATAGTATTATTATAACAAAATTAAGAACAGATGACCATCCAAGATTGGAACATGGAATGAAATTTATCGTTCAGTCATTAAAGGGTTATAGAAATTTAACTGCTTTCTTTAAGGAAGGGGGGTTAGACCCAAAGAGTGAAATTGGTAGAACCAAAATTATTATGCTACCCCCTGTTGACCAATATCTAATATCCAAAGGTAAAAGATTATTTAAAGGGTTTGATTCTTATGATGATATAACAAGACTTGTATTTGACTTAGAAACCACAGCATTAGAACCAACTGATGGTAGAATATTTATGATTGGAATTAAAACCAATAAAGGTTATTCCAGAATCATAGAGTGCATTAACCCAGAGGATGAGGCAAATGGTATTATTGAATTTTTTAAAGTTATTGATGAAATTAAACCAACCATTATTTCAGGTTATAATTCAGCAACGTTTGACTGGGAATGGATTTTCAAAAGATGTGAGATATTAAAGATACATGTTCAAACTGCTTGCAAATCATTAAATCCAACAAAATCTGTTACAAGAAGGGATTCTATGTTAAAATTAGGGGGTGATGTTGAGAATTACACTCAAACCTCTATTTGGGGATATAATGTTATTGATGTTATTCATTCAGTAAGAAGGGCACAAGCAATCAATAGCGATATCAAATCTGCTGGTCTTAAATATATTACAAAATATATAAATGCAGAAGATGAAGATCGTGTGTATATTGAACACACAAAGATTGGTAAAATGTATCAAGAGAAAGAAGAATATTTTCTTAATATAAAGAATGGGAAATATAAATTAGCATCAGATTATCCTGGTCTTGACATTAAATTTCCAAACGTATATAAGAGAATTTCTGGTGATAAACTTGTTGAAGCATATCTTGATGATGACTTGGAAGAGACAATGAGAGTTGATTCAGAATTTAGTCAAGCATCATTCTTATTGGCAAAAATGGTGCCATTACCTTTTGAAAGGATATACACAATGGGGACAGCAGGATTATGGAAGACATTGATGTTGGCTTGGTCATATAATAATCAGTTGGCTGTCCCCCAAAGTGAGGATAAACGAAACTTTGTGGGTGGTTTATCCAGATTGGTTAAGGTAGGGTATTCAAAGAATATATATAAACTTGACTTCTCGTCCCTATATCCATCCATACAATTGGCTCACGATGTATTCCCATCTTGTGATATAACTGGTGTTTTGGAAGGCATGTTAAAATTTTTTAGAAATGCAAGGATTAATTATAAGAATTTGGCAGAGGAGTGGAAGGATAAGGATCCTAAGATTGCGGCAACTTATGATAATAAGCAATTACCAATAAAGATTTTCATAAACTCTTTGTTTGGTTCATTATCAGCACCAGCAGTTTTCCCTTGGGCTGAGATGGATAAAGGTGAACAGATAACTTGTACTGGTAGATTATATTTAAGACATATGATTAAATTCTTTATGGATAGAGGTTATGTTCCTTTAGTTTGTGATACAGATGGTGTTAACTTTTCAGCAACAGATGATTTTAGCAGTAGGGAATATATTGGAAAAGGATTAAACTGGAAAGTTAAAGAAGGTAAGATTTACAAAGGTATATATGCTGATGTTGCAGAATACAATGATACTTTTATGAAGGGAGAAATGGCATTAGATTTGGATGGTCATTGGTTATCTTGTGTTAATTTTGCAAGAAAAAACTATGCCATTATGAAAAATGATGGTAAAATAAAGTTGACAGGAAATACAATCAAATCAAAGAAACTTCCCCAATATATTGAAAGATTTATTGATGTTGCTGTTAAGTTATTGCTTGAAGGTAAAGGAAAAGAATTTATTGAAGAATATTATAATTATTTTGAAAAGGTTTATAATAAGCAAATCCCCCTAATTGAAATTGCAAACAAGGCAAGGGTTAGACAGAATGTTAAAGACTATGTAAAAAGGTCAAAGACATTAAATAAAGCAGGAAGCACCACAAGTAAGATGGCACACATGGAGTTAATCATAAAGGAAAAATTACATGTTAATCTTGGAGATATTATATATTATGTAAATAATGGAACAAAACAATCGCACGGGGATGTGTCAAAAACAAAAGATGGAATTAAATTAAATTGCTATTATATTGACCAAAATGTATTTGAAAAAACACCTGACTTGACCGGGGAATATAATGTGCCAAGAGCAGTTGTTACTTTTAACAAAAGGATAAGTCCATTATTGGTTGCTTTTAGTCCAGAGATTAGGGATAGGATTCTTATAAAAGACCCTGCTGATAGACAATTCTTCACAACAGAAGAATGTAAATTAATAAATGGTATTCCTTATGCGGCAAAGGATCAAGATGATTTAAATGATGTAATGACAATATCAGAAGATGAGATTAAATTCTGGGAAAAAATAAATGTTAATCCCAATCTAATATATGAAAATGCTTAAAATTAAAAACCCCCAACCTTAATTAGATTGGGGGTTTTTTTATCCTTTTAGCCCATCTGAACTAATAATATACCAAGTCCCAGAACAGTGCTTAAATTCAACACAAGCACCTTTCTCTAATGAAATTTCATCATACTCTTCATCAATTTTATTGCTGTCTGGAACAACAATAACATTTGTCATTGCTTTCACAATTACATTATCTGTATTTTTAGAATTTAATATTAACCTGCACTGGGGTATTGCTCTAACAATAATAAAACCTTCCCCAGATGTAGAATATTCTGCTTCTGATACAATGGAGATATCTGATGTATTAACAAATGTACCGTTTATGACCTTCTGAATTGGTATTGTTTTTATTACTGCCATAATTTTTTATTTAAAATATAATTTAAAATTTTTAATAATCAAATTTAAATCACATAAATTTGCCTTGGCATTGCATTAAACTTTAATTGCTTATTTAAACTTTCTGCAAGTAATGCTTCTTTTTCCATTTGTTTTTCAGGTCTTAGCCTTTCTAATCTTGTCATTAATTCTTCAATAAGTTTTGACTTTTCATCTTTACCTTCAGTTATTAGTGATTCGTAATCCAATTTTAACTCTGCATCAGGTGCTTTTATATTTCCACTATACTTTCCCCTAACTCTACCCAAACTCTCTTTTACGTAAGCCGTAAACCACCTTCTCACCCAATGTTTTGCTGGTTGGTTTAACTTGTCCCAAGTTAATTCAGTAAATGGAACATCTGATGGTAATTTAATAATATCTGGGTTATCTTCCAAACACTTTCCACGGCTATCACCATCCACATCATAATACCAATACCAAATTTGTTTTCCAACATATGAGGAGTAATTTCCCCAGTTAAATTTGCCACCTGGTGTATTATATATATGGATTGCTTTTTTTCCATCTGGCAATCCTGTAATTCTATAAGTTAATGCTCCACCTAATATCCTTGTTAATACATTTGCACTTTGCATTCTAAGTAAATAATCAAAACCTGACATCATAAAATAGGATCCTGTATTCCCCATTTGGGCAAAACCAGCATCTGATGCGCCCAATCCAATACCACCAAATCCAAATCCACCAGCACCACCTAAACCAAATGCACTAAATGCTTGATTGCTATACCATAATAATTCATTCACCTCTCTTCCTGCTGGGATTTCATATAATTGTTGGTTGGCTTCCAATGTGATGTAATCTTTTTGCAAAACCCAAGGACCCCCAGTTTGCAATCCAACAATTTTTGAATAAGCATATTCATATTGCTTTTCAAAATCCATTGTTCTTGTAATTAAAGCATTTGCAACAGATTTTTCGCTCATATTAAGATTAACCAAATTAACCCATTGGGATTCGGTTAGCCAATCAAGCATATATTGTTCATAATCTTGAACGGATAATTCCATTAAGGAATCCATCATTTCATCAGTTATCTCAACACCCCTTAATGGTGCACCAAGTAAATGACGAATTCTTGTGTAAATTTGCGTTCTTTCTGGCTCGGCTATTACTGACATATTTCTTTTATATATAAATATAAGAAATTACTCTTTTGGCTCATTATTATTTGCATTATCATATAATTCAAGAACAAAATCCCAATTTATATAATTCCAGAAGTTATGTATATACTCATCTCTTTTGTTTTGGTATTTGAGATAATAGGCATGTTCCCATAAATCCAATCCCAATATTGGAAATCCCCCACCTTTAATGACATTCATAAGGGGATTATCTTGGTTTGGGGTGGTGATAATTTTTAATGTATTATTCTTTGTTAGAATAAGCCAGACCCATCCTGATCCAAAATGACTTTTTGCTTTTTCTTCAAATTTTGTTTTAAATGAATTAATTGAGCCAAAACTTTTTATTATCTTATCTTTTAATTCTTTTGGTATATTCTTTTTGGTGGGTGATAGCATATTCCAGAATAAAGCGTGATTAAATGCTCCACCAGCATTATTCCTAATTGTTTTATTGAATTTGCTTATATTTGTTATTATCTGTTTTAAATCATAATTTGATTTATTATTTTTTAATGCTTTATTCAATTTATCAACATAACCTTTATAATGTTTGTTGTAATGAATATCCATTGTTTTTTCATCAATAAAAGGTTTTAATGAGGCATATGAATAAGGTAGTTTTTCAATTCCAACCTTTTTCATCTCATTGATTAAAAAATTAACATTGTTTTTGTGTATTCTTGATATTATTTCTTCTTTGATTGTTTCAAGTATTTTCATTAGTTATTATATTTATAAGATAAATATTTAGATAATGGATAAATCAACACTAATAAAAATACTTGATTTTCTTGAAAAGGAAGAAAACAAAAAACATAAAGATAAAGATACCTTTATTTGGAAATATAGACTTGGCTACCAATTAACAAAAGAAGATTTAGAAGTTGAGGGTGATTTTAATTTAAAACTTTCAGATATAGTATCACTACCAGAAGGTTTAAAAGTTAAAGGTGATTTAAATTTAAGTCATACTGAACATTTATCCACCCTCCCAAAAGGATTAGAAGTTGGTGGTAATTTGGATTTAAATTGGGCTGAAAAATTAACTTCTTTACCAGAAGGATTGAAAGTTGGGGGTAATTTGGATTTAAGAAATACAGAAATATCCTTATTACCAAAAGGTTTGGAACTTGGAGGTGAATTACGTCCTAGTGCGGCATTACAAAAATATAAAATAAGTGAAATTAGAAATATGATTGCACCTGGATTTATAAAAGGAAAAATATATAGATAATGGATAATAACACACTAAAAAACATATTTAAATTCATTGAAGATAAAGGAGAACATAAAATACCAATTAAATGGAAAGTATTAAATAATATACCATTAACAGTTGATGATTTTAATGGTAAAGGTACTTTTGACTTATCACATACAAATATTATGTCATTACCAGAAGGATTATTGAAAATTAATGGCGACTTGGCTTTGTCTAATACAAAAATAAAATCACTACCAGAAGGGTTAAATGTTAGGGGTTGGTTGAGTTTAAGAAAAACTGAAATAACCTCATTACCCAAAGGGTTGAAAGTTAGTGGCGAATTGGATTTATCAAATTCAAAAATAACCTCATTACCAGAAGGATTTAGTATTACAGGTGATTTGAATTTGTTTGCTTCTCAAATAAAATCATTACCAAAAGGATTAAAAATTGGTGGCAATTTAGATTTATCTGCTTGTCAAAAATTAACCTCATTACCAGAAGGATTGAAAGTTGGAGGTCATTTATCTTTACTCAATTGTAAGAATATACAATCATTACCACAAGGTTTGAAGGTTGGGCTTAATTTTACTTTGTCAAAAACAAATATAACCTCATTACCAGAAGGATTGGAAGTTAAGGGTCGGTTGAATTTAATGGATTGCGAAAGTTTAACATCATTACCAAAAGGATTAAAAGTTGGTGGGGATTTATATATATCTATGTCTTCTATTGAGGATTATTCAGATGATGAAATAAGAGAAATGATTAAGCCAGGATTTATAAACGGAGATATAATGAGAAAATATTAGTATGGATAATACAACACTAAAAAACATATTTAAATTCCTTGAAGATAAAGGAGAACATAGAACGCCTTTTATGTGGAAAGTATCAAATAATATACCATTAACAGAAGAAGACTTAAATGTTAATGGTAATTTGGATTTAAGGCATTCAAATATAACCTCATTACCAGAAGGATTAAAAGTTTGGGGTGATTTGATTTTAGAGGATTCAGAAATAGCCTCATTACCAGAAGGATTGAAAGTTAAAGGTAGTTTGAATTTGAGTGGTACCAAAATAACATCATTACCAAAAGGATTGGAAGTTGGTGGTAGTATATTTTTGAATGACAGCCTCATAAAGGCATTACCAGAAGGATTGAAAGTTAAAGGTAGTTTGGATTTGAGTAATACCAAAATAACATCATTACCAAATGGATTACAAGTTAAAGGTCAGTTGAGTTTGTTTGGTACAAAAATAAAATCATTACCAGAAGGATTGGAAGTTGGTGGTAGTATATATTTGTCTTTCAGCACCATAAAGACATTACCAAAAGGATTAAAAGTTGGAGGTACTTTGCAAATAAGTCAGACTCGATTAACAAGATATTCAGATGAGAAATTAATGAAAATGATTGAGCCAGGATTTATAACACGTAGTATAATAAGATTATAATGGATAATAACACAATAAAAAAAATATTAGATTTTCTTGAAGAAAAAGAAAACAAAAAACATTCAGAAAGAGATAATCTTGTTTGGAAATTAAGATTTGGATACCCCTTAACAAAAGAAGAGTTAAATCAAAAAGGTAATTTGCATTTATCATTTACAAAAATTACATCCTTACCAAAAGGATTGAAAGTTGGTGGGTTTTTATATTTATTTATGTGTAAACATTTAACATCTTTACCAGAAGGATTGAAAGTTGGAGGTATTTTGAGTTTGAATCATTCAAGTGTGACCTCATTACCAAAAGGGTTAGAAGTTGGGGATGACTTACAGATTGAAGGTACAGCCTTAACAAAATATTCAGATGAACAATTAAGAGAAATGATTGATCCAGGATTTATAAAAGGAGATATAATAAGATAATAATGGATAATACCACATTGAAAAACATATTAGATTTTCTTGAAGAAAAAGGAGAACATAAAATACCTTTTATTTGGAAAGCATCAAATAATATTCCATTAACAAAAGAAGATTTGAATTTTGAAGGCAATTTATATTTAAGAAATTCAAAAATAACTTCATTACCAGAAGGTTTAAAAGTTTGGGGTAATTTGATTTTAGAGTATTCAAAAATAGCCTCATTACCAGAAGAATTGAAAGTTGGGGGGAGTTTGGATTTATCATTTTCAAAAATAACCTCATTACCAGAAGGATTGAAAGTTGGGGAGGATTTGCATTTAGATTATACAAAAATAACATCATTACCAGAAGGATTATATGTTGGCAGGAATTTATATTTAATAATGTGCAAAAATTTAAAATCATTATCAAAAGGATTGAAAGTTGGTGGTGATTTGAATATAAGAGGAACAGAATTAATAATATATTCAAATGATCAATTAAGAAAAATGATTGAGCCAGGATTTATAAAAGGAAATATAATAAGATAATAATGGATAATACCACATTGAAAAACATATTTGATTTTCTTGAAGAAAAAGAGAATAAAAATAAACCATTTGTTTGGAAATTAATGAATAATGAAACATTTACAGATGATGAATTAAACATTAAAGGTGATTTGGATTTATTTGAAGAAAATATAACTTACATACCAGAAGGATTAAAGGTGGAGGATAATTTGAATTTATCAAGTTGTAAACATTTAAAATATTTACCAGATAACTTATATGTTGGTGGTGATTTGGATTTGGAAGGTACAAGTATAAAACAAATCCCAAAAGGTTTATATGTTGGTGGTGATTTTAAATTAGTCGCTTTAAAAATAAAATCATTACCAAAAGACTTAAATGTTGATGGTGGTTTGGATTTGGGTTATTGTACAGACTTGACTTCACTACCTAACAATTTGAAAGTTGGTGGCTATTTAAGTCTATACAATACAAAAATAACCTCATTACCAGAAGGATTGGAAGTTGGGGAGAATTTGTATTTAGATCACACAATGATAAACACATTACCAAAAGGCTTACAAGTTGATGGTGATTTATCTATTGAAAATAACCCATTAGCAAAAATTTCAGATGAAGCCATATTAAGTATGATAGAACCAGATGGTTATATAAATGGGGATATAATAAGAGAAGATAATGGATAAAACAACAATAAAAAGAATAATGGATTTCCTAAAATCAGAGGAAGACAAATTATCATTAAAATGGATATTATTGCATGACATTGAGTCAATACCTGAAAAGTATTTTCACAAGGGAGCATTAGAGTTGTATGGTGAATTGATAACTAAATTACCAAAAATTTTAGAAGTCACTGACTACTTAGATTTAAGTTTTTCAACAATAACAGAATTACCAGAAAAACTTATAGTTGGTGATGATTTACTTTTGTATGATTGTAGGGATTTAAAATCTTTACCAGATAACCTATATGTTGGGGGTGCCTTATCTATACAAAGAACTGGGATAAAAGAATTTCCTATTGGAATGGAAGTTAAAAATAGTATTTGGTTGAAAGGCTCACCATTAGGTCGTTATACAGTAAAAGAAATAAAAGCACAATTAGAGGAAAGAAATTGCAAAGTTCATAAAAACATAATGGTTTAATGAGTGCTAATGGCACTCATTTTCAAAAAATTCATTATCAAATACAAAACTACCATCATTCTCACCAATGAACTTGGTAAAATCTTCAAGCAATTCAATTTTACAATTTAAGTTTTCCATTTTCTGTGCAAGTATTGCACCATTTTTTTCAAATGAATTCATATCATTGAGAATTTCTCTGTGCTTCTCAACAATAAAATTTTGCAAATCCGAGGTTTTAATTACGTGTAATTTCATTTTATTTGTTTTTTTTTGTTTCAAGTAATAAATATTCTGCAAAGGTAAAATAATTTAACCAAAAAACAAATATTATTTTGTTTTTATTTTCATATTTAATATCTGGGTTAAAATATCTTCTGTGGTATCAGTTTCAAATAAGTTATCCCCAAGAATAGTTGATATTATCTTTTTCTTTCTATCCAACATATCATATATAATTCCCTCAATGGTGTTTTCAAATATGGGATATAATACAGAAACTGAATTCTTTTGTCCAATTCTATATGCCCTATCTTCCGCTTGACTATGATCCGCTGGAACAAAGGATAAATCATTAAAGATAACAACATTTGCACTTGTCAATGTAATACCAACCCCAGCCGCTTTTATGTTTCCAACAAAAACCTTTATCTTATCATTTGTTTGAAATTCATCAACACTCTCATGTCTTTGTTTTGCTGTTGAACTACCATCTAATTTAACCGCAATTTTATTAAAATGTTCATATATTTTATTTAATGAGTTTGTAAAATTTGAGAAAACAATAATCTTCTTCTCTTGCTCCAATGTATTCTCAATAAATTCTATGGTACTCTTAATCTTCTCATCCGCAATTATTTGTCTAACCTTCATTAACTTTGTAAATTGAACGCTCAATGATTTTGATTCTTTTGGATTATTTTTAACCCATTCAAAATACTCCCCCATAACATCCTCATATTCTTTTGATTTTAATCTCAAATAAATTGGTGTTATTATTTTTTCTGGTAAATCTAATACATTCTCTTTTAGTCGCCTTAATAATAATGGGGATGTTCTTTCCCTTAACTCATCCAAATTTGACGCACCGTTCACATTCCATACCTTATTCATTCCAACATTAAACTGATATCCTGCACAATATCTTTTAACATAGGCCATCCAGTTTTTTGATACAGGGCTGTCAACCAAAGATAATAAATTAAAATAATCAATTGGTCTTGATGTTAATGGCGTTCCAGTCAATAACCATATTTTATTAATATCTTTGCAAATATCATTTATCAATTTTGTTCTCGATGCTTGGGGGGATTTAATATAATGGCATTCATCAATTATAACCAAATCAAATTTTGACTTTTGGATTATTGTTTCTTCTTTTGATTTTAATGAATGAAAGTTTTTAATGATATCATAATTAATGATTACATAATCAGCAGAATCTTCATATTTTTTTCCCTCACAAATATAAATTTCTTTGTTTGAATAATTTTCAATTTCTCTTTTCCAATTTTGTTTTAAACTTGCTGGGCAAACAATTAAAGTTTTACTTGGTTTTGCTTCAATTGAAGCAACAATTGCTGAACTTGTATTATGCGTAACAATGCAATGTTCAGTAACATATAATTTATCATCAGCATCAACTGAAATGCAAGTTGTATAATCTTCCCCCACTTTCTCAATATTTTTAATATATCTACCAACTGAATATTTTTTAGGTTGATTATAAGCAGTTGCTTTTCTATTTAACCTAAAAGGGTTCATATCATTAGATAATTTGATATTAAGCCTATATGCAATCCTACATTCCACTTTTACTCCATTTTTAGTATATGAACCACGCTTTGAACGTTTTCTACAAATACCACCTAATGTATGGACAATTTCAGCAACATCATCACATAATTTTTCAGAAACTGTTGAAAATTCTGTCCCCTGAAATGACCCATTTTTGGATAACATACAATGACCATCTGTGTCCATTAAACCTTGCAATATAGCAAGGCGGTTCTCAATGGACGAATATTTGTATATATCTGGAATGAATTTGGTGTGTGAGCGAGTATTATGTAATTCTAGTTCATTTAATATTTTACCAAAAGGTATCCTACCTTCTTTTAGTTCTCTATTAAAACCTATAGATTTGAGTTCAAAAGACCCAAGCAATTCGTCAAAATCATCTTTGTGTGTTCCAATAACACAAGTATTATTTTTATTAAAATACCCATCACCCAAACAAAGACCCAATAAATAAGGGTCTATTGGTAACTCTACATTATTGTAAAATTCAATTGGTTTCACAATAGGTATTTGCCATTTGTTATTACCATTAGGACTTTTATAAAAAGTTTCAACTTCATAATCCATTTGGTTATTATAACCATTCCCTTTTATTTTTATCTTCCCACCCTCATACATTTGTTTTGTAGATAAAATTAAAGATTTTTTTATTCTATTATTTTTTCTATTTTTACTATAATTTGGTGAAGATACTGACCATAAATGTGAAGCATCAGTTTTTATTTTAACATGATCATTAAAAGTAATTTCATATATTTCTTGTTTTGGTTGGGGGAATACTCCAGTAACAATACAAGATTCACCATTAGACCCAATTACTTTATCACCAACAGATAAATCACATATTTTTTTAACCCCAGTTGGGGTATAAATAGGTGTTGAATTTATAAGTCCTTTTCCTAAACCCATGTCATCAGCCAAAATAAACTTATCATTTTCAAGCAACTTTTGAATAGCCTCTTTTTGATGTTCAAATGGCATTCTATGTGAATACTTTTCATAATCAACAACAACATTCTTATTTGTTTTATCCACAACAATTGCATCCTTTGGAATCCAATAAAGATTTAAGTTATCATTTTCAAAAAATCTACCAAGAATATGATATGATTTCTCCTTTTCAGCCAATAATTTCTCAACCCACATTTTCTCTGGAATTTTAACCAATAACTTATCATCAGCAATCATTTTTGCATAATAAGAATCCAATTCAACCCATTTTCTTGCAACCTTTGGTTTTGTTTCACTAAATGATGTAATATACTCAATCTGACTATCAGTCAATGAAAAATTTGGATTGTTTAAATATAGATAACGAATATTAATCAAATAATTATTACTTCCATTATATAATTTCAATATTTCTAAAACCTCATCTTTTGTTATTTTCTTTTTTGCCATAAGTAATTTACATTATTTTAAATATAATAAAAATCAAACTAATTATCAATTTAATACTTCCTATATATTTATATATATTATAAATAAAAACAATGGGAAAATTAGTTCCAATATCAAGGATTGGTAAGTTTTTTGGAGAAGAAGATTTTAATCTGGATATTGAAATGGGAATGGAATATCTGGGTGATGACTTAAATATGAGCGTTGTATTGTATAGAATAGACAGAAAGAGAACAATAAAAGATGATATATATGGTGAAGCACCAAAAGATGGAATTGTTTTTATGCCACCCATTGAAGTTAAAGGTGTTGTTCAAATTACCGAATCAACACTAAAGCAACTTGGAAATTCCAAAGTTGAACAGAAAGAACCTGGGAATATGAAATTCTCATTTTACCAAAAACAACTTGATGACCTTAATGTTGAACTATTGAAAGGTGATTATTTGGGATATTATGTTACAGAAAATAAGGTTAGATATTATTCTGTTATTGATGATGGAATTGTAAATATGGATAATAAACACACTTATGGAGGTTATAAACCATTTTATAGGTCAGTTGTTGCAACATTTGTAAATAAAGATGAATTTAGAGGATTATGAGAAAATTACATATAACAGAAACACAATTAAATAGAATTATTGAAATTGTAACAAAAAAGAAAGTTATTTGTGATAACTGTGGTTGGTCTTGGAAATTATCAGAAGGTGGTGATGATCCTTATATATGCCATAAATGTTGGCATAATAATGAAGTTAAATTAAAGAAATAATATGCCATTACCCAAAAATATAAAAACAGATTTGGATATCGCTAATGAAAAAATCCTCTTTGAAAGAAGGCAGGAGTTATTGGATAATATAACTAAAGATGGGACTTATTTGCCAAAATCATTATTACATGATGACTTGGATAGGGGGATGCTTGATTTTGTTAAAAATGATTTGGAAATCACATCAGAAGGAAAAATAATACAAACATTAGATAGAATAGTTAGCACACAGAACTGGTCGCAATATACAGAAACATGGACATTTATTGATGAAGATAATAATCCGCTCCCACCATTTGTTACATTGGTTAGGATGAATGATACAAAATATGGATCAAATCCAGCAACACTTTATAATATACCAGATAGAAAACCATTTTATTTTGCAAGTGTGCCAACTTGGGATGGTCAAAGAAATGGCACAGATATTTACTCAATTCCACAACCAGTACCAATAGACATTAATTTTAGTGTTAAGATAATCACAAATAGGATTAGAGATTTGAATAATTTTAATACAAAAGTATTGCAAAAGTTCTCATCAAGACAATCATATACAACCATAAATGGACATTATATACCAATATTATTAACAAATGTTCAAGATGAATCTCAAATTAACACAGATAGCAGAAAATTTTATATTCAATCATATGATTTTACAATGCTTGGGTTTTTGATTGATGAAAAAGAATTTGAGGTTAAACCTGCAATAAATAGAATTAGTCAAGTTTTTGAAACAGAATTGGTAAATTCAGTACCAAAAATACAATTAAATGACCCAATTCCAGTAAATGATTTGACTTATAGAATAAGAATAAGAATATCAAGTGTAAATTTAAATGGAGAGCAAGCATTTGTATCATTATTGCAAAATGGTGTGACATATAATCTTGGTGAGAAGACTATACCTTTTGATGTTGAGCCAAGACCTGAAACAGATAGGATAAGTGGAATATATAGTTTATATATTCCAAGTTACCTTACAACTTATGATTTAATTATTCCAGAAGGAGTTGATCCAACACCAACACCAACGCCAACTCAAACTGTGACTCCTACTAGCACTATTACACCAACAAGAACAATTACACCAACTATTACTCCAACTAGGTCAATTACACCAACTATTACACCAACTATTACACCAACTAAAACTATTACACCAACTATTACACCAACAGTAACAGAAACACCAACCAATACAATTACACCTACTAACACAATTACGCCTACCAAGACAATTACACCTACAAAAACAATCACACCAACAGTTACAGAAACACCAACCAACACAATCACACCAACCAACACTATAACACCAACCAACACTATTACACCAACAGTATCGCCAACTCAAACAATAACTCCTACTAACAGTATTACACCAACTCAAACAGAAACACCAACTCAAACTATTACACCAACAGTAACAGAAACACCAACCAATACAGTTACTCCTACCAACACTATTACACCAACCAACACTATTACACCAACCAACACTATTACACCAACAGAAACTCCAACTCAAACAGAAACTCCAACACCAACAGAAACGCCAACCAACACTATTACACCAACTCAAACTATTACTCCAACTCAAACAGAAACTCCAACCCAAACAGAAACGCCAACACCAACAGAAACACCTACTAACACAATAACACCTACTAACACAATAACACCTACAAACACTATTACACCAACAATAACACCAACTCAAACAGAAACACCAACACCAACTGAAACACCAACTCAAACTATTACACCAACCAGCACTATTACACCAACCAGCACTATTACACCAACCAAAACACCAACTCAAACTATTACGCCAACTCAAACAGAAACTCCAACTCAAACAGAAACACCAACACCAACAGAAACACCTACAAGCACTATTACTCCAACTCAAACTATTACACCAACTCAAACAGAAACTCCAACACCAACTCAAACTATTACACCAACTCAAACTATTACACCAACTCAAACAGAAACGCCAACACCAACAGAAACACCAACTCAAACTATAACTCCTACTAACACAGAAACACCAACCAGCACTATTACACCAACAGAAACACCAACGCCAACAGAAACTCCAACTCAAACAGAAACTCCAACTCAAACAGAAACGCCAACTCAAACTATTACACCAACTCAAACAGAAACGCCAACACCAACAGAAACTCCAACTCAAACAGAAACTCCAACACCAACAGAAACTCCAACTAATACTATTACACCAACTCAAACAGAAACGCCAACACCAACAGAAACTCCAACTCAAACAGAAACTCCAACACCAACAGAAACTCCAACTAATACTATTACACCAACTCAAACAGAAACTCCAACTAATACTATTACACCAACTCAAACAGAAACTCCAACACCAACAGAAACGCCAACTCAAACTATAACACCAACCCAAACAGAAACACCAACCCAAACAGAAACACCAACACCAACAGAAACACCAACACCAACAGAAACACCAACTCAAACTATAACACCAACTCAAACTATAACACCAACCCAAACAGAAACTCCAACTCAAACAGAAACACCAACTCAAACTATAACACCAACTCAAACTATAACACCAACCCAAACAGAAACTCCAACACCAACAGAAACACCAACTCAAACAGAAACGCCAACACCAACACAAACAGAAACTCCAACACCAACAGAAACACCTACAAGCACTATTACTCCAACTCAAACAGAAACACCAACTCAAACAGAAACACCAACACCAACAATAACACCAACTCAAACAATAACACCAACACTAACACCAACACCAACTAATACTATTACACCAACTCAAACAGAAACGCCTACAAGCACTATTACACCAACCCAAACAGAAACGCCAACACCAACAGAAACACCTACAAGCACTATTACACCAACTCAAACTATAACACCAACTCAAACAGAAACACCAACACCAACAATAACACCAACTCAAACAATAACACCAACACTAACACCAACACCTACACCTACTGTACCTGATCGTAACTATTTATATTGGGAGGATTTAGATTTTGCAAATACTGAAGCTGGTGATAATATTACTTTTAATGCTATTACTGCTGTAACAGCCAATCTTGTATTACACTTTGACCCAAGTAATTTAGATTCTTATAATAGACATAGTACAGTAATAAATGATTTATCACCAAATGGATTAGTTGGTCAAATGTCGGCTATTACATATACATACCCATATTTTGAATATAATGGAACTTCATCACAAATTAGTGTTGCTGATAATGCAGTATTAGAACCAGGAAGTGGAAGTTGGACTATGGAAGCATGGGTTTATCAGACAAGTAGTGGTACTCAAAAAGTTATACTTGGAAAATTCCGTACTGGAGGAGCAAATATTGATGTGAGTTATGCTATTAAGGTAAATACTGCTACTGGAAATAATGCCCAATTTAGCCCCGGGAGTACTGGAGTTGCTATAGGTACTAACTTTAATGGAACACTTAATACATGGTATCAATTAGTTTATGTATTTAGCAACCCACTTAATACAATTAGAACATATATAAATGGATCGTTTTGGGGAAGTAATGCAAATATTTTTGGAACTACATTAAATACAACTAATCCATTATACATAGGTAGTTATAATGGTGGAGAACTTAATCAATATTATGCTGGAAGAATTGGCATTACTCGTTTATACAACACAACATTAAGTGATGCTGAAGTATTACAAAACTATAACGCAGATAAAGAGAAATATGGATTATAAAATAAAATAAAAATGGCAAATAAAAAAGTAAGTCAATTATCAACATTTACAGGTGATACTACAGGCGCTTTTCTTGTTATGGATAATAGTGCGTTAACTGAAACATTTAAAGTTACAAAAGAAATATTTACTGGTACATTACTACCCGAACCAACAAGAGGAAGTTGGACTGTAAATACAGGTGCAAATACTGTTAGTCTCACACTTGATGCAAATGAATCATATTTTATTTCAGTATTTGCAAATATTCCAAATGGTATTTTGAGTTATATTGCTGAAGCAGTAATATCAAACCCAAATGTACCCGTAGTAGGTACGCAATATGCATGGTATTATACTAATGGAGGAAGTCCTATATTTTTTACTTCACTTCCTAATCAGTTTATTGGGACAGAAGGTACTATTTTAGCCAGCTCAGTCTCACCTTCTGTTACTACAAATAGATTTGATTTTGGTATAACCAATAATAGTGGTTCATCACAAGTTGTGAATTATGCATGGCTTAAAATAAGTTAATATGGCAAATATAAAAATAAGTGAATTACCAACATATACAGGTAGTACTACAGGTGCTTATATTGTTATGGATAATAGTAGCTTAACTGAATCATTTAAAGTTACAAAAGAAACATTCCTTAGTGGGTTATTATCACCAGCAACCTTAGGAAGTTGGACTTTAAGTGCGGGTGTAAATACTTATAGTTTTACAGTTCCTTCAGCTCAATCATCATATGTTATGTCAGTAGTAGGAAGTATTCCAAATGGTATTATTGTTTGGTTTGCTCGAGTAACACTATCAAACACAAATGTAGCCGCATTAGGTATGCAATATGCATGGGTTTATAATGGAGGAGGAACTCCTATAAATATTGTTTCAATTCCTAGTCAGATAGTTGGAATTGCAGGCACTAGAATTGATACTTCCCCAGCTGTTTCTGATTCACGTGTATTTCAATTTCAGTTTGGCAATAGTAGCGGTTCACCACAAGTTGTGAATTACACGTATTTTAAAACAAATTAATATGGCAAATAGAAAAATAAGTGAATTACCAACATTTACAGGTAGCCCTACAGGTACTTATCTTGTTATGAATAATAGTTCAAATGCAGAATCATTTAAAATTACAAGAGAATCATTACTTGGTCCTGTATTATTAGCACCAGAGACAGGAACTTGGACTTTACCTTCAAATTCTAGTAATGAATATAGTTTTACAACTAATTCATCTGCATCATATATGATGTCAGTAATTGGAATTACTTCAGATGGTCAAGGTATTATTAAATGGAATGGATTTGTAACCTTATCAAACACAAATGTGCCTGTAATAGGTGATCAACGAGCTTGGTATAATAGTACAGGTAATAAATTAAGATTTGAGAACATACCTGCTCAAATAATAGGAACACCAGGCAGTATTATTACCTACAATCCATTTCCAACTAATACAAATGTATTTAAATTTACTATAACCAATAATACTAATACATCACAAGTAGTAACTTGGGCATATCTTAAAATAAGTTAATATAATTAAAAATAAATTTTATAAAAAATGGCAATTCAAGTAAGTTCAATAAATTATAGCGGTCAGACAGCAAATGTTTCAATATATGCGGCAACAGGGTATACAATACCTTATAATCATCCATCTGGCACAACTATAAATGTAGGCACACAGACAATGCCTTTCACATATTCATCAGCAACTATAAGTAATGAGTATGGTACATTTTCTTGTCAATTTCCTGGGTTATCAAATAAGATATGTACAGCTTCACAATTAACACCACCAGATGGTGATGGTAATAGATATAGAACAATTAAGATTGGTAATCAAGTTTGGATGTCAGAAAGTTTAAGGACAACAAAATTTAGAGATGGTACACTATTAGACAATACAACACAAGTTGATAATACCGCTTGGTCAAATGCAAATAATACGTCAAGTAAATATTGGGCATATGTTCATGATGATTCTAATAGTAAAGCAATTGAGGGTTTATTATATAACCAATATGCTGTAACTGGAAGCACCTCAGGAAGTACTTTATGCCCAGCAGGTTGGCATATTCCAACATTAAGTGAAGCAAACACTTTTATAGCAAATATTGGCACTACTCTTGCTGCAAGACATCCAGGAACAACTTATTGGTATGTTGCAGCCCCATTGGGGACTAATACAAGTGGGTTTAATTCTTTAGGTTCTGATAATAGATCCAAAACTGGGGATTCCTCTGGACTCAAATTTCAAAATTATTTTTGGACAACATCTGATCGTACAGCAATTCAAATTGATGCATTTGCATCAAATCCTAGTACAATAACTTATCCTGATACATTTGATGAAAGATATGGACTTTCAGTACGTTGTATTAAAGATTAAAACTCAATAATGGTTTTTGATTATTTTTTAGATATTTATATGAATAAATAAAAAATAATAATGGCAAATGAAAAAGTATTCGTATCTCCTGGTGTATATACCTCTGAAACAGATTTAAGTTTTGTTTCACAGAGTATTGGTGTAACCACACTGGGAATGGTCGGTGAGACGATCAAAGGCCCCGCATTTGAGCCTATATTCATTACAAGTTATGATGAATTTCAAACTTATTTTGGTGGAACATCACCTGAAAAATATATAAACACACAGATACCAAAATATGAATCTGCATATATTGCCAAGTCATATTTGCAACAATCAAATCAAATGTATGTTACAAGGGTATTGGGACTATCTGGTTATGATGCTGGTCCATCTTGGTCAATAACAACAATTGCAAATGTTAATCATTCAACTGTTGGTTTAACCGGTGGAACTGGTGTTGGTCCATCTATCTCAATAGTATTTACTGGAACAACTGGAACAACTGGAACATTTGTAATAACAAGTGCTACATATCCAAATGGTATAAGTGCAGCATTATTTTCTGGTGATACTTATACAGCAAGCAATGGTTCAACATCAACATTCTATGATGATTTAAAGACATTTGCAAATGATGTGGCTTTATCAACTTCATTAACTGGTCAAACATCAACTTATGGTTCATTACCAGTATCTGTGTATAATTCAATCACAGGATCAACAAAGTCAGGATTAACTGAATATAATTATTTTGGAACAACTGTATCTTTGGGTAGTAATGGTAAGCCAGCAAATGAAAATGATTTTTGGTATTATGCAACATTTGCTAATTCTGGGAATGATTATACAGGTTATTCATTTTATTACAACACATCTAGTTTTAATGTATCAAGTGGCGCATTCACTGGAACAGTAACTGGTAACACTTATACATTTACTGGAACAGCATATACAGATTATAATGATATGGTTGTTGCAACAATTAGGTCAAGAGGTATCACAAATTATTCATCAACCGATCATGGTCAACTTTATAGTTTAAGTGCATTAACTATTGATACAGCTAATAGTACAACTATAAGTGAGACACCATTTGGTAATTTTGTTTTAAGTGGAAAAACAACATCAAACACTAATTACACATTTAATGTATCATTAAAAAATACCAATTCAAATTATATTGCAAATGTATTGGGTGTTGATAATTTTGGGAAAGATAGGAATGATGTCCCAATATTTGTTGAAGAACATTATCCAACATTATTAAATCAAGCATATAGACTTGGTTATATTAGAGGATTAAAACAAACTTTAACTTATTTGCCATCAGCAAGAAGTGGTAGTGGTACATCAATTGGATGGTATCTTGAAAAATATCAATCACCAAAAACACCATTTGTTGTTTCTGAATTGAGAGGAAATAAAGTTTATAACTTATTCAAATTCATTTCAATATCTGATGGAAATTCAGCAAATACTGAAGTTAAGGCTTCAATTGTTAATATGTCATTTAAGAATAGAACATTTGATGTATTGGTTAGAAGTTATTATGATTCAGATTCAGCGCCAGTTGTGTTGGAAAAATATACAAATTGCACATTAGATGAAACACAAAATAGTTTTGTTGGAAAGAAGATTGGAACAAGTGATGGCAAATATAATTTGGTTTCAAAATACATTATGCTTGAAATGGGTGATGAATTTCCATTTGATGCAATTCCTTGTGGATTTATGGGTTATCCCCATAGAAAGTATGGTAGTGCATTAACACCAAATTTATTATATAAGACAAAATATTATTATAATAATGAGGTTGTTAATAATGAACCATTTGCAGCATCAAATGCTGTAGCCGCTGATAATGTAAAAAGAACATATCTTGGATTTTCAACAAATTATGGATATGATAATTCTTTATTAAACTATAAGGGTAAACAAAATCCAGCAAGCATTATTTCTGATGGTTCAGAATGGAATGTGGTGACAAAAGGTTTCCATATGGATTCAGGTGCAACAATTGTTACAATAGCAAATAGTTATACAACAAGTGGTCAAACAGCATTTGAGGTTGGTAGTGGAAGTTTTAATTCAGAACCAGAAACAAATTCAAATCCATATTATTACTTATATTCAAGAAAATTCACCTTATTATTTGAGGGTGGTTTTGATGGATGGGATGTTTATTCTGAAAGAAGAACAAATGGTGATTCATACCAAATTGGAGGTATTGATTATATGAGAGGTGCATTATCTGTATCTGGCAAATATGTAGCGGCAACAGGACAAGGAACATTTAAACAAATTACAGATGGTGATGGTTCAATTGAATTTGCAACAACAGATTATTATGCATATTTAAAGGGAATTTTAACATATCAAAATCCAGAATCAACAAATATAAATATTTTTGTTACACCAGGTATTGATTATATTAATAATAGCAACTTGGTTGAAAATGCAATTGATATGATTGAAAGCGATAGAGCAGATTCAATTTATATTGTTACAACACCTGATGCAAATTTATTAACAACTGATGTGAATAATGTTATTTATCCCCAAGAATCAATTGTTTCTTTGGAGGAAACAAATATTGATTCAAATTATACTGCAACATATTATCCTTGGATTTTGGTTAGAGACCAAGTGAATAATACCCAAGTATATATTCCACCAACAGCAGAAGTTTGTAGAAATTTGGCATTAACTGATAACGTAGCATTCCCTTGGTTTGCATCAGCAGGTTATAATAGAGGATTGGTTAATTCAGTTAAAGCAAGATTAAAATTAACACAAGATGATAGAGATACTTTATATCAAGGAAGAATAAATCCAATTGCAACATTCTCTGATGTGAATACTGTAATTTGGGGAAATAAAACTTTGCAAGTTAGAGAATCAGCATTAAATAGAATTAACGTTCGTAGGTTGTTATTGCAAGCACGTAAATTAATCTCCGCGGTCGCTGTGAGGCTACTTTTTGAACAAAATGACCAGATAGTCCGCCAACAGTTTTTAGATACCATAAATCCAATTCTTGATGGAATTAGAAGGGATCGTGGTTTAACTGATTTCCGTGTTACGGTTTCAAATGACCCAGAGGATATTGATAGAAATACAATGAGTGGAAAAATATATATTAAACCTACAAGGTCTCTTGAGTTTATTAGCCTTGAATTTGTTATAACCCCTACTGGTGCTTCATTTGAAGATGTATAATGGTTAATTTTTAATACAAAACCCCCATTTCTTTAATTAGACTTGGGGGTTTTGTTTTTTGGTTTATTTTTGTATATTTATATTCTAAACAACTAGTAGATGGAAAAAAAAGAAAAAAATCAAAAGTATTGGGAGAAAAGAAATTGTGTTCATTGCAATAATGAATTTGAAGTTAGAAAAATACTACCTAATAAATTATGTTCAGATGAATGTAGAAAAGAATGGGGGTTAATAGATGTTAATAAACAGAATAGACTTAATTTGGGTAAAAAAGCAATGGTAGAAAAGTATGGTGTTGAACATAGTTTTCAACTTGAATCTGTTAAAGATAAAATAAAACAAACTTCAATTGAAAGATATGGGGTTGACCATTATATGAAAAATGAAAATATGAAGAATAAAACAATTTCATCCCAAAAAGTAAGTATTGAATTAAATAAAGATGAAATTATAGCAAAGAGAAACCAAACAAAACTTGAAAGGTATGGGGATGGAAATTATAATAACAGAGGTAAATTTAATAATACTTTGAATGAAAAATATGGAGGATTTCATTTAAGGTTAGATGAATTTAAAGATAAAGTTAAAAATACAATGCTGGAAAGATATGGGGTTGATAGTTCACTTAAATTACAAAAAACAAAAGATAATATGAAGGCTCATATTTTAGAAAAATATGGAACAAAAACATACCAACAATCTAATCACTATAAGGAAAAACAAGGAAAAATAAGATTAGAAAATGTTAGGAGTAGAATGGCTAATTTGGATTTAATTTTAATAAATGATGAAATTGAATCAAAAGGTGTTGCACAATTAAAATGTGTAAAATGTAATAGCATATTTGAACATACTCAATATTTTAGAAATTATACAATAAAATGTCCAGTTTGTAATCCAATTGTTAATAACAATAGTTTAAATGTTTTTTTTGAGAAAATAATGAATAAATATAATATTGAATTTATTAAAAATAATAGAACAATAATTAAACCATTTGAATTAGATTATTTTTTACCCCAACATAACATAGCATTTGAATTAAATGGTAATTATTATCATTCAGAATATGGTGGGGGAAAATTAAAAGGTTATCATATAAATAAAACAAATTTATGCAAAAATAAAAGCATAAAATTAATTCATATTTTTGAAGATGAAATTATTCATAAGCCAGAAATTGTTGAATCAAAAATTATGGCATCAATTGGTAAATCCCCAATTGTGATACCAGGAAGAAAAACAGAAGTTAGGGACATATCAAATGAAGATGTTTCAAATTTTTTAAATGAAAATCATATCCAAGGTAGCATATCATCAAAAATAAAAATTGGATTATATTATGATAATAAATTGGTTTTTGTCTCAACATTTGGAAAACCAAGAATGGATAAGGATAAAAATTCTTATGAATTATATAGATCTTGTTCCATAATTAATACATCTGTTATTGGGGGTTTTGGAAAATGTTTGAAGTTTTTTATTAAAAAATATAATCCAAGCAGAATTATATCTTATGCTGATATAAGATGGTCAGGTATTGATATTGATAATAATATTTATAAGAAAAATAATTTTGATTTTGTTTCAAAGACACCCCCCAACTATTGGTATGTGTATAAAAAAAATTATCAAAGTAGATTACATAGATACCAATTTAGAAAGAATGTATTGGTTAAAGAAGGTTTTGATATAAACAAAACTGAATTTGAAATAATGTTTGAAAATGGTTATGATAAAATATGGGATTGTGGTTCATTAAAATTTGAATTAAAACTACATCAAAATGACTAACTGGTGCTTCATTTGAAGATGTATAATGATGGATATAACCAACATTAAATACCATAATGGTTTATAATGATGGAATTTTACAACAAACCCCCACCTCAAAATAGAAGTGGGGGTTTTTTAATATTTGGGGTTTTTATATATGTTAGGGGCAATTACTTTACTTTCACTATATCAAGTATTATTTTTTTATATAATATATAAATTAATGAAAAAAAATACTTTACCAAAGAACAACCCTAGTGTTGCAATCTATATTGCACTTGGATTATGGGGTTCATTTTTATTGGGGATAATATATACCCCAAACAAAATTAAATATGAAAAACAATCTTATCTTCCAATAATTCAACAAGAAACAGTTTTTATTGAAAAGGTGATTGAAACCATTAAAGTGAAAGTTGATACAACAGAATCAATCATACCAGAAAATGATGCTCTTGAAGGTGTTACAATAATTGATGAGGATGCTTATGGAAAAAGGTCATATGTTTATGATATTCGAAATATGGATAAGACTGCATTAAGAAAACATCTAAAAACTAATGGATTTAGAAATTTGGAAAATGCAACTTTGGTTCAGATGAGGAGAATGTGGATGGCATTCCATTACGAGAGTATGTTAATGAATTTACATCTATTGACAGAATTCCCCATATCTATGCTCTATTCATTCTTTATCATTGAGGCAACTACTAATGGCATTGAGACCAACTTATGGCGACTGCACGCAAATGCGGGGGGAATGAAGGCATTTAAGGGATATGGTTCTGTGACATATAGAACCTATGAAGTGATAAGGGGAAAAAATGTAACTATGAAAGCAAAATTTATGAGTGCAAAAAATACTCAAGAAGGAATTGAGGCTTGGGCAAAAGTATTAAATTCAGGAAGATATTATGAATGCAAAAAAGCAAATTATGAATTACCAAAGAAACAATTATATGAAAGCATATGCAAGTGTGTTTATGAATCTGGTTATCATACAGACCCCAAGTATAAGTTTAGAGCACAATTTATGGCAGAATTTTGGAAATTCAAAACAGAAAACCTTCCAATCATTATTGAAGAATTTTAATTTAATGATATTTATATAAAAAATTTATTATGAATTTATTTGAAGGTTTTAATAATGAAGGAACACCTGATATGAAATATTATGCATTTGATTGGGATGATAATATTGTATATATGCCAACTGAAATTATATTAATTGATGATGTTGGTGATGAAGTTGGAATGTCAACCCATGATTTTGCCAAATATAGAGGGGAAATTGGAAAGACTAATTTTAAATATAGAGGTACAACAATAGTTAATTATGCTGATTTACCATTTAGACAATTTAAAGTTACAGGTGATGAGGCTTTTTTATCTGATGTGCTTACAGCAAAGAAAGGTCCAGCTTTTGATGATTTTAAAGAAGCAATTAATAATGGTTCAATTTTTTCAATTATTACAGCAAGGGGACATAATCCAGAAACTTTAAAGAAAGGTGTTAAGAAATATATAACAAATGGGTTTAATGGTATTGATGAAGAAAAGTTAATTAAAAATTTACAGAAATATAGGGATTTAGTTGCACCAGAAAATCAATATGAAGATATTGTTGATGAATATTTGGATTTATGTAAATTCTACCCAGTATCATTTGGATCTGGTAGTGCAGCAAATCCTGAAATTGAGAAAGTTAAAGCATTAAATGAATTTTATGATTATTGTGAAGATATGTCAGAAAGACTCAAAAAAGCATTTTACTTTAAAAATGATATGAATGGAGAAAAAGGTAATATATTGAATTTCACAATAGGATTTTCTGATGATGATCCTAAAAATATTGAAGTTATGAAAGATAAAGTTAATAGAAAAGGATTAACAATATATTCAACAAATAAAGGTGAAAAAGAAAAAGTTAATAAATATTAATAATTATATATTATATTATAATAGTAATATTATTATTATTAATAATAATTAATTATATTAATATATATAAAATTATATCATCTTATAAAAAAAGTAAATAGTGTTTTTTGAACTATTTTTTAAAAAAGTTGAAATATTTTTATATTCCCTATATTTATTATAAGTTATAATATAATAATAAAAAAAAATTAAAAAATAAAATATGGCTGATTTATTAATGAAAATGCCCCTACCATACGAACCAAAAAGGGAAAATAGGTTCATTTTGAGGTTTCCATCAAGTATGGGTATAAATGAATGGTTTGTTGAAACAGCATCAAGACCTAAGATTAGCATAGCTTCAACAGAGATACAATTCTTGAATACATCAACATATGTTTCAGGAAGATTTAAGTGGGAAGCTATTAGTGTTAAGTTTAGGGATCCAATTGGACCATCAGCTTCACAAGCATTAATGGAGTGGGTTAGATTACATGCTGAATCAGTAACAGGCAGAATGGGTTATGCTGCTGGATATAAGCAAAATTTAACATTAGAAATGCTTGACCCAACAGGAGTTGTAATTGAAAAATGGTTGCTTGAAGGTTGCCTATTAACAAATGTTGACTTTGGTAATTTAAGTTATAGTTCTGATGCAATTGCAGGAATTAGTGTGACTATTCAGCCAGATAGATGTATATTGGTTTATTAAACTTAATAGATTTAATCGCATTAAAATCCATATGTTTATGTATTAACATTTACATATGGATTTTTTATTTTAACTATTTTCTTTTCTTCAATTTAAATCTATTATTAAAATAAAATTTATGGAAGATAAATCTAAAGAGTATGGTCAATCAAATTTTGATTTACCCCATGATGTTGTCCAACTACCTTCTGGTGGCATCTTTTACAAAAACAAGAAAAAAGCAGTTAAAGTTGGTTATTTAACAGCTGCTGATGAGAATCTATTATTAGGTAATAGCAAGAATTTCACATTACAACTTTTGAAGAACAAAATATATGAATATGATATAAGACCAGAGGATATGATTGAAAGTGATATAGAAGCAATTCTAATCTTTTTGAGAAATACTTCTTTTGGTTCAGATATTGAACTTTCAGTTACTGACCCCAAGACCGGAAAGTCTTTTAAGGCAATTGTTGATTTGGGTGAGTTAAGTATTGAGCCTGGTAATAAGCCAAATGAGGATGGAACATATACAGTTACTCTTCCCAAGAGTGGGGATGTGGTTAAATTAAAACCTTTGACATATGGTGAAATATTGGAGGTGAATGATATAATTGATAATTACCCCCCATCAAGGATTGCACCCAAGGCAACATTAAGATTATCTAGGGAAATTGTTGAAATTAATGGTGAAATTGATAAGACTAATATTGTTAAACATGTGGAGACTATGCCAATTGCTGATTCAAAATTTATACGTAGATATTTAACTGAAAATGAGCCTAAACTTAATATGAAAAAAGATATCAAGACCCCATCAGGAGATGTGACCACAGTGAATGCTGGGTTTGGGGTGGAGTTTTTTCGCCCTTTCTTCGGATTATAGGCTATCACAATCAACAGAATTTTATTATTTAAAAAAACTTTTACATGTTTCATATTCTGAGTTCTTAACTATGCCAATATTTCTTCGGAAATTCTTGATACACAAATGGACAGAGGATATTAATAACAATAATAATAAGGGATGATGTAAAAAATCATCCCTTATTCTATTTATATATATAATTTATATTTTATGGCAGGATTTTATGATAGTATATTTGGGGGTTTAGGTAAACTTCAAGGGAAGTTATTTGGTCTTGATCCTGATTTTCTTAAAGAACAAATAAAAGAGATGACAAACTTTACTGGAGCTTTGGTGACATTGGATACCGAATCTGCCAGAATAAGTCAAAGTTTTCTTCTTGGTAGGTCAAGGATTAATGAATTCAAAGGGGTTATTGCAGACACAGCACCACTTGTTAGAAGATTGGGAGGTGATATTGGTGATATTGTTGCTATGGTTGAGCAAACAGGTCAAGCACTTTCAAGGAATGTTGTATTTTCACCTGAAATTTATGAAAAATTATATGCCCTAACTACTTTAATGGATGTAAGTGCTAGTGACCTTACCAAGAACTTTTCAGATGTGGGTATTTCAATTGCTAAAGTTGGTGGGGAGGTTGAAAATTCAATAAGTTACATTAAGAGTGTTGGTATGGATGCAAAAACCATAATGAAAGAGGTTGTTAATAATACTGATTTATTAAATAGATTTAACTTTAAGGAAGGGGTTTTAGGGTTTTCAAAGATGGCAGCAACAGCTGCAATGCTTAAAGTTGATATGTCTTCCATTCAGTCATTTGCTGATAAGGTGTTTAATATTGAGGGTGCTGTTGAAACTGCTTCTACATTTCAAAGATTGGGTGTCTTTATGGGTGATTTGGCGGATCCTTTTTCATTGATGAATAGTTCAGTAAATGGTCCAGAAGGACTTATAAAGAGTATTGCAAAGGCTGGTGAGATGTTCACAGAATTGAATGCTGAAACAGGAAGGATTGAAATAAATCCATCAGCAATGGGTATGTTCAAGGAACTTGGGGATGCCACAGGTTTAGGTGCAGACAAGGTGAAGAAAATGGCAATTGCACTTAGGGAGTTTAATGAAAGGTCATCAGAGATAGATTTTAAGTTTGATATTACAGAAGACCAAAAAATGTTTATTGCTAACTTATCTTATTTGAATGATAAGGGTGAGTATGTAATTAATGTTAAGGATGAAAAGACAGGTGCATCAATTGCACAGAAAGTTTCAGAATTAACAGATAAACAAATGGAGAAATTGCAAGAATTATCTAAGGAAGAACCAAAGACGATGGAAGACCTTGCAAGAGAATCAATGAGTATTACAGATATTATAAAGAATGATGTTCAAGCAATAAAATATAAGATTTTGTTTGGTGCTGTTGGTACACCCGGAATTGCTGAAATGCAAGAGAAAGTAAGAGGGGGGCTTGTTGACCCAACACTTAGCACCGTATATGAATCAATAGATCAAAAAGAGATAAGGTCTTTTATAAAGAATAGCTATACAGATTTAACAGATTTGGTTAAAACCTCAACAAGTTTCACAAGCGGGTTGGAAACAGCTCTAACAAAGTTACCAAGTATGGATGATATCATAGATAAAATTAAGACACGGTTACTTACTACTGCTAAAAAAGAAGGATTGAGTGATAGTTGGATTGCAACATCACTTGATGATATGAAAGATTTTGGTTCAAAGGTGCTTAATCAAAATGCAAATACGGGTAAAATTGTCCCAACAAATGCTGGTGGCACGGGTGGACCACAATATGGTGATAATAATCAGATTTTGACTAATAAAATAGATAATGGTTTATCAAATTTTAAGAATATGGATTTCAATCTTAAAATAGATGTAATTCATAAAATGATGGATTCATCTGGTGCAGTTAAACCAATGAATCAGATTGATAATTACACTTTAGGGTTAAAAGATAATGCAGTTCTTACACCTTTAGTATTTAAAATTAATGAATAATTATATTTATATATAAAACATAATGAGAAGCCCCTTAGATTTTGGAAATAGTGAGAGTTTTAGGAATTTGTTAATAACAAAAAATCTAGCACCTTACAAAAAAACCCCGCATGGAAAAAGTCCCCCATTTAATTATGAGGTATCTCCTTTTGCAACTATATTAAATGTTGTTGATTCTCCTGATAAACTTATTGATGAGCCAATATTTGCAAAAGGGGCATATGTTTTAAACAAATATGGCGCTTATGGTGGCTATATTCAAACAAGTGATGTAAATGTATTAAATAATAATAATACAAATTATGGTGAATATGGGTTAAAAAATGCTGTTGCATTAAAGATTAATAAACCCATTCTAAAAGATAATTTACTCAAGAATTTTTACACATCACAAGATAATTTAATTGATTCAGCCATTTTTATTGAACAAGATGAAAATTGGTTTGACCCAGAATTACCAAAAAAGGGTATATTATATTATTGGGGTGTAGGGGATAATAGTTTCACACCATCTATGTATACACCTTTTGGCATTCTTACCAATAATGCTGAAACAAAATCTAATTTATCTGCTGATTCCTATATCACAAGATTAGGTGCAGAGGTTTTGACCAAATATTTTATTGAGAGAGTTGGTAGATTATCAATAAAATTTGATAATTCTAAAAAATTTGAGCAAACTATTGCAAGTTTGAATGACCCTTTGGATGTATATAACATTATAACAGGATCAAATCCAATCATTCAACCAAACTGGAGTATAACAAAGCCAAATAATTTACTTGTTGCAGCATCGCAATTGGCCTTGGAACTTGTTGGTGCAGAGTTACCATTTCCAACTATTGTTGGAAGTTACTTTGATGAGTCAATAAGTTTGACAGGTAAAGGGAATAAGGGGTTTCTTGGTGGGTTATTTCAACAAAAGAAGACAGGTTCACAATTATTTTATGATAATATGGGGGCTGGTCAGAGGTCAGTTTTATATAAAAATATAAATAAGAATTTATATAAACCAAATTATGAAAGAAGTGGAATATTAGGTTCTTTTTTGGATTTATTCACAAGCAACAAAGGTGCCTATTATATTGGAAATGACAATTTGGATATTATTGATATTCTTTCACCAGAAGGAGATTTACCAATTGACCAATTTGGAAGACGTATTAGAACAAGTGTTTATAGTTCAACAGAGGTTTCAAAAGTATATGAGGGGGAGACTTTCAACCCCCCAATTGGTTTTAATGGTAAAAGTGATATTGATGGTGGTGGTGTTGAGGGTGGTTTCACATGGGTTTCACCAAAATATAAAAATAATGCAGGTAAAAATGCTGGACAGGGTGGTGAGATTTATGGTGAGAATGGAACAAAGCAAACCACTTTTGACAGTTCAGAATCAACAAATTATAATTTTAGGGCAGGTTCAATATTGGATGACACTCAAAGGATTATAGATTCACAACCAAATGGTGCAAATAGATTAAAGCATGTTGGTAATGCTATGGATCAAGTTAGTAAGGTGTTTAATGATGGATATAAGGAAATAACAAAAGGTTCAAGGGTTAAGACATATAAGTATGAAAACCCTGAAACTTTGGTTGGGGGTTCATTCCAAGAGTATTGTAGATTATTCACAAAGGATTCACCTTATATGACATATGGACGTTTGCAAAAAACAAGTGGTATTACAAATGAAGGGCGAAGATTAAAAGGTTCAGTAATAAATAAGACATATGATTTGAGTATTGCCCCAAAGAAGGGGAATGATTCAAAAAAATATATGTTATCCCTTGAGAATTTGGCATGGAGGACAACAAACAAGTTTTTGGATTTGCCAGAGTGTGAGAAAGGACCAAATGGGGGGAGGATAATGTGGTTTCCACCATATGATTTAAAGGTTACAGATACATCATCATCCAATTGGAATTCAAATGATTTCTTGGGCAGACCTGAACCTGTATTCACATATAAGAGCACATCAAGAACTGGTTCATTGGATTTTTCTATTGTTGTGGATCATCCATCAGTATTGAACCTAATCACAAATAGGGTTTTGGAAAAGGAAAATAATTCAGATAACATTAATGGAATATTGTCATCTTTCTTTGCTGGTTGCCTAAAATATGACATATATGATTTGGCAAAGATATATAATACAATGACATTATCTGAACTTGAGGAAATCCAAAAAATAGTTAAGGAATCACCATCAATCAAGGACCAAGTTAGTTATATCAAAAGAACAGTTATAACAAACAATGACCCAATTAGTTTATCTGATGTGGCTACCCCTCCTGATGAAACAGTCTCAACATTTAACAAGTATATTGAATATGCTTTCTATTTTGATAATGATGTTCCAAACTCAATTGATGCTAATTATATTACTGCTTTTAATTCATATACAGCATCAACATTATATAATCAGGCGCAACAATTAAAAACCTTTATGGATTCTTATGTAAAAGATAATTTTACATACCTTAACCAGTTTATAATTGATTGCAATGATTTTCTTGCACAGAATAACGGAAATTTAATTGAAGTTACTCTTAATTCATCTGCATCAAAACCAGCAAACAATGATTATAATAAATTGTTAAGTGTAAGACGTAGTAGTAGTGTTATAGCATATTTAAAGAATAATATAAAATCACCAAATTTTACAATAAAAACAAATAATCTTGGTGAAGACACAGGTGTTACAGCAAGGTCATCAACTGACCCAACCCAAACAAAGAGAGTTGAAATTTGTAGTGGCTTTACAGGTAATACAATTTATAGTGTAGATGCTATGGCTTGTAGAAGAGTTGCTATAGGGAGCATTACTGCAACAAAGAAAGGGGTAGCACCAAAAATTGAACCAAAGATTGAACCAAATATAACAACAAATGAATCTGAAATTAAAATAACAAAACAAATAACTGAAACTAAACTTACCACAGAAGAACAGAAAGTATATAAGAATGTATCAAAAAGAGTTTTACAAAAACTTTTGACAGAATGTGATTATTTTGAAACAATAGAGGAGACTAATCCTTTTATTTATAATAATTTGAAGGAAAAATTAAAATATTTTAGTCCAGCATTCCATTCTACAACACCAGAAGGGTTAAATGGTAGATTGACATTTCTTCAGCAATGTTTAAGACCAGGAGACACAATACCAACAATAAGAGAAACAAAGGATGGTATTGTAAAGGATTTTAAAGATGCTAGAAATACAGCATTTGGTGTACCCCCGGTTTTGGTATTGAGGGTTGGGGATTTCTTCCATACAAAAATAATACCAGATAATTTGAGCATTAGTTATGACCCATTACATTGGGATATTAACCCTGAAGGTATTGGGTTTCAGCCTATGATTGCAAAGGTTAGTTTGAGTTTCAAGTTTGTTGGGGCTAGTGGTTTGAGTAATGCTGTTGATAAATTACAAAATGCATTATCATTTAATTATTATGCAAATACAGAAGTTTATGATGCTAGGGCAGATAAAACTGATAATAGTTTGGATGATATGGATAAGAAGATATTGGAATTTATTGAAGAGAAGGAGAAGGGTAAGACTGAAAATTTTGATGATGAAAATATTGTTAGTGCATATAAAACAATAGGTGAAATTAACAAGACTGCAACCACATTGAATTATATTACTTTGGCAACAGATTTGATTGAATCTTCTACTGCTTATGTAAATACAATTAATTCTGTGATACAAGAAAGTTCAAAAAGTTATAATATTGAATTTGTTTCTTTGGTTTTAAAATCTTTGAATAATACTGCTGGAATTTATAATGCTGCAACAAATGGTGAATTTTTGTTATTTGGTGTTCCAACAGATTATCAAAAAACAATAGATGACTATACCAGTACAATAAAAAATAATATAAAAAATAATGTTGATGGGTTCATTGAGCAAATAAATGAGGAGTTCAAAACTGAAAAAAGTATTAAGTTTGATGTTTCAAATAATTATCAATTGTATGTTGATAATGAAATGGTTAAGGTAAATGATAACATAAATGTTATAACAAAATCAATTCTGGATGCCCAAGAGAAATTTCAAAAAGTTTTAAGTAATGCTTTATTTATTATTTCCAATCATAGTGGGTTTAATGGATTTGATGGTTATGTTGATAAAAGTGGAAATTTCTTTGTTTATAAATTAATAACTTCTTTGACAGGGATTATGGATATCTTATCTGGTATTGCAGAACGTATCAAAACATATTTCTTACCATACTTAAAGATGAATGTGGATAACCCAAAAGGTGTTTTTACAAATGAGCAAGATAGTTTAATTTATTTGTTATTATATGGCACATTTAAAACTAAAAATGGTTTGGAAAATTTTGAGAAACAAATCCTTTTGAAAACAATAAACCCCGACAAAAATGTGATTACCAATAATGAAAAGATTTCAAAAATATTTAATGTTTATTGGGGAAATAAACTTACAACATATAATAATAAGTATGATGAAGTTACATTAAAATTTCTATCTAATTTAACCAAATATACAAATGATATGCTTGTTAAGTTAAAGGAAATTAAGCCAATTGGAACATCAGGTTATGTAAGTGCATATGAGGTTATTGAATCACCTGATGATGCAACAAAAAATGCATTATTAAGTTTGGGTGGGGGGGATAATTATGATAGCAATAAAAATACATGGAATAAGAATAGTGATGGATTTATTCTAGTTAAAAATAAGTTAATGAGATGAATTTAAAATATTATAATAGATACTCACAATTCACCTTCAATGGTGTGCAACAAGTTGTGCCATTTGTCAAGATACCAGCCAAGTCAAGTGATAATGTTTTCTTTTATAAGAAAAATGTTAGCAGATTGGATAAGGTTTCCCAACAATATTATCAAACTCCCTTCTTTGGTTGGCTAATTTTGGCAGCAAATCCAGAACATGGTGGCCTTGAAAATAACATATATGATGGAGCCATGCTAAAAATACCCTTCCCATTGGAAACATCTTTATTAGATTATAAAAATGCAGTAGAAAATTATTTCTTTTATTATGGCAAATGAGCAAGGTGATGTACATGTTATATATGATTATCAGAATGTTATATATATAGACCCCAATAAGGTAATTACAAATACTGGAGAAGTTATTGACAGAGCAGTAATACCTGAAGACTTTGTTATGTATGCAAATCTGGAAACAAAGTTAATACCAAGAACAAAACTTTTGGTTGGGGGTGCTATTGATAATAGTATTAGTAATGTTAGTATTGGTTCAATAAACTTCTTGAAGCCAAATACTGGGGATGATTATTTTACATCTGGTTATTATGATGAGATTACAGGTAAGGATTCTTTAACTAAAGATGGGGGTGCAAATCAAAGTAGGTCTAAGCAGGTAAAAGAGAATAATGAAACTTATACATTAGACTATGCTACTAATGTTGCAGATAATACCTTATTTGGTATAAAAAGTATTGCTATTAGGACAAATTCATCTTTTGTGCCAACTGTAACAGTTGTTATGGAGGATGTTCAAGGCAGGGCTTTGTTTAGTCTGGGGAATGATTCACCATATGCTGCATTTTTCAATTTACCATACCCCCCATTTTATTTGACCATCAAAGGGTATTATGGGAAGGCAGTTAGATATGAGTTGGTTTTGTTAAAGTTCAACGCTAGTTATAACACCAATAATGGAGATTATACAGTTACTTTAGATTTTCTTGGATTTAAATATAATGTTTTGTCTGATATAAGTGTTGGTCATTTGATTGCATGTCCAAACATGTATTCAAAGAAGTATAATGTGACTCAAAAAAACCCTTCTAATTTGACACCATCCCAAATAAATAACATTGTCAATCACTTAGATGGGGTAACACAAAGTTCATTGGGGGATGAGAAAGTATTTGAGGTTAATACAGAAATTGGTTATCAAAAAATAATAGAAGTATATAAGGATTATAAATCAAAGGAATTAATTGATGCTAATTTTCCGGAGTTAACACTATCTGAATTGATATATAAACTTGAAATGTTTGAGCAAAATGTGTTGAACTCATTAAATAAAGTTGATGTTCAGAAGTTAACAGATGGAAAGAGGTATAAGAAGTTTCTTACCAATTATTACCAAGAAATACGTGGCAATCTTAGGTCTTGGTTTAACAAATATTTGGATTCAACCCCTATAAGGTTAAATAATACAGATGATGTTATATTTGGGGTTAAGAAAGAACTTATTGATAATATTAAGGATGGTAAATTGTTTCTGGTTGAAAGTGATTTGAAAACCATAATATCAAAATATACTACTGAATTAAATGATAACCCCACCTTTGGGATTTACGGTACATCACCAATTCAAAATAACATAAATTATGATTTGTTTAATGTGGTTAATGCTGATATAGATTGGTGTACAACATACAAATCAAAGAATAAATCAATTCCTATAAGTGAAATTCCAACTTTAACAGAGGACATTTGCCGTAGTAGAATAGAAAAGAATATATTTTACACATATACTTTATCAGGGGAAACAAAAACCACACCAGTTTTTAATGTTACACGGTTTATTGATGAAAGGAATTTGATGGAATCAAAATTCATCAATGAGTTAAATGGTATTGAACAAGCATTATCTCAGGAATTAGCATTAAAGATTGAAAAAAAGGAAACAGGAATTGGTTTTAAGCCAACAATCAAAAATGTGATTGCAGTAATTATGGCAACAACAGAAGGTTTTCTTAGGTTGATGGAGGATGTTCATAATTCTGCTTGGAATGTTAGGAGTGATGTTGATAGAAAAAATGCGGTATTAGGTAGTGATAAGATTTCTGTTGATGATAATAGCAATACCCCAAATGTTGACCAATTTGTTTTTCCTTGGCCAACAGTATTTTATACAAATGATAAGAAAAATGCAAACAAATATGAGTTAATTTATCCTGGTGATCCAACTGTTGTTAATGTTACAAAAGGTTATTACTATGATAAATGGCCTGAAGTTGAATTTGTTGAGGAATATATAAATGGTTATTCCAAACGTTTGGAAGTTCCATCGCCAAGTGATATTCTTGATTCAGATAAGATAATTAGAGATAGTTATGTACCCAACACCATAGAATATCCCTTTACCACCTTACCATATGAACTGACATCAAATGTGAAGTTCTTATATGAACTTTGGGATAGGCTTATTCTATCATCATATAATTCAGGATTTTCAGCCATTTATGAGAAGGATAAAAGAATTGGATTTTTAATTAAGGAAAATGAATTCAAAAACATAAGCAACACATTAAAGACAAATTCCATAATATTCATCCAGCAACTAAAAAACATATTATTTTCAGAAGGGGGATTGGATTATAACAACTACGGTGAACTTTTGCAATCTTTATCAAGCGGTGTTTCAGAGAGGTATAACAAATATTTGGATGGCACACCAAACTCAAAATATATTATTGATATATTAGATGCCCCAAGCAAGATATATGATATAAATGATTTTAAGTTAGCAACAGACAATTTTTCAAACAACTTGAGGGAGGAAACAATCAAGACAATTACAGATGCTATACAGAAAGCCCCAATTGAGGGGGATATAAATTTTACATATCCTTTTACAGATGCAACATGGGTTGATGAGAACTTAATCAATACTTTCCCAAATAAATTTGATACAAAGAATACAATTCTTTTTAATACAAAAAGGAACGTAATAACAAATTTCAACGACTATAACCAAGCTGTAATAAATAGACCATTCAAATTCTTTGCCTCACAAGGAGGGGCAACATATGGGCAGATATTTCAAGAGAATTTTTCATCAAATCAATTGAGAGGATTGATTAACACACCTATCTTCACAAATGCAATTCAACTCGGAGTTAGCAAATGGAGAGCAGGGGAAAAACATCCATATATTGCTTCTGCTTATCTTTTTTTGAACAGCCTACCATTATCACCCCTGACCAACTTTTTTATCACCAGAGGGCAAAGGGAGAAGAATGGGCACGTTTTTGCGGCCTTCATAAAGTATTCTGCTTTGCATAAGTTGCCATATGCTTGGATATTGAAATATGGATCCATTTGGCATAGGTATAAGAATTATGTTAAGACAGGAGATGACTTTTTGGATGATGTGTGGAAAGATTTTGATTACAAGTCAAACTATAATATAGATTCAAATTTCCAATATATTGTAAATGAAAATCAAACTATAAATCTTAAATCTGGCAATAATGTGGATGTTGGATTTTATCCGGTTATGATGAATGATTATAATGCCTTCTTGAATGGCTATGATTTATTTTCTGGGTTTACAAATAATGAATTGATTGCAAATCAAAAGAGGGGTTTAAAGGTGATTAAATCATTTGAATTTCCAAAAAGCGGATTGACTTTTAATTGTTATACAACTTTAGTACCAAAAAATATATATGATAGTTCAATGTTTAGTGATTATTGTGAGGATGTTGACTTTAGTTTAACATCAAAATATTATATTTTACCATCAACAAATAACAATATACCTAATAATAATTTATTTCAAACTAGTTCATATAATTATGATTCTTTGGATGACTTATTGAATGTTGCGCATAATGGTGCAGTTAATGTTACAATGCAAGATACATTTAACTCATTTACATTTAAAGATTTGAAGAAACCATTACCAACAGAATATTTGAATAGTAAGAAAGATATTAATTCATTTTCATTATTAAATTCTGGGGGTGCAGATTATGCTTCAATTGAGGATATGTTTTCTGTTTTTGATTATGATACATTAAATTTATTTGAGAATGAGTTTTTGGATTTTAGCAAATCTATTTATGACATAAATGAGAATAAGGATCAGATAAATTTGGTTGGCTTGGAGTTTGGAAATCCTGTTGCTGCTTATAGGAATTTCCAGTTATTATATAGAAATTTGATGGAAATTCCATCTAATTATCTTAACTTGAATAATTTGGATTTGTACAATAAATCAGCAGAGTATCAAATACAGAACATTAGAGAATTCTTGGATGCATTTTTAAGTTATGATGTTTTGTTTAAGTATGGAAATCCAACACAATATGACAGATATGAATATAATTCATTGATAAGTCATTTGGGGGGAAATTCAACCATTCAAAACCCAAAAAGGTTTAAGGGTTATGTGGCAAATAGTTTGCCAAATAACATATCACTTCAAACATCTGAATTATCAAATGCCCCTGCTTGGGAAACATTAAAGTTACATATTGGATTTTCAACAATTGAATCATTAAAATATAAGAACGGTGGTTCATATATTACAGATTTCTTCATTGACAACAATATCCAATTCACATCAGAGAATATCATTGCACTTGCAAAACCAATAAAGATATATGCAACACAAAAGTTAAAGAACCCAAACATTACAAAACAAGAATTCTTGGTTTTACTAGATAATAACCAAAAAGCCTTGGATACCTTCTTGAAAGATAATGTGAATCAAACTTTATCCTTATTGAAGAGGGAGATAAATAATATTGATATTGTTGAAATCAATCAGATAACATCAGGATTAGATAGTAAGTTTTCAAAATATGATTTATATGAGACATTCAAATCCATAAATGATAAATGGATATCTGGTAGTGATTATACAAGTAGAACGTTATTTGAGGATGTTTTATTTTTGGATAGGGGGAATAGAAACATAGGGGATTTATATTATGTTGATATTTTTGATTTAAAGAAGATTTTTGTTGGGGCAAAAACAAATGTAAAAACACCTGTATTCAACTTTATTGGGGGTATTTTGGTTAAAAATAACTTTAATGTTTTGCCAATGCCATCTTATGTTAATTTTTATGGGGCATTATCTGCGGCAGATAATATTGATGATATTATTCAAAATTCAACAGAAATAGCAAATGATGTTTGGGGCAATTATTCTGATGTTGATTATAGGAAATCAGGACCAAAATTGGTTTGCATGTATTCTGGTAGGGGTTCAACAACTCCATCCGGACCAAAAGATTTTAGGTATGGGGATGATGCTATTGATATGCTAAAGCCATCAAAGATACCTTTTTTGGAGGATCAGGCAGGCAAGAAAGACTGGTCGCAATCAAATAAGTGTGTTAGTTTCTTGGTTGATGCAGGAATTAGAAATCAAGCCATATTCTATGGTATCCAAGTTGACCAGAATAGTGGTACAGCAACTCTTGAATCATTAACCCAACAAGAGGCTTTAAGAAATAATGTATCAAATAGGGAGGTAACAACACAGAGTGTATCCTTATTTAACTTGTATAAGAACTTGAGTTATAAGTCAACAATTAACTGTCTGGGTAATGCGTTGATACAACCAACAATGTATTTCAATTTGGAACATGTTCCTATGTTTGGGGGCCCTTATTTTATTACAGAAGTTTCACATAACATTGCACCAGGTTCATTTGAAACAACATTTACAGGGGTTAGGCAAAGTATATATTCACCCCCTAGCACAGATACATATCTTACAAGTATTAATGAAAATTTATTAACAAAGATTGAAAGTAATTATTCAAAATCAATTGTTAATGAAAAAGATGAAAAGGCTACTGCAACAAATAGCACACAAACTAGTGATTCAAAACAAACAAATTCAAGTGTATGTGGGAAGTATTTATATGCGGATTATGCTAATTATGAACAAACAACAGAGGAATTAATAACTTATTCATCAGCCACACAAATTCATGCAGCAATAAATTCGTTGGTTCCAGATAAGAAAATGGCAGATAATATCTATCTAATTACTTATTTGGCATCTTATGATAAAGATGGATTCAAGGCAAATCACAATAATTTTGGAAATGTATGGTTAACCTATAATAGGGGTGATATTTCACTTTATAATGCACCTGATCAGTTATTTTATTGTGCAATAAGTGTTGAAAATAAAAAAATACAAACACCTTTTGCAATTTTTAAATCATTTGAGTTATATGTGCAATTTATGCAATCAGCCTTGACTGATTTTTCTAGTCTTTTTTCTGGTTTGGAAGGGTCAAGTTCTTTTACTGAATTATATATTACAGTTTGGCTATATGGTCAGAATTTTAGTAATGATGCAAACTTAGGTGCTAGAGTGAATTATGAAAGATTGTCTAAGGAAAATTTTTATGCTAAATTAGATAAGAAATTTGCAGATGCTAATGCATCATTAAAGGCTTTAACACCCCCAGCAGAAGTTACAGAAAGCCAAAAAGAATTATATGTTAGTGCAAGAAACAAGTCAGAGAAAACTAAATTAAGTAAGGTGTGTGAATATACCTACAATAATATTAAAGTAATTAGGAAACCAGCAGAACCAGAATATAGTTTACCATATTCTCTTGATATGTTTTTTGAGGCAAAGAATCCAAAAGAATTGTTATATTTGGATGCAATGAATAAGACCATAGAAGATACGTTGGTAAGATTATATATATTAGATAGTGCACCAAAGGTAGTTGTTTCATCTTTTGATATTAAGGTTAAATCAGCAGATACATATAGTATATCTGTGAGTTTAAAGATAGATAAGGAATCTGACAATATTCCTTATACTGGTTTTAAGTTTATTGCGGAATCTGGGCAAACAGAAGCAATTACTTACAAAATAACTGAAAAAACTATTAGAGATTCAATTGAAGATAGTCCCAATTTTAGCAAGGGAAATCAAAAAGATGAAGAGAATGATACAATTGGGGATATCATTTCAAATGAAAACAAATTATTGAATATTAAATATTGGCGGACAAATTATACAAAATTAATTTTATACCCAAAATTGGAGTAAATTATTTTGATAATTTAAATTATTGGTATATTTATATGTAAAATAAAATAATATGATTGAAAATTTGAATAATTACTTAAAATCCACAAAAGAACAAACATTGGATGATGGTTCAAAAGAGGTTTGTGACCTAATCACAGGTGAGTGTTTTGTTGTTAGGGAAAAAGATGGTTTAATAGAAAGAACTGAAACTAAAACAGTAAATAGACAAGTTAAGGTTAAAACTCATGGGGGTATAAAAGAATTGTTAAATGATTAATAAAATGAAAATAGATCAGAAAATATTAGATGAAATTAATAGATACCATAATATAAATAGGTATATTACAGAGCAAGACGCACTTGCAGCACCTCCGGTTGACCCTATGGGGGCACCTCCAGTTGACCCTATGGCTGCTCCAATGCCTAATGCACCTACAACACCTCCGGGTGAAGTTTCGCCAATACCTCCAGGAGGGGGTGAAGACCCTTTAAGTGCTGCAAATCCAGAGCCAATAGATGTTGAGGCTGATGATGATGTTATGGCTATTGATGATGAAGGTGATAGCAAAGAAGAAGGGGATGATTCAGAAGAGTTAGATATCACAGATTTGGTTTCAAGTCAAAAAAATATGGAAACAAAACAAAATGAATATTTTGACAATTTGTTTTCTCAAATTAATAAGTTGGAAGAAAAGTTGGCAACTATGGATAGTATTTTTGATAAGTTGAATGCAATAGATTCTAAGGTTGAAAAATACAGGGAAAAAACTCCAGAAGAAAAACTTGAATTAAGGACATATGATTCTTATCCTTTTAATCAGAAGTTATCACAATTTTTTGATGACAAACAAGTTGATATGCAAAAGAGTGGAAAGAATGATTATGTTTTAACTACTGATGATGTGGCAAACATCAACCCTAATGAAATTAAGGATACTTTTTATACATCATCAAATGATGATGAAGAGTATACTGATGAACAAAATTACAATGATAGAATTTAAGTAATAAATATTTTTTTTAGAAAAAGGGGGTAACACCCCTTTTTTTTTCAGTAAAACTTACCTATTGTTGTAGAGTTAAAAAATTGTAAACAAAAACTATATAATATGTCGAATTTAGATGCCATAATGGCGCAGTATGAAAAAAACCAAAAAGGGGACTCCCAAAAATTATCACAAGAGGACAGAATGAAGCGTTATTTTACATTATTGTTAAATGACAAAGAAAGTACAGGGCAAAAAAGGATTAGAATTTTACCTACAGTAGATGGTTCATCTGTATTTAAGGAGGCATGGTTTCATGAATTACAAGTTGGTGGTTACTACCAAAAGATTTATGACCCAGCAGGAAATGACAATGAAGCATCCCCTTTGACTGACGTGTATAATGCACTTAAAGCAACAAAGAGAAAAGATGATGATGAGATGGCAAAAGATTATAAAGCCAAGTTATTCTATGTTGTTAAGGTGATTGACCGTGATAATCAACAAGATGGACCAAAATATTGGAGGTTCAAACACAATTACAAGAAAGATGGTATTCTTGACAAGATTATTCCAATCTTCAGAAACAAGGGGGATATATCTGATATGGATGCTGGAAGAGACTTGATTATTGAGTTAGTTAAGTCAAAAAGTCCTAAAGGTAAGGAATATACAAGTGTTTCAACAATTATGTATGATGATCCAACACCATTATCACAAGATGAAAATCTTGCAAAAAAATGGGCAACAGATGAATCAACATGGAGAGATGTTTATAGTAGAAAACCATTAGAATATCTTGAAGCAATTTCAAGAGGTGAATCCCCAAGATGGGATGAATCCCAGGGCAAATATGTGTATTTAAATACATCAAATTCTGAAGCCTCCTTTGGAGGGGCAACTGTTGCAAAAAACGCAATAGTTAAAGAAACAAATGTGGTTGTTGAGGATGACTACAATGATGATGATTTACCATTTTAATTAACCTAAAAGAGATTTTTTGCAAAAAGTACCATAAAAGAATGCTTTGTGCAAAAAATCTCTATTTTTAAATCAAAAAACATATGGCAGGAATAAAGAAAAAGGGTGCAGCAACTAGTGTTGATGCTATCAAGGAGAAGTTTTCAACAAAAACAAAGTATAAACCAGAGGATTATTATTCATGTGGTGATGCTTTTTATAATGCTTGTGGTGTTCCTGGGCCAGTAATGGGGGGTATTAGTATGTTCTTGGGACACTCTAATACAAGTAAGACAACTGCAATGATATTAGCCGCAGCAGATGCTCAAAAGAAGGGTCATTTACCTATATTCATTATTACAGAAAAGAAGTGGAATTGGGCACATGCTGTTGAATTGGGCTTGAATGCTGAACTTAATGATGATAATGAGTGGGATGGTGATTTCATATTTAATGATTCATTTGATTATATTGAGCAAATGACAGAGTTCATCAATGAGATATTGGATGCCCAAGAAAAAGGTGAATTACCATATTCTGTTCTGTTCTTGATTGATAGTATTGGATCAATACCTTGCAAGATGACTTATGATGGTAAGGGGGGTAAAATGCATAATGCGGCTGTTCTTGCTGATAAGATTGGAATGGGTTTGCATTCAAGGATTTCAAAATCAAAGAAAGAAGATTACCCCTATCATAACACAATGGTTGTTATTAACCAACCTTGGGTAGAGTTACCAGATTCACCATTTGGTCAGCCAACAATCAAGGCAAAAGGTGGTGAGGCATTATGGTTGGCATCATCATTAATATTCTTATTTGGAAATCAGAAGAATTCTGGTATTAACCATATTACAGCAACAAAGAATGGTAGAACTGTTTCTTATGCAATTAGAACAAAGGTGTCAATTTTAAAGAACCATGTGACTGGTATTGCATATAAAGATGGGAAGATATTGGCAGTTCCCCAAGGTTATTTACCGGATACAAAAGAATCCATTGAGAAATATAAAAAGGAATATTCTCAATACTGGAATGGTATTTTATCTGGGGAAGGGGATATCACTTTTTCTGAAAAGGAAGAAGAGGATGCAATAATTTTTGAATAATATGAAGAAAACCCTACTAATAGATGGAAACAATTTATTTACAATTGGTTTTCATGGCGTTCGTGAATTTTATTCTGAAGGCAAACATATTGGTGGGGTTTTCCATTTTCTAAATACAATTAGATTATTTCTTGATAAACATAATCATAATAAAGTTGTTGTATTTTGGGATGGGAATGACAACTCACTAATAAGAAAAAACATATACCCAAGATACAAGGAAAATCGTAGAATTTCTTTGGATGATTATAAGTATGAATCCTACCTTTACCAAAGGGAGAGGGTTAAAGATTATCTTGAAGAAGTTTTTGTAAGACAATGTGTTGTGGAGCAAAATGAGGCTGATGATTTGATTGCCCATTATACCCACATTGCAAAGGATGAGAATATGATTATTTTTTCTGGGGATAAGGATTTAACACAATTGATAACAGATAATGTTACATTATATTCTCCGGTTTCAAAAACATATTCCAAGAAAGGGGATTTAATTCATTTCAAAAACATTGATATTCCGCATAATAATGTTTATGTTTATAAAGTATTGATTGGTGATACATCTGACAACATTTATGGTATCACAAATTTTGGTGAGAAGAAATTGAAAACATTTTTTCCTAATTTTGATAAGAGGGATTACACTTTGGGTGAGGTATTGAATGAGGCAAAATTGTTGTTTGAGCAGAACAAAAGCAAGACTTTGAGTAATTTAATATCTGGTATTAGTAAATCTGGTTTGGTTGGGGATGAGTTTTTTGAGAAAACAGGAAAGATAATTGATTTAAGAAATCCGTTAATCACAGATGAAGGCAAAAATATGGTTTATGAGATTTACAATGAAAGGTTAGACCCAACAGACAGAAGTTATAAGAACTTATTAAAGTTAATGAGAGATGATGGTTTTTTCAAATTCTTACCAAAGAAAGACGATGCTTGGGTTGATTTTGTTAAACCATTTATGAAATTAAGTAGAAAAGAAAAAAAATTTTAACAACAAAAAAAAGTATTATGAGACAGAGTGATGTAACAAAGGTTGAATTCTTGCTAACATTGAACAACAACATTATTGTTCAGAGATTTTTAAACATTAAAAACATTAATCCAGATGCAAAGGATTCTTTAGAACTTTATGAATTTGTAAAGTATTTTTCAGAAGATTTGACACATTATTTGAAAATGAAGTCAATTGGGTATCTTATGGAAAACAAGGATAGTATTTTATACGACCCCTCAATTATGGAAACATCTTCCACAGATGAGCCTGAATTGTTTAATATTTATGTTAAAATTGGCGACCAGATTGTATCTCATAGAATTGTTGATGGAAAACAATATCCACCAAAAGTTAGATATACTGTTGATATTCGCCACTTCATTAAAGATTCATTAAAGGATTTGACAAATATTTTAATAAATGAAAATTTAACACATGAGTATTTAGAGAAAAATTTATTATCTAACCATTAATCTTTTTTTTATGTCAAAGAATTTTGATTACTTGGGTCAGACATTCCAATTGCAGTTAATCAACCAGATTATATTAGATAAGGAATTTGCAAGAGCCATATTGGATTTTATTAAAATATCTTATTTTGAGAATAAGTATTTTAAGTTAATCATACAAATGATTAAGGAGTATCATAAAAAATATGATGCTGCCCCAAACTTTGAAACATTAAATATGATTGCCAAATCTGAAATATCACAAGAATTGGCTTTAAAAATTGTTATTGATACCATATCCAAAGTAAGTTCAGCACCACTTGATGGTGTTGAACTTGTCCAAGAAAAGGCACTTAAATTCTGCAAACAAGAGGAAGTTAAGATTGTTTTGGAAAAGGCACAGAAAGTTATTAATGAGGGTGATTTTGAATCTTATGACCAACTTGAGGAGTTGTTAAGATACGCCTTGCAAGTTGGGGTTAAAGAATCAAATGGTTTTGAAGTTTTCAATGATTTGATTGGTGTATTAGATGAGGATTATAGGCACCCCATACCAATGGGTGTGAAGGGTATAGACACTCTCTTAAAGGGGGGTTTAGCCAAGGGGGAGGTTGGTATTATATTTGCAGGCCCAGGTATTGGCAAATCAACCCTATTGACCTTGGTTGCAAATACTGCGTTCAATAACAATTATAATGTGTTGCATATCTTTTTTGAAGATAACCCAAAAATTATTCAGAGAAAGCATATTACCCTTTGGACAAAAATAGCCCCAGATGAATTACCTAACAATAAAGAAATAGTATTTGAAACGGTTAATAAAATAAAAGAGACCCACACAAATAAACTAATATTAAAGAAATTACCATCTGACACATTGACAATGAACCAAATAAAGAATCAAATAAGAAAGGTTATTGCTGATGGCATTAAACTTGACTTGGTTGTGTTGGACTATATTGATTGTGTTGTGCCTGATAGACAAGGTAATGATGATTGGAAAAACGAGGGATCTGTTATACGTCATTTTGAGGCTATGTGCCATGAGTTAAATATTGCTGGATGGCTTGGTACACAAGGAAATAGGTCTTCAATTTCTGCAAATGTGGTGACAAATGACCAGATGGGGGGTTCAATAAAGAAGGCACAAGTTGGGCATGTTATTATTAGTATTGCAAAAAGTCTTCAACAAAAGGAGATGAATTTGGCCACAGTTGCTATTACCAAATCAAGGATTGGAAAAGATGGTATAGTATTTGAGAATTGCAAGTTTGATAATGAAATGCTTGAAATTGATACAGATACAACTGCAACATTCCTTGGATTTGAAGAACAACAAGTTGAACGTAAGAAAGAAAGGATTAAGGAATTATTGGTTAAGAAAAATACTAATGATAATTTTTTGTAAAAAATTGATTTTGACATTAAAATTTGATACTTTTATCCTCTGGTTTTATATTTATCTTAACCATATAAAAAAAGGAATATGAAGAACATTTTTGAAAAGAGGGTAAATATTTTGCCTTATGAATATCCATCTTTATTAGCATATAAGGATGCTATAAGACATGCTTATTGGCTTGCAAGTGAGTTTAACTTTACAAGTGATATTGATGACTATAGGACAAAAATAACAAATGAAGAACGTGAAGTTATTAAAAGAACTATGTTGGCTATTGCACAAATTGAGGTGAATGTCAAAACATTCTGGGCCGACTTATACAAGAGAATGCCTATAACTGAAATTGGTGATGTTGGTATGACATTCTCCGAAAGCGAAGTTCGTCACAAGGATGCTTATGCACAATTATTACGAATTCTTGGATTAGAAGATGAGTTTAAATCAGTTATTGAAATCCCCGCCATAAAGAATAGAATTAGATATCTATCAAAATATTTGGATGGAACAAGGAGTAAGGAGAATAAGATGTACACAAAGTCTATATTGTTGTTCTCATTATTTATTGAACACGTGAGTTTATTTAGCCAGTTTTTGATTATGATGTCCTTTAACAAGGAGAAAAATCTATTCAAGGGTATTTCAAATGTGGTTGAGGCAACCTCAAAGGAGGAAGAAATTCATGGCAATTTTGGATCAGAACTTATCAATATTATCAAGGAAGAAAACCCAGAATGGTTTGATGCTGAATTTGAGGAATTGATTGTTTCTGCTTGTCATAAAGCGTATGCTGCTGAATGTGGAATATTGGATTGGATATTTGAGAATGGTGAATTAAGTTTCTTGTCAAAAGACACAATTAAACATTTCATTCAGAATAGATTTAACAACTCATTAAGTAGAATTGGCATGAAGCCAGTATTTGAGGTTGATTTTACAGAGATTGAGAAGACATTATGGTTTGATGTCGAGATTTTATCAACAAAGGAGGGGGATTTCTTCTATAAAAAATCGGTGGATTACAATAAAAAAAGTAAGAGTATAACAGAAGATGATTTATTTTAAAAACAAATATAATGAATAAAGAAAAATATTATTGGTTAAATGATGAGAGTAGGCTTTTCTTATCAAGGGGGTATATAAATGAGACCCCCGAGCAAAGGATTAAAGATATTGCAAATAAAGCAGAAGAATATTTAAAAATTGATGGGTTTGCTGTTAAGTTTGAGGAATATATGGCAAGGGGATTTTATAGCCTTTCTACACCAGTATGGATTAATTTTGGCAAAGAGAAGGGTTTACCCATATCTTGTTATGGATCCAATATTGATGACACATTAGATAGCATTTTAAATGCTGGAAGAGAGATTGGTATGATGTCAAAATATGGTGGTGGCACAAGTGCTTATTTAGGTAATATTAGAGCAAGAGGTAGCAAAATATCAACAGGTGGGACTGCTGATGGACCTGTGCATTATGCAAGGGTGTATGACACAGTTGTTGATGTATGCAAACAATCAGAGGCAAGAAGGGGTGCATGCGCAGTTTGGTTGCCAGTTGAACATGAGGATATTATGGAGTTTCTTGATATTGGATCAGAGGGCAATCCAATCCAGAATTTACAATATGGTGTTACTGTTTCAGATAATTGGATTAATGATATGAAGGGGGGTGACCCAAGCAAGAGAAAAATCTGGGCAAAGATTATTCAAAGACGTAATGAGTTTGGGTTTCCATATATTATGTTCAAGGATAACTCAAACAACAATACCCCATATAAAGAGTTGGGTATGGAGATAACTGCAAGTAACTTGTGCTCCGAGATTCAATTGCCAACAGATTCATTAAACTCATTTGTTTGTTGTTTAGGTTCATTAAATTTACTTCATTGGGATGAGATAATTGAGACTGATGCAATTGAGGTTTATACTATGTTCTTAAATGCAGTTATGGATGAATTTATATTGAAGTCAGGTAAAATGGCTGGTATGAAAAGGGCTAATAGATTTGCATCACAACATAGAGCAATTGGGTTGGGTGTTTTGGGGTATCATTCATTATTCCAATCAAAATTAATTCAATTTGAATCTTTGATGGCAAAGCAATTAAATCATCAAATATTTAAAACAATTAAAGAAAAATCTGAATTGGCTTCAAAATATTTATATGAAGAGAAGGGATATGAATGTTTAAGAGAAGGTTATGCCAACACAACATTAATTGCTATTGCCCCAACCAAGTCAAGTTCTTTTATTCTGGGACAAGTAAGTATGGGTATTGAGCCAATCAAATCAAATTATTTTATTAAAGATTTGGCAAAATCAAAAACAATTTATAAGAATCCATTTTTGGAAATTGAATTGGATAAGTATGGTTTAAATACACCAGAAACCTGGGAAAGCATTTTAAAGAAAGATGGATCGGTTCAGCATTTGGATTTTCCCACAAAAGAGGTGTTTAAATCATTTATTGAAATATCACCAAAAGAATTGATATTACAAGCAGCACAGAGGCAAAAATTTATTGACCAATCACAGTCATTAAATTTGATGATACACCCATCAGTTCCAGCAAAGGATATAAATCAATTATATCTATATGCACATGAAGAGGGGGTTAAGACGCTTTACTATCAGTTTAGCCAGAGTTCAGCACAATCATTTGCAAGAAATATTAATGAGTGTGTTAGTTGTGAATCTTAGATTTGATACAATTTGTTAAATAAAAAACCCCCAACCTATTAATTTAGAATTGGGGGTTTTTATCTTTTTTATTTTCCACTCAATGTATCATAAATACTTTCAAGTTTTTTTACATCAGCTTCACTAAATGCAAAATTACTATTATCAAATTTATCTTTCATTGTTGAAAGTTTATCTGTGATTTTTTTAATCATAGATAGTGCTTTTTTGCCAGTTTTTGCTTTACCTTCTTTATGGTAGTCCATAAAGTGACCTTCACTTCCTTTTTCTTCAACAATTCTTGCAATTAATTTAGTTAAATCAGCTTCTGATAATTTTATTGTTTTCATATTTTTTTTTATATAAATATACAATAAATTAAAATAGTTTACAAATTTGTGAAAAAGATATATTTATATTTAAATGAGTTATAATGGCTGAAGGTTTTACATATGGTGTTGATTTCCCCTTTGATACATCACTTAGGGGTGATGCCTTAAAGATGACAGAAACTGCTTCAGATGAGATTAGAGCATCTTTATTGCATTTGTTATTAACAAGAAAAGGTAGCAGATATTATTTACCAGATTTTGGGACAAGATTATATGAATTTCTATTTGAACCATTGGATGTTGTTTCATTTGATGTGATTGAAAATGATATTAGGGATTCTGTTGCAAAGTATATACCAAATTTGGTTATCAACAAGATAATTATTGAGCCTTTGGATCAGAATGAGGAGGTTCAAGGAAACAGATTGAGTGTGGATGATGTGGGGTTATCATCAAGGGATAAGGTTTATCGTTCGCCTGGTAATGGCACATATCAAAATACAGCAAAAATAAAAATAGAATACACTACAAATAACAATAGTTTTTCAGGTAGTGAATTTGTCGTAATAAATATATAATATGTCAGATAGAAAAATATCATATGGTGTTAGGGATTTTCAGAGCATAAGAACTGAATTATTAAATTATGTTAGGACATATTACCCTGACTTGATTAATGATTTTAATGATGCTTCCATATTTTCAGTATTCCTTGATTTGAATGCAGCAGTTGCTGACAATTTGCATTATCATATTGATAGGAGTTTGCAAGAAACAGTTTTGCAATATGCACAACAAAAATCATCCATATATAATATAGCAAGAACATATGGACTAAAAATACCAGGACAAAGACCTTCATTGACCTTATGTGATTTTTCAATAGTTGTCCCCCCATTTGGTGATAAGCCAGATGCAAGATATGCTGGTATCCTTGAGAGAGGTGCACAAGTTTTGGGTAATGGTGTTATTTTTGAAAGCATAAATGATATTGATTTTTCATCAGATTATGATGGACAGGGTCTTCCAAATAGGACAGTTATACCAAATAAGTTAAATAATATAGTTATTAATTATACTTTAACAAAACGTGAGCCAGTTATCAATGGGGTTACAAAGGTATTTAAGAGAGTTATAACAGCATCTGATGTTAGACCATTTTTTGAATTATTTTTGCCAGATAAAAATGTTTTGGGTATTACAAGTGTTTTATTAAAAGATGGGCAGATAAATACAATTCCCCCATCATCAGACTTTATTGGGGATGCAAATAAATGGTATGAGGTTGATTCATTGGCAGAGGACAGGGTTTTCATTATTGACCAAACAAAGGACACAGGTAATGCTGGTATAAAGGTTGGAAAGTATATTCAAACAGATAGTCGTTTTGTAAGTGAATTCACATCAGAAGGATTTAAGAAATTGACATTTGGAAATGGGGTTAATACAGCATTAGAGCAATTAAACCAATTCACAACAACTGGTCAATTACCCACATTACAGAATTATTTGAATAATTTCTCATTGGGCAGGACATTAAAAGCAAATAGCACATTGTTTGTTCAATATAGAGTTGGTGGTGGATTAAACACAAATCTTGGGCCAAATACAATTAACCAGATTGGAGTTAATTCATTTAGATTGAATGCAGGGAATCCAGCACAAGAATCGGCTGTTATTAATTCATTAAGGGTTAATAATTTATTCCCGGCTATTGGGGGAGCAGGATTGCCAACCACAGAAGAGGTTAGGAATTTTGTATCCTTTAATTTTGCTGCACAGAAAAGAGCAGTTACCATAAATGATTATGAATCAATCATACGTAATATGCCACCACAATTTGGGGCTCCAGCAAAGGTGTCAGTTCAAGAGGTGGATAATAAAATACAAGTGCTTGTTTTATCCTATGATGCAAATGGAAAATTGATTAGTGATAATTCAAGATTTTTAACAGACAATATTGCAAATTATTTATCAAATTATAGAATGATAAATGATTATATTGTTGTTTCATCAGCAAAAGTTATAGATGTTGGTGTTGAGGCTGCTGTTACCATATCAGCAGGTTTTGCATCAAAAGATATTGTTAATAATATAATTTCAACAATAAATAATTATTTCATACCACAGAATATTCAGTTGGGCAAAGATATAAATATATCTGAAATAAAGAGTAGCATTCAGAATTTGAATGGGGTGATTACTGTATCAAATATTTTGTTCAAAAATTTGGTTGGTGGCAATTATTCTGGCGCAGAACCAGTTGTGGGTTATTATCCACCAGCATCAAATAGGATTATACTTTCAACTGATGAAACAATCTATGCTGATTCAAATGAAATATATCATATAAGGTATCCAGAAAGAGATATTACAGTTAAGGTAAAGACAAATAATGGATTAACCATTATTTAAATTATTTATTTTTTGGGGATATTCTTTATTCTTTCATAAATAACATATAATAAAATATTTATGGATAATAAAGAATAAAATGCAAAATAGTTATAGAATTAGGACTGAAATTGGGCAAGATAAGGTTGTTAATTTTCAGTTAGACCAAAATATTGAATTCCTTGAGATTTTATCTTTCAAAATAAGGCAATCTGATGTTTATACATTGGATTGTGCAAACTATGGGGTTGTTGCGGGTAGAGTTACTGCAAATAATGGTTTTGGTATTCCAAATGCTAGAGTTTCAATTTTTATTCCATTAAGTGAGGAGGATGAGAACAATGAGTTAATTACATCTATATATCCATATAAGTCAATAAATGATAAAAATGAAGATGGTTATAGGTATAACTTATTGCCATATGAACCATCATATCCTGGGCATGTTGCAACAGGAACATTCCCCACACTAAATGATGTTATGTTTGATGGCCAAGCCATTGAGGTGTATGAGAAGTATTACAAATATACCGTAAAGACAAATTCAAGTGGGGATTATATGATATTTGGTATTCCGGTTGGGAGTTATACAATATTAATGGATCTTGATTTGTCAGATATGGGCGAGTTTTCTTTGACCCCCCAAGATTTGATTAGGATGGGAATGGCAACAGAGGGGCAGTTTGATAATAATCAGTATCAGCAATCAACAGATTTGAGTTCCTTACCCCAAATTGTGTCCATATCAAAAGGTTTGAATATTTCACCATTGTGGGGGAATATTGAAACTTGTGATTCATCCATAAATAGGGTTGATTTTGATTTAAGGGATGATGTTAATATTGATATACAGCCCACAGCAATATTTATGGGGTCAATATTTAGCACAGCTTCAAGTAAAAGAATACGTTCAAACTGTAAACCAAAAGATGATTTTGGTAATTTATGTGGATTAGAAAGTGGCCCAGGTGAGATATTAGCAATAAGACAATCATTTAATAAAGATGATAAAGGTTTACCAGTGCTGGAAACATTTAGGGTTGGTAAGGTTATAGATGCAAATGGTGCATGGGTTGTTGAATTACCTATGAATTTGGAGTATGTTATAACAGATGAAAATGGGGATAAGATAATAACAAATGACCCAACCATAGGAATACCAACAAAATCAAAATATAGATTTAAAGTAAAGTGGGAACAATCAGGGAAAATAAGTGAACAAACAAAACGGGCATATTTCCTTGTCCCAAATATAAGAGAATATGGTTGGAATAAATTGGGCACTATTGATCCAATGAATTCTAATAATGATAATAAAAATCAACTTGCTGGCTCATATTATTTTGGATTGGATTGGTCTGGTTATACAAATAGTGATGCTGCAATAAAGTGTGAAGATACATTCTATGAATTTAAATCAAATAAAGTATATACAGTATCAAGTTTGATTGACCAATATAGAGGGGGTTCAAATAAGGGTAGTTTTATTGGTATTAAGGAAATTGCAGACACATCATGTGATGCAACAACAAATAAATATCCAGTTAATGATGGGGTTAGGAATTTTGATTTTTTTTATTTTCTATTTTCAATATTGTTTATTTTATTTTCTACTACTGGTAGGGTATTAATAATAGTTTATCATTTTGTCAAATTTTTATGGAATTTATTTGCAGTTCCTTTAGTTTATGCTGTTTCACTTGCATTACCTATTGTCACAGCATTTTTATTTCTTCAGGCAGCAACATCATTCCCTTCGGTTGGTTTGATATTAGGGTTTTCAACACTGGGTGCTTTAGCAGCAAAAGCAACAATAGAGTGGTTTAAGATTTTTAAGGATGTTAAGAATTTTAGATTTCAAGCATTAGATTTACCTATGATAACTTATCCTGATTGTGAACTTTGTGATTGTAGTGGGGGTGATATGGAGTTATCTAGTAGTGAAATTCCAACAGGAGGGTTAATAACTCAGTTAGCTAACCCTGCTGAATATCTTGAAAAAGTTACAGAATTATTTTCTAGTAAAATACAAAGCAATACAAAAATTGATTCTGGGCTTAAAGAAGATATGTTTACTAATTTAGATGTTGTTTCAAACATAACAACACAAGCTATGATAGGTCAAGTATATAATTCAAAAAATCCATATTATTTTAGGGGATTATTTTCAGAAGTTCAAACATTGGCAACTTCAAACAAAGAAATTGCTGCAATATCTGTTGGACTATCTCCAGCAGAAAAAGTGAATAAATTTAATAGTAGAGAAAATTACTTCCAAGGTAATACAAAAATAGGGGTAACATTTGCTTCAAAAAATAACCAAAAAACACATAATGATAATGTTATAGTTATTATTGCAAGTGAAAATAGAGAATCAGGCACTTTATTATCATTTTTGAATTTTGATAAATCAAAAGATATAAATTTTATATCTGGTTATACTGCAACAACAAAAATATCAGCAGAAACAAAAAATGCTGAAGTGGTTGTTAAATATGCAAACCCATCAAATGCAAAAAGTTCATTAGAAACAACATATGTTTTGCCATATGGTATTGATATTGATAAATATCTATATCCTTCTGATATTGAATATTATCAAGTTTTAACCGGATTAACTATTGGGGATTTTAAAAAAATAGCAAACAATAAAAAAGATTCTTTTTTGAATATTTGCTTGGGTGAGGAGAAACCATTATTGTTCTATGATAGGAAAGGTAATGATAATGAAATAAATAAATGGGAAAATAATATTATACCAGAATTAAAGTCAACAATTTCTTATTTTAATAATATTGAAAATCAATATGTTTTAATTCTACAAAGAGGTGTTGATCCATATTCTCCATTATATGATAATGATTTTGAGTTGGGGAAGGTTTTTGGTTTTGATGATACCAAAAGTATTAGAATACAAACAAAAACAAGATTAAATGTGCCAATACAAGCACTGTCACCAACAAGCACAAGTTCAATGCAAGGAGTGGATAATCCAGCAGAAATATTATTTGATTCTTACTTTTTGCAGCCAATAAATCCTTTAAGTTTTAAGACAAATGCTATAGGTTATTACACAAATACAGCATACAAGGGTGAGTATCTAAAAAAAGGGTTTAAAGAGAGTAATAAATTTACTAGTAATTTGATAGGTCTTAGAGTTAGTGATGATAATCTTTTAGAAAATGGATCATTTAGACTTACTTTAATTTCAAATAAATATGAGGTTAAAAATGGGTATAATAAAACAGATAACTTGACAAATCATTCATCATCTTATTTGGAAAATTCAATGTTGAGCAAATTTTTCATAAAAAAATTAATAAAAAAAGATACAGATTATAATAATACTTATTATTCAAAACCTTCATTTGATAATGGGTCAGGTACTAATTTAAATGAATTAAGTGTAAATAATAAAACATTATTTAGGACAGATAGGCTACCTACTTCTGATTATTTGGATGGGGCATCATGGTCTTCTAGTACTGTGAATAATTTTAAAATAAATGGTGGTATGGCAGCAGCATTACAACAAAATTTAGGATTTGCAACTTATGAAATTGTTGGGGCAGAACAATTTGCAGACAATCCAATACCATCATCAGATACAGGATACTCACCACAAGATTTTTCAGGATATACTATGTCAGAAAATTTGTTAACAACTTTAAATAGTTGCAACAATATGGTTAGTCTAGGTTGTTACAAAGGCAAAGGAGTTGATTTTAAAGTGGATGAAACTTGTTCAGATAAAGATTCTGTTGATAATGGATGTTATACTTTTGCAAAAAGAACTTTACTTGACATTCCAAAAGATTTAAAAACATATACAGAATGGATTAATAGATTTAGATTTTTCTATGCGTTATGTAGGGGAGTGGTTTCAGAGGTCTTTGTAAATAATTGGGTGAATGGATCATTATTTGCCTTCCCAATCCAGACAAAAATTAAGTATGATAATAATAATCAAGCAATTATTGATGATGAATCTTATTGTAATGATTTAATATACTTTGATAAAATTACAAATAATTTTTACTATCGTAGTTCCCCCTACAATATGAGTGAAAATATTTTTGTTGGTAGGAAAGCAAACAAATTTGAGGAGAATAAAAAAAATTTACTATTCCCAACAACAATAATGGATTTGGGTTATAAAAATTCATTATATGGTTTTAATAGTGATAATTTTGAATATTATTCTTTTGTATTAGATAAGTTAGAACCAACAAGTTATGGAGATAATTCAGATATTCTTAATTTATTTGCCATTAGCAGAATTACTAATGGTAATTTTATTAAAAATTTAAAAAATATTAATGATTTATTTTCAAGAGGGTATAAAAAAACAGATGGAGATTATAGTCAATTATTATCAATAAATTCTGAATTTGGGGTTGATAAATTTTCTACTGAATTTTACAGTATGACAAATAGTGCTGATTCAGAAATATCTATTCAATATGATAAAAAGGGTAATCCTGTTATTGGTGTTTTTTATTCATCATCACAAGATGATTTGCAATTAAAAGATTATTTGACACCTGGTAGAGTTAATTTTAGGACATTAAATAATGAGTTGAAGCCACAATATTTTGGCATTAAATCACAAAAAGTTCCATTTTATCAATGGGCAATATCTGGATCCACTGCTTTTTTTGGAGATGAAACCAACACATGGTACACAACAAATATTATATCTGATGAATATCAAAATTTAGATAGAATTAAGCCAGATTTGGCAACACTAAAAAATTCTTTTAACCCAAAGAATACTGAAAAATATTTCTATAATGATGAAAATCTTTTGAGTTATAACAATGACAGGGCTTATTTATATAATAGTAAAAATCAAGCAACTAAATATAATAATAGAAAAAACATATTTGCAGTTGGCGCACCATTTTATTTTTATTTTGGTATAAAAAAAGGGGCTTCGGCTTTGGATATATTTAAAACAAAATATTTAAATGAATAAGTTTCATATTGTACCTAATGTATTTAAGAATAAAATTGGTGATGACACTAATTCACAGGTATCCATAAATTTTGATAGCACAAGGAAAGAACTTATTGAGTTTGACAGAGATGTTGTTGTTGATTTAAAGAAATTATATAGCCAAGAAAAAACAAATTCATTTAAAGTAAGACCAACGTTTAAAATTAATTATTTATATGATAATTTTTATTCTGGAACAACTAATAGTAAATATAAATCACAGTTGATATATAACATAAACAACAAAACTTCAACATCAATATCAAATGTGGATAAAGGATTTTTGCCATCATATGAATTTGATTTCTTTAGACCAAATGTAGCAAATTCTTTTGGTTATGAAACAATCAATGCTTTTAAATATAACTGGGATTATTATATTACTTACCCTTATACCGGGGATAGTAAACAAAATTTAAATGTTAAAATAGGAGATAGATTCTATGATTGGGTTGCAGAAGATGGGATACCATTTGTAACTGACTTGGTTGTACAAGGTGGTTTTGATATTGTTAGAATTAATTGTGCATTGCCTCATAATGTAAATGAAGGTGAATCTATAATTGTTAAGATAGATTCAGTTAGTAGGGCTTATGAAATATTTTCATTTGGTGATGGTACTGTTGGATCAGAGAATTTTGTTTTAAATATATTAAATATTGATAATAATATTTCAGACAATAAACTTGGTGCATTAAAAAGGGTTTTATTTATTGAAAATAGTGGTGAAACTATTTCTAGTTATTATGTTAGAAAGCATAAGGTTATTAGTAATTCAGATAAAATTACTATAACAAAATCAGGATTTGAAACAAATGCATATGATGAGCCAAAAGTTTTGAGTTTTATTGGAGATAAATTTTCATATGTTAAAAAAACTTCCAATATATCATATAATTTCACATTAACTGATGATGTAAGTATTGATGACCTTATTGATAATCAAAATAGACCCCTAACTGAATTATATTTAACTGCAATATATAAAGGATATTCTGGTTTTTTTGATGTGATAAAGAAAGGTTGGTTATTTAACATAACAGAACCAACAAATAGTTGGTGGGATAATTCTACATCAAATTCAAATGTGGATATTACTGTTGAGAATTATTTTGATGAAAAACAAAACAATTTTAAATATTTTAAATTATTGTCTGACATAATTGATGGCGATTTTTGTGAATACAATGCTTACAATCAAGAGGAAATTATAATATCTGAATTATATCATAAGATAAAACATTCTGAAAGTGTTTTTAGAGTTTCAAATTATGATAATAATAAATCAGGATATTATTATAAGCCACACAATAAATTAAAACTAAAGGTATTTTCAGATTATGTTGAAACGGTTGATAAGAACTTGGCAGATAATGTTCCAAATTATGCATTTTATTCAAAGGTGGATGGTCAATTTAGATGGAGGGATATTTATAGTGTTGGATTTTTTGATGAAAATAACAATGGAGTTAATTATCCATTTGTAAATGGTTCATTTTATCCCTTTGTTAATAATGTTTTAAAGTTATTTCCAGAGGGCTACGACTATTATGAGCAGGTTGTTACTAAATCAAAAAGAATAATAGGATCAACTGGTGTTGTGCCTTTAGTTAAAAAACCAGTGATAGATGAGTGTGAATAAATATAGATTACTACAACCAAGATTAAATGACTTGACAATAAGTTTACCTATTAAGGTAGATTTTGATAATGCTGGGCATCAAGATACCATAAATAGTTATGGGGAATATATTTTAACAAACTCTATAAATGCATTAACTGATTACGAGGTTGTTCGATTTTCACATAGGGGACTGATTGAAGGTTTCCCCAACCCATCAAAGACACCAACACCAACGGCTACACCAAACAAAACGGCTACACCCACCCCAACTAAAACAATTACTCCTACACCAACCAAAACAATTAATTCAACACCTACACCCACCCCAACTAAAACAATTACTCCAACTATAACTCCAACAGCATCAATTATGCCAACTATAACACCAACAAATACAGTAACACCTTCAATAACCCCATCAATAACATTAAGCCCAACAATAACACCAACTAAAACAATTACACCAACACCAACTCCAACTGTAACACCAACTGAATTAAGATATTATTCATCAAATAATTTAATAGCATTTAAACAAAATTGTTAATAAATATGACAGATTTTAACATATATGGAGGTTCAGCACCAACCCCAAGTGGTTGTGGTACTTGGTATAATTATACAACTAGTGGGGATGCTTGTAATTCAATATTTTGCACAACAACACCAACAACTTGTGTGGGGGATTTTGATAAGTTATATGTGACAAACCAAAGAACTCCACAGAAAATAGAAATTAATGATATTATTTACATTGGGACAGATACTGGTTATGAGATATTACCTGAAGGTTGGTATGTTAGCAGTACAAAGGGAACTGTATTCAACATTAATTCAAGTGGTGTTTTGACAAGTGTCAATACTTGTTCTGGTACAACTTATGTTAGGGATTATGATGGTAATTATTATGGTACAGCAGTAATTGGAACACAAACTTGGTTTACAGAGAATTTGAGGACAACAAGGTATAAAAATGGAACAATCATTCCATATGTGACAAATCCCACAACTTGGAAAAATACAAGTAGTGGTGCTTATTGTGCATATAATAATTCTATTGATAATTGTTTTGGGTATTTATACAATTGGTATGCTACATCAAATGGTGGTGGCTTATGTCCCACTGGGTGGCATGTGCCAACAAATGCTGAATTAACAACATTAAGCACTTATCTTGGTGGTAATAGTGTTGCTGGGGGTAAGATGAAAACAGCCGGGTTTGTATGGTGGAATAGTCCAAATGATGGTGCAACAAATAGCAGTGGTTTTAATGCATATCCAGCCGGAAGAAGATTGTATAATGGTAATTTTAATTATTTTGGTAAAACCACATCATTTTGGTCACAAACAAATGGAAGTGGGCTTAATTTTAAGAAATTGGTTCAGTTGGAATACGATAATGATAATTTGGATTTTCAAGAGGATGACCCAAACAATGGGTATTCTATTAGATGTATAAAAGATTAATGAAATGGGAATTGATTATAGTTTAAATATAAATTTTAATTTCCATAATGGAAAGGAATTGGATTCAATCAATAATTGGAGTTCAACTTATATGACACCAAGCAATAATTTCTTGGATACTGATATTAAAAATGTGTCAAATAGTTTTAATAATTCTTTCTTTAAAATAGATTATTATGATACTCCATTTAACAAATCACAAAAAATTTATATAACAACAATATTACAAGCAAGTAATGGGGTTAAAATAGATGGTATTACCACACCAACATATCTTTTGGATTATACAGAGAATACAGAAGGATTTTTTGTTTATTGGTTAAAGGACAAAGAAGTTTTTAATTTTGATACTTTTTATGTTAGTGCAACCTTCTTTAATGGTAAGACTGGCGTATTTACCAGAATGGCAAATGTTTGCCAATCAACAACAAGTGATAGGTATAATTTGAATGAAGTTTTTGACTTTTATTACAAGATAAATTTGAATTACAATACTTATACTTATGAGTATTATGACATTAAGGATGAAACCCAAGTGGGTGTTAAGAAGAATCCTATGAAATGGTATGAATATGTAACAAAGAAATAATGGTATATAAAATTAAAATATCCCCTGAGTCATTATCGTCCATAGTTAAGGAAATTACTTATAGTGGTAATACCTTTGGTGTTTATACAGGAATGACTAGTTTATTGAATAGTGGGGTAAATGGGGCATCATCCTTGACTGGTCTTACAATTCCCATTTTATTAACTCAAGATTGTATTGACACTGGGTATTATTCAGAGTTTGATGGTGCAATACAGCAAAAGGAAACCGTGTTAAATTATGTATTTAGTGCAGAAAATAAATATGAATACTGTATATATAATACATCAATTTTGAGTTCATATAGCAAAGGATCAGATTATCAAATATACTGGGGGGATAATAGCAAGGTTGAGCCCATGGGTGATATTAAGAGCTGTCATGTCTATCCAAAAACAAATGCAAAATATGTCATAACATTAATACAAAAAAACAATTTTGGAACAAATATCATTAGCAAGACTATAACCATTCCTTTTGATAAAGATAAGGTTAGTGATAATCCAAATGGTACAGTAGAGTTTATTCCAAGTGGGGGTCCTTGGAAAGATACTCCAATAAGTTATGATTATATTTTTACTGGTGATACAGGTATGGATATTGATGATTATATATATGATGGTGAGGTAACTATTACAGGATATACAAAATCAAATTTGCTTGAGTTGGAATTGTATGGAAAGACTTCCTACAAATCTGGTGTTGATGTGTTTAAAGATGGTGCCATTTATGGTAAAGTAACAAATATAACCGACTCGTTTACAGCATATACAATACAAGACATCAAATACGTAGATTATCCTTTTGGTGTTACAACTTTTGAGGTTAAGAGCAAAGGATTGACCAAAGATACTGCTAAATTAGTTCCTATCACAAAGAATGAGGCTTTAATCAAATCAGTAGATGATGTGCAGATTTTCTCAAATGTTTTTGTGGAGAGGGGTAAAAATTCAGGTTATGAAAAGGTTCAGAGGCTTGGTGAGGTAAAGACATTGCAAGATATGGAAAAATATGGATACGGGTATTTTAAATTAACAAATAAATAAAGAACTAAACTATTTATAATAAAAATATAATAATATGGCAATTGGCACATATGGAACAGTTAGACCTAGTGATGTAAGCCCTGAAGATGTGGAGATAGTAATGGTATATGCACCAACAAGGGATCAGGCAGATTTGATTTCACAAAAAAGATTGGATGCAACAACCATATTAAAACCTTATTTTGATAGTGAGCATCCTAATGAGATATTGGGTGGGTTATATAATTTGACATTACCAGCGTCTGAATTTACAGCACTTGGTTATTATACATTATATTTAAGACCAGCACAAATAAGGACAAAAATAAATGATTGTGGAGTTTTGAGTGCATTACCAAATGTAAAGGGTATTGTTATAAATCTGGATGATGTTCCAGATGATTTTAGAAATAAGTTTGAAGTTCCCCAAGAATTGGTTGGGTATAGGGTTGAATATTTGAATAATGGGCAGAAAGTTCCAAACTTCTTTAGGTTAATAACATCATCTTTCTTTTGTGAGCCAATTGTAACAAATGAGGTGAATACAAACCAAAAATCAATTAGATATAGGTATGTTGATAACAACACCAATTTGGTTTTCTTGACTTTAAGCCCAAGTAGTTCGCCTTCAAACAAGACAAATGCAACACCTTTTATTGGCCAGCCAAATCAAAACATAATTATAACCAACACCTATTTCAATCCCACAACATTGGAAATTGAGATAGCCGAGCATGATATATCCACATTAGCAATTGGGATATTTGGCAATCAGACCAAATCTATTGAAGATGGGGTTTATACATTATATGACCCAGCAAACAACATATATAGACAATATAATCTATTTGAGGTTAGAAATCAGTTTAATGAGTTGTTATATGAGGTTAGGGAAGATAGGGGTGATGATATAGACATAAGCAAAAATTTTGATAATATAATAGAATAATGCCAATAATTTACATTAAGAATAACCCCCTTGCTGGTGCTAGTAGTGTTTTTGACAACTTGGTTGGATACCAACTTGTAACAGGGGGTGGTTTGACTTTTGGTACATTTGAATTCACGCCATCTATATTTGAGACTAATCCACGTAAATTTGAAACAAATGTTTTTGATGCACCAGTCAGTTTGGAAAGTTTGGGAATTAATGATATTGGGGATGTTAAAACAGCAATATCAAAGCAATTAGATGTTTATCCAAATTATGACATAACCCAAGTTATGAATTTTGTTATGTATGGATCATTATCCAAAAGATTTTCTGTATCCATAACAAATGTAATAAATAATTTTCCGGCATCAATTGATGTTAATTTTTATGACAACAATTTAAATACTGGTTATACTGCAACAAATATTGTTTATGATGCTATTACAGATGATACAACTTTTGATATTAACATAGAGAAGATATACAATCCTTTTGGTGTTGATTTTAGCCAAAATTCAGCAATTAATTTATTGGCAAATGAGATTGCTGTTTCTGAATATAGGGATTTGACAAAGTATTATGTTGATTATGTATTATCTATAAATGGGGTTGTTTACCCCTTGGTTATTTTGAATCCTTCTGAAAGTTTAACAGAGGGTACTCTAACTATAACAGTTTCAGGTTCACCATTTGGTGTATCATCAACCAATAGTGCTCAATCTTTTATAATTAGGCCAAGTGATTTTCTATATAATTTGGTATTGAAGAGTCAGTTGGATGAGTTGGAGCAATTTATGTTAAATACATTATCTTCACCCATTTATACAATGACCTTACAAGTGCCACAAGAAAATGATAATGGTCAATTTACATTAGTGGATACAAACATAACCTTTCCTTTAGATGGGGTTTGGAATATAGATATTTTAAGTGAAAGTTTTTCTGCATACTTGGATAATATCCAAGTTATTGCAAATTATTTTGATAATGCTAGAACAAATCTTATATCAAGATTTTTTGTTTCAGATTCATTGAAGGAATTTGATACATTTGATAGGAGAATTGAAAGTATGCTTCAAATATATGGTAGAAGTTTTGATGAGGTTAAGAAGTTCATTGATTCTTTGGCATATATGAATTCAGTTAATTATACCCCAAAGAATGACATACCTTCACAATTATTGGTGAATTTGGGACAAACACTAGGGTGGCAAGAAAATTTCCAATTCTTAACAGACCAGACATTAATTGAATCCATATTTGGGGATAATAGTGATTTTAAATATCCTGCATATAATAGGTCACAAACTCCACTAGAATTGAATTATTCTTTTTATAGGAATTTGGTCATCAATTCATTTTACTTATTTAAATCAAAAGGTACAAGGCGTTCAATTGAGTTTATACTTAGGTTGTTTGGTGCGCCAGAGGCGTTGGTAGAATTTAATGAGCATATATATATTGCTGACCAAAAGATAAATCTAACAAAATTTAATTCAGATTTATCAAAGATACAGACAGGGAATTATATTGATAGTGATCCTGTGTTTAGTGCTAGTACATATACCTTATCAGGTTATACATACACAGCAATTACAGAAAACACCACATCATTAATTGTTAATTTTAACACAACAAATTACCCTTTAGATAGATTGACAGGTTATCCCAAACAGCCAAAAGATAGTGACCAACTATTCTTTCAGATGGGTGCTGGATGGTATCAATTAACCCCCAAGCATAAAAGCCTTGAAATAGCAACAAGAACTGGGGTTGCACCAAATATTGAATATGGAACAGAGTTTGAGCCATTCACATATGGTAATAAGTATTTAAATATTTTTAGGAAGTTTCCATATATTGATGAGGGTTTTACCTTATCCAAATATGTGGATAATAAGAAATCTTGGTCAAGGGATAATACATTGATGAGGGTTTCTGTGGATGGAAGTTATAATGCTTATTATTTTGTTAGTGATGAAAGATTGTTATTGAATGTCAAAAACACTAGTATATTTTTAAACCCCTCACAAGGGCTTCTGTATGATGTTTGGGTTCAATCTAATGAGTATGATTACCCAATACCACAAAGTGGCTTGACGTTCCCTTATGCAACAACTGGTGGGACTGATGCAACAGAGATAAACCCACAACCAAAATCAAAATCATTTTTTGAGTTTGCCGCAACATTTGCAAAGAATATGATTAATGTGCGTAATAGGATGTACATTAATGATGGTAAGACCGGGGGATACCCAACGTTGCAATCCATTTTTTGGAAATATATTGAATCACCATATACGGTTAATATACCAACAAACAAATATACATATGAGAAATTAATTAAGTTTGTTGAGGGTATAAACCCATATTGGATTAAGTTGGTTGAACAGATGATACCAGCAACAACATTATGGATGGGGGGTCTTAAATTTGAGAATTCCATATTCCATAAGCAAAAATATGTTTATAAGAGGGTGATGAGTGGGTGTACAGGAAATGAACCTAAAGTAATTACAACATCTAATCTTGATGTTTATATTAGTTCACTTACACCAATTGCAAGTGGAGATGAGTTTATTACTTCACCAATATTTTCAGATATTTGTATTAAGAATGGCATTAGTTTGGTGGCAACACCATTAGAAACATTCCCAGTTATTCTGGGGAATGCAATTGGTTCAACAATTGAGGAACTTGATTTGAGTTGTGATGGGACTAATGTATTGACTAGTTGGTATAGTGAGATTGTGTTGAATTCAACCATTGTTGCAAAGGTTAAGTTTTATGATGGAATTGGTAATGATGATGTTCCAACAAATGATTTATGGCAAACATCGTTGATTAACGCATTATCTAACTTATATTATTATGATATAAATTATACAACACCTATTAATGGTGTTATTAAGTTTATTGATTTGGATTGTGTTGATGAAATTGCAACAAACAAATTATTAACAATAAATGTTGGGGTTGATGTAAATATAATTTGTTAAAAAGATGGCGGCATTTGATTATTTTTTAAGCGTAACTGGGGATTGTTCAAACACAAGTGTTGGTGCAGTATCAATATCTTTAGATGGAGGGACATCCCCATATACCATTGAGTGGGTTGATCCACCTTTGGGGGTTGCTATTACAACAGATGTATTCCCAATATACCAAACTGGGTTATCTGGAACAACATATGGTGTTAGGGTTAATGATTCCACGTTAGGACAGAATTTAGAATTTTATATAAACATACCAGTTTCTAGTGGCTGTTGTGCATCAATTGTGTCAACAGTCAATACAAACAATGGGGAAAATAATGGTTCAGTTAGTGCATCAACAACATCTGCTTTTTCTGCGGTTGATTACAATCTTTATTCTACTAATGGTGATTTAATATATACTCAAACAAATAATTCAGATTTAGTTGAATTTGGTAGTTTGAGTGCTGGGACATATTATTTAACGGCTAATGATTTTGGTGGATGTACAGCAAAAACAGAAAGTTTCATTATTAAGACATCAAACGCTTTTGACTTTGGTTTATATGTTATTAATAATTCATCTTGCAATTCTACACCAGCAGGGAAGATATTTGTAACAGGACAAACAAATCCTGGGCCATATTCTTATCTTTGGGTTGATAATACAACAGGTAGTACATTAACTGGGTTGACTTCTGGCATATATTCTGTAAATGTTACAGATGGGCAAGGTAATTCAAAAACTAAAAGTATTGAAGTTCTTAATACTGATTCATTAGGGGTTCAGCAAATTACTTTAACACAACCAAATTGTTTTACAGCAACTGGGGCATTAAATATTACCATAAGTGGTGGTACTGCTCCCTTCTATTATTCAGCAAATACTGGGTATTATGCTATAACTTATGATAGAAATTTTGTAATTAGTGGATTGACTTCTGGGGATTATGATATTTCAGTTATTGATGCTGGATTATGTACATTAGATTTTACTGCATCATTAAATAATGACAATGGGGTAACATCAGTTTCAATTGATGGGACTAATTCAACTTGTTCAGCATCAAATGGGTTAATAAATATTAGCGTTGTTGGGGGGACTGGACCGTATAATTATGGGTTGATAACTCCAAGTGGTGATACAACAATTATTACCACAACATTTACAAATCATATATTTGAAAATTTATCTAGTGGAACATATACTGCTTATATGCAAGATTCCATAGGTTGTTATTATGATGAAGAGATAACAATCATAGCAGAGGATAAATTCACATTAGGTTATTCCACAACTGGAACAACTTGTAGTTCAAACAATGGAAGCATATTTGCATATATAAGCACCGGGGCAACACCACCATATGATTTCTATTTGAATACAACCTCAATAATTGACACAAATTTGACAGGAGTTACATTCCAGAATATAGCAGATGGTCAATATGAGTTAAGAGTTGTGGATGCAACAGGCTGCGAACAGAAGGACAATATACAAGTTACATCAAGCAATGGAATTGATTTTTCATTATTTCCCACATCTTGTGTAAATGGTGATGATGCATCAATCACAGCACTAATTACAAATGGTACACCACCATTCACATTCACATGGTCAAGCAATGTAAGTGGAAACCCACAATACATAACAGCAACAGGATTAACAACGGGGAATTATAGTTTGACATTACAAGATGCAAACGGTTGCACATTAACAAGAGAAACATCCATAAATTGTTTTAGTGTAAACACATCATATAAGATATATGTTGTGGATTCACAAAATTTTTCATTACAACCATTAAATAACTTTGGATTATTGGATTTTTTAAATGAGGGTTTTAGTGATTTGGTGAATATGGAGTTTAGCGGATCAACCACTATAACCGATCCAAAATGTAATTTAAATTCGGCAGTTTTCAGAACAGAATGCACATTAGAGCCAAGCGGAGTAACAAGTGGATACACATTTTACACAGGATATACAAGAACAGATGTGCCAGCAGATTCGGTTTATGTTGATTCAATAGTTGATTTGTTGGTTGGTAACCCCCTAAAAGGGTTACCTGGAATCCCTGGAATACAGAGTGTGTCTTATGACTTAATAACAAATACAATAAACATCATAGCAGACCCAGGAGATAGTATAACATCACAGGTATTAACCATAAACTTGAAAATAGCATATGACATTAGTTGTTCAGTATGACAAA
>Ga0304730_1000067_pt1 | contig 110992 bp, 91 predicted proteins | sample M_130628_MF_Meta_FD_190474 | JGI IMG/M metagenome (GOLD analysis project Ga0304730, IMG submission 190474) | Freshwater microbial communities from Lake Montjoie, Canada to study carbon cycling - M_130628_MF_MetaG (v2) (version 2) | ecosystem: Environmental > Aquatic > Freshwater > Lake | place... | reverse complement strand
TGTGAGTCAACGGTTAGTTCAATGATCACGGTAACAAACAATGCTACCGGTATTGCTGATGTTTCTGGTAAAAACGGATTCTCAATCTATCCGAATCCAGCTAATGAATCTGCTAACTTGTTGCTTAATGTTGATTTAAAGGACTCTCAAGTAACAGTTAGTATTACTGATGCTACAGGTCGTTTAATTAACAAGCATAACGTGAACAACCTTCGTTCTGGTTCAATCGTTGCTCTTGATATCAACGGTTTAGCAAATGGTGTTTATGAAGTTACTTTAGATAGCAAAAACTTCCACAACGTGGGTCGTTTAACTATCGCTAAGTAATCGATAATCATATCATCCTTTTAAAAGAGGGGCTGAATTTCAGCCCCTCTTTTTTTATGTCTTAATGTGAAGTTTCAGATAGATGTTTTGATTCTCTTGCTTTGGAATTTAATTTCAAAGGAGCATGTTGATTTATGCCAAATCAAATTCAGTTGTGGGTAATTATTGTTTTACTTCTTAATTGTATGATTCGACACTCCTTTACTAAATCAACATTATACAAATCGAACTGTTAATCTACTTTGAATTAGCTCCAGGGATTTTATCCATCTGTTGAGTATCTTTGATTTATTATCTTCATTATGCATCTTCAAATACTATCTAATCATCTTCTAGATCAATTCAAAACTGAATTTTCAAATAGACCTGATGTTGTTATTGATAGTCTAGATAAGATTGAAACGCCCGTTGATTATTTTAGATTCTATAATGCCATTTCGAGTGTTTACTCTTCAAAGATTGAAGGGGAGGAAATCGATTTTGATAGCTATTTCAAGCACAAGTTTCTGAATGTGCATTATAAACCTGATTATACTAGGAAATCAGATGATTTATTCAATGCGTATGAGTTCATATTCATGAACACCTTGAATTTGAAAAATCTAAAATCGGCACATGCTATTTTAACCTTCAATTTATTGCCAGTTCCTCAACAAGGATTCATTAGAACCAATCCAATGTTTGTCATAAACAGTGATGATAAGATTGATTATGTTGCTGCGGAGTCTAGTATATTACACAAAGAGTTAACGAAACTTTTTGATGATATAGAAACATTACTAGCTGAGGATTTATCCAATGCTGAAGTCCTTTACTATGCCTCATATATTCATTTGACTTTCGTTAAAATCCATCCTTTTCAGGATGGTAATGGAAGATCAGCGAGACTATTAGAAAAATGGTTTCTGATTGAGAAGCTCGGAGAAAAGGCAACGGCTATTCAATTGGAAAAGCACTATTATTTAAATCTTCAAGATTATTATAGAAACTTGAAGAGACTTGGTGTTGAATATGATTTTTTAGATTACAATAAAGCATTTGAATTTTTAATGATGACAGCCAAAGGCTTGTTAAGTCAACAATAAATTTACCTAAGCCCATAGAGAAAACACAGATCAACAAAGTACAGTCCTTTTTGAATTGTCTGTTTTAAAATGAAAGAATTCTGAACCCGATAAGACTAAATAATGATAAAGGCTTACCGATATATTCATTTATTTATCAATTATTCTGATCCTTCATTTTTAATGTTATGTCACCAATATTGTAACTGTAAATTGAAGCGGGCAAAAACGAAAAAAATAATCCTTCTATTTCTTTAATTCCGGACTGATCTATTGACGTTACCAAAGCTTTTTGAAATTGGTTGTTTTTACAAAAATGAATTAAACTTTTTAACTCTTTAGGTTTTTCAAAATATCGGTTACTCCATTTTATTTCAACACCCCAAAGAGGTTTGTATTTCTTATCATCAACCAACACGATGTCTACTTCACCCTCATTTCTGCCTTCTTTCCATCGTGCATAGGTTAAATCTAATTTTTCTCGGTGCATCCATTGTGATAATACTGCTGTTTCTACCATATTGCCCATTTCACTGTCCGTTTCATTAATCGGAGAAAATAGCGCTGTCCGTAAAGAAGGATTTGTTAAATAGACTTTGAAACTGGTAATTCTTTTTAGTCGTTTAGCTGTTAAATCTACTTTGTTTAATACTTTGATTAAGAAGGCCGCTTCTAAATATTCCAAGTATTTTTTCAGAGTCTCTTTTTGTATTCCACTTTCTTTGCTCATTGACTCGAAAGAAAATTCGTTTCCTGTGTTATAAGCTATATACGTAAAGAATCGATTTAGTTCTTGTACGTCTTTTATACCGTATAAACTTGGTAAATCTCTCAATAGTACTTTATCTACAATGTCGTTTTTAACATAGCGCCCCATATCACTTTGTATCTTTTCACTTAAAACAACTTCGGGGTAACCTCCAAAGTTTAAGTAATGCACAAACTCCTTATTTAGAACCTTTATGTCATGCGTAAGGCAGTATGGAATTTGATTTTGCCCATAGCTTATTTCTCCCTTGTATATTAGATGATTCATCTCTTTAAGATGAATATACTCTTGAAATGTAAGTGGGGGTAACATAAAATCGGTGAATCTGCCTGCTCCACTTTCCGTGCTGTGCCATTTTAATGCAGCTGCTGCAGAACCCGATACAATAAATTTAGTTTCGGGATACGAGTCAACGAGGACTTTGAGGTGGCGTTCCCAATCTTTTAGGTATTGTATTTCATCAAAAAAAACATAGCACCCATTTAAATCTTCTTGATTTAATGACAGTCTACAAAGATTTAAAATGTCTTCTAAACCCAAATGCACATAAATAGGGTTGTCTATTCCGATGAAGAATATTTTTTGCGGATTTATTTTTTCATTCAATAATTCTTGGATGCTGTGAAATAACATAACTGTTTTTCCTACACGTCTTGGTCCCATAAGAACTAGAGCTCGTCGTATTTTATTTTCAATTACATAAGGATAAAACAAGCTAAAGTACAGTCGTTTAGCCATTTTGCTGAATACTTCAGGTATCTGTTTGTTAATCCACCATGGATTTTCGTAACGCAATCGTTCAATGATTTTTTCTTTTGGAATAATACTATTTCTGCCCATGATATCATTTGTTGTTACAAATATAGTATTAATAAGCACATATAAAATGGTCTATAATAACACTTGTTGTAATTATAAGAGGAATGTGTATTTAATTTAATTCTATTTTCGGAAATTTATTTTTCATTGACATGACAATTTCATTTACAATCAAGAACAAGATCCTGCTCCTTTTCTTTGCTTATTAACGAAAACGATTCTCCAACTAGATTCAATCTCACATTTCCTTTTTCCTCTAGGTGTTTTTCCAAGAGGTTTAATCTGTCCACCTTTAAAAATTTTGTGAAACACTGTTTGATATGATTCAACAACGATTGATATATCTCCGTCTTTCGAGTTAAACCAAAAACTAGGGATAATCTTTTTCGTATTCATGTTTGTATTTTTTGCAAGGTTAAAGTCTATGCATCTGAGTTCAAAAAACCAAAGAATAGGTCTCCAAATTCCTGATCTCATAAAAATTTAGTCAAAAAAAAACGCAGCCATAGGGCTGCGTTTTTTTGAATGAATTCGTATGCTGCTTATTTACGAAGCATCACTTTACGTGTTTGAACGGTGTTACCATCGTAAACACGCACAAAGTAAATACCGTCAGTTAAATCGTTCATACGGATTTCAACTGCAGGCTGTTCTTTGGTGAAGTTCAAATTGTATGATTCAACCAATTGACCAAGGTTGTTGTAAACAGTAACCGTTTGGTTGATATCTGCTTCTGGTTGAAGACGGATATTCAATGTTCCGTTACTTGGGTTTGGATAGATAGAGAGTGGTCCTTCAATTACAGAAGCATCATCTGCCTCAGTTTCTCCAGCCATACGTACCCATGAAACATTGCTTGTTTCTACACGAAGTGTATAGCAGCTGCTTGCATTGAATACACCACCATAACCAAAAACATACGCATAATAAGTAGTTGCAGCTGTTGTTGTATTGTAGATAATCGATTCTGAAGTTGTACCAGCATTTGTAGAAGTTCCAACAGAAGTAGTTCCTTTGATTAGATTCAAATCGTAATCGGCAGGAAGATTTGTCAAGGTAACTTTAATGTTTTTAGCTAAAGATAAATTGCTAAAAGAGAAGTAATCTTTATCTGTTGCAGAACTTATTAATGCTTGAACGTTTGTTGTTAAAGAAATTGGTTTAGCAGCAGTCCTACTTTCATTTGGCTCATACGTATCAGAACATGCAGTTGAAGCTGCAGTTGTAGTGAAAGAACCAGCAGTTGAATATGCACTAGTTCCAGCAGAACAAACAGAAGCAACTTGGAAATTGTAAGTTGTTGAAGCTGTTAATCCAGTTAATGCTTTACTTGTTGTTGTTGATGTAACAGTTATCCAAGTAGTAGCAGTAGAAGTTTTGTATTGTAAGCTGTATGAAAGTGCTCCTGTTGCAGCAGCCCAACTTACAGTAGCTGAAGTATTACTCACTGTAGATGAAGATAAAGTAGTTGGAACATTACATGTTGTACCTCCTGAAGGAGCATTACAACCTACAGAGGTTAACAAACCAACACGAGAACCACCAGTTGCAAATAAAGCTTGAGCACGCGCTTTTTGACCTGCAGAGAACATATACATACATGCATCGTCCGTGTAATCCATGTAGTTCATCGTCATTTCGGTTCCACCGCCTGAGCATGTATTTGTTTTAGGATAAGAAGGACAACCATAGTTTGCACCTGTATGAGTTGGCGTATCGCTTACTAAGTCAGAACCACATGTTGCATCGCCCCAAATGTGACGAAGATTTAACCAGTGACCTACTTCGTGCGTTGCTGTACGACCCAAGTTATAAGGAGCACCAGAACTTGGAGTTGAGCGACTACCAACAGCATTGTATTGTAAAACTACTCCGTCAGTTGATGCAGCTCCACCTGGGAATTGAGCATAACCTAAAATACCACCACTCATATTACACACCCAAATGTTCAAATATTTGGTTGCATCCCATGCATTAACACCTCCGGTAGTACTGCTTTTTACACCATCATTGGTTGAGAATGAAGCCTTTGTTGTTGAAACACGATTAATACCTGTTGTTGCAGCTCCTGTTGCAGTTTGTTGAGCCAAACAGAAATTAATTTCCATATCAGCCGAAACACCAGCAAATAATGAAGGTGTAAGTGAGTTATCCGAATTTAACTTGCGGAAATCTTGGTTTAACTGAGAAAGTTGAGCATTCAATAATGCATCGCTAATATTTTGTGCAGCAGTATTATATACAACGTGAAACACAACCGGAATATTTACAACAATTCGTGCTCCGTTGTTTTGGATGAATTGACGCGTATGCTCCTCAATATTTTCCAAATTATTTTGGAAAGAAGGATCTTGTGAAATCATCATAGCATGATGTTCCATGGTTCCGCAAACACGTTGAGCATTCGAAAGACCAACACTAGCAAGTAGTACCGCTAGTACTAAGTAGATTTTTTTCATAGTTTTTATAATTTAGGATTGCAATTTAATTATTTAATTCACAAAAACATACAGGCGTAAGAAAGAAATTAAAATTTGTAGAAATATTTAAAATTGAAAAATATTTGAATCAATGCATCAAGTACATCTTCCCAAAACCACGTTCAAAGTAGGTGTCGGCTCCTGTTTCGCGGCGCTCAATTTGCTGCCCATCGATCGAAGTCATTACTCGGTACAAATAAATTCCATTCGCCAATTGATCGCCAAATTCATCTCTACCATCCCAAGTATATTCTGTAATATTTCTACCAATTCGAATTGGACCCAATTCATCGCGACGAATATCTTTAACCACCTTGCCTGTAATAGTCATAATCTGGATTCTAAAATTATCAGGGATTTCAGAACCTGTTAATGTGAAAACGAAATGTGTTTTGGTGCTGAATGGATTGGGATAATTTAAAATATTGGTGATGGTTGATTTGTTTATCACCTCAAACGATATGCTGTATTGAATAGATCCGCTTGCATTATTCGATCGATCTTGGGCTTTCACAATGAGGTCAAATTTCCCATCTTCCGGGAAATTGGGTTTCCATTCTAAGCGCGCTTTATTCAAAGGCAAAGAACCTGGAATAAATAATAGTTCGGGTGTGTTCGAAAAAAACAAGGGAGATGCAGCACTCTGAGAAGGTTTGCGCAAAAACAATTGGAACGAGCTTGTATCGTCCAAAGCCAAAAATCGATTTTCATCATTTAATTGAATAATGACCTCTGGTTTTGGAGAAATAATATCGCCATTCAAAATATGAACCGCATCGAAGGTTACATCGAGCAAAGGATTAATATTATCAGAAGTAATAAAAAAGTTGCGAGATCCAATATTATTGAATCGAAATTGTTCGGGCTGATCCAAGTTCGGATTCGCTTCTACCCAAATGGAATTTAAACCGCTGTATGAAGTTGTTGAAACAGCGACAGTATCAAACAATATCTCACCCGGGCTCAGTGATCTCTGACGCGAATAAGTTACAGGGAAAATATTACGTTCTGCATCTTGAATCCAATAGGCCACAAGCATACTGTCCATAGGCAATTCGCTGATGTTCTGAATGGCAATGGCCATGCGTAAACTATCGCCTTGTTGAAGCGTATCATTATATAGGTAAAAACCAGCTAAAGGATTCAATGCGCATTCGGGAACAGGATCAAACTCCAATTGCCAACGATCTAACTGAACAGGAGTTCTCAGAGAATCATCGCGCATAAAGGCATTGAGTTTCATATAGGTGTATTGGGTATTCCCAATCAATGGAGATAAATTAATTTCTCCAAACATTCCATTGGTCGATTCGAGCACAACGTCTTCGGTTCCATCGCTTCGAATGCCTTTTACTTGAATCCGAATACTGTCTTTGGGATTGTCAATGTTTTTAGCTTTCCAACTCAATGTATCCCAATTTGAACCTGGACCAATCTGCGTGGATGTAAAATCACCGCTTACCCAACTGTTAAACATGGGTGCGCTCAAAACCAAATTCGCATTGGCCGAGTCAGCGATCAATTCAATGGCTGTTTCTGGATGCCCTTTTTTAGCGAGAAAAATCCAAGGATATTCGTTGGGTAAATAGCGAACACTATCGGCTCCAAGGTCTTCAAATGCCTGATAAAGACTTTCGTCCCAGGTTTGATAATTCCCATAAATCCATGTATAGGCTAAAATGTAATGACCATTAGGTACACTGTTAATCATATCGCGCATGGCGGTCATTTCACTTGCTGATCCTTCATTTCGAAAGACAAAATTGGCCATTCTGCTTCCACTTTTGCATTGGCAGGTATTGTTGAATTGCCCGAATTGATTGCCGATATCCCAGCAGTTTTGGGGTGAAAGCCATGGCAGTAATGTCACAGAATCGATCACTGCAATGTAAACGGCTCCATCTAAACTACAGCCCGCATCGGCCCAAACTTCAGCGTCAATTTTATACGAAGTTGCCCAAAGTTCACTCACTTCCCAGGGATAACCATACGCGTAACAAGAGAGTTCCTTGGCATTCGTGACAAAATCGAATACGCGTTCTGGCCTCAAATAGTTGATTTGGTTAAATCGGTCTTTTTTAAACTGAAAAAAATGATCTTGTGCCCAACCTCGTTTCCCTGCAATATGTTGAAACGAAACCTCTTTCCATCGATAGGTTCCTCCAGAAACAGAATCGGGCGAAACTCTCCAAAAATACACCATGCTGTCTTGCAATGTTATAGGTGGTTTCCAGCTAACAACTCCTCCTGCTTGATTTATGGATGTACTTAATTTAAAGGGACTGTTAAATAAATCGGTTGTGTCTATTTCAAAAACATAAGTTCTTTCGGGCGCAAAAGGATCTCCTGTGGACGCTTTAAGTGTGATGGTGTCGTTGGGAACCAAGGCAAATTCGTAAGGCCAAACAGGAATAATTTCGGCCGAACGTATAATCAGGGAAGCGGTGATGTTGTTGTTTACTTCCGATAATTCTGATTGTTGATTCAAAGGATCTATTCGAATGTTGAAGGTATTGATTCCAACTCCTCCTTTCACCAAATCGGTAACGGGCATGCGTATTTTCAAGGTGTCTTGGTAATATACATGAGGAAGAGCAATAGAATACGTGGTGCTTAATCCCGTAGATGGGAAATTTCGAATCACTTCAACAATTAAGGGCTGATTAACAGCGCGTCCAACATTGGTAATGCCAATATTTATGCTGAAGCTATCAATCTCGGTAGAGACTTCGCTTGGGTCGAAGTAAACATCTTGAGCTCGTGTATAATAATCAGGTAAATCGGCATGATTCATTGCCACACCCGGATCGCCATGCAAGGTAGTTTCTAAAACAACGGCTTTTCGATAAGGGTCGCTTGTGTAAATGCTGTTGCAAACACGTTTCATCTGCATGCCAATAGGATCGCCATAATGTCGTTGCCCTATATTCTTGTAAAGCGAATCGGTATAGGTATGCAATTGACTTGGAATGCCTAATGAAACCGAAGAAATGTAGCATATCGTTCCACGGTTGGGAATGAGTGTAAATTCTTCACTCTGACTAAATCCAAAACCCGGAGGTTGGTGAATATCGCCAGCATAACAAGAGTTTCCAATTAGGAATGGATATTTACCTTGGTTACTATACGATCCGGGATCGTCGATACTCACATCGAAACCACTTCCGGTTGCATGCCCAAAAAAGGTCATCAAGGAAACCCCATTGTTTATATAATCTGCAATGAGAGCGCTTTGTGTTTGTTCGATAGGAGCAGAGCTGGTTTTTTGATAGGTATAAACCGTTCCGCCAAACAGGGTGTCTTCGATGGTTTGTTCGTAGGTATTCAAAAAGTTTAAATACGTTTGTTGTTCTCCCTGACTTTGTCCACCGCCAAAATGCAGCACTTGTTTCATCCACAGCGCGGGTTCGTTCGATTCGTATTCTTGCAGCTTGTTCAGATAAGCCATCACATCTGCACCATTTTTTGCAGCAATTCGTCCGGTTGCTAGAGCTGGTTCGTATTGTGATGCAGTGCCAAGTCCTGCAGTTAAAAGATTATCGCTCGAAGGAAAGCCAAATGTTGGAACCAAGCATTGATTCCAGGCTTCAGCATCGTTTCGAATAAAATGGGCAGATATAGATTTACCTAGCAACAACATAAATTCGGGCTTATTATCCCAAGAATTAATTGCCGTGTTTGTAAAATTCCGAATTGCCAATGGATGCAGATTGATTCCATAAGCAAACTGATCATAAAGTTCGTCTGTATATACAACTTGGGTGCTGAATTTAGCAGAGCGAACCGCCTGATAATTCTGCGCTTCGGGGCTCAATGCACGGTGTGTTATAATCAGGAAATCTGACCCTGGAAGGTTTTGTAGGTCGGTAAATCGCCCTGGTTGAGTACCGGAAGCATTAACAGGATTTATTGAAGAAAAGGGGATAGGAGTAATCTGACTTTCGGAAGCAATAAAAAGCTCTTTTTCACTTCCATTTCCATTAGGTACGATTGCTTTGTATACACCAGAAACAGTACTAACTGTGATACGTTTGTCATTGCTTAAATCGTACAACCATGTTGTGGAAGTTCCGGCTGCAAAATTAGTTATGTTGAGTAAATACTTATCGCCAGCGCTGTTGTCGGGAAGCCACATTTTAAACGTGGTTTTGTTTTCCAAGTTGAAATTATGCGGATACCTCCATTCATAATTAGAAAACATGCTGTTGGAAGTTACGAGTATACCATTATTATCGAGAATACTAACGTATGAATGTTTGAATGGTGTTGTTGAAGCGCCTAGTCCTGATGCGTTCATTGAAAAAGAAAATCGTCTGCTACCGTGTCCTTCGAGTAGGGTATCTAAAACAGGAGTATTGCTTAATTGCATTTGGTAACGATGATCATTGAACCATGCAGCATTTGAAATCGTTTTATAAACAATGTTGAGCGAAGCCTGCGGACCCGATGCTACTGCATTTGTACTGGGAAGTGCTGTAATTTGGTTTAAAAGCGGCGAGCTAAAAACTGAACCAGACCAACCTTCTCCATCGGTATATTCTGGGTCGGTGGAATTGTTGTAATCGGTTTCGCCAAAATAATAATCTGAGTTTTGTTGGTTGATTATCTGATTAATAAAGTAAGGAGCGGTCGTTAATCCAGCAAAGTTGACATCTGTTTCAGAAACCATCCGAAGGTTCGAAATGGAATTGTTCCAAGTAATATAATAGCTGGCAGTATCTGTGAAAAGAGAATAATTGGAATTACTTTGATCGATAGAATTTGGATACAAAGAAGTATCAAACCAACCGGTGTTTTTGCGTCCGTAAAATTCGATGAAATCGGCATTGTCCCAAGAGCCATCGCTTTCACCTTCTATGTGGATGGCTTGCTCTTGTCCTTTATTAAAGATTTGAATATTTCGAGGGTCGATAGATGCTAGCTCGGGAATAGCCTGAAATATGGAAGAATATGAAATGCGATACATTCCATCGTTCCATACTTTAAAGCGATAATAGGATTGATTGTATTGAATCCATTCGTTTCCAAAGGGTTGAGAAAAGATCGCATGACCTACAAAAAGGAGAATGCTAACTAAAAATAAACGTTTGAGCATCGTAAATTTTACTTGGTTGAAGGGTTTTTTGCTCCTTGAATATCGAATCTTAATGAAAACACATTCGAGAAAAGCGATGTGCTTTGATCGCCGATGTCGGTTAATGCATAATCGATGTAAATGCTTTTAATGCGCAAGCCAAGTCCTATATTAGGTTGAAAGGTGGTTATGCGTCCTGTGTTTTCGTCATTTTGGATGTTTTGTATATTTCCAATTCCGCCTCGTAAGAAAACGATATTTCGGTAACCTGCTTCTAAACCTAACACGGGTGTCATGGAAAATGTTTTGTCGCGAATCACGGTGTTTCTCATTCCATCGAACGTGGTTTGAAGGTCGATTTCGGTAAGCAAGCTGAATTTTTTACCAAGCGCAAACGTTCTCGCTCCACCCAAAGTAAGTGTTGGAAGTGTTACTTCTACTGTGTTTACAGGAATTGTATTCCCTGTTTTTTCGAATGCTGCGCGTTGTTCTGGACTAAGATTATACGTCCAAGCGTTGAATGTAGAAGTGATGTCTCTTGCCATTGCAGCCCAGCGCCATTTTCCTGGATTGTATTGAATGCCCGCATCGAGTCCGAATCCCCAAGACTTCGCGAAATCGCCCACTTTTCTATGAATGATTTTTGCATTTGCACCCACACTCAGCCCTTCTTTTTTAAGTTGACGAGCATACGAAAAGAGAAATCCATAATCTGCTGCAGAGAACGATTGAATGCGATCGTAATTGATATTTCCATTGGCGTCGATAAGTTCGGAGGTGTCGGGAATATCATCCACACCAAAGCGAACTACCGAAACAGCCATAACACTTTTTGGATCGAGTCGTGTTGCAAAAGCGCCATAATCGTATTTGGCAATTCCTGCAAAGTATTCCGAATGCATAAGCGCACCTTGGTATTTAGCAGATAGGCCGGTTAAACCAGCGGGATTCCAATAGCCGGAAGTTGCATCCGAAACAGCCGATGTAAAAGCGCCTGACATGCCCAAAGCACGGGCGCCAACGCCAATTGCCAAAAACTCGTTACTGTATTTACGAGCCGTTTGTGCCATCACGAACCCATGAAAAAACAGGGTAATTAAAATGAAAAGAAGTCGGATATTGCGCATGTTTTGAATTGTAGAAAGAAAGAAAACGAATTTTTTAATTAATTATTTAATAACATCTCAAACATTAAAGCGTAAATACATTTATTTTGTTTTAAAGTTTAAGAAACATTTCTAGATTGTATCAGTTTGAATAGTATTTTAAATTTAATATTAAGCGTATAATTTTCCATGAAACGACTCATTAAAAAATCGCATTTCGATAATATCGACGCAATTCGGTTTTTGGCTGTCCTTGGAATTCTTATATCGCATTGCTTCATTACCGATAATCAACAAGTTAAGGTATCCACTTTGTATACAGATTTGTTGCAAGTTACGGGCAATCTTCAAAATGTTTGCTATAGTTTATTATTTATACTAACAGGTTTTTTAAACACTTGGACAATCTTTGAAGAGCGCTTTATTTATAAGAATTTGAATCTGTTACGCTTTTACATGCGTCGAATTTTAGGGATGTTACCTCTTTATTTTGTAATGTTTCTGCTTGGTTTTTTTATTCTCCCAAAGTTCAATGCAGGAATTCCATTGGAATTTTCTGAATTCAAAAACCCATCTCAGTATCTAACATTTATTTTCAATTTTGGATACAACGAAGTGTCCAACCCATTAAATCCACTACAAGGTGTTTGGGGAAATATGTGGACAATTGCCGTTTCCTTTCAGTTTATTATTGTGTGGCCAATTTTGATGTCGTATTTCCGCAGAAAGGAAAAAGTGCTGATGGTTTTGGCCATGATCGCTTTTGTCGCATCTGCTTGGATGTGGTCTCAGGATGATTCTTATCGTTTTAGTTCGCTCAATATTATGTGCGATTTTATTGTGGGCTCGTATTTGGCGTATTTCAGCTTCTTCAAATACAAGTTGTACGGTTTTCTAAAAAGTCAAACCAAAAGAACTATTGGATTTGTTTACTTGGCATTTATTCTCGTCATGATTTTTCTGCCGCAGATTCGAAATGAGTTTAGGTTGTTGCCTCCTCAATTGGTATTTATTACAGAACGTATTTTACTGACGCTCACTTTGGCATTTTTTGTTTTTGAACAGAATTTTAATTCCAATTCGGTATTGAAAATCGCGAAGCTAAAAATCTTTAATTATCCGGGGAAACTTGCTTATAGCATTTATGCATATCATGCAATTGCTATTATAATCGCATTTAAGATTATGCAATTTGCTTCTTCCGAACAAACGGCAAGTGCAGTCATGTTATTGGAGCCCTTTTTGGCGGTAATCATTGCGCTTGTTTTGGCGATGTTTAGTACGGAGTATTTCGAGAAAAAATTTACTCGATTAATAAAAAATTACAATCCAACACGCGAATATAATCCAGTAGGGCTTAACGATGTTAAAGCAAAATCTACCTAACGTACTTACGCTTTCCAACTTGCTTTGTGGCTGTTTGGCCATTCAGCAATTATTGGCTGGAGATTCCGAATGGGTTCCTTTGTTGATTATTTTGGCAGGTATCTTCGACTTCTTTGACGGATTGCTTGCCCGTGCATTAAAGGTTTCTTCACCCATCGGGAAAGACCTTGATTCACTGGCTGACATGCTTACTTTTGGTGTACTGCCGGCATTTATGGCTTTTCGTTTAATTGCAGAATCCAGTATTTCAGATTTGCAACCAGGAGAAGAAGTTTCGAATTTCTTTTTATCCTTTCCTGCTTCCTTGGCATTATTGATTGCGGTTTTCTCAGCATTTCGATTGGCTAAATTCAATCATGATACCAGACAAACTTCCTCGTTTATTGGAATGCCGACACCAGCAAACGCCTTGTTTTGGCTTGGGCTATTTGTAGGTTTTCATGCTGAAATTTTCCCCGTGCCTAATGCTTGGATTATGGCAGGAATAGCAGTTTTTTCGGCGCTTGTGCTTGTAATCGAAGTGCCAATGTTTAGTTTCAAACTCAAGTCGTTTGGCTGGAAAGGAAATGAATACCAATTAATACTACTGATCCTTTCAGTTCCCATCTTCCTTTGGATTAAGCTTGCGGCTTTTGCACCTTGTATTGTTTTGTATTTCTTATTGTCGTTGATAAAAATGCTGACAGAAACAATACAAATCAAAAGCAATATTGATTCAAATTAAACAGCAGCAATCGAATAGCTAAATCCTTCCATGATTGGATTTGCTAATAATTCCTTGCATGCTTTTTCAATTTTTTCGCGCGCTGCTGCTTCCCCATCAGCTTCAACTTCGAGTTGAATATGCTTTCCAATACGCACATTTCCAATTTCGGGAAGGCCTAAATTTTTCATGCTTCCAGAAACTGCTTTTCCTTGAGGGTCGAGAAGCGCTTTGTGAGGCATTACGTCTATTTCAGCAATAAATTTCATATAGAATTCGTTGTTATAGGATTAAAATTTAGCAGATTACTCTGGATTTTTAGTGGATTTATTTGTGCGAAGTTCGAAGTTTTTTCCAAGATAAACACGCCTCACAGTTTCATCGTTTGCAAGTTCTTCGGCAGTACCCGATTTGAGAATCTTTCCTTCGTAAAGCAGATAAGCCCGATCTGTAATAGTAAGGGTCTCGTGCACGTTGTGATCGGTAATGAGAATGCCAATGTTCTTCTCTTTCAGTTTGGCCACGATGCTTTGAATGTCTTCAACCGCAATTGGGTCAACACCGGCAAATGGTTCATCGAGTAGAATGAATTTTGGATTGGAAGCAAGGGCTCGGGCAATTTCGGTTCTACGACGTTCCCCTCCCGAAAGCAAATCACCTCGGTTTGTGCGGATTTTTTGCAAACTAAATTCATCCAACAAAGACTCCAATTTTTCTTTTTGCTCGGTTTTGGAAAGTTCAGTCATTTCCAAAACTGCTTTAATATTGTCTTCCACACTCAATTTGCGAAACACCGATGCTTCTTGCGCCAAATAACCAATTCCCAATTGGGCTCTTCGGTACATTGGTAATTTTGTGATGTTTAAATCATCCAAAAAAACATTGCCTTCGTTAGGACGAATGAGTCCAACGGTCATGTAAAAAGTGGTTGTTTTTCCAGCACCATTAGGTCCGAGTAAACCAACAATTTCGCCTTGATTTACTTCAACGGAAACATCGTTAACAACAGGCTTTTTTTTATAACGCTTTACGAGATTTTTGGTATATAATTTCATAAGTCAGAATCGAAATGAAAGGGAAACTCGAACTCCAAAAGGCTTGGTATTAGGCCTTTCGAGGTGAGTCATTCTCCAAAGGGCATCCACACGAATAATTTTAAAAATATTTTCGATGGCAAATCCACTTTCCAGATAAGGACGATGAATTTGTGGATCAATTCCACCTGGATAAACCAATTGATTTAGATTTTCAGGTCGCATATCACCAACCACCGATTTTAAAGTAAGCACTTCGCGCCATTTTAGTTTTCGAAGCAAAGGTATCTTATTCAGAAAGAAACCTTCAAAATGATGATCAACAAAAAGGTACGCATAACGATCGCTGGCAAACTCGAAGATATTCATCATGTTAAAAGCCATTTGGTCGAGTGCATAAGTCTGAGAACCTTGATGTAGTTCAAGAAAGAAGTAAGGCGCTGTGCCCCATATTTTCCCTAAATCGATCACATAATCGGTGTATCCTATTGGGTTAATCCGAAACCGATCGCTTATTCGGAAACGTGCTTTAGTATATCTGTATTGCGAACCAAGTACGTTTGGTATTCCTATTCCTAAATCGAATTGAATAATTGGATAGCGAGTGCCAATGCTAGACCTATCAAATTCACCCGAAATAAATTTTTCTCCCCAAGCAAACCGAGTCTGCAAATTAATTTCTGAAGTCGTTACTTTTTGAATTGATTCTGTTTTTCCATCGGAAAGTGGCCGTTCAAAAGTAAAATCGCCTAAGGGAACTAATCTTCTATTGAAGAGAATCAATTTATTACTGAGTCCTGGAAACCAATCGTATTCCATCATGGCCATGGCTTCTTCCACATTGGTAACATTTTTCAACACCGATCTTCGAAGGATAGATGTCATAATATTGTCGAGCGATAGAGAGTTGGCACTTAAGCTCAATTGCTCCAAATCCGATTTATAGGCAAGGGTGAGGAGGCGCCTTTTGGTTTTGTCTTTATTTACAAAAAAACGAAGACCGGTTCTTACCTTGAATCGCTCATCTTGTAAACCGTAAGCAAGTGATCCGCGAAGCTCAATTCGTTTACTGAAATCGTTTGAGGTTACTCCTCCAAACTTTAATCGAGTACCTTCAATATCGTTCCAACTTACAAAAGTGAAGTACTTCCCAATTTCCAACCATTTTGAATGGAGATAACCCGTTGCAATCATCTGCCCGAAGTATCTCAAATTTATAAGTCGAGGCACCTGTTTCAGTGAATCGACCATCGAGTAAATATTGCGTTCTTTTTGGGAGAGTGAATCGGGTCGGATATTATTCCAGTATGTATCACTGTGCAGTTCGGCGCTATCAGAAACAACGATGTCTTGCCCTGTTTTAAATAATGAATCAGGAAGTGTTTTATTTATTCTGAAATTTTGGTAACGCGTAGTTTTCCTGCCAAAAAATCCCTTGCCATTGGCTTTTTCGAATGGAGCAAAATCACCAACAGATTTTTCGAAGGTCAACATCCATTGTTTCCCATCAACGCGCTCATATTCTTGAAATACATCAAACTGTTTTATGTAATTGATGTTGGCATTGTCGTTAAAGCGAATATTTACTTGTTTAACAGCAAATGTGGAGTCGTGAATAAATAAATTGCCAGTAAAAGTAAGGTCTTGCTTTCTTTTGGGAAGAAAGAGTAATTTATAGCAACGTTCATTTCCAATGTAAACACTATCGACCAAGTAATATTTGTAATAGCGAAGAAAATTATCGGTTACCGGACTCACAAAGCTCTTGTTGAATATCAAAAGAAAATTCTCGTAGATATTTACGTTTTGGTACATATCACCTAAAAACTGCGAAACACTGGCATTTTTTATCCCAGATATCTGACTTGCTTTGATTTCCTCTTTTTTCCGAGATGGCTCTTTGCTGTATGTAACTTCGGTAAATGTTTCGGTGAATGCTATTGGCAAGTAGGGTTTTCCGTCTTCGGTTGTGTCGGCGTAATTGAACACAAAGTCAAATGGTTTAAATAGCTTCCGTTTTGTAAAATCGTCTTTAAAGTTGTTGATGTCGAACTGGATTTTATTGTAAACCTCAAATTGATATGTTTTAACGTTTTCGGGATTATTTTCTTTCTTGTGAGCAACCACTTCGCGCATAATTTGGTGCGCCGGATTTTCACCTGGACGAATAACAACTTCTTTGAGGGTATAATTATCGGGCTGTAATTCGATGTTTAGCTCGGTTGTTTTAAAACGTGAAATACGAATTTTCTGACTTTTATACCCCATGAAGCTAACAAGCAGGGTGTCTGCAGCGCGTTGAGCGGATAAGTCGTAAAAGCCATTTATATCGCTTGATGTGCCAATGGTGGTGCCTTTAAAAACAAGGTTAACAAAAGGCATTGTTTCTTTTGAAGTTGCGTCTTTGATGGTTCCTTTAACTCGCGTAATTTGTCCTTGAAGCAAACCGCCAATTAAGAAAAATAAAAGAAATCCTTGTTTTTTAAGGAGCCGCAAAGCAATGATGAGATTGAAATAAATGAAGCAATGAAAACAAAAATAGCTTAATCACAAGCAAGCAACACACGCGCAATTTAAAAATTATCAATTGCTGTTCAGAAATAAAAAAACCCCGGAAAACGGGGTTTAAATAAGGTGTGTGATAGAAAAGATTAATGCTTCTTTTCGGGGTTTTTGTACATCTGAACAATCCAATAACCAGTGAAGTAGGTCATCAATCCAATAAAAATTAGATTGGTTGCATTGCCAATAGTGGGCATGAATTTGAACGTGAATTCGAAAAAGTCTTTTAGTGCGTAAGCCAGCGTATCCATGATTATGATAAATTTGTTGCGAAAATAATAATTTTCCGGACTCCAATCCTATTTAATACGTGTTTATAAATTTTTTTAGATCTGCGCATTTCATAAATCTTATCATGTTGCCATTGGTACTCATGGTGATGTGGGTATTTATATTGCCTAAACCGGAAATTATTAATACCGAAAATGCCTTTCCTCTTTTTCTTTATGTTTTCCAAATTGTAAGACAAAGCCGTGTTGCTCTGATTGTAATTTCTTTGTTGTTTGTTGTTTTGCAAGCATTTTTCCTTACCAATGTTATCAATAAGCAAGGTGTATTGCGCGAAACGTCTCATTTGCCAGCATTACTTTATGTTGTTCTAATGAGTTGTTTTCCTGAACAACTAAGTTTCAATCCACTGTTGTTTGCCAACTTTTTCATTATCGTTTTTCTCAATTCAATTTTCAATTTTTACCGTTCCGACACAGCAGTTTTTGAAGTATTTAATGCAGGCGTTTTTATCGGTCTGGCTTCTTTGTTTTACTGGCCATGCCTATTTTTATTCCCACTAACCATGGCATCCTTGTTTGTATTGCGACCTTTTAACATGCGCGAGTGGGCGGTTAGCTTTTTAGGTGTTTTATTGCCTTTTGTTTTTTTTGGAGCGGTGTTGTTTTGGCTCGATATGTTGAGTGTTAATAGTATCAAATCCATATTAGAACCGTTATATAGGGTTCAATTCAGCACCGCTTATAATGGAACATATATCATATTAACTGCGATTCTTGCTATCATTCTTATTGCATCTCTTTGGCGTTTTTCCCGCGATTTGAATAATTTTTCAAAGCTTAGAGCAAGAAAATTCCTGGCTATCATTGTTTGGTTTTTTCTATTTGCCGCACTTAGTTATTTGGTTGCTTCAAAAAATTCGATGATTGGACTGTCATTTTTAGCTATTCCATTATCGGTTATTATCTCTAATTATTTTCTTTCACTAAAGAACCAATTGCTTGCAGAATTGGTTTTTCTGTTGTTGCTTGCCGCCGTTATTTACAATCAGGTTTTGTATTTTCTTCAGTTCAGTAATTTATAATTCAGAGTATGATGTCTAAAATTAAAGTAGGTGTAGTTGTATTTCCCGGATCAAATTGCGATCAAGATATGGTTGATGCTTTGAATCAATACGACAATGTAATGGTTCAGAAACTTTGGCATAAATCGCAGGATTTACAAGATTCTCAATTGGTAATTCTTCCCGGAGGTTTCTCTTATGGCGACTATTTACGTTCGGGTGCTATTGCCCGCTTTTCGCCTATTATGAATGAGGTAATTTCTTTTGCTGGAAATGGGGGTTTTGTTTTTGGAGTGTGCAATGGATTCCAAATTTTATGTGAGTCATTGCTTTTACCTGGGGCTTTGCTTCACAATACCTCGCATCGTTTTATTTGTAAGAATGTGCACGTTATACCTGGAAGTTCATCGAATCCAATTACACAAACCCTCATTCCGACCAAGGCATTAAAGATTCCAATTGCTCATGGCGAAGGTCGTTATACAACCGACAACGATCAGTTAAAACGTTTGCAAGACAACGAACAAATTATTTTTCGGTATTGCAATGAAGATGGTCAGATGGGGGATGAATTTAATCCGAATGGATCAATGAATGATATTGCGGGTGTTTGCAATGACAATAAGAATGTGTTTGGTATGATGCCACATCCCGAACGAGCATCCGATTCGCTTTTAGGAAATACCGACGGGAAACTACTCATCAAAGGATTTATGCAGTCGATGTTTGGCGAAGTCTTGGAAATTGAAAATCAGAATGTTTCGGTGTAATCTAGGTCTTTCCCGAACGTGTCTTTCAATTGCAGCATGGAATATATTGCCAATGCAATGCAAATCAATCCTACAATTACGGCACTTCCAATAACACCAACCTGCTTTTCAAAAAAGTGAATTGAAGCAGAAATGGGAATGACAGAACCTCTCACAAAATTCGGAGCAGTAGAGGCAACCGTACTTCGGATGTTTGTACCAAATTGCTCGGCTGCGATTGTTACAAATAAAGCCCAGTATCCAGCTGCAACGCCTACTAAAAAGCAGATAAAGTAAAAGTACGTAGCTGAATGTCCAACTGCTCCAAAAAGGTAAACGAACAGCATACAGGTCGATAAGAATAGATAAAAAAGCACGACTTTTTTCCGACTTCTTAAAAACTGACTAAGAAGTCCGCTTAATAAATCGCCTACGGAAAGGCCAATGTAAGCGTACATTACAGCGAGCCCATTCACCACTTTTCCTTGGATGTTTAATACCGATGGTTGCGCAAAGTCTTCGGCCATGGCAAATAATACTCCTGCGGCAAACCAAACGGGTAAACCCATGATGATACAATGCATGTATTTGATGGCTGTTTCTCTATTTGAAAATAGTTTCATGAACTGCCCTCGCCCCATTGAATCGTCATGCATCTTCTTATACATTCCCGACTCCAAAGTTCCGATTCGTAATAATAGAAGCAGGAGTCCTAATACGCCACCAACGATATAGGCCACTTGCCAATTCATGATATGCAATCCGGTTAAGGAGGAAATTAAATCACGAATAACAACGCCATCGCCGCCAACAAATGCCGCAAGAACAGCACCCAGCGCCCCGAATGTTACAATAATCATGGTTCCATAACCCCTGTTTTCTTTGCTCATCACTTCCGAAACCAAGGTAATTCCGGCACCTAATTCGCCGGCTAAACCAATTCCTGCAATAAATCGAATGGCGGCATAGGATGGAATATCGGTTACAAATGCATTCAATACATTGGCAACAGAGTATAATAAGATTGAACCGAACAAGACTTTCAATCGACCTTTTTTATCGCCCAGAATCCCCCATAAAATCCCCCCGAGAAGCATTCCACCCATTTGCCAATTGAACAAGAAAACGCTTGTATCCTTAATTTCAGTAGGATTTGAAATTCCAAGTGCAAGCAAGCTGTCTTTTTTAACGACATTGAATAATATCAAATCATAGATATCTACAAAATAGCCCAAAGCGGCAACAACAATGAGCAATAAGGTGTGTTTGGGAATCCGGGAATTCGTATCTATCATTTATTCAATTTACGAAGAATCCAATTCAATGAGTAAGCATAAACAGACTCATTATCTGGCTCATTATGAATCTCGTGGTACATACCTGGCCAAGATTTGTATTCGCTCATTAAGGAAGAACGCTTTGCAAATTCAGCCGAAGCAGGTTCGGATGTTATTTTGTCATCCTCGCCATGCATAATCAACGCAGGAATTTTTAATTCGTTTGCATGCTGAAGCGCATACATGCCCGATGAGTATAAATTCGTGAAAAAGGAGGCTGAGATTCTGTCGTGAACGTACTTGTCTTTTTTATATGCCGCAACAACCGATTCGTCGTGCGAAAGATGTTCTACATTGAGCTTAGAAGATTGCGAAAATCCAGGATACAGATTTCGCATAATACTTGCTAATTTTAATTGAATTGCTGGAGGCTCAAAAGCCAATCTTAACCAAGGCCCTGTTGCAATTACTCCTTTGATGGTACTCGGTTTTTTAAGGGCATAATTTAAAGCAACATTTCCACCCATACTGTGCCCGTAAAGGAATATTGGCTTGAATTTGAACTGAAGATTGGCGCGATCTACCAATTCTTCAATGCCTTCGAGCAACTGATTAAAATGGGTAATGTGTCCTCTTTTTCCATCCGATTTCCCATGACCACGTTGGTCGAATGTTATAACTGCGAAGTTATTGGAAGTAAAAAACTCGGCCAATTTACGGTACCTGCCACTGTGTTCGCCCATGCCGTGAACAAGCGCTATAACAGCAATAGGTTCTTCGAGGGGCGTCCAAACCTGCCCAAATAACTTCAATTGTTCTGAACCGGTTCTCCAGTTAAAATTGGCGTGTTGCATTTAATATATTGAATGGTAAAAATAGAAATGTTCTTTTATGAATTACCATAATTATGAAATACCTTTCAGCAATCCTTTCAGTAATCGCTTGCTTGTTTTATTGTTGAGGTTATTATTCCTTGAGTATGATACGAATTTTACTAAAAATATTTCTCGGCACGATTCTAATCATTGCCCTTTTATTTGTTGGACTTCTCGCTTTTTCAACGTTTTCTGACTTTCAGCCCGAGCCAGAAAGCGTTATTAGTCAAGAAATAGAAGGTGTATCTTCATTGAATTCAATTCCCGACACCTTGTCGTTGATGATATGGAATATTGGCTATTGTGGTCTTGGTGCCGAAATGGATTTTTTTAATGATGGAGGAAAATCGGTTCGGGCTTCCGATTCTCTTACCGCTAAATACCTAAAGGCGGTTTCTCTATTTATGGGAAGTATGAAAGATAGCATCGATGTAATGATGATTCAAGAGGTTGACAGGAATAGCAAACGCAGTTATTTTACTGACCAAATTCCAATTATTGCGAAAGAAATACCCGGGTATTCTTGGAGTTTTGGATTGAATTACGATGTTAAATTTGTTCCTGTTCCTTTTGGCATTCCATACACACCTTATGGAAAAACCTATGGTGGATTGGTATCCTATAGTAAAATTAAGCCAAGCAGCTCATCGCGTGTACAATACCCAGGTGGTTTCGATTGGCCAACCAAATTATACATGCTCGATCGTTGTGCTTTAGAGATGCGCTATCCGCTCGCAAATGGCAAAGAATTGATTTTGGTGAATACGCACAACACAGCTTACGACGAAACCGGTGAAATCAAGAAAATAGAAATGGCATTCATTAAAAAACGTTACGAAGCGGAAGTTGTCAAAGGAAACAAAGTCATTATCGGTGGCGATTGGAATCAAGTGCCTCCAGGTTTTGATGCAAAACATTTCAGCAATTCCATTGCTCCAGGTTATACTCCACAGTCCATAACCAAAGAAATGCTTCCCGCAAATTTCACAATTAGTTATGATTCAACACTTGCGACAAACCGCAGCAATGATACCCCATACAATCCCGATATTACGTATACAACACTCATCGATTATTTTGTGAGTTCCCCGGGAATTGAAGTGTTGAGCGTTCGTGGAATGGACATGCAGTTCCGATATAGCGACCATCAGCCCGTTATTTTGAAAGTAGTGCTGCATTAATTTAATCTCAACGAGCAATGACTTTAAAACAACTATTACTTAAGCGTCTTTACCCGACTATCATGAAGTTTTCTCAGAAGGGAGAAAAGGGAAAAGTCCTGTTGAAACCCAAGGCCTTTCAGTCAATTATTCAGTCAGGAAGTTTGAAAATCGACCTTTCGAATGGTGATTTATTGCAGCTTAATGAATTAAAAGGCAAGAAAGTGCTTCTTGTAAATACGGCTTCCGATTGCGGATATACGGGACAGTTTGAAGAACTTCAACGTATTCAAAATCTTTACAAGGAATCCCTGATAATTCTTGGATTTCCAGCGAATGATTTCTTGGAACAGGAAAAAGGAGAAGATTCGAGCATTTTGAATTTTTGCCAAGTAAACTTTGGTGTTACATTCCCTATTGCCAAAAAGTCGGTGGTAATAAAGAAGGAGAATCAAAATTTGATTTTTGAATGGTTGAGTAATCCTGCCAAAAATGGCTGGAATGATCAAGAGCCTGTTTGGAACTTTAGTAAATATTTACTCAGTGAAACAGGCGAATTACTAGGGTATTTTGGTCCAGCTATTTCACCAAATGATAACCGTTTGTTAGAATTAATTAATAACTAATACTTCCAGAATTCTTCTGTAACACGTTGAATATAAGCTTTTCCTTCGCGCATTAACCGAGGTTTGTCGTTCGGATTATTATATCGTTCCGACTCAAATCGATTGTCATTAATATGATAAACCAGTCGGCCTTCGGGTCTTATCCATCCGAACCCTTCATCGAAGGAATAAAAAGCGAACTCAGGACTATGCGGATTGAATAAATTCTGACTCCACACAAATGGCTTGGCGTCCATATTTAATTGATGAAGTAGGGTAGAAGCAAGGTCGAGTTGGGAGCAAACACGTGGAGACTTCATTCCTCGGAATTCCGGATTTATAACGTTTCCATAAAACACCATTGGAACTCTTCGGTATTCAGGCGAATAGTAAGAATAGTTTTTGGGAGTATTGTGATGGTGATCTGAGATGAAAACAAACAATGTATTATTGAACCAGGGCTGATTTTTTGCTTCGTTCAGAAAATGATTCAAACAGCTGTCGGCATAATGAACGGTGTTGATGTACTCTTTTTCTTTATCACCCCAATCCAATACATTTTCAACAGGAATATCATACGGACCATGTGTGCTCAGGGTAAACAGAGAAGCAAAAAACGGTTGTTTTTGATTGTGTAATTCTTTCAGTTGTCTATCAAACAAATCTCCATCATGAACACCTAAACGACCGCGATAAACCGATGATTCAAAATCCTTTTCTTCAAGAATTTTATCAAATCCATTGTAATACATGTACGAGCGAATATTGCCGTAGCTGAGTTGACCCCCAAATATAAAGGAAGTGAAATACCCACTTTTTTTAAATTCCGAATTAATACATGGAAGATGATTGTATTTATTAGGAACGGTTACTATGGAAGAGCGAGGTTGCGCTGGAAATGCAGAAAAAATAGCCCCCATTCCTTGGTCACTTAAATTGCCCGAAGCATAACAGTTTTCGTATGAAATTCCCTGTTTAATTAACTCACTAAAATGTGGGGCAACATCGGTATATCCTCCCAATGAGCCAATAACATCGGCCGCCCATCCTTCAAAAACAACCAATACAACATTTGGGCGGGTTGTGTTAAGGAAATATGTGGTTGAATCTTTTGGGATTAGATAAAGCGAATCAACAATGTGTTTCGCTGTTTCGGGTTTCTCGAAAGTGTATGGATCAAATGCTTCTAAGTTCTGAATTACATTACTCATCAAATGAAACACCGAGTTTGCCGCAGCGGCATTGAGAATGTTGTAATGGGAGAAATATGCATCGCTCACCTGAATGGGTATGGGGGAATACCCTCCTCGCATGCCAGTCCCTAAAATACAAAAGGCGATTGTTGCAAAACACACATTGCCCCAATTATTTGGATGATGGACAATAGAACGAACAACCATTTTTCTGTATATCCAGAAAAAGACCAAGGCCATGAAAGAAGTCCCGACAAGGATTGTAATTAATTGAAACCAGCTCGCTGTGTGAATAACTTCGGAAGGCTGTTGGAGAAACCACAGCGCTTTGTAGGTGAATTTATGAGCCCATTCGTCGTAAAGAGGAAGCTCCGTTAGCACTAAAAGACTTAAAAAAAAAATAAATATGTATGAGTAAACATGATTTATCTTCAGTAAGAAAACTTTACCCGAAAAGCTGTAGAGTACAATTAAAAATAAAGGGATTGCAAGAAGGTAAGATGCAACGGAAGTATCTACATAGATTGCATTCAAAAATGTAAGTATGATTTCGGACCAGGGCGCTGCGCCAACTTCTTCTTGGTTATAGACCAAAAAAATTGAACGACAAACCGCAAAAAAAACCATCCAATAGCAATATTGCCGAATGAGCAGTAATGCTAGTTGAGATATGTTCTTTTTTAAAAGAGACTCCCAATTTCTAGGAATGATCCCGGTTTTTAGATTCAATTATTTGCCTTTTTTCTTTATTTCCTCAACATATTTACCACTTAAAATGTCTTTGTAAAATGTTTTATCCTTGAGAATTTCAACGGCTTTTTTCAATTCTGCGTCATATCCAAAAGAGGATTCAATGCGTCCTTTTTGGAAATAGTAACGGCTAGCAATTTCGTCCAAAAGTAATTCGCTGAGTTGGTCTTTCGATTTATCGATGTCGGCTTTTTTATCGTGCTCAATTTTCAGTTTAAGTTGTTCGAATTCCGATTTAGCGGCTTCGAAATATTTTTCACGTTCAGCCACTTTTTGCCATTCGGCGAGTAACTCCTCGCTTTCAGTTTTGTAACTATATTCTTTAGTTGCAATAAACTCGGTGAATTCATTGAAAAGTTCGGGGGTTATATTGAATGATTTAGCAGTAGATATTTCGGGATGTTTTATTCGATAACGCGTAGCAAAATCGAAAATGATGTTATTGTTCATCACACTTCTTGAAATAGGCGTGTATTCTTTAACAGATAAACTCACATCTGGAATAACGCCTCCGCCATCGTATACTTTTCTGCCTGCGCGTGTCGAGAATTCCTTAATCATAGAATCGGGAACGGTTCCCACACTTCCGTCTTCGTTACGATGAGTGTAATCTTTTGCCTGAATGCACCGACCACTTGGGATATAATACTTTGACGTTGTAATTTTCAATTGTGTGTTGTATGAAAGAGGCCGCGAAGTTTGAACAAGTCCTTTTCCAAAACTACGTTGCCCGATAACTACTCCGCGATCCAAGTCTTGAATGGATCCACTTACAATTTCGGAAGCAGAAGCCGAGGAACGATTCACCAATACCGCCAAAGGAATGGTTAAATCGACTGGTGAATTCAAGGATTTATATATTTTATCCCACTCTTTTACTTTCCCTTTGGTACTTACGATATCGATGTTTTTTTCCACAAATACGTTCACAATATTTATTGCTTCACGAAGCAAGCCACCTGGGTTACCGCGCAAATCCAAAACAACTCCTTCGAGCGCAGGATTTTCCTTGAGTTTTGTAAGCGCGTCCTTTACTTCACGTCCCGCATCTTGAGTAAACCCAGTTAATTTAATATATCCAATTTTATCGTCAATCATTCCGTAATAAGGCACATTATTCACTTTGATTTCTTCACGGATAATTGTTTTCTCAATCGGCTTCTCTTCGCCTTCTCTTTTAATCAAGAGCTTTACAGGAGTATTGGGTTGACCTTTCAGAACCTTCACTACATCGGAGGTGTTTTTCCCTTTGGTACTTTTTCCTTCTATTTCTATAATCACATCACCTGCTCTTAAATCGGCTTTTGCAGCGGGTGCGTCTTCGTAGGGTTCTGCAATCAAAATTAAATCATCTTTGGTTCGAATTAATGCGCCAATTCCACCGTATTGTCCGGTTGTCATGAATCGGGCATCTTCAATATCATCTTCGGGAATGAAATTCGTGTATGGATCGAGCGATTCGAGCATGGCATCGATGCCTGTTTTGATAAGTTGTCCGGGTTGAATTTCATCTACATAATACAAATTCACCTCTCTAAAAAGGGTAGCAAAAATGTCGAGGTTTTTGGAAACTTCGAAGTAGTCGTCTTTGAAACTCTGCGAAACCAATGCAAGGCCACTGATAAAAATAATAGCAATAGCAACTCGGATTTTTTTGGATGTTCTTTGAAATATATTCATATTCTTATTTTATTCAAGGTACAGGATCTTCGCCATGCCCTCCCCAAGGATTGCATCGCATGATTCGTTTTATTGTCAAAACACTGCCTTTAAAAGGACCATGTTTTTTTAAGGCAGCTATTCCATAAGCGGAACACGTAGGAGTGTAGCGACAAGCACTTGGCAATATAGGTGAAATAACCAACTGATAGAACCGGATAATAGCAATAAACAGTTTAGTTAATGGGTTTGCCATGTGTGGCTATTAAACGATTCAAAATTAGAATTATTTTCTCCTTTAATGCTTCCGTATTCGTTTCAATGCTACCAGAATAAACTAGAAAAAGATCTATCTGTTTATTTTGAGCAATCAATTCTTCTATAAACGATTGTTTTACAGCTCTAAATGCTTCTCTGTTGCAACGTTTAATCCGGTTTCGCTCGACTGCTTTTTTGGATATTTTTTTGGAAACGGAGATTCCAAATCGAATAGAGGGTAAATCATCTTGGGCCCGCGTTCTCCAAACAATCCTATATGGATCTAATTGAAATCGTTTTCCTTTTGCAAAAACTTCAGCAACGGTTGTTCTACCATGGAGCCGTTCCTCTTTGGGAAATGTATTCATAGAACGAAATTATCGTCCTTTATTAGCCACTTTCAGATACTGCTCAATGGCCATTGTCATAGAAGGAGCTTGAGGCATTGGGGCGTTTATATCGAGAATTAAGTCGGCCTCTCTCACAGCGGCAGAAGTAGTTGGACCAAAAGCGGCGATGCGTGTTTCGTTTTGCTTAAAATCTGGAAAGTTTTGAAAAAGCGACTTGATTCCTGAAGGCGAAAAGAAAACAAGCATGTCGTATTTCACATCCGATAAATCACTTAAATCGCTGCAAACGGTTCTATAAATAACGGCCTTTGTAAAATCAATCTTAGCTTCCTCAAGAATTTCCGGGTATTCGTCCTTGTGAATATCAGAACAAAGCAGCAAGAATTTCTCGGTTTTATTTCTTTTTATAACTTCCATGAGTTCACTAAACTTTTGGTTGCCATAAAAGATTTTCCGCTTTCTGTATTGCACATATTTCTGCAGATAAAAAGCGGTCGATTCACTAATACAGAAATATTTCATCGATTCTGGAACGGTGATTCGCATCTCTGCGCAGAGATTAAAGAAATTATCAACTGCATTTCTGCTGGTTAAAATAACAGCGCTGTGTTCAAGAATATTAATGCGTTCTTTTCGGAAATCTTTTGCTGAAACTCCTTCAACATGAATAAATGATCGAAAATCAATTTTTACATTGCATTTTTTGGCAAGATCGAAGTAGGGAGATTTTTCTGTCTCTGGTTTTGGCTGAGTAACGAGAATGGTTCGCACTCGTTTCTCTCGCGAGTTTCCCGCTTGTTCCTCTGAAGTAACCTGTGTGGTAGCGCTCATGCTTTTTCCTTAAATCAAATTTCTAACTGCTTTGATGATCAAGATCACAGGTAGAATTTCAAGGGTGCAAAAATATAAAAACAAATGGAACTTTGAAAGCCTGCTATTTCGAAAGCCTGCTAACCAGCCAATTATTAAACTATATAGATATAACAAGCAAAAGAGGAAGACTCCAGCTTTGAGAAAAACCTCATTGAAGGGTGCATTTGTTAATTTGACACCGAGAGTTATCGGAATAAACGCAATTCCAAGTATACAATTCATTATAATAATCGACAAAACATAACTCGACGATTCATCTTGGGTATAAAATAAACGACCAATGAATTGGATGATTAAAAGTTTAAAGCTGAGGGCTCCAGCACCAATTAACAACAGCTGAAAATAAGCAGGGAAATAAGGGAGGAATGCAGTTTGAAGATTGTAAAAACCGGAAAGTTGGTAAACAAAAACCGGCGAAACAATGAAAAACAATAGCATGAGCAGCACAATACATCTGCGCATCATGGTGTTTTCGTCATTTATTAGTTTGATTAACCCTGCTCGTTTAAAAACACCCAATAAGATAATTTGAGTTTCTTTCTGATAATAGGTTTTGATAATTCCAATCAAAAATAATGAAGCCAACAAAAGCAATATAATCCAACTTTCCGAATCAATTAGACGATCATGCACCTGCATGTCTTTGCTGTATTGCGTAAAAAAGAAGTTGGGCAATATCTCCGGAACCGTTTCTTTAAATGGGGCTGCTGGTAGAGGAGGACCAATTACAGCTTGAGGAATACTATTCAATGCATCCAGCGAATCGCTCATAAGCGAATCTTTACCAGTGAGTTGTATGGAATCTGCAGGGCTAATCATCATTTTCGGTTTGCTAAAGTACGAAGGCCGGACGACCTTGCCAAGAATGACGAAGGAGGTCCGGCCTACAATAGCAGATATTTAAAATCTAACGACGAATAATGCGCGTCATTTTAGTGCCTAATACATTTTGAACTTCAACGAAATATACACCTTTAGCCAAATTTTCTAAACTCAATGCAGCATGTTGGCTTCCATTGGATGTTGCATTGTGGTTCATTTCGTTGACCACGGTTCCATTTAAACTCATAATCCGAATGCGGCTAGTTGATGAAGCATTGGCATTGAATGAAACTTGAGCTGTATTTCCTTCCACTGGATTTGGAAAAACTGCGAAGTCGAGCGTATTTGATTTTTCTACGATTCCAGTATTGGGATCTTCATAAACCATATAGGTGTCTTTAAATACAAGGTCTCCTGCATTGTTCCCATTTCCATTAGCAGCCATTACAGATGCATAAAATGGAACACTTCCTGTTCCTGCTGCAGGAGCCGTCCAAGAAAAACTCCAGGATTTAGTTCCAGCTGTGGTGCTTGTGTTTCCAGCTGTTTTGTGGGTTACATAAGTACCAGAAAGCAATTGTGTTTGGGTTGAATTTGTAATTGCCAATGTTCCAATTACATTACCGCCCCCATCTTGAGGCGAGCATTCAAATCCCCATTTTGATATTCCTGCTTGCGCGATGCTCACTGTAATAGTATAAATTCCTCCAGGAATATATCCACTTGGCGCAACATCCGAAGTAATCATTGAATCCCGAGCACTTGCAGTTCCGGAATGACATCCTGATTTAGCGCAAGTTGCATTGCCATTTGCCGGAGCACTGCTACAACCCACAGGAGCTCCAGTTGGATTTGAATAGGTTGTTGTACTGTCAATTAAAAGAGAAAATGAAATTACGCTTATGCTAAATAATGCGAAGTAGATTTTTTTCATGCTTGGTAGATTTTGAAGCAAATGTAGATTTTCAATCATACACAGAAACCGCCAACGATAATTTAGAATTATTATGAATAAGGCTGTTCAGCGATTTCGCAAATACCAAAAAAAGCCGGGCAATCTTCAACTTAGAATGTTGAAAATTGTCCGGCCAAACTTAGTTTACATGGAAAATTAACGGCGAATAATGCGCGTCATTTTAGTACCTAATATATTTTGAACTTCCACGAAGTAAACTCCTTTAGCCAAATTTTCCAAACTCAATACAGCATGTTGGTTTCCATTGGATGTTGCATTGTGGTTGATTTCGTTGACTACAGTTCCATTTAAACTCATAACCCGAATGCGGCTTGTTGATGAAGCATTTGCATTGAATGAAACTTGAGCTGAATTTCCTTCGACTGGATTAGGGAAAACGGCGAAATCAACATCATTCATATTCGGTTGGATTCGTGTAGTGATATCTTCTTCAACTGTATAAACATCGGTGAAGATTTGATCTCCACTTGCATTTCCATTTCCGTTTGCTACATTAACGGCTGCATAAAATGGAACAGCTCCAGTTCCAACTGTTGGAGCAATCCAATCGAAACTCCAAGTTTTAGATCCTGTTCCGGCATTGCCAGCCGTAGTATGTGTTACATACTGATGCACAACATTTTTAAGTTGAGTTTCGGTGGTATTTGAAATTACTAAAGAACCTAAAACCGCTCCAGAGCTGCTTTGTGGAGAAATTGAAAAGCCAAATTTGGAAATTCCTGCTTGTGAAACGCTCACATTGATGGTATATGTTTGTCCCGGAATATAACCCGCAGTAGGGATGTTTGAAGTTATCATGTTGTCTTGTGCCGAAGCTGTTCCTGCATGGCAACCTGATTTCGCACACGTTTCAACATCGGTAGGTGATCCAGAAGCACTTGCGGGAGCTCCCGCAGCTCTGGAATGGGTGCTTGTATTATCGAATAAAAGGGAAGCAGTTACAACCAGTATGCTGACTAGAAAGAAGTAAATTTTTTTCATGGTTTTGAATTGAATTTTTCAAAAATAAGTGTTTCTACTTAAAATGTCAAAACATTTAACAGTATTCATGTTCATTTAATTCTTGCCATTATCTTTGTTAATATGATGCAATTAAAAAATGCGAACGATTTATGGAGTTGGTTTTCCTGTTCGAGCATCGCAAAGGTTTGGAATTCGGCCTTGTTATTTTTCTCATTCCATAATTCCAAAATCCTCAAGCGTTCTATTCATTGGGGTTTGCCCATGAGTATTTCAATTGAACCTACAACTTCGTGCAATTTGCGCTGCCCCGAATGTCCGAGTGGTTTGCGTGCATTTACTCGACCAACCGGCATGTTAAATCAACAGGAATTTCAAAACATGTTAGATCAATTTGGGAAGCAACTCTGGTCTATCAATTTTTATTTCCAAGGAGAACCCTTTTTGAATAAAGAGTTACTGCCAATGATTCATCATGCTGCTTCAAAAGGAATTTACACGGCCACATCAACCAATGCGCATTACCTTACTGCTGAAGTCGCCAAAGAAACCGTTGCATCGGGCTTACATCGTTTAATTATTTCGCTCGATGGAACAACTCAGGAAACCTACGAACAGTATCGTATTGGTGGAAATTTATCTAAGGTCATAGAAGGAACCAAGCAGGTTGTTTTGGCCAAGAAAAATGCAAGAAGCGCAACGCCACATATTATTTTCCAGTTTTTGGTGGTGAAACCCAATGAACATCAAACCCAAGATGCGCTTTTATTAGCGAAGGAACTTGGCGTGGATGAGGTTCGTTTTAAAACCGCGCAGGTGTACAATTATGAAAATGGAAATCCCTTAATTCCTGAACAGGAAAAATATGCGCGTTATCGACAAGGGAAAGACGGAAAGTGGAAGCTAAAAAACAAATTTGAAAATAGTTGTTGGCGCATGTGGCAAGGTTGTGTTGTTACCTGGGACGGAGGTATAGTTCCTTGCTGTTTCGACAAAGACGCAAGTCATCAATTTGGAAAACTATCGGAAGATTCTTTGAAAAACATTTGGAAAGGAGAAAAATACCAATCGTTCCGTTCTGGAATTTTGACGAACAGATCGGAAATTGAAATCTGCAAAAACTGCAGCGAAGGCAGTAAGGTTTGGGCTTAAAATCAGAATTATTTTACGCGCACCAAAAGTTCTTGTGCAAAATGCTCCAAAACCGCTTTGTGAGATTCGCTTCCTTGCACATTGTGCAGTGATTTTAATGCAATATCATAATGTCGACGCATTTCCATTTCGGCATCTTCCCGAATATTCAGATTCTCGAAAAGTTGCGTAACTGCTGCCACTTTTTCAACCGAATCAAACTCCTTGCTGCGATACCATTTCTTGAGATCGCTTGCTTGTGAAGTGGAAGCTTTTTCCAAAGCCCTTAATTTCAGGTAGGTTTTTTTATTCGATAAAATATCACCGCCTGCTTGTTTACCAAATATTTCGGGATCGCCAAAAACATCGAGAATGTCATCTTGCAATTGAAACGCAATGCCTAAATGACAGCCAAACTCATACAGATATTCGGCATCTTGCTTATCTGCATTGGCACACAATGCCCCGATCTGCAAAGCGGCACCCAACAAAACGGCTGTTTTTAAACGAATCATGTTGAGGTAATCCGACAAATTCACATCGTCTTGCCCTTCAAAATTCATGTCCCATTGTTGGCCTTCACATACATCGGTTGCAGCAGAATTAAAAACGGTAAGGATTTCTGGTAAAACAGGAGTCGGAGTCTTTGAAATTAGTTTGTACGCTTCAACTAACATCACATCGCCCGATAAAATGGCAATATTGCTGTTCCATTTTGTATGAACGGTTGCCATTCCTCGTCGCAAAGGCGCCTCGTCCATAATGTCGTCGTGAAGCAAGGTGAAATTATGAAAGACTTCGATTGCCAATGCAGCATGTTGCGCATCTTCCAATTTCCCACCCATCAGTTCGGCGCCAAGCAAGACCAAAACTGGACGCATTCGTTTACCACCCATAGCGAGTGTGTAGCGAATGGGCTCGAATAATTCGGCTGGTTCCGATGGAAAATCTAGTCTTCCAAGGGCATCAGCAAAATAATCCTGATAGCGGATTAACTCCTTCATTGTATGATAAAAGAAGTGTTTTCGATTACTTTTTTCAATCCTTCTTCAAATGTTACTAAAGGACGATTGATTAGTTTGCTCATTTTAGCGGTATCGGGTTTGCGGCGTGTCATATCGCCTTCTTCGAGCGGAGCAACAAAACGAATCTCAGATTTTGAATTTGTTAATCGGATGATGGTTTGGGCGACTTCCAAAATCGTAATCTCGATGGTTCCACCCACATTCACCACATCATTTACATACATGTTATTGTAAAATGCGTTGGAGCAGGCTTCAATATTATCGTCGATAAAGCAGAATGTTCGCGTTTGAGAACCATCGCCATAAATTGCAATCGACTCATTGTTGAGTGCTGCACGAATAAATTTCGAAATCACAAAATCCTTGCTTTGCTTAGGACCAAAAGTATTGAAGAAACGGAAGATGGTGTACTCAAGCCCAAATTCTTTTTCATACGAACGCAAATAGGCCTCACCTACATTTTTCACAATGGCATAAGGCAAGCGAGAGTTGAGCGGGGTCGTATCCTCATTTTGAGGGAACTCAACTGGTTCGCCGTATACTTCGGAAGAAGATGAAAAATACACACGACGAACACCTGTGTTTTTCGAAAGTTTTAGGATGTTTTCAATTCCGGCAATGTCCTCTAAAACGGCAACTGGGTGTTGCAAAGTTCTCAATACGCCAACGAGTGCTGCATAGTGGAAAACATAATCGAAACGGTAGGCATAAAAAACTGCGGAAATGTCGCGGTAGTCGTTTGCATCGCATTTAATAAAGTGAATGTTCTTATGCTCCGAAACGGGCACTTTTGCTAATTCTCCGGTTCGAAGATTATCAACAACTACAACATAATTATCTGGATTAGATGCCAACTTTTCAGCCAAGCAACTTCCTACAAAACCAGCTCCTCCGGTAATTAAAATTCGTATCATCTTCCTTTTAATAAGTTGAGTAAATATTCTCCGTATCCACTTTTACGGAGTGGTTCGGCAATTTCTTCTAATTGTTTATTGTCGATAAATTTCATTCGCCAAGCAACTTCCTCAATACATCCAATATTCAATCCTTGACGCTCTTGAATTACTTGAACAAATTGTCCTGCTTGCATCAATGAATCGAAAGTCCCTGTATCTAACCATGCGGTTCCTCGGTCTAAAACACCTACTTTCAATTTGCCTTCTTTGAGATAGTGTTTGTTTACATCGGTAATCTCATATTCGCCGCGCGCACTAGGCTTTAAATTCTTGGCAATTTCAACTACCGAATTATCGTAAAAATATAGACCGGGAACAGCATAATATGATTTCGGCTGGAGTGGTTTTTCTTCAATCGAAACCGCATTCATCTGCTCATCGAACTCAACCACACCGTAGCGTTCAGGGTCTGATACATGATATGCAAAAACAACACCTCCATCGGGATCGTTGTTCTTCTGTAATAGGCCAGTCATACCTGCGCCGTAAAAAATATTATCTCCCAAAACCAAAGCACATTTATCGTCCCCAATAAATTCTTCTCCAATTACAAATGCTTGGGCTAGTCCATTGGGAACAGCTTGTTCGGCATAACTGAAATTCATACCAAGACGTTTTCCATCGCCTAATAATTTTTGGAAATGGGGAAGATCATGTGGTGTAGAAATAATTAAAATATCACGAATACCTGCAAGCATGAGCGTCGACAAGGGGTAATAAATCATTGGCTTATCGTAAACAGGCATTAATTGTTTGCTAACTGCAAGAGTTAGTGGGTGCAAACGTGTTCCGGATCCGCCGGCTAAAATGATTCCTTTCATCAATCTTCAGGGTGTTTATAAGGTTCTCTTCGAATGGTTAAACTATCCAAATCTATATCTTCTTCTTCATCAAATACAGCAATCATTGGTTCTTTGTATACTTTAATTGTAAATGCCCGGTCAATAGATAAGAGCAATGTAGGAAGAAGAAGTAAATTAGTAAATAGACCCACAAAAATGGTTACCGAAATTAGGAAACCTAGGGCAATAGTTCCACCGAAAGATGAAAAAATAAATATGCTAAATCCGAAAAGCAAAATAATGGATGTGTAAATAATGCTAATACTTGTATCGCGCATCGAGGCAATTACGGCAAGTCGAATGTCATTATTATGTGTTTTTAAATCTTGCCCATACCTGGAAAAGAAATGGATTGCCGAATCGACGGTAATACCATAGGCAATATTGAATACTAATATAGTAGATGATTTTAGCGCAATTCCATAAAATCCCATCAATCCGGCAGTAAATAAAAGCGGGATGATATTGGGAATTGCCGAAATCATCAACATCTTAAACGAATAAAACATGAAATACATCAAGCCCGAGATAAGAACGATGGCAGCAAGTAAACTCAACAAAAGATTTTTCACCAAATAATCAGTGCCTTTTAAGAAAACGATGCTTGTTCCGGTTATGCCTACATCGAACTTTTGGGGATTGAAAATGGAGTCAATTTGTGGACGGATTTCACTGCGAATACGCTCCATTTCCTTGGTTCCAATATCGGCCATTTGAATAGAAATCCGCGTGTATTGTCTTGTGCTGTCAATAAACGAACGTGAGCTACCGGTTTTCAAATCCATGTTTTGTGCATACGGAAGCAGAAAGGAAATTTCTTCGTTATTGGGTAGAGAATAAAAGCTTGAATCTCCGCTATAAAATCCCTGTTTTGCAAATTTGATAACTTCAACTATGGAAAGCGGCTTTGAGAATTCAGGGTATTTTTTTAGGATTTCTTGCGCTTGTTCAATTTTCCGAAGCGTAGAAAGCTTCATTACACCGTTCTTCTTTTTGGTATCGATTGCCACTTCAAAGGGCATCACTCCGTGGAAATTCTTTTCGAAAAACTTCAAATCAAGAATGATCTTGTCTTTGCGTGGTATATCATCAGTGAAATTTCCGGTGGTATGCATTTTACTCATTCCCCAAGCAGAAATTCCAACTATAACAACGGTAATGGCATAAATCCACTTCCGTTTTTTGGTAACCATTTGAACGAGCCATTCAACCAATGCATCGAAAAAACGATTGTCTAAGTGTTTGGTTTGCTTAGGTTTGGGCGAAGAAATGTACGAATAGGCAATTGGCAGGATGGTTAAGCTTAACACAAAAACCTGCATGACGTTAATGGAAGAGAGGATTCCAAACTCTTTCAGTAATTTACTTTGAACAAAAGCAAAAGTGACAAACCCCAGTGCTGTATTGAAATTGGTTAAAAACGTTGCATTTCCAATTTTATGAATTACCCGCGAAATGGCTTTGATTTTATTTCCATGGCCTTTGTATTCCCGGTGAAAATTATTGGTGAGAAAGATGCAATTAGGAATTCCAATGATGACAATTAATGGAGGAATGAGCGCAGTGAGAATGGTTATTTGGTAGCCAAGCAGAACCATCGTTCCAACGCACCACACCACACTAATTGCAACAACTAGCAAAGGGAATAAAATCGCTTTAAACGACCTGAAAAACAAGAGTAAAACCAGCGCAGTTACCAAGAGCGACATCCACAAAAACATGCCGAGCTCTTTCTTGAGCTTGGCGGAATTCATGGTTCTAATGAATGGCAATCCTGAATAATGAACTTCGGTTTTATGAACCTCAGAAAAATGATGCGTATACGAAATCAGGTGATCGATGAGTTGTTCTCTTCCTTTCGAATCGATGCTGTGTTGATCCATCGTTACCAACATCACCGTTGCATATTTGCCTGATGTTGTTTTGGTAAGTATCAAATCCTTGTAAAAAGGAAGTGATAAGATTACCTGTTTTAAGCTATCGAGTTCGAGTTGCGTTTGCGGTGGATTCTTAACAATCCGATCGATTTTAAATCGCTGAAGGGAGTCGTTCCGCTGAAGGTTGTAAACATCCGAAATGGATAGAACCGCTTTTACTTGCGGAATTTTCTTGATTGAATCGGCGGCATTTGCCCAATCGTTAAAGAAATCACGTTGAAAGAGATTTTCACTCTCCACGCCAATAACAATCACATTGGCATCTTCACCAAATCGTTGCTTAAAGTTCGAATATATTTGAAATTCGGGATCGTCTTCCGGAAGAACCTGAGCAAGGGCATAATTCATCTCTGCCTTGCTTGCCAGCCAACCCATATATACCGTTGTTCCAGCAATTACAATTAGAATTGCTAAACGATATCGAAGTATTATGCGTGAAAGTGCCGCCCACATGGTGCTTTAGATGAAACTCGCTTTATTTTTCAGTTAATATTGCCAAAGGCACTGTGTGGCGAAGGTAGAAAAAACAAGTGTTTCCGCATTCTGTATTTTGAAGGATTTGCAATGAATGCAAGAGAATGTTTGAAATGAAACAATTAAAATTAAAAAAACCTGCATTTGAGAATCGTAAAAAACTCAAATGCAGGTTTTTAAAAAAGAATCAAAGTTTTATTTCCTCTTCTTGTTTATTGAGGAAATGATATTCTAAAAAGTGATAGGATACATTCACTTTGATGGGTACCCATATTTTATATTTCATCCACCATTTCATCTGCATGGAAGGGAATCCTTTCTTTAAAAAAGCTTCAATAAAAGGATTTACCCACAAGCAAACAGATTTCTCATTTTGCTCTTTCAGGATGTAACGCAAATTATTTTCGATTTCATCGGTGATGAGGATGGAAGGTTCAACTTCACCAGAGCCATTACACGACGGACATTTTTCAAGGGTCTTTATTATGAGTTCTGGACGAACACGTTGCCTTGTAATTTGAATCAAGCCAAATTTACTTGGAGGAAGAATGGTGTGTTTAGCTCGGTCTTGCGCCATGGCTTCCCGGAGCTTGTCAAATAAGACTTTCCGGTTGTTCGGAGAATGCATATCGATAAAATCGATAACAATAATTCCACCCATATCGCGCAGGCGCAATTGACGTGCTATTTCAACAGCCGCTTCCATGTTACAATCGAAAGCATTGGTTTCTTGATCGTTATCCGAACGAGAACGATGTCCGCTATTGACGTCAATAACGTGCATTGCTTCGGTGTGCTGAACAATCAGATAAGCACCACTTTTCATGCTTACATTTTGTCCAAACGCTGCTTTTATCTGACGGTCAACACCAAATGCTTCAAAGACATCTTCTTTGCCTTTGTGTAGTTTTACAATTTTCTCCTTATCAGGAGCAATGTGGGCGATGTAATTTCGTACTTCGTTGAAGATGGTTTGGTTGTCGACAACGATGCTGTTGAATGAATCATTCAAGATATCTCGCAATAATGCGGATGTTCGTTTAATCTCGCCAAGCACTTTCTCTTTCGGTTGAGCACTTGGAAGATTGGCTGCCAATAAATTCCAACGTTCTACAAGTTCGTTGAGATCTTGGTCCAATTCGGCTACCTTTTTATTGGCAGCAACGGTTCTAATGATAACACCAAACCCTTTCGGTCGGATGCTTACGATGAGCCGCTTGAGTCTATTTCGTTCTTCCGATTCTTTGATTTTCTGCGAAATGGAAACCTTATCGCTGAAAGGCACGAGTACCAAATATCTTCCTGCCAGCGAAAGCTCAGAGCTAATGCGTGGGCCTTTTGTGGAAATAGGTTCTTTGGCAATCTGAACCAGAATCGGGCTGTTGTTTTGAAGCACATCGGCAATCTTTCCATCCTTATGGATTTCGGATTCCATTTTAAAATCGACAAGCGAAGAACTAGGAAGTTTATTTGCCAATCCTTGGCGCATGAATTTAATCAGCGACTGAACTTGCGGACCTAAATCGAGATAATGCAGAAACGCATCTTTCTCATAACCAACATCTACAAAGGCAGCGTTGAGTCCGGGCATAATTTTCTTTACTCGTCCTAAATAGATATCACCTACGGCAAAGCTACTATTGCTTTTTTCTCGGTTTAACTCTATTAATCGACGATCTTCCAGTTGTGCAATGACGATCTCATTGCCGGAGGCATTGATGATCAGTTCTTTGTTCACGTATGTATTCTAAGTTTTCCGGCGAAGTTTATACAAATGACAAAAAAGGGCACATTTAGAATGGCCCTTGGAGTCATTTAATCCGGAGTTTGAAACAGGAACAAAATACCAATTAAAGAAAAGAACGGTAAATCCATAGGATTAAACCCAATGTTCTTTTCGATCGGTACTTGTTAATTATTTCTTCTTATGACGATTTTTCCTTAAACGCTTTTTGCGTTTGTGAGTAGCCATTTTATGACGTTTTCTTTTTTTACCGCTTGGCATAATAATTTTTTTTATTGATTAAACTTATTGAATTCGTTGAATACGTATTTCTGCTTCTTTAAGCAGCAAGGTATCCTTACTATTTTTTTTCAGTGCTTGTAGAGTCTGGAAAGCTTCTTTTTTATCGCCGTTCGCTTCAAGTGCATCGCTCAAATATATTTGAACTTCATATAGATCGGGTTGTAAAGCAAGTACTTTCTCAAATCGAGAAATCGCCTTGTCGTATTGCCCACTCTGCATAGAGAAAAATCCTAAATTAAGCTGTGCTTCTATATTTGTTGAGTCTGCGCTCACCGCTTCTCGAAGCAACATAATGCCTTTCATGGGTTCCTGACTTCCGCTAACATAAGCAATTCCCAACTGCGTTTTAACATCGTTGCTTTTGGGATCAAGCTCATTGGCTTTAACCAAACAATCAATTGCTCGTTGAGAAAAGGCAGTTTTATCTTCCCCTTCAAAAAAGCGCGCAAGTCCCAAATAGCGTTTGCCAGCAACGATCCAATCGGCTAAACTGTTTGAAAGCTCTGCTTTTTGGAAAACGTATTCGGCAGCAATACCGGGTCGCATTTGACTATCCCAAACGCTAGTTAGCGAATCGAACCAGACAAATTTTTCTGCTCCATTTGCCTTATTCAGGCGATCTTCAAAGAACTCTATTCGAACAAGTGCTTTTGCATCACTGCTTTTCTTAACAGCTTCTAACTGTGTTTGAAACTGTTCATTGGCTGCAACTTCAAGATTGGGTGACTTTGATTCTTCTTTTCGATATCCTTCTCGGGGTAACAGAAAAACTGTAGCACCTATGAGAAGTGTTCCTGAAATTACAAGAATCTGGTTGCGTGTCATCCCAATAAATTATCAGGCTTTAACTGACTTCTTTACTTTATCGCTGAATGTTTTAGCCGGCTTAAAAGAAGGGATAAAATGCTCAGGGATAATGATAGTTGTGTTTTTGGAAATATTACGGCCTTTCTTAGTTGCACGTTTTTTTACTATGAAGCTACCGAATCCACGTAGATATACGTTCTTTCCAGAAGATAAATTGGTTTTAACGGTTTTCATAAAAGCTTCAACAGTAGCTTGTACGGTTACTTTTTCAATTCCTGTTTTATCTGCAATCTCGGCAACAATTTCAGCTTTGGTCATGGCTGTTCAAATTTTTAAGGATTTATGATTGATTTAGTTTTTTGATAATCTACGTTTTACGTCTCTGAAAAACGGGTGGCAAAGATAGTGGTTTTATTTTCAAACGAAAAAGTTTTTTTCAAAACTTGAAATTCTTATCATTGCTGCAATGTATATGGCAAACATGGTTTTTTCAGAGCAATTATTAGCATGGTATAGCACATCTTTCCGCGCGTTACCATGGAGAAAAACCAAAAACCCATACGCAATTTGGCTCTCGGAAATCATTCTACAACAAACACGGGTTGAACAAGGAATGAAGTATTATTTTGCTTTTTTGGAGAACTATCCAACAATTCTTGATTTGGCAAATGCACCTCAAGATGATGTGCTTCGACTTTGGCAAGGTCTCGGATATTACTCACGAGCACGAAACCTTCATGCAACAGCTATTCAAGTTCGAGATCAGTACAATGGTGTTTTTCCTTCAACGTATTCAGAAATTCTTGCGCTTCCTGGCATTGGTCCATACACAGCCGCTGCCATAGCTTCTTTCGCATACAACATACCCGAAGCGGTTGTTGATGGAAATGTTTACCGTTTCCTTTCTCGTCTTTTTGACATTCAAACGCCAATCGATTCATCCAAAGGACAAAAGGAATTTAAGTTGCTCGCACAATCGCTTCTGAACCCAAATCAGCCTGGTGATTTCAACCAAGCAATGATGGAATTTGGTGCAATGGTTTGTAAGCCAGCCAATCCAGATTGCTTAAATTGTGTTTTTCGAGAGCAATGTTATGCTTATAAAAACCAGACAATTAAGTCTCTTCCAGTTAAATCTCAAAAAACGAAAGTTAGAAATCGTTATTTTATCTTTTTAATTTTTGAAGATCAACTTGGACAAACACTCATTCAGAAAAGATCCGATTCCGATATTTGGGCAGGCTTATATCAATTTCCTTTGATTGAATTAGATTTACCCTTCCCTGATTTTACTCCTATTGATTTTCATCAAACACATCATTTTTTCAATACTGAGAATTATAAAATTCTGCATATTTCGAATGAAATTCGTCATGTGCTTAGCCATCAAAAACTATTCACTCGTTTTGTAGATGTAAAAGTTGATGAACTGCCAACATCATTTTTTATAAATTCAGAAATCGCAGATATGGAAAACTTGCACAAAAAAGCTTTTCCGCGATTAATTACACGATACTTAGAAAGAGAATAACATTCAATAAATGAATTTGCATTTCAATCAAATCATTAATTAAAAATCCTGCTTTATCTTCGCCTATTACGAAATCTCTTAAACACATGAAAATAGGCATTATTTTTCTTATCGGACTGGCAACATTTTTTTCATCGTGCTCCGAAGAAGAAATTACAATGCCTCGTCCTCGAGGATATTACCGCATCGATTTGCCTGAAAAAGCGTATCAGAAATTCGAGTCAGAATGCCCTTATTGGTTTGAGTTTCCGCAATACGCGTCAGTGCAGATTGATACCACTCGAAAGAAAGAACGATGCTGGTCAAATTTGACATTCCCAAATCAGCATGCTACGGTGTATTTAAGTTACAAAGATGTTCACGACGATCTCAACCAACTATTCGAAGATTCGCGCAATTTGGCTTACAAACATGCTGCAAAAGCAAGTCAAATAGAAGAATATACAGTCAATATTCCTGAAAAAAAGGTCTTTGGAATTATCTATGAAATTGGAGGAAATGCTGCGTCATCCATTCAATTTCACATAAGCGACAGCGCATCACACTTTTTGAGAGGGTCCTTGTATTTTTATGCAGCTCCCAATGCCGATTCGCTCGAACCGGTAACATCATTTATTCGAAGCGACATCGAACATCTTATTCAAACACTTCAGTGGAAATAATTCTTCCGGAGTTCTATTTTTTTCTGATTAATACAAAGTAAAGCTTTGTTTGAATGGCAAACAATAAACAGGCGAGAATCAAATGTGAAGGTTGTAAAAACTTCGGCATATCAAACAACATAAAAGAAAAGCCCACAGCGATTTCAGCGAAAACTAACACACCTGCCAATAAAGATATTTTTTGAATCGCTTTGTTTGATTGATCGAATGCCCGAATAAGCACAAAAACGTTAACCGCAAAAACAAGTAAGGACAAGGCCCGATGAATAACAAACGTGGAGGGAAGCATGCCAATCCACAAATTTCGTTGTTCATGATTCAAGCTTTCAGCAATCATATCAATGGATTCCCGAACCTGCGTCCCCAAATAAACTTGAATAAGTGTAAAAAACAGAGCCACAATGACCAGCGGTTTTAAAAGTGCATCCTGAGATTTTGGTAATACAGTTTTGTTTTCAGAACGACTTGAAATCTCTTCAACCCACAGTATTATTGCCAATAACAACAAAGCTGCAAACATGTGAATGGTGATTTTTACGGGAGCCAAATTCGATGAAACCACCAAAGCTCCTAGCCAACCTTGAAATCCGGTTAATACAACCAAAGAAAAACTCCATAACACGAGCGCCCTTTTGGGTTTGGCTTGAAAGAAAGAGGTAACAAAACACCCAAAAACTAAAACTCCCAACAAAGCACCTAGCAAACGATTAATATATTCGATCCAGGTTTTTTGCACATAAAATTCTGCGTAATCATGCTTGGGATATTTCTCCCAATGTTCTCGGCTGAAAACCTCTCCGCTCTCAAATGAATCTGTTGCACGCCACAACGTGTCATTTACAATGACCATCATTCCTTTGGTATAGGATTGATTGGGATGAAAATTTACTTGGTCGGGATGTGTTGGTGGAATGTAATACCCAAAACATTTAGGCCAGTCTGGACAACCCATGCCCGACTCGGTGGTTCTAACAACCGATCCAGCTAAAATTACCAATAAGGTAAACACCAAAGTGAGTAAAGTTAAAGGCCTAAAAACTCGACGCATAATGAAAGAATATTTCAAATAGATTTCTAAAAAACAAAAGTACATGAGCCCAACGATTTATTCTTAAGAAAATCACCAAGCTATTATTCGGTTTATTAACTTGCAGCCTTTATAAAATTAAATTGTAATGAGTCAAAATGCAAGCATCACGCTAGATGGAAAAACCTACGAACTTCCTGTTATTCAGGGTTCGGAAGACGAAAAAGCCATCGATATTCAAAGCCTTCGTGCTGAATCAGGATACATCACACTCGATTCAGGGTATAAAAATACGGGTGCTACGACCAGTGAAATAACTTTTTTGGACGGAGAAACAGGCATACTTCGCTACCGAGGTTATCCTATTGAGCAATTAGCCGAACGTTCTACTTTTATTGAAGTGGTGTATTTGCTTATTCATGGCGAACTACCCAAAAAAGAAGAACTCGAACGTTTTTCAACGGCAATAACTCGTCACACGCTTATTCATGAAGATATGAAACGCTTTTATGAAGCGTATCCCGCTAAAGCTCATCCAATGGGCGTTGTGGCTTCGATTACTTGTTCTCTTTCTACGTTCTATCCTGAACCAAAATCGGGGCGCTCTAAAGAAGATATCGAATTAACTGTAATTCGTCTGTTGGCTAAGTTTAGCACAATTGCAGCTTGGGCATACAAAAATTCAGTCGGTCATCCGGTGATGTATCCAAGAAATTCTTTGGGCTATGTTGAGAATTTTCTATATATGATGTTTGCTATGCCTACCGAAGATTACGAGTGTGATCCTGTCATTGTAAATGCCTTGGATAAACTCCTAATTCTCCATGCTGACCATGAACAAAACTGTTCAACATCAACTGTTCGGATGGTGGGTTCTTCTCAAGCAAATTTATATGCTTCCATTTCTGCCGGTATTTGTGCACTTTGGGGACCATTGCACGGTGGAGCAAATCAAGCTGTAATTGAAATGCTTGAACAAATTTTAAAAGATGGTGGAGATGTTCAAAAATTCATCGACAAAGCAAAAGATAAAAATGATCCATTCCGTTTAATGGGTTTTGGACACCGAGTTTATAAAAACTTTGACCCGCGCTCTAGTATCATCAAAGATGCATGCGATAAGATGCTTAATAAACTTGGGGAGAGCGATCCAATGCTCGATATTGCAAAGCAATTGGAAGTTGCAGCTCTCAACGACCCTTATTTTGTTGAAAGAAAACTCTATCCAAATGTCGATTTCTACTCCGGCATCATCTACCGTGCTATGGGAATCCCAACCGATATGTTTACCGTAATGTTTGCACTTGGTCGTTTGCCTGGTTGGATTGCCCAGTGGAAAGAAATGATAGGTAACAAAGAACCAATTTCTCGTCCACGTCAGATTTATACAGGAGCAGTAAAACGTAACTACGTAAATATTGCCGACCGTTAATACGGAATACTAAATTCTCCAGACGAACGTTTTCATTCCATGTTTGAAAACCTTTCACAATTTGTAAAGCGTGTATTTATATCGCCTCAAAAGGATGAACCCGTTCGTCAGGAAATGTTGGTGCGCTCACGTACCTATAAATTGCAATTAAAAAATTGGTTGTTAGAAGGCGGTCACAACGAGATTCTTAAAAATCTCTACACCGCTTACACGCTCAATAAATTGGGGATCTCTGGTGATGTGCCCATGCATGTATTTGTGAACGGATCTTCGCGTCATGTGCTATTACATTACACTGATTCAATGGGAAAAACACTTTTCCCTTTTTTGCAGGATTATTTCCGCGACCGTATTATGCGAATTGGTTATACTGTCTCATTAAGTGATCGACAAGTTATAGCCAGAGCGGGTCATTCAGAGCAAATTGAACGTCACATTCTAAAACCAAGTCTTTCTGCAATTCAAAAGTCAGATAAAAAAGAACAATTGTATGGGCATATCACCATATCGGTAAGTACAATTGATGGGAGACCACTGTTTCTTCAAATTACCGCAGATACAATTCAGGACAAACAATACAATGCTGTTTTTCCGTTTGATGAATTAGCCGAAACGCTATTTCAATGATTCAAAGACTTTTGCTTTTTCTGGTTTTTACACTTCCAATTGTTTGCCTCTCTGCGCAGCCAGTGGCCATAAGTACAGAATTAACAGAGAATGGTCAGGTTGAACTTATTCATTGGGATGGTGATGGATTCAGTTGCCTTTCTTCAGAAATGCCGATGTCGTTGACTTTTTTCTATTCTCCACCAAAATGGTTCTTCCCAAAATGGAAAGAGAAACGCCGTCAAAAGCGCTATAACAAAGAGGAGATCGTTTTTTGGGATAACGGACAGGAGCCAGAAGTTCCAAAACTTGAAGGTCTAGTTTTTACCCCAGCAAGAAATGCTTCTTGGGGAATGTTTCCATATTGGTCAGGATTCAATATTTTTTACATCGATTCAACCCAAAAATGGAATTGCCAAGAATATACGACCCAAACATATAATTGCCGAGGTGGAGTATATTACAATACCTATTTCTATTCTACGAAGCATGGAAAGAATTCGCTCCCCGATTCTATATTTTCAGGAAGCGTTTATCGTATTGATACTATTTCAAAGAAGGACACAGCTTCGTGTTGGGAATATTTTTATAACGAACAAGATCAGTTGACGAAAATTGTAGTTGGCGATTTGACTCAACGTTCATATCAACCAGCATTTTACAGCTCCATTCTGTTGTTCGAATACACAGCTTCCTCGCAACTCAAGCGCATCATTGGACTTTCGGATACACTGAATTATGATTCTTTTCCTTTTGGTGATTCTTTAATTTCTCAAGTGAAGAAAGGATTTTATCTGTCCGATGATGAGGAAAGTGATCTCATGAAAGCCATTCAATACCAGCCCGATGGTCCAGAAATTAGTTTCTTGTTAGAATATGAATACCAAGATTCAGTATTAATAGGTTCTTGGATTTGGTCGAAAGATTGGTTGAATTTTCTTCACGATTCAATTGCTTACAACGCTTCTGGGAAAGTAATTTCCATCGACCATTTGGCGGCAGTCGATGATAGACGAGGGACTCTTTTTAATTACGATACACAAGGCAGATTAACATCCTATCAAGAATATTTCACAAACATGGAAAACAATGAGTTAAAGCCTGAATATTTCGAACCGGTGACTCTTAAATACATTCGTCGAAAAGATATTCTAGTAGACGAACCTTCGTCAGAATAATTAGGCCTAGCGCACAGATTAGTTTTGGGATGTTTATTTGTAAAGTTATAGTCGAGATGCAGGTTGACCTCTCCCTATATCCCTCTCCTCGGGAAGAGGGACTTGATAATTGCTTATTTTGAGCAGTTTATTCTCCCCTTTCTCCGCCACATAGTGGTCCCTACGGGAAGAAAGGGGCTGGGGGTGAGGTAAAACGAGACTTGTAAAGTTATGGTCGAGATGCTTTTCAATTAAAATCAAGCACAACTAATTCCCCCAACAATTGCTATTTTTACACTCCCAATATTATTCATGAGCGTTCCCTCTTTTAATCAAATATACATGGACTTGGCTTCTAGTCTGGCTTTGCGCTCACATTGCGTAAAACAAAAAGTAGGAGCCGTTCTCACCAAAGACACACGAATTATTTCACTTGGATATAACGGACCACCAGCAGGCACGCACAATTGCGACGAAGAATGGCCCGAAAATGGTTGCGCACGCGACAGAAAAGGAAGTTGCTATTTGGCACTTCATGCCGAAGCCAATGCCATATTATACGCAGCTAAAAACAAAACGGATATCGAAGGAAGTACCTTGTATGTAACGCTTTCGCCTTGTCTTGCTTGCGCTCGGATTATTCTCTCGGTTGGAATAAAGAAAGTGCTTTTCTTGAATTCTTATGCAGCTTACAAAGGAATTGATGTGGATGAAGGCGTTGAATTTCTTCGTAAGTTTGGAGTTGAGGTAGAATCTTATAAAAATTAACATCTAAAAACATATTTTTAACTATTTAACGTTTGTAGCGTGTTGTTTTATTCTCATTTATGAATTCAGGTAAGTCGCGTGTAGTTGTTTTTTTACCATTTCTTCTTGGCGTTGCCATAGCATTGGGTGTTTTTATTGGATATTTTTTATCCGGTTCATCTATCGGTCCTGCGCATCTGAAAGGATTTCAACAGAGCTCTAAACTCAACGATGTGCTCGATTACATCAACGAAGAATACGTCGATACTTTAAACAGACCTCAACTTGAAGAAGACGCAATTGTTGCTTTGCTTTCTCAGCTAGATCCTCATTCGGCCTACATTCCAGCCAAAGATTTGCAAGCGGTGAGCGAACAATTGGAAGGGAATTTTGATGGAATTGGCGTAGAATTCAACATCCAAAACGACACCATCATGGTGGTTGCTGCCATCACAGGCGGACCATCCGAAGAGTTAGGTATTCACAGTGGCGATCGAATTGTAAGCATCGAAGGAAAGAACATTGCCGGAATTGGAGTTAAAAATGAAGACGTCATTAAGAAACTCCGCGGGAAAAGTGGAACCATTGTCAAAGTGGGAATTTTACGTCCAGGAAATCGAAAAATTCTTCCCTATTCCATCACACGCGGGAAAATTCCCATTTACTCGATTGAAGCCAGTTACATGGCCACAGCCGATATCGGATATATAAAAATTGCACGCTTTGCTGCTACAACGTTCGATGAATATTTAAAAGCATCCAACAAACTGAGTGAGCTTGGAATGAAAAAACTCATTCTCGATTTACGAGATAATCCAGGAGGATACCTCAATGCTGCAGTTGATATCTGCGATGAGTTTCTCTCAAAAGGAAAAAAGATTGTTTACACACAAGGTAAAGCGCGCAAACGAGAAGATTTTGACGCAACGTCCGAAGGGGATTTCGAAGAAGGCGGTTTGGTTGTTCTCATTGATGAAGGATCCGCTTCGGCTTCCGAAATTGTTTCGGGTGCCGTGCAAGACAACGACCGCGGTTGGGTGGTTGGACGCCGTTCTTTTGGAAAAGGTTTGGTGCAAGAAGAAGTTCGTTTCGATGATGGATCAGCCATGCGTTTAACAATTGCTCGCTATTATACGCCAACGGGAAGATGTATTCAGAAGTCCTATAAAGACGGGAAAGACATGTATTATCAAGAACTCGGCGAACGCTATTCTCGTGGTGAAATGGCAAGCGCCGATTCCATGAAAAGCATGGATAGCATCGCTTATAAAACGCCAGCCGGAAGAGTCGTTTATGGCGGTGGTGGCATCATGCCCGATGTATTTATTCCAATCGATACTGCTGGATATTCTTCCTATTTATCGGAAGTTTCCTCCAAAGGACTAATTAATCGTTTTGCATTTCAATACATCGATACCCACCGTTCCGAAATTCTTGCAAAGTTTAAAACTGCCAAATCCTTTGCAACATCGTTCAATGTATCCTCATTAACGATTGCTTTCGCTGCATTTGCCGAAAAAAATGGGGTGAAAACGGATGTGCGTGGTTTACAGCATTCGTCGGATATTATCCAATCGCAAATTCAAGCACTCATGGGTCGAGCCCTTTATGGAAATGAAGGATTTTATTCTATTCTCAACAACCGCGATAAAGCCATTATAAAATCCATTGAACTTCTAAATTCAAACAAACTTGTTAGTAATAGCAACAAGGGTAAAACACCTGTTTTATAATAGATTTTACATGAAAAGATTACTCCTCTTTGCACTTCTCATTAGTTCTTGTATTGCTTCTGCGCAAATGCAAGTAGCCATTAAATGGAGCTACAGTCAAAAACGTGTCAACGATTCCACTGAAGTGCTCACGTTTATTGCCAATATGGAAGGGAAGCACCATTTGTATTCGCAGTTCACAGCCGAAGGTGGACCTATGCCTACCGTTTTCGAATTCAATAAAAGCAAAGATTATACAACCCAAGGGAAAGTAAAAGAACCCAAACCTTATACAGAGTATGACGAATTGTTTCTTGTGAATGTGAGTTTGTTCAAAGATAAAATAGTCAAATTCACGCAAGAAATCAAGGTGAAATCGGAGAAGGATTTCAAAGTTACGGGCGAAATTAACGGGATGACTTGCGATGATCAGGGCTGTATTCCCTTCGACCAAATCCCTTTTTCTTTCTCAATAAAAGGCCGAACAAAATCAACAAATACGACATCTGCAGTTGATACAAGCACGCAAGTTGTTGCGCCAGTAATCGATACAGTAGCATCAAGTTCACCCAATAAAACGGACGCTGGTAAATCGGATTGTAAAGATTATGTAATTGATGGGCTCGAAACCGAAAAACAATCGACCGAAGCGCAAAGCTATTGGCTTATTTTTCTCTTAGGATTTGGCGGTGGATTGGTGGCTTTGTTAACTCCATGCGTATTTCCAATGATCCCGCTCACCGTGAGTTTCTTTACTAAAAGTGCTAAGACGCGTCGCAAAGGACTCATTATGGCAATCACTTACGGACTTTCTATTGCCGCCATTTATACACTTTTGGCTGTTCCTTTCATAGTTGCCAAAGTGCCACCCGATACACTCAACGAAATTGCTACGAGCTCCATTCTAAACATTGTTTTCTTCATCATTTTTGTGGTGTTCTCGATTTCGTTTTTTGGTTATTTCGAAATTCAATTGCCTTCATCGTTTGCCAACAAAGCTGATAATGCGTCCAATACCGGCGGATTTATTGGTGTGTTTTTTATGGCAATTACCTTGGCCCTGGTTTCGTTTAGTTGCACAGGACCAATTCTCGGTTCATTCTTAGCGGGCACGTTAGCCTCCAATCCCGATCCCTACAACATTCTATTTGTCATGCTCGGATTTGGTTCTGCTCTGGGCTTGCCTTTCGCATTGTTTGCTGCTTTTCCAACCTGGCTAAATTCCCTGCCTAAATCGGGCGGTTGGCTCAATTCCGTGAAAGTGGTCTTAGGTTTTCTCGAATTGGGAATGGCACTTAAATTCCTTTCAAACGCCGATTTGGTTGAACAATGGGGTTTCCTAAAACGCGAACCATTCTTGGCTATTTGGGCAATCCTCGCTTTTGGATTAACACTTTATTTGCTTGGTTTTATTCGCTTTCCGCACGATAGCAAATTGAAAAAACGCCATCCTTTTCGCATCGCATTAGCAAGTTTCTTCTTCGTTTGTGGCGTGTATTTTACAAGTGGTATTTTCGGCGCTGGCCTCGAACTCATCTCGGGTTTTCCACCTCCAACTTTTTACAGCTACGCAGCTCAATCGGAGTCTCAAAACGAATCAAATGCAACCGGCGACAGTCATTGTCCACAAGGCATTCCATGCGAACACGATTTTGAAGTTGCTAAAGCCCGCGCCATCAAAGAAAACAAACCACTACTTATCGATTTTACGGGTTGGGCTTGTGTGAATTGTCGCCGCATGGAAGAAGGCGTTTGGGTGGATCCGGAAGTCAAGAAAATCATGAGCGAAGAGTATGTACTCGTTTCTTTGTATGTGGACGAAAAAGCCGAACTCCCTGAATCCGAAAAATTCATCAGCTGCAAAACAGGAAAACGCGTGCGCACGGTTGGGAACAAATGGAGCAACATGCAAGTGGTTAATTTCAATACTAATTCTCAGCCGCAATACATTGCCCTATCTCCCGATGGAAAGAAATTGGCCGAACCGGTTGGTTATACTAGCAAAGAAAACTACCTTAATTTTCTCAAAACCGGCTTGAAGAAAGTTACTGCTTCTAATTAATTTTTGGGCGTGCCCCTGCGCAAGCTTCGGGTCAGGCTTTGCAGGGCTTTGCTTTGCTCCGGCCCCTGCGGGTCACCTGCGCTGCGCTTGGTCCCTTTTAATCCTTCACGCGATATGTCTGCTAATTAAGTAACTTGCTATTCATTGACCAGCACCATGGAAAAAAAGAAAGTAGGAAATTGTGTTTTTTACTTCTTCATTATCTGCCTTTCTTTTGCTGCATTGGTAGGCGTTTTCACTAACTCTGGCGGGTCGGGAAGTTCCAGCGGCACCTATGTAAAACCCAGCATGACCCGCAGCGGTCAGTTTCGCAAAGGACATTACCGTAAGGCGGTAAGCACCGATAAAGATGCATTCAAACACCGACAACAATCTAAATCCTATTATCAACGCAAAGGCAAATACATGCGCAAAAAGAAATCGGATTAGGGTGTTTTTAGAATTCAAATCCGGTTTCAAAATAACTTTCCACGGTTAATACCTGCATTCCCTTTTCCATTTGTAAGTTTTTATCAGTTGAACCACTCACAAAAACATGCTTTGCATTCGAAAAGCTGCTATGAATCAATCGGCTTGGTTTGCGCATATTACTTAAACCACCCAATTTTATTTCGATGGTTTGTTTTACTTCAATGTCATCCAACAACACGAGGTCAATTTCTCCTCCACTGTGTTCAGCATAGAAATAGGCCTGAAAAGTAAGGCGATTATCAGACAGTGTTTTTTCAATAATAAATCCTTCAAACGATGCCCCACATCCTGGATGCCGACTCAAATCTTGGCGGGTTCGAATGCCCAAGAGATAGTGCAATAGTCCGCTATCACGGAAATACAGTTTGGGATTTTTTACCAAGCGTTTCCCTGAGTTTACAAACCAAGGCTGAAGTAAACGAATGATACCCGCATTTTCTAGAAAGTACAAATAGGTTTTAATGGTTTTTACACTCAATCCCAACGAACGCCCAATATTACTCATATTAAGAATTTGTCCTTGTATATGTGCAAGCATAAACATCAGCCGAAGCGTTACACCAGGTTCAGCGGGCATTCCAAGCATTGGCAAATCGCGTTGCACATAGGTGTTGAGGTAATTCTCTAGCCAATCTTTTCTTAATAAATCATCGTATTGTAAATACGCCAATGGATAACCTCCCCGAAACCACAAACGATCCCAGTTTTCTATTCCAATTTCTGATGGCAGAAATCCGCTTAGTTCTGCATAAGCAATTCTTCCGGCTAATGATTCAGAACTATCTCGAATCAATTCTGGAGATGCCGATCCAAGCAATAAAAAACGAAGTGCTTTTCGGTCTTTGTCAACTAAATAGCGAAGTACAGGAAAGAGTGACTTCATTCGTTGTACTTCATCAATCACCACCAATTGTTCCGAATGACTTTCAAGTAGCGAAGTCGTTTGGTTTTCAAGCGCAAAGTGGTCAGATGGATTTTCTAAATCATAAAATATCAGCTCTTTCCCAACGGCCTCGGCATACATGCGTACAAGCGTACTTTTTCCAATCTGCCTTGATCCAGTAATGGCCAAAACAGGAAATTGTTTTGCTAAGCGATTAAGCTTTGTAACGAGCTGGCTATGAAACATTTTCCAAAGATTTATGAAATTTTGCAAATAATTTGCAAAATTTCATAAAACGTTTTAAGTTATAGAACAATAGACGTTTATTGAAAACCTGCACATTGAACTTTATATTGCTCTATTGAAGCTGAACATGCCTTCATATATTCTTATTACATTGAAATGTGTTTAATAGTCTAATTCCAAATTAACGTTTAGTTAAGCCAATACAAATAAATTTATTAAAATGTAATTAATGAATAAATAGTATGTATAATTGCAGTAACTTTTAAAAATGCTCAAAATTTCAATCTCGCATTTCTAAAAAATATATACATGGCAGTCCTGAAAGCCTTTAACGTAAGGGGTGTTTCCGAAAAACCAAAGAGTAGGAATAAATCATAATGCGCAAATTATTACTCTTTGCAGGTTTAGTTATTTTTATTAGTTCCTGCACAACCGTTGTTGCTCCCAGCTATACTTCTGTGAGCAAGATTTACAAATTAAAAAAGGGGATGAAACTCAAAGAGGTATCATTCACTCTTGAATCAACTCCCTATGACATGTATATTAATTACATAAACGGGGAAAAAGTCGTTGAATATAAGTATGTTCACCACTACATTAAAAATCCAGGTGCTCCAAAACCAAATGTTAATGAAGATAGACTTAATCAAGGGGCAAACAGGTATAAAAATGAATCAGATTTAATGGTTGTTTTTGATCAGAAAACTGGTGAAATGCTTTATTTCTATACTTCTAGTGGATTATCTAAGTCGAATGCTGCATTGAACCAAATGAACCAAATTTTAAACAATAAATAATTTAGACGATGAAAAAGTTTCTCATATATATTAACATCTCTCTACTTTTGTTTTTTGCTGCATCATGTAAATTAAATAAAAGTTCGTATGTTGCTCAACACGTTACTACAGAGCAGCTGACAAATCTTGAACCAGGAATGAATAAAGATCAAGCATTAAGTGTTTTTTCTGGTATTTTTCCATTCGATATCATGATGGGTACTGATGCTGGCTGCGAAGTGCATATTTACAAATACTTCAAACCTTCAAGAAAAATAGCACCATTCAATCTTCAGCGAGAAGAATACCTCAATACAGGTCGTAAGATTTACGAGAAAAGTTCTGAGGCATTAGTTTATTACCAAGATGGCAAAGTTGTTCTTGTATCTACAGAAGGTAATAATGGCAAATTCAACAAGATTATTTCTAAACGTGCTGCAGATGTAAAAGCATGTGCTGGTCCTGTTAGAGGTTGTACTGACCCCTCTGCTCTTAATTATAATCCTGATGCAACAGAAGATGATGGCTCAGGAAAATACTGCGATTGTGGAAGTATTTCAAATCCTAATTACAATCCAAAAAGACCATTGTCTGATTGTAATCAACCATGCCTAAAGTTAGAAAAAGAATCTTCTGGTTCTGAAGGAGACGACTGCTCATTATGTGATATGATTAAGGCAGGAGAAAAAGTGAACTTGAACATAAATATGAATTCTTCGGATTTAGGTTCTTCAAGAAAATCTCAGAAAACCGAAAAAAGTGAAAGAAAATCAAAGTTGAGTCTGAAATCTGTAAAAGAGAAATCTGATTCTGAACAAAAGGGAGGTTTCTTCAAAAAAATGTTTCATAAATGAGGTTTTCCCTAAGTCTTGTATTTAGTTTGCTTACATTTTGTAGCCAAGCTCAATATAAAGCCTAAGTCGAGATCGCTTTCAGAAGTGTTCGTTTAATTATTATTTCTAGAGATCACCAATTAATAATTTTTGGTTAGATTCTCTAAAAATATTTAAGATTGCCCGCTGCCATTTCGGTAGCGGGCTTTTTATTGAATATTCATCAAACTTAATTGCATACCCATTAGTTTTCAACACAAATAAAATGGTTGCAAAAAGGATTCTGATTTATAGTCTCTCTCTTCATTCTCAAAATTTCATTACTTTGATTCTCTTTTAATTCAACTTTATGCGTCATCTTTTCTTTGCATTACTCGCTGTTTTCTTTGCAAACAACATCTCCGCTCAAAAGGTGTTTTCGGTTCAATACTCTTCCCAAGCCGATTTAAAAGTATTTGTGGTGAACTTCGAATCACAAGCCGATTTGCTTATTTACAAAGTCAAGTATGATTCGCAAGCGGGCGACAACAATGGCAAATGGTTTTTTACGCAATATGAAAGTCAAGCCAAGAAAAAAATCTTCTTCGTCGATTACGAAAGCCAAGCCGATTTGAAGATTTTCTTTATCGATTATGAAAGTCGTGCGGGTTGGAAAAACTCAGCCAAAAAGCAGCTGATGTATTAATTAGAATTAGTATAACCAAATCGGAATAAGTTCTAAAACTTCTTTGCTTCTTTGACTATCTTTGTGACCGCAATGAAGAACATCCGAAATTTTTGCATTATCGCTCATATCGACCATGGTAAATCTACACTGGCCGATCGACTGCTCGAATATACCAACACCATAACTAAACGTGAATCGCAGGCTCAAGTCCTCGACGACATGGATTTGGAACGTGAACGTGGAATCACCATTAAGAGCAAGGCCATTAAAATGGAGTACGAACTCAATGGTGAGAAGTATATTCTTAACTTGATTGATACGCCCGGACACGTGGATTTCTCTTATGAAGTTTCGCGTTCAATTGCTGCTTGTGAAGGCGCATTGCTTATTGTAGATGCCGCTCAGGGAATTCAAGCGCAAACCATTTCCAATTTGTATCTGGCACTTGAGCACGATTTGGAAATCATTCCAGTCTTAAACAAAATGGATCTTCCAGGTGCGATGCCTGAAGAAGTGAAAGATCAAATTGTGGAGTTGATTGGTTGCAAACGGGAAGATATTTTAGCTGCTTCGGGTAAAACCGGAATGGGCGTTCACGATATTTTGGAAGCCATTGTTGCCCGTGTTCCAGCTCCCAAAGGCGATCCAGATGGACCATTGCAAGCATTGATTTTCGATTCCGTTTTTAACTCGTTTCGTGGTATTTACGCATACTTCCGTGTAATTAACGGCTCCATTAAAAAAGGCGATAAGGTAAAATTCATGTCGACTGGTAGCGAGTATTTCGCAGATGAAATTGGCTTGCTTCGCTTAAAACCAGAAGCCCGTAACGAAGTAAAGGCGGGTGATGTTGGTTACCTTATTTCGGGAATCAAAGAAGCAAGAGAAGTAAAAGTTGGCGATACAATTACCCATGTTGACCGACCTTGCACAGAGCAAATCAAAGGGTTTGAAGATGTGAAGCCGATGGTATTCGCTGGAATTTTTCCGGTCGATACCGAAGATTACGAAGAACTGCGCTACTCCATGGAAAAGCTGCAGCTCAATGATGCATCATTAACTTTCGAACCAGAATCCTCTGCCGCTTTGGGCTTTGGATTTCGTTGCGGTTTCTTGGGCATGCTTCACATGGAGATTATCCAAGAACGTCTCGAACGGGAGTTCAATATGACTGTTATTACAACAGTTCCAAACGTTTCATATAGAGCATTTACAACCAGAGGCGAGGAATTGGTGGTTACTAACCCAACCGATTTGCCCGATCCAAGCAAACTCGATCGTATTGAGGAGCCATACATTCGTGCACAAATCATTACGAAGTCCGAATACACAGGGTCTATCATGACACTTTGTATTCAGAAACGCGGCATGCTAATCAATCAGAATTACCTTACCACCGACCGTGTGGAATTGGTGTTCGAAATGCCGATGGGTGAAATTGTATTCGATTTTTACGACAAATTAAAATCGCTTTCACGTGGTTATGCTTCGTTCGATTATCATCCAATCAATTACCGCGAATCCAAATTGATTAAACTCGATTTGATGTTGAATGGAGAACCAGTAGATGCATTGTCTTCATTGATTCACCGCGATAATGCATACGATTTTGGGAAGAAGATTTGCGAGAAGTTGAAAGAACTCATCCCGAAACAACAATTCGAGATTGCCATTCAAGCTTCCATTGGCGCCAAAGTTATTGCCCGCGAAACAGTTAAAGCCATGCGTAAAGACGTAACGGCGAAGTGTTATGGTGGTGATATTTCGCGTAAACGTAAGCTCCTTGAAAAGCAAAAAGAAGGAAAGAAACGCATGCGTCAAGTAGGCTCTGTGGAGGTTCCACAATCGGCATTTATGGCGGTTTTGAAACTGGATTAATAATACATACTTTTCTAAATAGGTATCCAAATCCGGAATTCTCTTTGCACAAGAGGAATTCCGGATTTTTCTTTTAAAAGGTTTAATCGCTTATTCAGCTTTTATATTAATCAAAAGATTAAAGTTCGCTTTTTCGTTTGTTTTTTAATTTTGAGACTTCAAAACAGAAACGAATTCAATCTCCCCTCTCGCCACGAAGTGGTCCCTTCGGGAGAGAGGGGTTGGGGTGAGGTCAACGAATGCTTTAAGAAATTCTTTAATCAAGTGATTCGCTGTTTGATGTAAAATGGCATACTGTTTTGCTGATGATAAACATTATTGTCAATAGTTAATTTAGGCTTCTAAAAAAAGATCGGTTGCCACCCGAATTGAATATCTTATTTTTAAAATCTGAAATAGGAAGTTTGATTTAATTAAGTCTCTGAAGAGATGATTTTAGCTTATACCAGATGAGTAACGTAAAGATTTCTATTCGATTTTTTAATAACAGAGAAGTTCGAGCTATATGGGACGAATCATTTTCAAAATGGTGGTTTAGTGTATTAGATATTGTGGCAGCATTAAACGATGAAATGGATTATACCAAAAACCGAAACTACTGGAAGTATCTAAAAGCGAAACTCAAGAAAGAAAATAGTGAGTTGGTTAGTATCACTACCCAACTGAAATTACAGGCAGCAGATGGCAAAAGATACAAAACGGATATGCTTGATAGTGAGGGAGTAATTGCTCTTGCTAAAAATTTCCCAAACAACCGTGCATTAAAGTTTTTAGATTGGTTTTTATACAGTGAAGAGAGTCTTGATGGACAAAGCAAGAAGAAGGCTTACACACTTTTTGAAGGAAATTTTCTAGAACAAATAGAAATAGGAACAACCAAAGGTCTGCAACAAATACATGCATATCTTTTTGGTGGCCTGTATGATTTCGCAGGTCAAATCCGACAAAAAAACATTTCCAAAGGAGGATTTCAATTTGCTGTTTCGCGTTTTTTAGGAGCAACGCTTAAACAAATAGAAGAGATGCCTGAAAGTACTTTCGATGAAATAGTAGAAAAATATGTTGAAATGAATATTGCACATCCATTCATGGAAGGAAACGGAAGAAGTGCAAGAATTTGGTTGGATTTAATATTAAAAAAACACATAAAAAAATGCGTTGATTGGAGCAAAATCAGCAAACAAGATTACATGAATGCTATGATGCAAAGCCCGACCCGAAGCCAAGTTCTTAAATCACTTTTAAAAAGAGCCTTAACAACAAAGATAAATGACAGGGAAATGTTTATGAAAGGAATTGATTACTCATATTATTATGAAGAAAATGAGTAATGAAATTTATATGTCACATACTATTTGATAGGACATCTTATTAATCTATCTCGAGGTTTGCTTTCTAGTTCACTCGGGATAAATCAATTTCTAAAACTTCGGCACAGCTTAATTAAGAACTGATTCAATTCAACTTTGTACTTTTTTACTTTATACTGCTCCGATTCATTACTTTTGCCGGCCCATCCATAATATATGATCACAGTCGACAATTTAGCTGTTGAATACAACGGCAAATCCCTGTTCAGCAACATTTCCTTTGCTATTAATCCCACCGATAAAATTGCCCTTATGGGGAAAAATGGTGCTGGGAAATCTACCATCATGAAAATCATTGCGGGGGAACAAAATGCAACGCGTGGCGCAGTGCGTGTTCCCAAAGAAGCGGTCATTGCCTATTTGCCCCAGCATTTGTTAACCGAAGACAATTCCACCGTTTTCGACGAAGCAGCCAAGGCCTTTAGTGTTGTATTTGCCATGCGCGATGAGATGGAACAATTGAACAAAGAATTGGAAACGCGAACCGATTACGAGAGCAAAGAATACATGCAGATTATTGAGCGTGTCTCGGATTTATCGGAAGTGTATTATGCACTCGAAGAGGTGAACTACGATGCCGAAGTGGAAAAGGCATTGAAAGGATTGGGTTTTCAACAAGAAGATTTATACCGTCCAACGAGCGAATTTAGTGGTGGATGGAGAATGCGTATTGAGTTAGCGAAAATCCTTTTGAAGAAACCTGATTTGATTTTATTGGATGAGCCAACCAACCACATCGACATAGAATCGGTGATGTGGTTAGAGGATTTCTTGGTGAATAAAGCCAATGCCGTTTTGGTGATTTCGCACGATAAAGCATTCATCGATAATATTACAAACCGCACCATTGAAATCACGATGGGTAGGATGTACGACTACAAAGCCAACTACACGCATTACTTGCAACTACGCGAAGAACGCCGCATGCATCAAATCAAAGCTTACCAAGATCAGCAAAAAATTATTGCTGATAACATGGCCTTTATTGATCGTTTTAAAGGCACGTATTCTAAAACCAATCAGGTTTCATCGCGCGAACGCATGTTGGAGAAATTAGAACCTATCGAGATCGATGAAATCGAAACATCAGCTTTACGTCTTCGATTTCCTGCATCGCCTCGCTCGGGCGAGCATCCTATTACCGTTCAGGATGTTTCTAAATCGTATGGCGAGCATGCGGTGTTTAAGAATGCAAACATGTCGATAACACGTGGAGAAAAAGTCTCTTTTGTTGGCCGAAACGGAGAAGGGAAATCCACCATGTTAAAAGCCATTTTGGGCGAATTGGATGTGGAAGGAAAGGTGCTCTTAGGACATAATGTGAAAGTGGGCTATTTTGCGCAGAACCAAGCAGCATTGCTCGATTCTACATTAACGGTTTTTGAAACAGTCGATCAAGTGGCCGAAGGAGATATTCGTACCCAGGTAAAAAATATCTTGGGGCGTTTTATGTTTAGTGGCGACGATATCAATAAAAAAGTAGGACAACTTTCAGGAGGAGAACGTACACGTTTAGCGATGGTGAAACTTCTGCTCGAGCCAGTGAATTTGCTGATTCTCGATGAGCCAACCAATCACCTCGATTTGAAATCAAAAGACGTATTAAAAGAAGCCCTTCTCGATTTTGACGGTACACTGATTTTGGTTTCTCACGACCGTGCTTTCTTGATGGGATTGGCGCAGAAGGTATTCGAATTCAAAGACAAACGCGTCATTGAACACCTCGAAACCATTGATGAATTCTTGGAACGCAATCGTATCAAACACATTGCGGAATTGAATTTAAGCAAGTAAATATTCAATATCGACTTGTTGAGGTGAGTCGAATGGCGATTGCTGTTAATTTATCTTTTAGAATAGGTAAGCAACCTTTTTGCGGTGAATCTGTCAATTAATCATTGCATATTTGCGGCGAATAATCCATATATTTGTCGCATAAATTGGTTTCAATGCCTAAATATATTTACGAATATCCGAATTGGTCAGATTTTACTTGGCAAGAAAGGTCAATTAGTTTATTGTTTGGTGAGGTTCGACTGATGCAAGGTAAAATCATCGGTCAAATGAATGCACTGGGCTTTTCAGCTAAGGAGGAAGCGACGTTATCTGCATTAACATTAGACGTAGTTAAATCATCAGAAATTGAAGGAGAGCTGCTCAATTTTGCTCAAGTTCGTTCATCTATAGCTAGGCGACTCGGTATAAATTCCGCAGGGCTTGTGAAAAGCAGTCGAAATATAGAAGACATCGTTGAAATGATGTTGGATGCGACGCAACGTTATGATTTACCATTGACCGAAAATCGATTGTTTGGTTGGCATGCATCTCTTTTTCCAACGGGTTTCAGTGGACTATATAAAATTGAAGTTGGCAGTTACAGATCGGGAGTGATGCAAATTGTTTCAGGTCCAATGGGTAAAGAAAAGATTCATTATGAAGCAATAAAGCCCGAATTTGTTAAATCTGAAATGGACAAATTTCTTGATTGGGTTAACAATGACACTTCTCTTGATTTAGTCATTAAAGCAGCGATAGCTCATTTTTGGTTTATAATTATTCACCCATTTGATGATGGAAATGGTCGAATAGGTCGCGCTATTACCGATATGCTACTTGCGCGAGCAGAAGGAAGTGGGGAACGTTTTTACAGTATGTCGAGTCAAATTTTAGAAGAGCGTAAAAAGTACTACGAGGTTTTACAAAAGGCTCAACACAGTTCATGCGATATAACTGAATGGCTTGAATGGTTTCTACAATGTCTGAAGAAAGCCATTTTATCTACCGAAGATATCACAGAACGAATAAAGCAAAAAGCCGAATTCTGGAGACTACATGAATCAATATCAATCAACGTTCGACAAAGAAAAATACTGAACATGTTATTTGATAATTTCGAAGGGAAATTACAAACTTCGAAATGGGCGAAAATCAATAAAACTTCATCTGATACTGCATTAAGAGATATTAAAGATTTAATTGAAAAAGGTATTTTAAAACAAACCAACGAAGGGGGAAGAAGTGCGAATTACGAACTTGTATTTTTCAACATTTTAAAGAATCAATAGTAACGTCTTGCAAATAAAATTTAAGGAAAGCTATTCATCGCCATTCTTGTGTTTTATTTCTCAAAACTTATCTCCAGATAGAAGAAGACATTTTTTGAAATGCTATCCAATTCGAGCATTCCGTTGATTTTACATTCAATCAATCAAATATCTCCCAAAACCATCTCCAAAAAATTATCTTTGCCCTCATTATGATCCAACAAGACCAAATTACCTCGCTGGATGATCGCCTGGATGCGCTAAGGAGGCATCTTTGACGTCGATCGGAAACTTGCCGAATTAGAATTCGAAGAACGCGAAACTACTGCTCCCAATTTCTGGGACGATCCATCAGTTGCTGAAAAAAAACTGAAAGCCATTCGCGATAAGAAAGTCTGGACCGATGGATGGAAGAAAATCGGAGCTGGAATCGAAGACCTGAAGGTGCTCATGGACTTCTACAAAGAAGACGGAGCAACCGAAGCTGAACTCGATGAACAATACAAGCTGATTGTTGATGACCTCGAAGATTTGGAGTTTAAAAACATGCTTTCGGGTAAAGAAGATAACCTGAGTTGTGTGTTAACGATAAACTCTGGTGCCGGCGGAACTGAAAGCTGCGATTGGGCTTCCATGCTCTTGCGTATGTATCGGATGTGGGCAGAGAAAAATCGTTTCAAGGTTTCTGAAGTGGACATGCAGGAAGGTGATGTGGCTGGAATTAAATCCGCTACGATTCAGATTGATGGCGAGTTTGCATTTGGTTATCTGAAAGGCGAAAGTGGCGTTCACCGACTCGTGCGTATATCTCCGTTCGATTCCAATGCACGTCGGCATACATCATTCTGCTCAGTTTATGCATATCCTCTGATTGACGATACCATCGACATTCAAATCAACATGGGCGACATCGAATGGGATACATTCCGCGCAGGTGGGGCAGGAGGACAGAACGTAAACAAGGTAGAAACTGCAGTTCGACTAACACACAAGCCTACGGGAATCATCATCAAAAATCAGGAAAGCCGCTCTCAGCTTCAGAATAAAGACAAAGCATTGCAACTCCTCAAATCGCAGCTCTATGAAATGGAATTGCGTAAACGCCAGGAAAGTACCGATGCCATTGAAGGTTCGAAAAAGAAAATTGAGTGGGGTTCACAAATCCGCAACTACGTTTTTCATCCCTATAAATTAGTAAAAGACCTTCGCACCGATAAGGAAACTTCCGATGTACAAGGTGTAATGGATGGCGATTTGAATACGTTCATCAAAGCATATTTGATGGAATATGGCGCCAAGCACGATTGATTTTATACCCTGGATTTAGTTCGGGGTTGTTTTTTGCTTTTAATTAAGTAAATTTGAGATATGAGTCACGTTAGCGACATTATAACCGTAAATCCTGAAATACTTGGAGGTCAGCCTGTATTTAATGGGACAAGAGTTCCAGTAGAATCGCTTTTCGATTATTTGGAAAGTGGAGAAACACTCGATAGTTTTTTGGATAATTTCCCTACTGTTACCAAAGTACAAGCAATGGCAGTAATAGAAATCGCATCTAAATTATTATCATCTCAAAACATTTTTAAACTCTATGAAGCTGCTGCTTGAATCCTATTTCATCCTCACTGAATCATACACCCTTTGTGTTCCATACAAACGATAAGATCCAGAAGCAGTTTTAATAGTTCCTCCAGCATTGGAATCTATTAAGTCGAGTTCTACTTTACTTCCAATACTCAAAATGTCCACCGTGGTTGGTGGATGAGAATGTGATGTCCATCCGTAATCAACTTCCACTAGGAGTTTCCAAGCGATGATTGTTCCAACGGCAGGGCCTTTGGGATTATCGTTCTTGAGAACTTTCGCAACGCCGCTGGTATGTCCGTGTTGTCCGTATGCATTGACAAACTGCTCCGAACGTTGAACCACTTCAGCTTCAATGGTGAATTTTCTAGAAACCGTATCTTCCTGAATCCAAAAGGGATATCCAGCAGCTGAACTAATGCTATCACAGAAAGGATTCCAACTTAAGGAATCCGAAACGGCTTCGGGATACGGATCGTAAATCACAGATAAATTATATGCACCTGGCGGAAGCTTTTCGAACCGATGAGCAGCAGATGCATCGGTATGTTCTAAGAATGGATCGTTTATACTGAACCAACCCGTAAGCGTGTCCTGGGCAATGACTAATCGATCTTCCGTTCCAAACGTTTCATCATGATTAAAATAGACTACATTGCTTAACTCCCGATAAATTTTTCGTGTGGTTTGATGTTGCAAAGCAAATTGAATCACCTTCTTCCCCGAGTTCTGCTTTCCGGGCCAACGCAGGTACATCGCAGAATCGATGGTATTGTAGAGTTTCAATTTTACACGAATTAAATCATTTTCAGAATCCAAATGCGCTGGTGCATTATAAACCGACCAATTCAATCGTCCTTCATCGGTATAAAAGCGAATGTAATTGTTGTAAACATCCTGCTTCCGATACATGCGATCGCGCCGACATGTTTCAAACAAATATTCCCGCGCACTATCGGTTCGATATACATTTTTCACAACCCATTTTTCCGAATAACCATGACGGATACGATTGAATGGAAATGGAAAAACTTTTCCATGTTGCACAATTAAAAGGTATTCCTTTCTTCCTTCGGGCGTGTTTATCCAATAATAATAATCACTCCAACCTGGCCAAATGGCAATATGCATAGAACAACTGTCTAACATCACCCCATCCATTCCGCGCATTCCCATGAGCCAATTAGGAAAACCCATAACAGAAAGCACCGTTGATTTTTCTTCAAACTGATTTAAAAAATCGACATGATTACGTGCCATGCGTTTCATTGCAATGGTGTCGCCTCTTAAGGCTGCTTTGACGAACTTAGAAGGTTCGCACAATCGTTTTAGCTCTTTTTCTTGGATGTCTTTTTCGGCAATGAGTCCGCCCAACAACAAACTGGGAATACCGCTTTGATTTTGGAGCAAACGTAAATCGGGAGCATCGCCAATGGTTTTAGGTTCATTATTATTCAAAAACACATAACAGCGTTCGCCTTGCCTATACAGATCCGTTCCAAGCTTTGTGTAGGTTGAATGCTCAAATAAATAATGTTCGTTGTACAATGGAAACGTTTGCTTATAAATCTCTATTGGCTTGAAGTTGATGATGTACTCACCTGTTCCCAAATCGTGAAACATACAGGACAATGAATCGGGCGATTGATTGGGAAGCTGAACAAGGGCAATGTAATCAGCCTGCCTTACTAAATCTTCAAGTGTCGCTTTTCTTTTTGGTTGGGTTGATTGATGAACAGATTGAAGCATATCATCATCCTCCTGAGCAAATGCTGACAAAGGGAATATAGCCAATGCAATTAGCCAGAAAAGAAATCGCCCAAGACCATGTATCCGCATGATGCTAAAGTAGTGATACAATTGCATCCAATTTTCAAAATCATCCTTGAATATCGCTACCGATTTTCTAATTTCGCAGGGATTTTAATCAGTTTCAAAAACTGAAAAACCCGAACATTATAAATACCAATCACATGTCATTTCGTACCGAACACGATACCATGGGAGCCGTTCAGGTTCCTGCCGAAAAATACTGGGGCGCACAAACCGAGCGTTCGCGCAACAACTTCAAAATTGGACCAGAGGCGAGTATGCCCAAGGAAATTATTTATGCGTTTGCCCATTTGAAAAAAGCAGCTGCTCAAGCCAACCGCGATTTGGGTGTTTTGAATGCTGATAAATGCGCACTCATTGGTCAAGTTTGCGATGAGATTTTAGCACATCAACACGATGATCAATTTCCTTTAGTGATCTGGCAAACAGGTTCGGGAACGCAAAGCAACATGAACATGAACGAGGTGATTGCCTACCGTGCGCATGTGTTAAGCGGCGGACAATTGACCGACGATAACAAAGTGCTTCATCCGAACGACGATGTGAACAAAAGCCAATCGAGTAACGATACGTTTCCAACAGCGATGCACATTGCAGCTTATACACAAGCCGTTGAGGTAACGATTCCCGGAATGGAAAAGTTGCGTGACACCTTATTGAAGAAAGCGAACGATTTCAAAGACATTGTAAAAACTGGACGTACGCATTTCATGGATGCAACACCGTTGACTTTGGGTCAGGAATTTGGCGGATATGCACAACAAATCACCAACTCTATTCGTGCAATTAAGAACGCTTTGGAAATGGTGAAGGAATTGGCATTGGGCGGAACGGCTGTTGGAACAGGTTTGAACACCCCAAAAGGATACGATGTTTTGGTTGCTCAAAAAATCGCGGAATCTACTGGTTATCCATTTGTGACAGCTCCAAACAAATTCGAAGCTTTAGCGGCTCACGATGCGATGGTGGAATTATCGGGAGCTTTGAAACGTGCTGCTGTTTCTTTGATGAAAGTAGCGAACGATGTGCGAATGTTAAGTTCCGGACCTCGTTCAGGAATAGGTGAAATCGTTATTCCTGACAATGAACCGGGTTCTTCAATCATGCCAGGTAAAGTAAACCCAACTCAGCCCGAAGCATTAACCATGGTATGTGCTCAGGTGATGGGAAATGATGTGGCGACTTCTATTGGAGGGTCATTGGGTCATTTCGAATTGAATGTTTTCAAACCACTCATTGCTGCTAATGTATTGCAGAGCGCTCGTTTGATTGGAGATGCTTGTGTTTCCTTTAATGACAAATGTGCTGTTGGAATTGAACCAAACCTTCCACAAATCCAACAACATTTAGAGAATTCACTCATGTTGGTGACGGCTTTGAATACACATATTGGCTACGAGAACGCGGCTAAAATTGCGAAGACGGCTCACAAACAAGGTAAAACGTTACGTCAAGTTTCCATTGAATTAGGATTACTTACTGATGAGCAATTCACGGCTTGGGTAGATCCTAAGAAAATGGTGTAGCAGTATTTTAATAAGGTTTAATCTATCAAAACGATAATGTGGTTTTGATTTGAATTCAATTCAGTAGTTCAACAACTTGAGTTTACAAAGCATAAAAAAGCCTCACTCTGAAATCCAGAGTGAGGCTTTTTTATAAGATTCGATGAATTAGTTCTTCACCAATTTCACTGTTTCTTTTGAAGTGTTAGTTTCTACAGTTAAGAAGTAAACACCTTTGCTCAATTCGTTCATTGCTACATTGTGACGAACAACACTTGAAGAAGCTACGTTCAATGTTTCAACATACACTTGTTGACCTAAGAAGTTAACTACGCGAATAGTAACTGAATTATCTAGATCACCAGTAGTGATTTCAACATTTGTTGATTCGTTGAATGGATTCGGGAACACTTCAGCAGAAGAAACTTCGTTTGCAGTTGTTGTGTTATCAGAGATACGAGCAGCAGCAGTGTTATTATGACAATCGTTGATAACATTTACGCCATCTACATCATAACCATCTGCAGTTCCAGAGAATCTTGTTTCTGGCGAATGATCTGTTATTCTTAAATATTGGATAACACCTGCTGCATTAATGTCTAATTCTCCATCTAAACACAATTCGTTTAAATAAGTCCAGTTTACTCCGTCTAAAGAACCTTCGAAAATTGCTCTTTCACCATAAGATGAACATGAAGGATTACCGAAAGAAGTTTCTGTTACTAAAAGGTCATTAGCTAGAGGATTATCAAAAATCACATAATCAAAACGAAGCGTTAATTGACCTCCGAAACCTAAAGCTACGAAATTAACTGTATTAGTATTTTGAGGAAAACCTTCTGCATTGTTAAAATCCGTTCTGCTAGGAGCTATGTCAGAACCATTTCTTCTTTGACCTGGAAAGTAATCGAAAGCTTCAGCAGCAGCATCTTCCAATAATGTTGAAGGAACTGGATTTGATTCGCTACCGTTCAAACACTCAACACCATCTACATCGTATGCATCAGCAACCGGAGTTCCTTGATATGTAGCATCAATCGGGCTTACATCAACCAATTTAATGTATTGCGCCCAAGCCAATGAACCTAAATCGAAATCTGTATCTTGGCAACCATCGCCAATCCAGATGAAATGACAACCATCTTGAGAAGCGAATGCACGAATAGTTTCTGGGAAACGAGCACATGAAATATTACCAAAAGTTGATTCAGTTACACGAACATCATTGCCAACACCGTTTTTAATTGGGTTTGCAAATTTCAATGTAATGTCTCCACCAAAACCAAGAGATACGAAATTTTGTGTGTCATTATTTTGAGGTGCACCTAAGGCAGATGTTGGATTACTTCTTTCTGGAGAAACAGAAGACCCATCATTGCGTTTTTTCTGGTTGAAAGAAACAACTTCGTTTGCATAACAAGATGTTTGTTCGCATGTTGCACCACCAGAAGCTTTTACTTTATTGTATGTTGTAGTTCCAACAGTCCAGTAAATCTTAGTTGTATTTGGTCCAGCTAAAGCAGCTGTTTCAAAGTAAGTATCGCCGTTAGCAGCAGCAAGTCCTGAACCAGATTGGCTTGTTCCATAAACATTCCAAGTATATTCAATTGGAGTAGAAGTAGCATTACGAACTCTCCAACGACGACTAACACTTGGGTCATTCGAGCACATAGAAGTCAAATTAAGATAATTTGAAGGAGCAATTTCATCTTGAATTTCAAGACGGCTTGCCTCAGTAACATTTGCAGTGGAAACTTGTCCAAAACTTAGCGCAGCAAATAATGCCAATGCTGAAATTTTAAAAGGGTTGTTGTTTTTCATTGTTTTTGTTTAAGGTTAGATTATGTAAAAATTGAATTTAATTGCAATTTTCATGGTTAAAATTTTGTTAAAACAGATTGATTTGTAGTGGCTTAATCTTTGTTTGAGTAATAAAATCAATGTATTTTATGATGATTAAAAATTTAAGTTGATAAAAGTAAACATAAATATTCAAATTAAACTAATTAAATAACAATGATGTTTAATAAATCCGATTCATATAGGTATGTTTAACTAGTTGCATCCATATTATTTTGAGCGAATTAATTAGGAATATTCGAATTAATCCGCAGGTTTCAAGTTTCAATTCCAAATCCTGAAAATAATTTGTGGGTCATACTGAACTATTTTATACAAGTTACATAAACCTTCAAAATCCATTAATATGAAAGTCATTTCTTTACTGTCGGCTCTATCGCTGACCATCTCGAACTTTGCTCAAATATCGGTTCAAACAGCGCAAGAGCAGCTTGTTTCAGCAATTAATCAACACAGCATCGAATTAACTCAAAAACTCTATAATCCTGGTAAAAATCTCTTTTGTTCTCCATACAGTTTAAGCGCAGCGCTTGCCATGACCTATGCAGGAGCCAGCGGACTTACAGCTTCAGAAATGGAAAAGGTGATGCATTATCCTCAGGCCTTAACGCACGAGGGTTTTTTAAAGATGACCAAACGGATGGAAGAGATCAATGCCAAAGGTAAAGTCAAATTAGCAGTTGCCAATGCTCTGTGGAATCGCTTAAAGCTTCACCCCGATTATTTAGCGATTACGAAGAAATATTATAATGCAGAAGTATTTCCATTAACGAGCGAAAAACCCATCAACGATTGGGCTTCGAAGAACACCAATGGAAAAATCCCAAAAGTGCTCGAACCCGGCGACATTACTCCTCTAGTAAAATTGGTATTAACGAATGCCATTTATTTCAAAGGCGATTGGGTGAAAACCTTCGATAAGGAGTATACGCAAGAAGCCCAGTTTTATCAGAGCAACAAAAGTGTTTCTACCTGCAGTTTAATGGTTGCGAAAGATGATTTCAAATATGCTCAGTTTGATGGTTACCAAGCCATTGAGCTTCCTTATTCGGGCGATGATTTAAGCATGGTTATACTTCTACCCAAAAGAGAAAGTTCCTTGAAACTGATGCTTCAATCATTGAATGTAAAAGAACTCGACACTCAATTACGTGCTTTAAAAAATCAAAAAGTAGAACTCTGGCTTCCTAAATTCAAATTAGAAACATCTTACGAATTGAAAGACGTCTTAATGCAAATGGGAATGAACGCTCCTTTTAATCGTGCCGATTTTTCTAAGATGACAAAAGACAAAACTCCATTGGAAATCAGCCGCATTATTCAAAAAGCGTTTGTAGAGGTGAATGAAAAAGGAACAGAAGCAGCTGCTGTTACAGTTGTGATGATGGCAACTGAATCAAGTATCAATCGACATGAAGTAATAATTCCTCAGTTCCGCGCTGATCGTCCATTCTTATTCCTAATTCGTGACAAAAAAACTGGCGCGATTCTATTTACTGGTGGGGTAGAGAAGCCTTAAATTACCACATTCACCATTCTTCCCGGAACCACAATCACCTTCTTCGGTCCACCTTCTGGTAACCATCTAGCGGCTTCTTCGTGACTTAAGGCCAGAGCTTGCACTTCTGCCTGAGGCATATCGGCAGCTACCTGAATTTGGTAACGTACTTTTCCATTGAAAGCTACTGGATAAGCCACTGTGCTTTCCTTGATGAAGTCCCCATTCCATTGTGGAAATTGAGCATCAACCACAGAACCTGCTCCACCGCAAGCTAACCAAAGCTCTTCTGCCATGTGCGGTGCATACGGAGCAATGATAATGCTAAGATCTTTCAGAACAACTCGTTTACGGCATTTCATATCGTGTAATTCATTCACACAAATCATGAATGTACTCACCGATGTGTTGAAGGAGAATTTCTCAATGTCTTCCTCTACTTTGCGAATGGTTTTATGTAAGGTGCGTAATTCCGATTCTGTTGGTGCACCATCTGATACTTTCGATTGGCCTTGTTCGTCGAAATAGAGGTTGTACAATTTCTTTAAGAAGCGAAAAACGCCTTCAATTCCATTGGTATTCCATGGCTTGAATTGCTCCAAAGGCCCCAAAAACATCTCATACAAACGCAAAGTATCTGCCCCGTATTCGTTAATGATATCGTCTGGATTCACCACATTGTACTTCGACTTCGACATTTTCTCGACTTCCACTCCGCATAAATAATTGCCTTCAGCATTCAAGACAAATTCAGCCTGTGCATTTTCATCGCGCCATGCTTTAAATGCGTTGAGGTTCAATACATCGTTTTGTACAATGTTCACATCCACATGCGTTTGAAGAATCTTTTCATTCTCGAATTCCCCGAGCATGTCTTTCGAAATGAACTTGGACGAACCCACAATCTGATACACAAAATTTGAGCGGCCCAAAATCATTCCCTGATTAATCAATTTGCGGAAAGGCTCGCTTTTAGTAACTTCTCCAAGATCAAACAAGAATTTCTGCCAGAAACGCGCGTACAATAAATGACCAACTGCGTGCTCTGTCCCGCCAATGTATAAATCCACATCCTGCCAGTATTCTTCTGCTTCTTTGCCCACAAAACGCGCTTTGTTTTGAGGATCCATGTAGCGTAAGAAATACCAAGAAGAACCTGCGTAACCCGGCATTGTATCCGTTTCGCGGGTACCTTCAGCCGCATTCATCCATTCGGGTACTTTGGTCAAAGGACTTTCCGGCTGACCTGACGGTTTGAAATCGGCCATCACCGGCAATTCCAATGGTAATTCGTTTTCTGAAAGTGGATATGCAACACCATCACGGTACACAATAGGGAAAGGTTCTCCCCAATAACGCTGACGACTAAATCCTGCATCACGTAAACGATAATTCACTTTTCCTTTTCCAAAACCACGCTCCTCAATAGCAACAATAGCCTTCTTCAACGCCTCGTATCCTGTTAATCCGTTCAAGAAATCCGAGTTAATCATCTTGGCTTCCTTGGTAGAATTTGCTGCTTCCGAAATATCAATCCCTTCGTTTATAACAGGAATAGGAAGATTGAAATGTTTAGCAAAATCCCAATCGCGTTGATCTCCAGCAGGAACAGCCATTACAGCTCCGGTTCCATAGCCCGCCAACACATAATCGCCCACCCAAACCGGAATTTTTACTCCTGTAAATGGATGAATTACATACGCTCCAGTGAATTCCCCGCTGATGCGTTTTACATCGGCCATGCGTTCACGTTCGCTTCGGTTTTTAGCCGTTTCTACATAGGCATTCACGGCATCGCGTTGAGCGTCAGAAGTGATAACAGACACCAATTCATGCTCGGGAGCAAGGGTTAAAAAGCTAACTCCAAAAATGGTATCGGGGCGAGTGGTGAAGACTTCGATTTGATCAGGATGATTTTCCAGTTGGAATTTCAATGACGCCCCTTCCGATCTCCCAATCCAGTTACGTTGCATTTCCTTCATCGAATCGGTCCACTCGAGTGTTTCCAAATCGTTTATTAAGCGTTCAGCATAGGCTGTTATACGCAAAAACCACTGACGCATTCGACGCTTTTCAACAGGATGTCCGCCACGTTCGCTTAAGCCATCTTTTACTTCATCGTTTGCCAACACGGTTCCCAATGCTTCACACCAGTTCACTGTGCTATAATCTTGGAAAGCCAAACGGTATTGCATCAAAATGCCGCGCTTATCGGATTCATTCATAGCATTCCATTCAGCAGCACTGAATGAGGCATGTTCTCCACTGGCTCCTTTTGCAGCAGCGCTTCCACCTTGGGCAAATAAAGCTTCAAGGTTGGAAATTTCCTCCGCTTTCTGACTTTCTAAATTGAACCAGCATCCAAACAATTGAAGAAAAATCCATTGTGTCCATTTGTGATAGCCGGGATCAGAAGTAATGACTTCTCTGTCCCAATCGTAGCAAAAGCCAATGTTTCCTAACTGTTCTTTATAACGGGCAATGTTTTCTGCGGTTGTGTCTGCTGGGTGTCGTCCTGTTTGAATGGCATACTGCTCTGCTGGCAAGCCAAAGGCATCGAAGCCCATTGGATGCAACACATTAAAACCTTTCAATCGTTTGTAACGTGATACGATGTCCGATGCAATGTAACCAAGCGGATGTCCCACATGCAGTCCTGCGCCAGAAGGGTAGGGGAACATATCAAGAACATAGTACTTTGGACGGGAAGAATCGATTTCCGTTTTATAACGTTTCTCGTCTTTCCAGCGTTGTTGCCACTTCTTTTCAATCGTGCGGAAATTCGGTTCCATCAGGGATTTTGGGTGTTTTAATGAGGTTGCGAAGTTACAAAATAGAGGGATTCTATTCCCATGGTTTAAATTTTGAAATGTTCTTCACAATTCGTGTTTATTTTCTTGTTGAAAGATGCTAAAAGAAACATCCATTAAACGCTCTACCTAAGTATATTTGCAATTGAATAAAAGCATGTCAAGTTCAGAAAACACATTCAATCGTAAGCGAATCCGCACCTCATACATTACATCTGTGGTGAGTATTGCCATGGTGTTATTTATGCTAGGCTTGTTAGGTTTGCTTCTGGTGGATGCCAAAAAACTTTCAGACACAACGCGCGAATCGTTTCAAGTCTCGATTTTTTTTCGTGACTCAGTTGATGATGTTCAAATTCTTGCATTCAAACAACAATTAGATTCTAAACCTTTTGTGAAATCGAGCACGTTTGTAACAAGAGCAGATGCAGCCTCCGAATTCCAAAAAGATTTGGGTGAAGATTTCGTCGACTTTCTAGGTTACAATCCTTTGCCAGCGTCTATCGACGTTCGTTTTAAAGTGAATTTTACAAACGAATCAGATTTTCAAAAGATTGAAAAGGAATGGTTGGAAAATCCATTGGTTGCACAAATCGATTATCCTCGTAATTTGATCAATCAGATTGTTGCAAATATGCAGAAGCTAAGTTGGTTCTTTTTGGCGTTTTCTATAATTCTCACATTTATTGCCATTACACTTATAAATAATACGATTCGATTGTCAATCTATTCCAAAAGATTACTCATTCGAACCATGCAATTGGTAGGCGCTACGCGAGGTTTTATTCGCTGGCCATTTTTACATGCAAGTATCATTCAAGGTCTTCTAGGAGGTTTGGTTTCAATTCTTTTACTTGCAGGGATGATTATTTTGGGAGAACAACAAATTCCAGAATTGCAAAAATTAAGAGATATAAATCTTTTAGGAATTTTAGCAGGATCTATTCTAATTTCAGGAATCGCATTATCGTGGATTTGTACTTTCTTTGCGGTTCGAAAATATTTGAACCTAAAAACAGATTCACTGTATTAAACTTTACAGATGAGCACAGAAAATAACGAAAACAAACATGGGTTCGCATTCGGCCCTACAAACTACAAAATCATGATAGCTGGTATTGTAGTGATTCTTATTGGATTTCTCCTCATGGTAGGAGGTGGTTCAAAAGATCCGAATGTTTTCAATCCCGAAATCTTCAGTACACAACGTATCACCATTGCTCCAATCGTAGTTTTGATTGGTTTTGCAATTGAAGTATTCGCGATTGTTTACAAACCGAAAAACTAATTCCAAATGACTTTTTTGGAAGCCTTCATCATTGCTGTGGTTGAGGGGATAACCGAATTTTTACCCGTTTCCTCAACTGGACACATGGTAATTGCGCAAGCTATTCTTGGTATTAAGTCGGATGAATTTGTGAAACTCTTCACAGTTAATATTCAGTTTGGCGCCATCCTTTCGGTTCTTTTTCTTTATTGGAAACGCTTCCTTAAAGACATTCCCTTTTACATCAAACTAATTATTGCATTTATTCCCGCAGCCGCAATTGGACTTATAGCTGGCGATTATATTGATGCATTACTAGAAAGCCCGCTTGTTGTTGGGATTACCTTGTTCCTTGGTGGAATTATTTTGCTGTTTGTCGATAAGCGTTTCAAGACTGAGCAAGCAACGCAAGAAGTCAATAATCAATCGGCTTTTAAAATTGGTCTTTTTCAGTGTATTGCTTTAATACCGGGAGTTTCTCGATCGGCCGCAACCATTATTGGAGGTATGTCCTTGGGCCTTTCACGTAAAACGGCAGCTGAGTTTTCATTTTTTCTTGCGGTTCCAACAATGGCTGCCGCTTCAGGATACAAACTTCTCAAGGTATTTCTAAAAGGACAAAGCAATATCATCACTGAACAATTGGACATATTGATTTTTGGGAATGTTATCGCATTCATTGTTGCGCTTCTTGCAATTAAGTTCTTTATCGGATTTTTAACAAAATACGGTTTTCGTGTTTTTGGTTGGTATCGAATAGTTGTCGGTTTAACAATCCTAATTCTTCTTGCAGTTGGCGTAGACTTATCCGTATTATGAGTGAAATCCTATTTCAAACTGGAAAATTGCTGCTTCTCGAGAAGCCACTTGGATGGACATCATTCGACTTGGTCAATAAAGTTCGTTTTGCCATCGAAAAGCAATACAAACTCAAACGCATGTCCATAAAAGTGGGACATGCCGGAACACTCGATCCATTGGCAACCGGACTGATGTTGATTTGCACAGGAAAATTCACTAAACAAATTGATAGTTTTCAGGGACTTCCCAAAACCTATACAGGAACGTTTACACTCGGTGGCACAACTGTTTCGTTTGATTTGGAGAAAGAAGTCGACCAACATTTCCCAATTGATCACATTACCGAAGAAATGATTCGCGAGGTGGCTTTGAGTTTTATTGGCAAACACGACCAAGAACCTCCTGTTTTTTCTGCTAAAAAAATTGATGGTGAAAGAGCATACGACCTTGCTCGAGCAGGAAAAGATGTAAAAATGAAAACCTCTCCAATCGAAATCACCACTTTCGAAATCACCCGAATCGCTCTTCCCGAAGTAGACTTCAAAATTGATTGCTCCAAAGGAACTTATATTCGCTCCTTAGCGCGCGATTTTGGTTTAGCTCTTAAATCGGGGGCGTATTTGTCATCTTTGCGCAGAACTGCCATCGGAACACATTTAGTTGAAAACGCACAAACAATCGAGCAATTAACAGCCTCTATTCGTTCAGAAGAAGTTTAGATTTTTATGGCGGCCGGGCACGCTATCGCATCTAGTCCTCTCCCGATGGGATGCGGGCTAATTGCTCTATCGTTGCCGCTTTGAATGCAATTTGCAAATCTGAACGTACGTCTCATTCATTAATATAACTAGCCAAGACGTTTCTCTTTTTAATATTATTAAGTTTTGAGCTACATTTTATTGAAGTATCAACTTCGTACTTTTCGTTCCAACTTTTACAAAATAAACTCCAGATGAGATTTCAGATAAGTCTATCGACAAAATCTGGTCGTTTAAGGATTTGACATTTTTTACAACACGACCTTGAATATTGCGTATTTCGACAATTTCATTCTGGGCAAGTCCAGCTATATTAACTGAGCTTTTGTAATAAGCGGGATTTGGATAAATAATTAATTTATTTTCAGAGTCCTTCTCATTAATTGACACATTGTTTTCAGCACCAATTATTTGATAGGTTAAAAAATTAGTATTGTTCGTATTGATTGGATCGAGCATTCCTTCGCAAATAGTAATAGAGCCATTTTGAGAAACAACTAAATCACCACTTACAGAAAGGGGAATATTATTTTGATTAATCGTTGAGACTCCATTTGTTCCAAATCCATTTACAATGTTGCCATTTAAATCGAAACAAGAAATGGTGTTGTAGTTTTGAGATTGAGTTCCGTCTGTAATTTTTCTTAAATAATAAAAGACATTGCCAGAAATCGCCAACTTATTGTACATAGTGAATACTTCATTTTGGTTAATGCTAATATTAAATGAGGGGTCAATTTGACCTTGGGCATTTACCCTAAAAATGGATTCGGAATAGGTTGAATTAACTGTGTCGCGAATTGTTGAAGTACTAATTACAGAACCATTTTCTAGAACAACGGAACTTGAATATGTGTAATTCCCATCATTCGATCGTGTGCTTTTAATTGAATGTCCATTAACACCAAAAGATTGATCAATCATACCATCTGAATTAAATTTACTGAGCATCACAAAACTGAATGGATTTTTTGTAAAAGTTTGATTAATGATAATTTGATCGTTAGGAAGTATTATGAGATCATTTATTTTAAGATATGTTTCAAAAGCACCTAACCATGCTTCGGAATTATATGAAACTACCCCAAATGTACCAAATGTACTATCGGGAATTCCATTTGCAGTAAATCGCCAAAGAAAAACATGTGGTTCTATGACCCCAGATACAAATCGACTTTCTTTACCACAAATAATAATTTTATCATCCGACTGAACAGCTGCATGGTAAACAAACTCTGAATTTGGCCGATCTAAATCGATTACTCCATTTGTTCCAAATGTATTATCCTTTGTACCATCTATATTTAAGCGAAATATTCGTTCAGTATTGTATAATTGATCTCCTGCAATAATAATTTTTCCTGTGCTTTGTAATGCCATACCATCAGCTCTAGTAAACAACCCGATTCCATCTCCACTAGATTTTACAATTCCATCAGCTCCTCCAAAATTCATATCGCGAGATCCATCGGGGTTGTAACGAATAAGAATTGCTTGATGTCCTTCACTTGAGAAATTGCCTTCAGCACAGGCAATAATCTTGTTATCAGTTTGAACAACTATGTTTTTAATTTCGAAACCATTATTGTTTCCATACAAGGTATCCCATCCGTTTTCACTAAACATAGGGTTAAGAGAGCCTGGTAATTGAGCATTTAATGCATAACTAAACGAAAGAAAAACAAGAAGAAATAATTTCATGATTTTAAAGATTTATATTCAAATCAAATTTCCACTTAATAAAATCTGAAGTCAATCCCTAATTCTAGTGAATTTGTATCATGAAAATTTGAAATACGAATTTGATGACCTGCTTATTTAAATTTCCCTTTTTAACGAGAAGGAAGAATAAAAACTACATATATTTAAATGAATATAATAATTCGCATTAATCCATTAAACTCGATTAATTCGTAATTTGTACCATCATGAATGATGATCCAATTTCACAAAATCAATTCAACGAGATACCGAATTCTGAGAACTCCGAAAACTCAAAACCTGTCGGATTTATTCATGAATCGGAAGATGATCGATTAATACGTGATATGAATCGATCACCCATGGAAAAACTCATGTTATTTACTCAAATGATTAGGCATGAGCGAATGTATAAACAAGGTCGAATTTCTGAGAGTGATGACATCCAGAATCCTTTATAAAATACACCAATAAAAAAACGCAACCCCTTTGCAGAAGATGCGTTCATAATATTTTGCTATTAAGGCTTATCCATTCAAGGCTTCTGCACCACCAACAATCTCAAGGATCTCGTTAGTAATAGCTGCCTGTCTTGCTTTGTTATAGCTTAATTTCAATTCTTTAATTAAATCACGAGCGTTATCGGTTGCTTTATTCATTGCTGTCATACGAGCACCGTGTTCTGCCGCATGAGAATCCAAAAGCGCCTTGTAAATCTGAACTTTCAAGGATTTTGGAATTAATTCTCGAACAATGTCTTCCTTGTTTGGCTCGAAAATATAATCGATGGCTGACGCTTTTTTTGTTCCAGATTCCTCTGAACGAGAAACAGGTAAATACTGCTCTTCTGTTGGAATCTGAACGGCTGCATTTTGGAATTTGTTATATGCTAATTCAACACAATCAAATTCTTTATTTGCAAACGCATCCATGATTTTCTGGGCAACCGGTGCAACATTCTCAAACGTTAACTTCTCGTACAACTCATTATGAGAGCTATAAAGACTTAATTGATTTTTTGTTACATAATCAGAAGCTTTCTTGCCAATACAAAGGAAAGATACATTTCCAGCAGCAAATTGACTCGAATATTTATTCGAGATAAGTTCACGACCAATCTTGAGTACATTGGTATTAAATGCACCAGCAAGCCCACGATTTGATGTAATCAATACGATTAGAACTTTCTTCGCTTCACGCTCAGTAGTATATAATCCACCCTCACTCGAATCAACACTTCCACTTAAGTTACTAAGGATATCTTTCAATTTCTCCGCATAAGGACGCATTTGCACAATCGCATCTTGCGCCCGACGCAACTTAGCCGCCGATACCATTTTCATGGCACTCGTGATTTGTTGCGTGGAAGTTACCGATACAATCCGGTTACGGACTTCTTTAAGATTGGCCATTGGACCTGTTTGTGTTATTTATTAGTAGAATAACGAGAAGCTAAATCAGTGGCAACTTTAGTCATAACATCAGTTAAACTATCGTCGAATTTACCAGCTTTCAATGCGTTAAGAACGTCTTTATGTTGCGAATTTAATAAAGCAAGATAATCAGTTTCAAACTCACGTACTTTATTCAAAGGAACTGGACGAAGTAATCCTTTAACACCCGCATAGATAATAGCAATTTGCTCTTCTACTTTGAATGGCGTGTATTGAGGTTGCTTCAAAATTTCCACGTTACGAGAACCTTTGTCCAATACCGACTTAGTGGCAGCATCGAGGTCAGAACCGAATTTCGCAAACGCTTCCAACTCACGGAACTGTGCTTGATCAAGTTTCAATGTTCCCGCAACTTTCTTCATCGATTTAATTTGCGCGTTACCACCTACGCGAGATACTGAAATACCTACGTTGATAGCGGGACGAACACCAGCGTTGAACAAGTTCGACTCCAAGAAAATCTGACCGTCTGTAATGGAAATTACGTTGGTTGGAATGTATGCAGAAACGTCACCCGCTTGAGTTTCGATAATTGGAAGGGCTGTTAATGAGCCACCACCTTTTACTTTTCCTTGCAAAGAAGGAGGAAGGTCATTCATTTGTTGCGCGATTGAATCGGAAGCATTAATTTTTGCTGCACGCTCAAGTAAGCGACTGTGAAGGTAGAATACATCTCCCGGATAAGCCTCGCGTCCTGGTGGACGACGAAGAAGAAGAGAAACCTCGCGGTAAGCTACGGCCTGCTTAGAAAGATCATCGTAAATGATCAATGCTGGACGACCTGTATCGCGGAAAAATTCACCAATAGCCACACCTGCAAATGGTGCGTAGAATTGCATTGGAGCAGGATCTGAAGCGGTAGCAGAAACAATCACGGTGTAAGCCATCGCGCCGTTTTCTTCCAATGTCTTCACGATGTTCGCAACGGTAGAACCTTTCTGACCAATTGCAACATAGATACAGAAAACTGGTTGACCAGCTTCGTAGAATTCTTTTTGATTGATGATAGTATCGATACACACCGCTGTTTTACCAGTCTGACGGTCACCGATAACCAACTCACGCTGACCACGTCCAATAGGAATCATCGCATCAATTGCTTTGATACCTGTTTGAAGAGGTTCAGTTACCGGTTGACGGTAAATAACACCCGGAGCTTTACGTTCCAATGGCATTTCGAGAAGCTCACCTGTAATTGGACCTTTACCATCGATTGGTGCACCAAGAGTATTTACAACACGACCAAGCATGCCTTCACCAACATTGATGGAAGCAATACGACGAGTACGTTTTACAACGTCTCCTTCTTTGATATTGTTGGAACTACCCAATAATACAGCACCTACGTTGTCTTCCTCCAAGTTCAAAACGATTCCTTGAAGTCCACTTGGGAATTCAACAAGCTCGCCGGCTTGAACGTTGTTTAGTCCGTAAATGCGGGCAATACCATCTCCAACTTGGAGAACAGATCCCACTTCTTCGAGTTGCGCGTCGGTTGTTAAACCAGACAGCTGTTGTTTCAGGATGGCAGATACTTCTGCGGGTTTGATTTCAGCCATTGTTTGTTTAATGATGGTGTGACTTTCGCCACGGTTTTCAATAATCTTTTACGTATAAGTTTTTCTCAAATTCACGTCGTAAGAGTTCAATCTCACGCTCAACACTTGTATCAATTTGATTGTCGCCAAAACGAAGAACAAATCCACCAATAATTGATGGATCAATCCGTTCTTCAAGAACAACCTTATCATTTTTACAGTGCTTTGCTACAACATCAATGATTTTGCTTCTAAATGCATCATCAATTTTAAATGCGGTAGTTAATAAAGCTTCTTCAATACCATTATTCTCAAGATAAAGTATAACAAACTGACGTGCAATTTGCTCTAAATAAATCTCTCGACGTTTCTTGATGATTAACTCAAGAAATGCAGACGTGGTAATCCCAATATTTGATGAAAAAATAGCCTTGATAATGGATGCCTTCTTGTCCGATTTAATTATGGGACTTTTAAGCATTGATCTCAAATCTGGATTCTCACTAATTGTCTTGTTAACGAGGGTCATGTCAGCATTCACTACCTCAATCTCATTGCGTTCTACAGCAAGTTTGAAAAGCGACTTTGCATAACGGATACCTGCTTTTGTGTTCTGCATAATAGAATTAATTCAATTTCAATTCGGAAATCAATGTATTTGCTAATTCCATTTGCTTTTCGTTTGTCGAAAGCTGCTCTTTTACCAATTTTTCAGCAACCAATAATGACAAATGAGCCACCTGATTTTTCAATTCAGTAACTGCGGCCATTTTTTCATTGTTGATAGATTCACGAGCCATTGCAATTAAACGTTCCGCTTCAATAGTTGCTCTAGAGCGCGCTTCATTAATAATCTGGTCTTTGGTTTCGCGAGCTGCTTTTAACATAATATCACGCTCTGCTTGTGCCTCGCGTAATAATGCTTCGTTACTTGCAGTAAGTCGAGCCATTTCATTTTTTGCTTTTTCAGCACTTAGCAGGGCATCTTCGATCGTTTTTTCACGCTCGCTAATCATTTTCAAAATCGGCTTCCATGCAAATTTACTTAGCAGGAAAAGCACCGTCAAGAAAGTCAAGGTCATCCAAATGACCAAGCCAAAATCGGGGGTGACTAATTTCATATACTACTTATATAGTGTGTGAATTTTATTTTTTAAAAACCTGCCGAAATACCAATCGTATTCCGACAGGTTAATTTTTCTAGTACTCCTTATGCCTTAAAAGTCACAAGAAGACCAACAACCATCGCGAAGAAGGCAGCACCTTCAACAAGAGCAGCTGTAAGAATCATGTTTGCACGGATATCACCTGCAGCTTCTGGCTGACGAGCGATTGATTCCAATGCACTTCCGCCAATGCGGCCAATACCAACACCAGCACCTAGAGCGGCAACACCAGCACCTAGAGCAGCAACACCGTAACCAAGACCAAGGTTTCCAGCTTCAAGAAGAATTGCGTTCATAATTATTGAGTTATATAGAGATTAAAAAAATTCAAAATTTAATGAGCATGTTCGATTTCATGTTCCTCATGATGATGTCCTTCTTCAACTGCAGATCCAAAATAAATAGCAGATAATAATGTAAAAACATAAGCTTGAAGAAAAGCCACCAACAATTCAAGGAACATCATAAAAACGGTGAAAAGCCAGCTAGCAACACCAACACCAACACCTGCACCTACTGATTCTCCTCCATTTCCAAAAATGAAAATAAGACTAAAAAATGCCAAAGCGATAATATGCCCAGCCGTAATATTCGCGAAAAGTCGAATCATTAAAACAAAGGGACGAAGAAAAACACCCAGAATTTCGATAGGAGTTAATAAAAACAATACCCAAGTTGGAACACCCGGCATCGCAAAAATATGTCCCCAATAATGCTTATTACCATTAATGGTTGTGATAATAAAACTAAAAACAGCAAGAGTTAATGTTATTGCAATGTTACCTGTCATGTTTGCGCCACCTGGAAGTACAGGGATTAACCCCAAAAGGTTAGCAATCCAAATGAAGAAAAATACAGTCAATAAATACGGCATGAACTTCTCGTGTTTTTTACCAATACTCGGCTTGGCAATATCGTCTCTTACAAAAATTATGATTGGTTCGATAAAACTTTGAAGACCCTTAGGAGATTTCCCAATTCTTTTCTTGTACGATTGTGCTACAGAAATGAATATGAACAACATCAATCCAAAAACAATAAACAAAGTCAAAACGTTTTTTGTAATGGAAAGATCAAGCATATTATTTGTGGCCTGTTCATTAATGTCGCCTTTACTATTAACGATAGCAATCTCTTCATCATGACTTAATCTATACGTATTGTAGTTTCCAGAATAATCAGAAAGGCCGTGAGAACCATGGGCACGAAAATGAGAGGATGAAAAAACATCAATTCCCTTTTCAGTATAAAGAATGATAGGAAGTGGAATATGAGTATGTCCCCAAAGATGCCAATCATGAGCATCACTTATATGCTCTAAAATCATTGACCCTGGATCGAAAGCAGATTTTAATTCATGCTGATGAGATTCACTTCCTTCTATGCTTTTATTTGAAATAACGGCATCATGTTGATGAACCATTCCCGAATCGGTTTGCGTAGCTCCATGGCCACCGCTAACTGAATTGAATGAAAGCAAGCAAACGATAAAAATAGCAATGCGAAGCATCTGAAAACTCAAAGAAAATGAATAGCTTTTTGCCATGAATGAAGGGGTCTTTATTCGCGCTGCAAATGTAGAAAAAGAACCAACAAGTAAAAATTTTTAATCATGAATTTGCAAATATCATTCGACAAAGTTCAATTCATCTGATAATGAATATAATACATATTTATCGTCATTCAATAATCTCTTACAAAATTCAAATTAGGAATGTAAATGAATCGTTAGAATTTTTTGCATTTTGTAAAATGGAGGAAGTTAACAATTTGCATGTGAAAAGTTTCAATTATCTGTTATTGTTTTTCGTGTTTTGATTGATGAATTGGGTGTATTTTAGCACTCTTTATTTTTAGAAAATGATGAGAGAGTTGATTGAAGGATTTCCTCAGCAAGTGCGAGATGCTCTTGAAATTTTTAAGAAAGTGCAATTAAAACCTCTGCCAAGAAAAATTAGCAATGTTTTAATTAGTGGTTTGGGTGGATCTGGGATAGGAGGAAGTATTGTATCCGAAATATGTTCAGGATCTGCTTCAGTTCCAATTTCAGTTTCGAAAGATTATGCAATACCTGCGTGGGTTAATCAAGATACTTTAGTAATTATTTCATCATACTCAGGTAATACGGAAGAAACTCTTCAAGCAATGCAAGCGGCAATCAATCAAAAAGCAATGATTGTTTGTGTAACAACGGGAGGTGAAGTTTTATCGATTGCAACGGCCCATAATATTGATGTTATTCTTATTCCCGGAGGTAATCCTCCTCGTTCATGTCTTGGTTTATCCTTAACTCAATTGTGTGGCATTATTGAATATTATGGTATTGCCAACGGCTTACTAAACGAAATTAAACTAGGGATCGATCTCATAGAACTTCATAATGCCCGAATACTTCAAGAATCTGAATCTATTGCGAAAGCAATTGCTTTTAGTATTCCGGTTTTATACACAAGCGTAGGTTATGAAGGAGTTGCAGTTCGTTTTCGTCAACAATTGAATGAAAATTCGAAAATGCTTTGTTGGCACCACGTTATGCCCGAAATGAATCACAATGAATTGGTCGGTTGGGTTGAAAAATCACCACAAATTGCCGCAATTTTTATGCGCAATGCCGATGAATATTATCGAACAGCTAAACGCATGGACATTTGTAAGGACATTATCTTTGGCTTTGCAGGTAAAACTATTGTACTTAATTCAAAAGGAGATACACCAATTCAACGCATGATTTGGTGGATAAATCTGGGTGATTGGATTTCTTGGTTTGCATCCGTCGAACGTAATGTAGATGCAATTGAAATTAACGTAATCAATCGCTTAAAAAACGAATTGGCCAACTTGCAATGACCTACGAAGCACCCAATCGTAACATTCAGTTAATTGAGTTGGGATTGATTGATTTCAAAGAAGCTTGGGATTATCAAGAAAAAATATTTGCGGAGATTGTTGCTATTAAGTTAAACAATCGAAATAATTTGGAACAAACTTCAGTGCCTAATTATTTAATTTTCTGCGAGCATCCACCCGTTTATACATTAGGGAAAAGTGGATCTGAAGATAATTTGTTGATTGACAATGTTCAACTTAATCAATTAGGAGCCCGATTCTACAAAATAAATCGAGGTGGCGACATTACGCATCATGGACCAGGACAATTGGTTGTGTATCCATTATTAGACCTTGAAAATTTCTTCACAGATATTCATCTGTATTTAAGGAAATTAGAGGAAGTCGTGATTCAATTACTTCATCAATACAATGTTGAGGCAGGTAGATCTCCAGGTTTTACTGGTGTTTGGATTGATGCAAATACTGAAAAAGCTCGTAAAATTTGTGCAATGGGCGTGAAATGTAGCCGATGGGTAACCATGCATGGAATTGCATTGAATGTCTCCAACGAACTCTCGTTTTTCAATCATATTATTCCATGTGGTATTGAAGATAAGTCGGTGACCAATTTATTCATTGAGGCTACTGATGCCAACATTAACATGGAAGATGTAAAGCATTTGTTTTCAAGTCTGTTTGCCAAAGAGTTTGAAGCAAACATAACAATTGAGTAGATGGCACAACCTTTGCCTGCCAAATGAAAATCCTTGGTTATGAGAGTTTGCATGTATGTTTTGAGCATTTTCATTTTTGGGAATCTATTTTCACAACCCCACAATCCGAACAAAGCGTTTAAACGCGGAGAAGTCCTTACTTATCGAGTACATTATGGTTTAATTGATGCAGGCGAAGCAACAGTTACTATTGCTCAAGATAGTATCAAGTTTAATAATTCATCGTGTTATCATGTTGTTGGAACAGGAAATTCGAAGAATGCATTCGACTGGTTTTTCAAAGTGCGCGATCGTTATGATTCCTATATAGATGAGCAAACTTTGTTACCTCATTTTTTTATGAGAAGGGTGAATGAAGGCGGTTTTATTATCGACCAAGATTATCGATTCAATCAAACAGCAAAATCGGTCAATGTTAAACGTTCTGGGACAGATGGACCAAGAAGTACTCCCGGAAAAGTATTTACAATTCCTAATGAAACACACGATATTTTATCTGCATTTTATTATGCCAGAAATTTAAATTTAGATGGGGTGAAAATTGGTGATGTTATTACCATTCAAACATTTTTCGACGAGGAGCTTTTCCCTTTGAAAATAAAGCTTGTAGGAAGAGAGGTTATTAGCACAAGAGCAGGTAAAATACGATGCATCAAAATACATCCATTAATTCAACAAGGAAGAGTATTTAAAGAAGAGGACGATTTAACACTTTGGGTGAGTGATGATATTAATCGAATTCCAGTTAGACTTCAAGCGGATGTTCTTGTTGGATCAATTAAAATGGATTTAAAGAGTTACTCAAATCTCGCAAATCCCCTTTCTTTAGTAAATAAATAAGAATCTGAGCAAATTATTTGGTCCTAGCATTGTTCAAATGTTAGGGCCTTTTTGTTTTCCAATTCTTCACTTGAATAGTATTATAAGCTTTATATTTGCCCAATAAATTAATACCCATGAAACAAATCCTTACCGCATTCATTTTTTCATTCATTTTCAATCAAGGTATATCTCAACAACTGATGAGTTTTCATGATATGGAAGCTGTTACAATTGCTGGAGACACCATTTCACTTTCTCAATATGCAGGTAAAAAACTTTTGGTTGTTAACACAGCAAGCTATTGTGGATATACACATCAATTTAATGATTTAGAATCGTTGTATCTTCAATACGGAGGTGCTGGATTCGAAATTATTGGATTCCCTTGCAATGATTTCGGAGCTCAAGATCCTGGTTCAGATTCTACTATTTTGGATTTTTGTACAGGTAATTTCGATGTAACATTTCAGATGATGTCACGCATTTCAATTAAAACTGGCGATACTTCTGCTGTATATAAATGGCTTCAACGTGGCAATTTAAATGGTGTATCTGACGCAGCTGTTACGTGGAACTTCAACAAGTTTTTAATTGATGCCGAAGGAAATTGGGCTGGATATTATGATAGTCCTGTTGCTCCAGGAGATCCAGCCATTGTCAATTGGATTAATGAAAACCCTGCTGGTTTTACAAATATTAGTGATGAAGAAAAGCTAGTGTGGTATTCACAAAATGCGATTCACGTTAAAAATCAAAATCCTGAAAAAGTTTCTAGCTATAAATTGTTTTCTATTTCTGGTCAGGAAATCTCAATTAATAAAGGGTCTAATGCTGGAGAGTTAATTCCAAATACAGAACTGCAATCAGGAATTTATTTATTGCAGCAAATTGAAAATGATAAGCAAGTAAGTCATCGTTTTGCGGTCATAAAATAGATATAAACAGAACTCCATAATTCAAATAAAACCAAAAGGCCATCTGTATAGATGGCCTTTTGGTTTTTACTGCTAAGCAGAGATTTGAGTTACAAATGTGTTACAATTCAATAAATAAAAAAGGGACGCATTACTGCAACCCCTAATTTTATTGGTGGAGAATACCGGATTCGAACCGGTCACCTCTTGCCTGCCAGGCAAGCGCTCTAGCCAAATGAGCTAATTCCCCAATATTTCAATTTCAATGGTCGCCTTCCCGATTTTCATCGGGACACTCTAGCCATCCCGGTAGCTATCGGGAGAGCTAATCCCCCAAATTTGTAACTTCGCAAAAATAGCAATATTGAATGAGTATCATTCGAATATTCAGCGTTAATCAAAAATTAGTTAAAAAGAAATGAAATGTCTTCATTTGAATTGCATTATCAGACTCGAAAAACAATAATATTGAATTCATGAATTCATCAAGTATTTTCAGAAAAAAGCCCCTTCATACTATTGCTGGAGATTCAACGCATGAATCGGGTCCATCGCTTGTTCGCAATTTGGGTTTACGCGATTTGACCTTTATGGGAATTGCCGCAATTATTGGAGCCGGTAGCTTTAGTAGTTTGGGTCAAGCGTGTTTTTCAGGCGGCCCTGGCGTAGTTATACTTTTTATTATTTGTGCTGTTGCCTGTGGTTTTACAGCATTATGTTATGCCGAATTTGCTTCCCGCGTTCCTGTTGCAGGAAGTGCATATACTTATGCATACGTTTCATTTGGAGAGGTGTTCGCCTGGATTATTGGATGGGCGCTCCTTATGGAATATTCTATTGGAAACATCTACGTTGCCTTTTCTTGGAGTGGATACTTTACCAATTTACTCGATGGGATTGGAGTTCATTTGCCCGAATGGTTGACCATAAATTATACGGCTGCATCATTGGCTTTTGCTACAAATAAAGTAGGAGAAGGAATGAATGCTTGGATGAATGCACCCCAAATTGCTGGCCTAAAGATAATTTTCGATTTACCCGCGGTTCTTATAAATGTGTTTATTACAGCCTTGGTCTATATTGGCGTAAATGAAACGCGCCGTGCCACCAATGTTATGGTATATCTCAAATTGGCCATTGTGTTGCTTGTGATTATTGCCGGGGCATTTTTTGTAGATATTGATAATTGGACGCCTTTTATGCCGAATGGATTTTCGGGTGTTATGGGAGGGGCGGCTGCGGTTTTCTTTGCATATATTGGGTTTGACGCTGTTTCTACTTTGGCCGAGGAAGCTAAAAATCCTCAACGTGATTTACCCAAAGGGATGATATATTCCCTTTTAATTTGTACGGTTGTTTATATTCTTTTGGCTTTGGTTTTAACGGGAATGGTGGGTTATAGTCAATTAGGAGTGAGTGATCCATTGGCAGAAGTCTTTAAAATTAAGGGTGTTAAATGGATGTTGTATGTTGTTTCGGTGGCGGCCGTTGTTGCCATGACAAGTGTGCTTCTCGTTTTCCAGCTTGGTCAACCGCGGATTTGGATGAGTATGAGTCGCGATGGATTACTACCTAAGCGCTTCTCGAAAATCCATCCAAAATACAAAACACCAGGATTTTCCTCTATCATAACTGGGTTGGTAGTTGGTATCCCAATCTTCTTTACGGATGAGCAATTCGTGCTCGATTTTACCTCCATCGGAACTTTGTTCGCCTTTTTATTGGTTTGTGGAGGCGTATTGATGTTGCCTCCCAAAGATCCCAACATGGTTCAAACACATAAAACATTTCGCTTGCCATACATCAATGGAAAGTGGATTGTTCCTCTGATGGTTTCATTTTCCGCCTTCGCTTTATTTAAATGGGCTCCCGATTTCCTTTTGCATCAATTTAACATAACAGGTGAAAATGCAGCGAATACAATTCCCATGTTAGTATTTTTCACTCTTTGTTTGGTGCTTTCCGTTATGACCTTTTTGCGAAATCTATCACTCATTCCGGTATTAGGTGTGCTTTCGTGTACCTATTTATTAACGGGAATGGCTGCATCAAACTGGATTTGGTTTGGCGTTTGGCTGCTCATCGGTTTAGTTGTTTATCTTTTGTATGGCGCAAAACATAGCAAGTTGGCCAAAGTTAAATCGTAGAGCTAAACAAATGTACGGCAGCTTAAATTCGCTATAAAACGTAGCATTAAATTAAGCATAGCCTTCGAAAAGGCATGATGTCGTCCCTCAATGAAATCGAGTAAATCGGCTTCCCGAATGGCATTAAAATTAATATGTTCGAAATGATCCATAGATAAAACCTCTAGTTTTCAAAGGTTTCTCTATTTCGAAGAATAAAATATGATGCGTCTTAGTCTTTCACATGATATATATCATTAAAAAAGCCGCCCTAGATTATACATCCAAGGCGGCTCTTTAAAAATTTTGCTAATTTTTTATTGGATTACAAGGCGATGAACAGAGTTTGATTTCTCATTGGCAACGCGAAGCAAATAAATTCCCGCTGGAACTTCGTCGATTCCGAATGTTCCAAATTGCGAAATGGTTTGATTCTTAATGATACGACCTGCAGCATCCATCAATGTTAAGTTGTTGTTGCCGAATTCGGTTGTAACACTAATAAATTTATCGGCCGGATTTGGATAAATACCAACAAATGCATTCATGTTATCAGAAATAGATGTTGAATTATCTACAACCACATTTACAGCACGAACATCGCTTGAACAATAAACAGGAGCTTCTTCCACTTGAATATTGTAGAAATAGAAGTAATACTGATTTCCATATTGATTGCTTGTTATCGAAACCAAATCACCAATTAAATAAGGATAAACGATTAGTGTACCACTATTTTCGCGTTGTAAACGTGGGCTGTTTTGTCCAAGTAATGTTTGATTAAAAGCAGCATCAGTCACTAAATAATACCCAGTTCCAACAGCAAGGTTAAAGTTCAGAGTTATGATATTTGCTCCACTAACCAAGGTTGAAGTAACTGTATTTAACAATGCACCACTAGCCGAAAACATATCAAACTTTCTAGCTCCAGGAGTATCCGTGTAAACGGTGAAAGAACGTAATGTACAAGGCGTATTTACATTGAAATAAACTTTAGAATTGGTTGTAGTTGCTCCAAATTGATTGGTAGTTAGTGGAGCGGCCAATCCACCATTTGAAAGTCCACCACCATAAGCATTAATATTTACTGCATAATACGTAGTGTTTGAAGATATAACTGGAGTTCCAAAAGTGCTTCCTGTTCCAAGTAAATTTCCACCTGGAGCATCATACCACTGAATGCTATCTCCAACTGCAACTAAAGAAGCTGTTCCTGGGGTTGAAAGAAATACATCATCTGCAGTAGGAATTGTTGGTGTTAATTCAACCACATCAATCGAAGAAGATGAAAATGTAGCACAAGCTCCTTGAATAGAAAGAGAGTAAGAACCCGATTGATCAACCGTAATTGAATTGGAACCTGTTGCTCCATTGCTCCAAGCATAACCATTTAAACCTGTTGGTGCAGAAATTACTACCGAACCTCCATTGCAAAATGTTGTTTCGCCGATAGCATCAATACTCGGAGTTTCATCAGGTGAAAGAGAAACGGTAATAGTTTTTGAAACAGAAGCACATTCAGAATTCCCAATTGGAGAAACGCGCACATTGTATTCTCCCATAGTTGCAACCTGAATAGTTTGAGTTGTTTCGCCGGATGACCATAAATACTCATATCCTTGGGGAGCGTTCAATTGAAGAGTTTGTCCTTGGCATAAAACCAATGAGTTTGGTGATGTAATGTTCGCTTCAGGAGCAATACATGTGCTTTCAATTACTGAAAGAAACTGATCTATCTGTGGAGAATCAATTACTTGACTCGTACCTGAAGGCCATTGAACAACAACAGAATCGATCTCTGTAGCAGAGCCAATTCCGAAATGCAACATGGAAGAATTAACAGTACCATAACTTTCGCCTGCACGAACTTCACGCATTTGTACTCCCCAACTACCGTAAATCATAGCACGAGCACCAATTGCCCCCATATTACTAGCAGTACCCTCTAGGTCTATATTTAAGAAGTGTGTATTAGCATTAGAATTGTTTAACCAGATTACATCGTTTATTGATGATGGTGTTGTATAAATGTTTGCATAACTAGCATAAATATCGACAAATCCATCGTGGTTTAAGTCACCAATTGAAAACGACTCCATGTCGTTATTGTCAAAGGTTCCATTGATGCGAGTGAATGTATTATTTCCATTGTTGTGATACAATCTAGAAGAACTACCAGCCACTAAAATGTCCATAAAGCCATCATTGTCGAAATCTTCCATAACAGATTGAATAGGCGTAATGTCAGAAAGTACTACTCCCGCTGTAGTAGAAATATCAGTATAATGACCAGTTCCATCGTTAAGCATAATTTGGCTTTCGTGATCATGGTTAGTTAATAAAAGATCTAAATCCGCATCATTATCAATATCCCCGAAACTAGCAGTCCATGTTTGCCATGCGATATTGATTCCGTATGCAGCAGCATTTTCTGTGTAAGTGCCATCGCCATTATTCACAAACATAACGTTCACACGACGTGGATCAGAACCATCCGAAGTTGTTGAACTTTGGCGGCATTTGGCAATGTATAAGTCCATATCTCCATCATTATCGAAATCGGTCATAACACTACCGTAGTTTCCAGAATCCATCGGGTCGCCTCCAATATTTCCTGAGTGAAGTGTGAAGTTTATAGTTGTGGTAGAGGGAACTAAATTTCCCGCTCCATCATTTATGTATATGTGTGCAGGAGCATTGTCGTCGCAAGCAAATAGATCTTCCCAACCATCGTTGTTAAAATCGGCGAAAGTACAATTTTGAACAAAATAACTTCCTGCTAAAGTCACTAAAGTTCCTGTAATTCCATCGTTACTAATCATCATGATTTTACAAGATGATCCTGCACCACCAACGATGTCTTTGTATCCGTTGTGGTCAACATCGGCAACACACATTGCCCAAGCCCAACCAGTTGAACCACTAAAGTCACCGAAGTAACGTGTCTCGAAAGTTTGGTTAGTTTTCTGAATCTCAACGTAAACAGATTTTCCGTTCTTTAAGCGAATGATGTCATCTAGACCATCGTTATTCCAATCAACAATTGTTGTTGGGCAACCACTGTTGAAAGCAGCTGTACTTAATCTTGAATTGGCATTCTCAAATTGGAATTGAGCATTAAGATTACCGTTTCCCAACAAAAAAACTAGTAAAATAGTAGTAAAGCCGAATAGATTTTTTTTCATAAAAATAAATTTGTGATGGTTTCGTGAATTACAAATGTGCGGAAAATTTTTAATTAAATTATTGATTGTCCAATAATATTCGATGATTGTACAATTTGCCTTTCGCCTCAACCTGCAAGATAAACACTCCGGTTGCGCTTGGCAGATTTATGTGCCATAAATTTGTGCCCGTTCTTCTCCATGAAACAGGCATTTCTTGTCCAGCTATTGAGAACAATTTCATTGAATCGGGCTTGTTTGTGAATTGCATGTTCATCCCCGAATTAACCATAACAGGATTTGGATAAAAAACAGGCGATTTCACACGGAGTGCATCTGTACTTAACGGATTTGAGATATTCAACAAACTATCTCCCGCAACTAAGACTGGAGTGTTTTCTGAAGCATCAAACATGGTCAAGAAATTCGAAATTTCAGGAGCGTCTAACAAGCGCATCTCAGAAAGCCATTCCGGTGGTACGGTTTGATAATACACTTTGGCTGTAACATTCAATGGACCCGAATATCCATTGAGTCCAATTTTGTAATGAACAATGTCTTTTCCTGTTCCCTGCGTGGATCCATTACGATTAAAATCTACATCGTTTTCCGCATCGCCTACCACCCGCATTGTATCGTAAGAAGCATGTTGGTTTGTAAAGCCTAATGGAGGTAAGCGATTGTCTTTCAAATACATGCTTGCGCGTTCGAGAACAGTAGTAAAATTGCCATTAACGTCGCCCATGTTCATTTCATAAATCTGAACCTGATTTTCTGAACGAATAACGTCGTGATGTGGCTCAACCACTCCGCCATAATTTATAATTTCACCATCGCTACCAAAACTTCCTGAAGTAAAAAGGGTTTCACCAATTTCGGTGGTCACTTTAAATTCTACAAAAGCTCTTCGGGAAGGATAACCACTTGGAAATTTATGCCCCGATTTATTGGTAAGCATCAATTCAAAACTCAAACTGTCATTTGCAAATTCCGGAAAAGAGAGCTCGGCATTCAAGGTGTTATAACGCAAATTTCTTGTGATAGCAGCTAATGTAGAATCGAAGTTCGCATCGTTTGCATTAACTCCTAAAGCCGATTTATTTCGTTTAATCAAATCGACCATAAAACTATTAGCTCCAGCAAAAGAGTGAAGATTGAAAGGACTTCTTCCTTGTAATGCCGTGTATCCAACAGCAATTTTAATTGGATCTTCAATTTGCGGCATGTGACAGGTTTGACACGTTGTACCTTGAGCCGGATACGACGAATTGAGCCATTCGTGGAAAGTCGCTTGTTCAACAAAACTATTTCCGGTCGGATTGCCTTCTAAATCTACGGTATTCGAAATTAATGTATGACACGGTGAGCAAAAACGTCCTTGACTAACATGGTCGCTGTATGTTGGTGTGAAATTTACATACAATTGCATAGGACCAGCCATCGGATTTACGAATGGCCCATAAGCAACTCGGTTGGTGTCGTAAGGAATATCGCCAGTAAAACGATTGCCCAATCCGTTTTGTCCAATGGCATGACAACCCAAGCACCCAACTCCAGACAAACCTAGAGAATCATTCTCCAGATCTTCGAGCGAATAATGATCAGCTCCCTTGTAGAAAGCAGCGAAATGTCCCATGGGAGCATGGCACGATGTACATAAATTCTGAAGTTCAGTTGCATGTCCTGGATTTGTCATTACTTCATGACGAACCTTCGCTTTCCACAAAGGATCAACACCTGCTAATCCCATCATGGAAGTTTCCCAATCATCAAAAAGGTTAATATCGATTCCATCCAAAGTAACATTCGCATTGCCCTGTGGGTCATAGCCATGACATCCCTTGCAGCGGCTTGCTGGTAAAAATATAGCCGTTGTATCAATATTACGCGTGTGCAATTCAAGCAATGCTTGTAGGTGCTTCGCCTTGATTGAATCGGATTCTGGCTGACTTTCTTTACCAGATAAAGATGCCGCAGCAATGACTAACAAAAGAATTGATGTTACTATGAGTATGCGTTTCATCAAAATTGATTTTCCAAGAGGATGCCAGATAGGAACGCAAATTTATCAATGATGTTCAAACAAACGTAATTAATTTAATATCAATCGTAAATATTGGCAACCTTTAGCAAATGCTATTGATCTAAAATAGAAATTTGTTTGATGAGATTTGTGTTCAATAGATTTTCAAATGTTAAAAAATTGAATTCGGAAAGAATTTATTTGAGCTCTGTAGATATTACCTTTGCAGCGAAACAACACCTGATGTTTTCAATTTGAATTATGCTTAGAACTCATACATGCGGAGAAATTCGCTCTGCCGAAATTGGTAAATCTGTTGAACTTTGTGGTTGGGTTGCCAAATCGCGCGATTTAGGCGGGATGACATTCATCGATTTACGGGATCGTTTTGGTATTACCCAGCTTGTTTTCAATATGGATGATGATGTTGCCCTTTGTGAAAGAGCGCGTAAGTTGGGGCGTGAATTTGTGCTTCGTGTAAAGGGAGAAGTACGCGAACGCTCAAGTAAAAATTCGAATATCCCAACTGGAGATATTGAAATTCGGGTTTTAGAATTTGAAATTTTGAATGCTGCCAAAACTCCTCCTTTTACTATAGAAGACGAAACTGATGGTGGTGATGATTTGCGCATGAAGTATCGTTACCTCGATTTACGGAGGAATGTAGTTCGTAAAAACATGGAGCTGCGTCACAACTTGGCGAAAGAAATCCGGAATTACCTCGATCAGGCTGGATTTCTAGAAGTTGAAACGCCCGTATTAATTAAATCAACACCCGAAGGAGCCCGTGATTTTGTGGTGCCTTCACGCATGAATCCAGGTGAGTTTTACGCTCTTCCTCAGAGCCCGCAAACGTTCAAGCAAATATTAATGGTTGCCGGTTTTGATCGATATTTTCAAATTGTAAAATGCTTCCGCGATGAAGATTTACGTGCCGACCGTCAACCGGAATTCACACAAATCGATTGCGAACTTTCCTTTGTTGAACAGGAAGACATTCTTCAAATATTTGAAGGCCTCGTTCGTCAATTATTTATAAGTGTAAAAAACATCAGTTTCGAAGATTTTCCTCGCATGACCTATGCTGATGCAATGGAATTTTATGGAAACGATAAACCCGATATTCGTTATGGAATGAAGATTTGTGATTTCACAAGCGTAACTCGTAATTCAGGTTTTGTTGTTTTCGATCAAGCCGAATATGTTGCCGGAATTGTTGCAGAAGGATGTTCGGAATACAGTCGCAAGCAATTGGATGAACTTACAGATTGGGTGAAAAGACCGCAAATTGGCGCAGGTGGACTCATATACATCCGAATGAATTTGGATGGTACTGTTAAATCATCTGCCGATAAATTTTTCACAGAAGAACAACTTCGTGCTTTTTGTAATCAGGCCAATGCCAAAAAAGGCGATTTAATTTTAATCCTTGCTGGTGCAAAAACACGCATGCAAAAAGCATTGAGCGAACTACGTCTTGAAATGGGAAATCGCATGGGACTTAGACCCAAAGACACGTTTGCACCACTTTGGATTGTTGACTTTCCTCTACTCGAATGGGACGAAGAAAATGAACGGTATCATGCTATGCATCATCCGTTTACTGCGCCAAAGCCCGAAGATTTTGCATTACTCGAAAAGGAACCAGGGAAAGTGCGCGCTAATGCTTACGACTTAGTTATCAATGGAGTTGAAGTTGGAGGCGGATCGATTCGTATTTTTGATAAATCTCTTCAGAAGCAAATGTTCACATTGCTTGGATTTAGCGATGAAGACGCACAAGATCAGTTCGGATTTTTAATGAACGCTTTCGAATTTGGGGCACCTCCTCATGGTGGAATTGCCTTGGGTTTCGATCGACTTTGTTCTATATTTGGTGGAGCAGAATCCATTCGTGATTTCATCGCATTTCCTAAAAACAATTCGGGCCGCGATATGATGATTGATTCTCCTTCTCAGATTAATCCAGCTCAACTGAACGAACTTCAAATTAGCATTCAAAAAAAGGCATAAATGAAACGATTCTATCGACTCACTTTTTTCTGCTGTTTGTTTATTTCAAACACAGCAATTTTTGCTCAGAACAAACATGCAGAAGCGTTTGAAGAAGGTATTGTTTTAATCGATTTAAAAACCAGTACTGGCGCTTTTCGAAATAGGAATTTCGTTTCTCAAAAAACTCCCGTTTTTATAGGTGTTGATTATGGAATCAACAACGATTTTAGTGCAGGTATTTATGGAGGATGGTATCAAAATACAGTAAAAGACATTGGCACCTTTGCAGTTGATGCAAATTACTACTACTATGGAGGTCGTTTTGGATTGCACTTTAGCGATTTCATCAGAGCAAAAACGCCTATAAATGTCAATCCCCAAACAGTTGATATTTACGCTACTTTATGGGGAGGGATGAATTCTAGAAAAGACAAAACACTTATTGCAGGAAGCTCCAGCCCTAAGCCAGTTACTGATGTTGGTATTTATTTAGGTGTTCGTATGTATACAAAATACCGAATAGGAGGTGTGTTCGAACTTGGCAAAGGACCGTTCGGTTTTATGAATATTGGAATTTGCTATAAAATCTAGTTAGAGTTCCTTGCGGTAAATCGGTTTGCGCATGGCAAACATCAAATACAGAATTGGGTAAGAAAGCAAGGTGAGCACTTTGTTGTGTGCAAAAAACTCGATGTCGTCTATGATAAGGATGTCGTTATTTTCTTGAATAATTCTGTGCCGATGTTCCCAAGAACTCAGAAAAAAAGGGAGAATAGTTCCTTTGTCAACAAAATTGATTTCGTCTTCTGTGTCCTCATTTGAAACAATTAGACTTTCCCAAAGATGCCATTTGAAGAATATTCTAATTTTTAATGCAACAACGTCGTTTGTCTTGCAACCATCAAATCGGATTAATTTTGAAACGGGCAGTGGAGGAGCGAGCTTTAGAAAAAGAGCCTCGTCGAATTTTTGGAAGGTGTTAACGATTGTTTTATTTTCAATGCGCGTAGAAAGTTCAATACGCATATTACATAGATTGAAGTGCTTTTTGCACATCTTCCATTAGCCACATAGGCGTTGATGTTGCCCCGCAGATTCCAACAGTGTTGCCGGATTCGAACCAACTAAAATCAATTTCATCCACACGACTGACGAAAAATGTTTGTGGATTCTGATCTTTACAGACATTATATAACACCATTCCATTTGACGATTTCGTTCCTCCGACAAATAAAATTTTATCAAACGATTTAGCAAATCCGCGTAGTTCAACATCTCGGTCGCTTACTTGGCTGCAAATGGTATCGTGCGCATTTACTTTTATTCCCTTTGCTTCAAGAGCTTCGCGGGTTTCGCGGAATTTTTGTTTGCTTTTCGTTGTTTGTGTGTAAAGCGTAATTTCCTCTGGCAAGTTTTGTCCTTCTAACTCCGAAATATCTGAAAATACGATGCCTTCGTTGTTAATTTGCCCCATCAAGCCGGTTACTTCTGCATGACCCTTTTTTCCCATGAGGAAAATGGTTTCATTTTTATCGAAAGATCCACGAATACGATTTTGTAGTTTTAAAACAACTGGACAAGTAGCATCAATAAGCGTAATGTTATTTTCGATTGCTGTTTGATAGGTTGAAGGAGGTTCGCCATGGGCGCGAATGAGAACGCGATCGTTTTTTAATTCCCGAAATGTATCATGGTCAATAATACGAAGACCCTTAGATTTTAGTCGATTTACTTCTTCGTCGTTGTGAACGATATCTCCCAAACAGTATAAATATCCATGCTCATCCAACATGTCTTGAGCCATTTCGATGGCATAAACCACCCCAAAGCAGAATCCAGAATTGGAATCGATTGTTACTTGTAGGTTCAATGATGCATGCATGATGTATAGAACTGAAAAGCGATGATAATGTTTAAATACTATTGAATGAGTGTTGGAGATACGAACGAATGATGAGGAAGTATTTGTAGGAATTTCTCACACGAATTCGTTTTTCTAAAATCTCTGAAGGAGAAGTCTGTGTTATTTTTTTCAATAGGTTGACGTAATACACGTAGGCAATATAAACACCCAATCTGGCGCCTTTGGGAAGGGCCTTAATCCCTTCTAGACCTGCGTTGAAATCGGATAATATATCCGCCTCAATGGCCTTTTTGCTTGATGAATCAAACTCTTTGATGTTGAGGTTTGGAAAATATACGCGACCTAGTGTTAAGTAGTCGTTTTTAATATCCCTCAAGAAATTTATTTTCTGGAATGCAGAACCAAGGCGCATTGCAGGGCTTTTAAGTTCTTGGTATTGGGCGTCGTTACCTTCGCAAAATACCCGTAAGCACATCAATCCAACCACTTCCGCAGAACCTAAAATATAAGTTTCATAGGTTTGTTGGTCATATTCGCGATCACTCAAATCCATTTCCATACTATGAAGGAAAGTCTCGATGAGTTCGTCTTCGATATTGTATGTATTAACAACGTGTTGAAAGCTGTGTAGTATTGGATTTAAACTGATACCACGACGAATAGCTGAAAATGTATCACGCTTAAATTCTTCGAGTAATTCGGCGGCATCATCGCGATTGAAGCTATCTACAATTTCGTCGGCAAAACGAACAAAACCATAGATTGAATAGACCGGATCATGAAATTTAGTTGAGAGTGAACGAATGCCAAGAGTAAAGGAAGTACTGTACTTGTGCGTAGTTATTTTGCTACAACCAATACTAACCTTTGTGTACAAATCCATCGTTCATTTATTGAAGCGCAATTTAAGCAATTCAACTAATTAAATTTAGTTGTTGTATCCTTTTAACATGGCCATAAGTTGTCGGCGAGCTAAGAATATTCTGCTTTTTACAGTGCCAATTGGAAGGTCAAGATAATCACCAATTTCTTTGTATTTGTATCCTTCAAAATACATTGTAAATGGAATACGAAACTCATCTTGAAGCAAGGCAATTTTTTTCAAAATCTCCCCTTCCGAATATTTCGATTCAGGCGAAGTGCTCTGAGTTTGTTGTGGGATGTTTATTAAGAATAAATCTTTCGATGAATCAATAACCGTGTTCGACTTTACGTTCCGGCGGTAATTGTTGATGAAAATATTCTTCATGATTGTGTACAACCATGCTTTTAAATTGGTGTTGTCAGCAAAACGATGACTGTTGCTAATTGCCTTAAGCATTGTTTCTTGCAATAAATCTTTCGCTTCTTCATCATTCGAAGTCAGGTTTAACGCAAAATACTTAAGTGGCTTACTCAAATTTATAACTGCAGTATTGAATTCAATTGCTGACATGTGATCTATTGTTTAATGTTTAAGCAAATGTATTAAACAATATTTTGTTTAACAAATAAAATTAAAGATTAAACAAAATAAAATTCACCTTCAAATTCAAGAAAATTAAAAAACGGCTGCACCATCCAATAAAAAACGCCCAAGATCCTGTTTGATCATTGGGCGTATCAGTTAAATTTTTGAATCTAGAACTTAGATTTCTCGGCTATCTGTATTAAATCATGAACCGAACTCAACAGGGTGACATTTTTCCATCGAATTGTAACATCACGCGTTTGAGCCCCAGCTAGCAAGATTTTCGTTTCTCCAATTTGTGAATTCAGTTTATCTAAATACTCATATATAGAATCGACAGAATATGCAGCGGTAAAAAATGTAAGTACATATTTAGGCTTATATTTTTCGCAATAGGTTACCACATCGATCATTGGTACCATTTGTCCCAAATAAATAACTCGTTTGCCTCTAACTTTCAATATATATTTTGAAAAAAGTAATCCAATCTCATGCAATTCCCCATCGGGTAAATACAACAAAAATTCATCAGCACCAGGAGAGGTATTTCCAGAATAAGCGTCTACTGCAACCAATATTTTTTTCCGAATGAGGTTAGTAATAAAATGTTCTTGAAAAACATTCGATTCCCCAACTCGCCACATTATACCAACCTTCTGTAAAAATGGAATCAAAATATTCAACATCGTTTGCTCAAATCCATATTTGAGAGCACTTGTGCTAATTACCTTTTCAAAACGATCCTCATTAAGTTCAAGCATTGCTTTTATTAAACTATCGGTTTGAGCATCAAAAAACTCATCGGTGCTTTTTGGCTGCTGAACCATCTCTTGAATCCGCTCAACGATTTCTTCATTTTTCAACTTCGCTATATGCGAAATTTTCCCGCCATGTTTAATGAGAAGTGAAATATTTAAAAGGACCATCAACTCCTGGTCGTTATACAAACGAATATTTGTATCAGTTCGATTCGGGTTTAACAAACTATAGCGTTGTTCCCAAATGCGAATAGTATGTGCTTTAATTCCACTTAAGCGTTCTAAATCTTTGATCGAATATTTTGAAGTCATAATTTGTTAAATTCTAATATAATAACCTCGAAAAGGGTACATTTTTCTTGATAAGATTGTTCAACAAGTAAATGACTTTAATGTTTAATTTTTAATAAAAAAACAGGCAAAGCAATAATATAGCATTACATTCCCTTATCTTGAGAATAGAGTTTTGCAATGTATTTCCCCAGAATATCAAATTCAATATTTACTCGGTCGCCAATTTTCAATTGGTGAAAATTGGTGTGTTCCCAAGTATAAGGAATTATTGCCACTTCAAACGAACTATCCAAACTATTGATTACTGTTAAACTCACACCATTTAAACACACAGATCCTTTCTCTGCGGTAATATGTTCACGATTCTTCGCGTACGAAAATCGTAAACGCCAACTTCCTTGTTCATCGATAAGCGAATCTAAAATGGCGGTTGTGTCAACATGACCTTGAACAATATGCCCATCAAGTCGACCATTCCATTGGATACATCGTTCTAAATTCACCTTAACGCCAGCTTCCCAATTCGATAAATTCGATTTCTGAAGGGTTTCGTAAATCGCGGTTACCCAATACGAATCGCCAACAATCGAAGTAACAGTTAAGCACACACCATTATGTGAAACGCTTTGATCCACTTTCAATTCATGGGTAAAGGAACTACGAATTTTGAATGATGCATTTTCACCATCATTAATTCTTTCTTCAATAATACCAATGGTTTCTACAATTCCTGTAAACATAATTAATTACCGTTTTTTGAGCTGTTTCCAAACAATGTTATTGTACCTGTTAATAACCGAATTACGTTGTTATCTAATCGAATTTCTTCTACTTCACACACATAGAAATAGACGCCATCCGGCAATTTATTTCCGCTCGAAGCATCATTTCCATCCCACAAAATATCTGGATTGGTAGTGCTAAACAATTTATTTCCCCAACGATTGAAAACATCAAATCGAACAGAAGCAATGAAAGCATAAGGGAAGGGCTTGAAGGAATCGTTCACTCCATCGAGATTGGGAGAAAATGTATTAGGCAATTCATACACCGGGCAATTGTCAACGCACGCACGAACAAGTATGCTTTCATTCTGAAATGAATCGATCGCAGCAACAGCATAACAACCAGCAACTGAGTTTTCTAAAATGTGCACATAATTACTTTGCGACCCAATTGGAAATTCGCTTAATACTTGCATATCGCCCGTGCTCGTTGTTGAATAATAGATTCTTATCCGAACGACATCATTATAACAGGAATCGTAAGCAGGAAAATCCCAAGAGATTTCATTTTTTATAGAATCACATCCTACATTCACTATTGCTGAGGGCGGGCAAGGCGGTTCAGTATCGATAGCACTTGAACAAACCTCTTGTGAGAAATTTAATATCGGATCAATAAATCCTGTTCCGCTGTATGCTCCTTTCGATTGAATTTTATAGCAATATTCTACCCCGTTTGCAAGTCCAACATCCTTGTAACGGTTTTGAATACAGTATCCAATAGAATCGAAAACCAATGAAGAAGCCGCTTTGCGATAAACAAAAAACGTGTCGTTAATCCAAGGAACAGAAGTTTCCCATTGTAAATTGATTTGATTGTCGCTACCTGTTGCTTGAATGAAAATGGATGAAGCGGGAACACTCTTGCCCATCAAAGCATACGCTTGATCCGTAATGTTTTTCATGGAAATTCGATACGCCCAAGCATTATCATTGGTGTTTAACGCAACTGAATTATCAGTATATAATGTATCGTCGATGGAGTTAAGCGAATCAATGACGCTGAAGTTTGTTCCATTTAATAAGGGAGCTCGTTCAATTACATAGCGATAAGGACCTGGATATTGCACAGTATCAATGGCTGTTGGTTTGGACCAAGCAATGTAAATTTGTCCTGCCGAACTTGATGTTGTTTCAACGCTCACATTGGTAATTACAGGAAGCACTTTTTGAAGCTCAACACAAGTTTCGTTCGATGCATAACTTTCGGCGCCATCGCTAAATAACGCAACAACCATATAGCAATACGATGCACCTGGAAGAATTTGGCTTAAGTCGGTATAAGTCAATGTTGTTAAGCCCTGAACACTTGCCAAAAAAGAATATCCTGTATAACTCGGAACACCTGTTTCACATGGAGATGGCGTAAATCCATAAAATCCCGAACGTCTGTAAATTGCATATCCAACAGCTTGTTCGCATGGACTTTGATTCCAAGTCAAGTTTATGGACGCACCCAATGCCGAGGCTTGTAAATTCTCAGGGGCTTGAGCAACAACCCGAATGTTCACACTTTCGAAATCGGCAAGATTCGGATTTCCATTATCAATTACTTTAAAACTAAACGGATAGGGTTGTTTGCGAACATGCGTGCAGTTGGTTTGCCAAGTAAAATTCTGAGTCACATTTCCCAATTGAGTAACGCCAGCGAATTCAGCATTATTGGGAGCTGGAAACAAGAAAGGTCCTCCAGTAGCGCTTAAGGTAATAGACTGTGCGGGGCTGTCGGCATCGCTTGCCTGAACTTGAAAATTAATCAATGTGCCAGCATCTACACATAAATCGGGAAGAGGATTAATAACGGGTGGTTGATTGTTACAAGGCACAACATTAATTTGCATGTCGCGCGTTACATAGCCAATGCGGATTCCTTTGCGCCATTCTTCAACAATGAATGCTACATTATATTCACCAACCCCATTCAATAATGGAGCATCCCAAACTAAATCGCCTGTGATTGGGTCGAGTGTAAAATTATTACTTGCTACTGGTTGATTAAACCCAATAATGTCTAATCCGCCTTCTCCCAAACATACTGATAATCGATACGAAATACTATCTCCGTCAGGATCATACGCGCCCGGATTGTGAATGAATATTTGACCTGGACAGGCTTCGTCAATGGGTGGATTCAAAAGCTGAACGGAATTATTTACACCCAAAAATGGATTAATAATAAGTTGAGTAGACACGTAAAACGGCACATTCACCGAATTGGGAATATTCACCAATCCGCCATTTCTGTTAGGGTCTTCGAAACTAATAATGTAGATAGAAGGTCCAGGATAGGTATGTACCCCAACATACCGATTCATTTTAACAGATGGAGCAACCAATTCTCCCATGCCCAAACCATTAATCCGTGGAATGGTATCAACACTTCCATCGCCCCAACTGATACCAAGATCGGGTCTGTCGGCGGGACTGTCCGATTTCGTATAGGTAATAATGGTTGCTTCGTATTGAAATCCACCAAGATGTCGGTATGTAATTTCCCCAGCTCTGTTGTGTGTTGCATGCAAAGAGCAACTCAACATAAGGCCAAAAAGTAATACTATGAGCCGGGTAATACGCATGCTTAAATTTGAATGGAAAGATAAGATGAATCTATGTGTTATTGTTCCTAGAAATCTGTGAAAGAAAAAGGGGCCTAAGCCCCTGTAAATCAATTTCCAACCTCGGATATAAACCGAATACGCATCAAGCGAAGTTCAGTTTCGCCAATTTCATCATCACCTAATTCAGCAATTGCTGCATTGATAGAATCGGTTTCGGCAGAACGGAAATAATCCATAATCTCATCCTGAATTTCCTCATCAATCACTTCGTCGATATAATAACTTATGTCGAGACGAGTTCCCGAATGCACAATAACTTCCATCTCATCCAATAGGTCGCTCATCTTTAGACCTTTTGATGAAGCAATATCTTCCAATGTGATTTTCCGATCGACACTTTGAATGATGTAAACTTTCTGAGTGGATTTATTTACCACACTTTTTACAACCATATTTAACGGACGATCAATCTCGTTGTCTTGCACATATTGCGAAATAATCTCGATGAATTCAGTTCCGTATTTCTCTGCCTTTCCTCCACCAACTCCTGCAATCTGTTTCAATTCCTCCATATTCACAGGATATTGAATGGTCATATCCACAAGCGATTGCTCTTGGAAAATTACGTATGGTGGCATGTTTAATCGCTTGGCAATTTTCTTCGTTAGATCTTTCAAAATCGAGAAAAGCACCTCATCGGCCGATCCTCCTTGTCCGCCAGCAGCAGAAATATCATCATCGCCATCTGTATCACTGTAATCGTGATCTTCGGTAATCATGATCGAGAATGGCTTTTCAAGAAAGTCAGTTCCCGCTTTTGTCATGTGCAACGTACCGTAATTTTCGATTTCCTTTTCGAGGAAGCCCTGCACAACCGTTTGACGAATAACGCCACTCCAAAACAAAGTTGAGTGCTCCGAACCTTTTCCAAAAAGTTCAATCTGATCGTGCTTGTATGATTTTATAGCGGAATCAATGGTCCCAGTTAAAACATGATTGATGTGTTTGTCTTTGAATTTTCCTTTCAATGAAGAAACAATATCGAGCACCAAGCAAACATCTTCCATGGCATCAAACTTCTTTTTCGGATGCCTGCAATTGTCGCACATGTTATTGCAGCCGCTATCGTCGTATACTTCCCCAAAATAATGAAGCAAGTATTTTCTGCGACACATAGAAGTTTCTGCGTATCCAACAGTTTCAGAAAGCAACTGCTGACCAATTTCCTGTTCGGCAACGTGTTTGTTTTTAAGAAACTTTTCGAGTTTTTGAATGTCTTCGAAACTATAAAACGACAAACAAATTCCTTCACCACCATCTCGACCCGCGCGTCCTGTTTCTTGGTAATATCCTTCGAGACTTTTCGGCATCTCGTGGTGAATCACAAAGCGAACGTCGGGCTTGTCGATTCCCATTCCAAATGCAATGGTTGCAACAATAACATCGGCATCTTCCATCAAGAATTTATCCTGATGAGAGGCGCGTGTAGTAGCATCTAAGCCCGCGTGATACGGCAGTGCTTTTATACCATTTACATTTAATGTTTCTGCAATTTCTTCTACCTTTTTGCGACTAAGACAGTATATAATTCCTGATTTCCCGGGGTGTTGTTTGATGAATTTGATAATCTCCTTGGCGACATCTTTTTTCGGTCGAACTTCATAATATAAGTTCTCACGATTAAATGAACTTTTATAAAAAGTAGCATCCACCATGTTGAGGTTCTTCATGATGTCTTGCTGAACCTTAGGTGTTGCTGTGGCAGTTAATGCCATTATCGGCACTGTACCAATTGCTTCTATGATGGAACGAAGTCTTCGGTATTCAGGTCTAAAATCATGGCCCCATTCCGAAATACAATGCGCTTCATCGATCGCGAAGAAACTAATATTGATTTCTCTGAAAAACTGAACGTTCTCATCTTTGGTTAAGGATTCTGGAGCAACATACAAGAGTTTCGTAACACCATTTGTAATATCTTCTCGAACACGCGTTATTTCCGCTTTATTCAAGGAAGAATTAAGGAAATGTGCTATTCCATAGTCGCCTCCAAAATTCCGAATGGAATCTACTTGGTTTTTCATCAAGGCAATTAATGGAGAAACAATGATGGCTGTACCAGACGAAATGATTGCCGGAAGTTGATAGCACATCGATTTTCCGCCCCCTGTGGGCATAATAACAAATGTGTCCTTGCCTTCTAGAATATTCCGAATAATGGATTCTTGATCTCCTTTAAATTTAGAAAATCCAAAATATTTTTTCAAATGACCACTAAGGTCGGTCGTCTCTTCGACTGCTTCAAGCATGCGTAATTTCAATAATGTAAAAAAATCAGTTTTGTTGTTTCAACGGCGAAAATGGTCGTAAGGTTTGATTAAAATTTAAAAAATAAATTCGGCACCAACCCTAATTCAAATCAACCCTTAAAGATACACTTATTAATCGTTTTGCAATACAAATCATTGTGTTTGTTTTATTTTTTTAATCGCTTGTTTTAAAGTTTGTTAACTGTTTGGTTTTGCTAAAAATTAGCATTGCTTGTCTTTATATCTTGATCCACTTTCTTGGCTCGATTAATTTATTTGAATTTTATAATCGTTTTTTAATTCTATTGTAAGCCCATTCTAGTGAATTTTTTAATGGCTATTTGCAATCTCATTTGCAGTAATGACAAAGATTGTGGATGTTTGACAAAAAATTAACAATGTCGCAGGTATTCTCCATTGAAACGGCGCGAAAATTTGATGAGCAAGATGATCTTTCATCATTTCGTAATCGTTTCTTGATTCCCCAATTAAACAACCAAGATTCAATTTATTTATGTGGTAATTCATTAGGCCTTCAACCTAAATCGGTTGCAGAATCTATCCAAATTGAACTCGACGATTGGGCAAATTTGGGTGTAGAAGGACATGTGCATAGCCGCAGACCTTGGTTAAATTATCATGAAATGTTTGCAGGCCCATTGGGCAGATTAATTGGTGCACAGGAAAATGAGGTCGTTGCAATGAATGGATTAACAGTTAATTTACATTTGCTGCTAATCTCCTTTTACAGACCAACACAACAGAGATTCCGAATTATTTGTGAGGAAAAAGCTTTCCCGTCGGATGTTTTTGTTTTACAAAGCCAAGCCAATCTTCATGGTAGATCAGCGCATGAAGTAATCCGAGAAATTAAACCTCGCCCCGGACAAGTTAAAATTGAAGAGGAAGATATTCTTGCTGCGATAAAAGAAGAAGGTGATGCATTGGCATTGGTGATGATTGGTGGTGTAAATTACTATTCGGGACAGGTATTCGATATGAAACTGATTACCGAAGCCGCTCATGCAGTTGGCGCTTTTGCTGGTTTTGATTTGGCGCATGCGATCGGAAATATCGAACTTAATTTACATGAATGGAATGTTGATTTTGCAGCTTGGTGTAGTTACAAATATCTCAATTCTGGACCAGGAAGTGTAGCAGGAATTTATATCCATGAAAAACATGCAAGCAATTCGGAAGTCTTTCGATTGAAAGGATGGTGGGGACACGATAAAGATTCTCGCTTTAAAATGGAACCTCATTTTGTTCCTATCCCAACTGCCGAGAGTTGGCAAATGAGCAATGCGCCTGTTTTGTCGATGGCGGCTCATCGTGCATCGCTCGATATCTTTGATGAAGCCGGAATTCATCGACTGGTTTCAAAAAGTAAAAACCTCACTACGTATTTACTTACTTTGTTGGAGGATATTCTTAAACGTCCGCAATTCGAAGGAATGTTTAGCATCATAACTCCTGAAGAACGCGGCAGCCAACTTTCCCTTTTGTTTCATCATTCTGGAAAAAACATGTTTGATCATTTATTCAAACAGGGTGTCATTGCCGATTGGAGAGAACCTGATGTAATTCGCGTTGCACCAATTCCTTTATACAATAGCTTTGTTGACGTTTTTCGTTTCGCGGAAATCATATCTCAATTCAACCACTGAATCAAAACATGATTAAGCCAAATAAAATCACCATTGCAGGTTCTGGATTAGTAGGAGCGCTTCAGTCAATTTACATGAAGCAACAAGGTTTCGATGTGCATTTGTATGAGCGCAGATCCGATATGCGAAAGAACCTAATGAGCGCAGGTAGATCAATCAATTTGGCGCTCTCCGACAGAGGGTTTCGCGGTTTGTCGGGAGTCGGAATTGACGATTCAATCCGAGAAATTAGTATTCCCATGTACCACCGTGTGATGCACGATGTGGATGGAACGTTAACATTTCAACCTTACGGAAAAGATGGACAAGCAATTTATTCTGTTTCGCGTGGAGCATTGAATTGCAAGCTGATGGATCTTGCCGAACAAAGCGGTGTGAATATCCATTTCAGTCATCAATTGGTTGATGTAGATCTAAACACAGCAACTGCCGGATTCAAGCACGAAGAAGAAATTAAAACGGTAGAGTCCGATTTTTTAGTGGGAGCCGATGGAGCTTTTTCAGAAGTACGCAATGAACTGAATAAAAAACCATGGACGAATTATTCGCAGTATTATATCGATTACGCATATAAAGAATTTAGTATTCCTGCAAATGAAGATGGATCTCATCAAATTGAGAAAAATGCTTTGCACATTTGGCCGCGTAAAGATTTCATGCTGATTGCCTTACCTAATCCAGATGGATCGTTTACACTCACATTATTCTTCTCCAAGTCGGGAGAATTGTCGTTCGATTCGCTTGATACGATAGAAAAGGCGGAGCAGTTTTTCAAGGATTATTTTGCCGATGCACTTGCGTTAATGCCTCAATTCAGAGAGGAATACACCACTAACCCGGCAGCTGCCATGGTTATTGTAAAATGTTTTCCTTGGACGTTTCAAGATAAAGTGATGCTCATTGGTGATGCAGCGCATGCTATCGTTCCTTTTTATGGACAAGGTATGAATTGTTGCTTTGAAGACTGTTTTGTATTTGATGAATTGCTTCAAAGCCATGATGGTAATTGGTCAGACCTCATGCGTAAATATGAAAATTCTCGGAAGCCCAATGCCGATGCAATTGCTGAATTGGCATTGCGGAATTTCATAGAAATGCGTGATAAAGTTTCGGATCCAACATTTCTGCTTCAGAAGAAAATCGAAGCCCGATTTACAGAATTGCATCCCGGAAAATGGATGCCGCTATATTCGATGGTTACATTTAGTCATACGCCATATAGTGAAGCGCTGCAAATCGGCGATCGACAAGAAGCAATCATGCAACACGTAATGCAAACAAGCGATATCGAAGATCAATGGGATTCGAAAGAAGTGGAAATGTATATGTTGGAGCAATTGAAATCTTAATTATTGCACTCCGCTGAATTATGAATAGGTAACTAGATTAATTGCAAAAAGAATTTATCAGAAAAAACGGAATCGAAAACTCCAAAACGGCTTGAATAGAAATGATTAATAATCCGAGCAATAATTTAGAGCATTCTGTGTATTACTTTTAAACCTTCACTTTTTCTTGAGTTTTGATTCATAAAGATTTATCCATTCTTGGGCACTCATTTTTCTCATTAATTCAGCAATGAGTTTAAAAGGGATCTCCTCTAAATTCTTAAAGCGAACGCAACTTTTCCCCATATCAAGCTTTTGCTTACTGTGTTTGGGATATTCTGTAACAAACCATTCATATAATGAAGGGTCAGAATACATTCCCATATGGTAAAAATTAATGGAGTTTTTCTGTGAAGAAATTCCTGCAAATGGAAGTGGCTCGATTGGTTTACAATGATAACCTGCAGGATATAGTGTATGCGGAATAACATATCCTAATCCACCATAGCTAATGGCTGCTTCAAAACCATTTGGTAAATTTTTTACAATAGTATCGTGAAGTTGATTAAAATGTTCTGCTCTTTCAGAGGGAATGTTTGACAGAATATCCATTACTGTCGTTCCATTTGCTTTCATTTATGATTGCTTTTTTTGTTAATTCCGATTAGTTTTTCATCAGCATTTAGAATGCGCGATACTTTCCAAATAATTATGAAACATGCTGTAATTGCAAATTAAACTACTATCGGATAGTGTTGCAATTTACGGGATACATTTTCGCTGACAATACTTCCCCGAAATAAATCCGACAATTCCTTCAGTTGTTTGTTGAACCGATGAATTAAAACTCACAAAACCCCTCTGTCTGCAGGTTGTGTTGTTGAGGTAATTATAGCCATTGATGGAACAACGCGACCAGTATTCCAAAAAGAAATTTCCAATCAGGAACTTCTGTCACAAGTTAAAACCCAATTCTTGATTTAGAATTGGGTCAAATGCATGAGGTTTCTTGATGATTTGCTATAAATGGTGCAGCAATTTAAATTTTAAACTATCTACAATGCAGAGGTTAATGTCGTAGAAATCTGTCCGATAAACTGTTCCAAATCTACTCGGCTTTTCCCCTTTGCCATTATGCCAACAAGGTAAGCTCCGCCGTTCTTGTAGACTATCCCCACATCGTGAAGTTCGGATGTTCCGTTGGAATCACGTTCCCCAAATTTGTGCGCTATAACAAGGTTAGATTGCTGGTTTTTTCCTTTTTCCAATCCGTTTTTAAAACCTGAATGAGCAAGTTCATTCATCAGAAATTCAGAGTTTTCCTGCGATATATAGGTTGCATAGAAAAGTGCTTTGAAGAATCGCACATATTGATGAATAGTAATCTGGTAATTGGCATCTTGCGGGATTGGTATTCCTAAATCGTTGTAGGTTTTGCGAAGGGCATCTATGCCACAAGTTTTGTTGAGTAAAGAAGTTGCATGATTGTCGGAATGACGAAGCATGCGTCCCAGCAATTCTTTAACACCATATGACTCTCCGATCTGCAACGTTTCATCCGAAAGCGTTTGTTCAAATTGCAGTTTATCGGCCATTGTTAATTTTACTCGTTGATCGATAAGATTAGGATTTTGTTCAGCCAATTTCATTACAGTCATGCTAGTAGCAATTTTCATCAGACTGCCCGGTGTAAAAAGTTGTTCAGTATTAATTCCGAACCATTCAAGAGATGAAAAGTCAAAGAAGTAAACTGCAGCATCGTCCAAAGCACCTCGTGACTTATATTCATTTAATACCGAAGTTATGGATGATTTTAGCGATGAATATGCAGTCGCTTCTTCAGCTAGATCGTTGAACAAGATCGGATAGACAAGTCGTCCATCTGAAAGTGAATGCCGATGATTATTCCGATTTGCCCGTTGATTTGAACTACCGTCTGTTGTTTCGATGGTTTTTGGGACCGGATCGCGTTTGTGTCCGAATATGTCGAAGCAATCGATCAGTAAAATTGAAATTCCCATAATGGGAATGAGAACAACCATAGGAATTTTGATTCCGATGATTTTGCGGAGGTAGATTTTTTTGAACATGATGGTAGCACAATCCATTGTTCAGATGAATTGCGGTAGATTTGGTAGATTTGTAATTAGAACAAATTTGACTTGATTCT
>Ga0304730_1000066_pt1 | contig 113803 bp, 82 predicted proteins | sample M_130628_MF_Meta_FD_190474 | JGI IMG/M metagenome (GOLD analysis project Ga0304730, IMG submission 190474) | Freshwater microbial communities from Lake Montjoie, Canada to study carbon cycling - M_130628_MF_MetaG (v2) (version 2) | ecosystem: Environmental > Aquatic > Freshwater > Lake | place... | reverse complement strand
ACGTTGCTGGATTAAGTCCAACAGACAACGGAGTAATTATCGGCAATGGAACTAACTTTGTTGTTGAAAGTGCAGCAACATTAAAAACTTCGTTAGGATTAACTATTGGTACTGATGTTCAGGCTTATGACGCTGAACTTGCTGCAATTGCGGGTTTAACGTCTGCTGCTAATAAAGGCATCCAATTTACAGGAGCAGGCACAGCTGCTGTATTTGATTTAACAACTGCGGGCAAAGCCCTATTAGACGATGCTGACGCATCCGCACAAAGAACAACATTAGGGTTGGCTATAGGAACAGATGTTCAGGCTTATGATGCTCAGTTAGCTGACGTTGCTGGATTAAGTCCAACAGACAACGGAGTAATTATCGGCAATGGAACTAACTTTGTTGTTGAAAGTGCAGCAACATTAAAAACTTCGTTAGGATTAACTATTGGTACTGATGTTCAGGCCTATGATGCTGAACTTGCTGCTATCGCTGGCTTAACGTCTGCTGCTAATAAGGGTATTCAATTTACAGGAGCGGGCACAGCTGCTGTGTTTGATTTAACAACTGCGGGCAAAGCCCTATTAGACGATGCTGACGCATCCGCACAAAGGACAACACTTGGATTGGTTATAGGAACAGATGTTGCTCCTATTGCTAGTCCAACTTTTACAGGAACAGTAAATGCTTCGGGGCTTATTCTAAGCGGAGATTTAACAGTTAATGGTACCACAACAACAGTAAATAGTAATACTGTTAATATTGGGGATTCTATTATTACTCTTAATAGCGATGAAACATATTCAGCTACGCAAGATGCTGGTATTGAGATTGAAAGAGGTACAGATGCCAATGTTTCATTGATATGGGATGAAACTAATAATAGGTGGACTGTTGGAAGTGAAACTTTTGTTGCTGGTACTTTTATTGGAGCCCTAACTGGAAATGCTAGTACTGTTACTACTAATGCTAATCTTACTGGGGATGTAACTAGTGTGGGTAATGCTACTAGTATTGCTAATGATGTTATTGTAAATGCTGATATTAATAGTAGTGCTGCTATAGCTTTTAGTAAGTTGGCATCTTTAACTAGTGCTAATATATTAGTGGGAAATGCTTCAAACGTAGCAACATCTGTTGGTGTTACTGGAGATGTTACTATTACTAATGCTGGAGTTACTGCTATTGGAAGTGGTAAAGTTACTAGCACCATGATATTAGATGGTACTATATTAAATGCTGATGTTAATAGTACTGCTGGAATAACAGTTGGTAAAATAGCATTAGCCTCCAATGCTCTGATGGTTGGAGCTAGTAGTGTGGGTTCTGAATTAGCTGCTGGATCTAATGGATATATATTACAAGTTGTTGCTGGAGTTCCAACATGGGGAACTCTAGATGGTGGGTCTCCTTGATTTTAGATATTTATCTATTATTATAATAATAAGATAGACTATAAGGGAGAAATATGGCCAGGACCAATCAAATACAAGTTAGAAGAGGAACGGCGACTCAGTGGTCTAATACTAATCCGGTATTAGCTAGTGGAGAACCGGGTTTTGATACTACCAATAGTCTGTTAAAAGTTGGAGATGGAACTTCAGCGTGGAGTAGCTTGAGTAGTAATGTGGGGGTTGGAGATGCTGGTTTACTTAGTATTGCTGGATTAACAACAGTTTCTGGTAGTTATCTTTATGCTACAGCTAATGATGTTTATACAACGGGGGTTATAACAGCTTTTGGTCGCAGCTTAGTTGATGATGCTGATGCTAGTACAGCACGAACAACATTAGGATTGGGAACTTTAGCAACTCAAAGTGGAACTTTTTCTGGAACGTCTAGTGGAACAAATACTGGAGATCAGACCTCAGTTTCTCTTGGTATTCAACCTTATGATGCTGGGCTAACTAGTATTGCTGGATTAACAACAGCAGCAGACAGATACATCTATACAACATCTAATGATGTTTATACAACAGGAGCTATAACAACTTTTGGACGAAGCTTAGTTGATGATGCTGATGCTAGTACAGCACGAACAACTCTTGGATTGGGAACTTTAGCAACTCAAAGTGGAACTTTTTCTGGAACTTCTAGCGGAACAAATACTGGAGATCAGACTGCCGCTTCTCTTAGTTTAACTATTGGAACGTATACTCAAGCTTACGATGCTGGATTAACTAGTATTGCTGGATTAACAACAGCAGCAGATAGATATATTTATACTACAGCTAATGATGTTTATACAACAGGAGCTATAACAACTTTTGGACGAAGCTTAGTTGACGATGCTGATGCTAGTACATCTCGAACAACACTTGGATTAGCTATTGGAACAGATGTTCAAGCTTATGATGCTGGATTACTTAGTATTGCTGGATTAACAACAGCAGCAGATAGATATATTTATACTACAGCTAATGATGTTTATACAACAGGAGCTATAACAACTTTTGGACGAAGCTTAGTTGACGATGCTGATGCTAGTACAGCACGAACAACATTAGGATTGGGTACTTTAGCAACTCAAAGTGGAACTTTTTCTGGAACTTCTAGCGGAACAAATACTGGAGATCAGACTGCTGCTTCTCTTAGTTTAACTATTGGAACGTATACTCAAGCTTACGATGCTGGATTAACTAGTATTGCTGCATTAACAACAGCTTCTGGTAGTTATCTTTATGCTACAGCTAATGATGTTTATACAACAGGTACCTCTACGGCGTATGGTAGGTCTTTATTAGCATCATCCGGGGTTGAGTCGCTTATCACCACTACTCTTACTGCTGGAACAGGTATCGTTCTTTCGTATGATAGTGTTACTGATACAGCAACAATTAATACTAGTGGATTAGTAATAGGAACCAATATTCAAGCATATGATGCGGGTTTACAGAGTATTGCTGGACTAACAACAGGGTCGGGTAATTATATTTATGCTACAGCTAGTGATGTTTATACAACCGGAGTTATAACAGCTTTTGGACGAAGCTTAGTTGACGATGCTGATTCTAGTACATCTCGAACAACATTAGGATTAGTAATAGGAACTGATGTTCTAGCATATAACTCTGTGCTTGCTAGTGCATTTGCTGGAGGTAGACTAACTCTTGAAAGTGGCGTCCCAATAAGCACCACCGATCAATCCGCTAAAACAACTATTTATTATACTCCATATGTAAATTCTTCAATAGGACTGTATGATACTACAAATTTAGTGTGGGTTCCATACAGCTTTACTCAAAGATCGTTAGCTCTTGGAACATTAAGCAGTGGATATAATTATGACGTTTTTATGTATAGCAATACTGGAACCCTAACATTAGCATCTAGTATTTGGACAAGTGATACTGCACGAGCAACAGCAATATCATTACAAGATGGAGTTTATGTTAAAACTAGTGATAAATCATATCGTTATTTAGGAACTTTTAGAACAGTAACAACAACCACAACAGTAGATACTGCTGCTCAAAGATTGTTATGGAACTATAATAACAGAAGATATAAAAAAGTTTATTGCTATCTATCTAGTGTTCATGTTTATTCTACAGCTACTTGGAGATCATGGAATAATAATACAACTCTTGGTAGTACCAGAATAGAATTTGTTTCTGGCTTCAATGAAGACTCTATATCTCTTATGTACTATGGTCAGATAGTATATGGAAATGTCGGATTAGGATTAGACACAACAAGTACAGCCTCTAATAGTTCTATATTAGTCGAAGCCTCAACCACCTATAGTAGCGCAGCTAGTGCTGTTGGAGCTTTTACTCAACAGATAGGATATCATTTTGTACAAGGGGTGGAATATGGAACTACTGCTAGTTCATCGTTTACCTCATTTGCTATAGAAAGCTCTCTATTATGTTAATATTTAATATGGAATTATAATGGCTAGAACCAATCAAATACAAGTTAGAAGAGGGTCAGCAACTCAGTGGTCTAATACTAATCCAGTATTAGCTAGTGGCGAACCGGGTTTTGATACTACTAATAATCTGCTAAAAATTGGAGATGGAACTTCAACTTGGACTAGTTTGAGTAGTAATGTGGGGGTTGGAGATGCTGGTTTACTTAGTATTGCTTCATTAACAACAGCTTCTGGTAGTTATCTTTATGCTACAGCTAATGATGTTTACACAACAGGAACTATTACAACTTTTGGAAGAAGTTTAGTTGATGATGCTGATGCTAGTACAGCACGAACAACATTAGGGTTGGGGACCTTAGCTACTCAAAGTGGAACTTTTTCTGGAACGTCTAGTGGAACAAATACTGGAGATCAGACTGCTGCTTCTCTTGGTTTAACCATCGGGACTAATGCTCAAGCTAATGATGCTGGGTTAACAAGTATTGCTGGATTAACAACAGAGTCGGGTAATTATATTTATGCTACAGCTAATGATGTTTATACAACAGGAGTCATTACTTCTTTTGGACGAAGCTTAGTTGATGATGCTGATGCTAGTACATCTCGAACAACATTAGGATTAGCTATTGGAACAGATGTTCAAGCATATGATGCTGGATTACTTAGTATTGCTGCATTAACAACAGCAGCAGATAGGTATATTTATACAACAGCTAATGATGTTTATACAACAGGAGTCATTACTTCTTTTGGACGAAGCTTAGTTGACGATGCTGATGCTAGTACATGTCGAACAACATTAGGATTGGGAACTTTAGCAACTCAAAGTGGAACTTTTTCTGGAACGTCTAGCGGAACAAATACTGGAGATCAAACTGCTGCTTCTCTTAGCTTAACTATTGGAACTAATGTTCAAGCTTATGATGCTGGGTTAACTAGTATTGCTGCATTAACAACAGTTTCTGGCAGTTATCTCTATACAACAGCTAATGATGTTTATACAACTGGTATCTATACTGAGTACGGCAGGTCTTTATTAGCATCGTCTGGAGGAGTTGAGTCATTTGTTACTGCTGCTCTTACTGCTGGAACAGGTATTGTTCTTTCATATAATAGTGGTACTGACACAGCAACAATTAATACTAGTGGATTAGTCATAGGAACTAATGTTCAAGCATATGATGCTGGATTACTCAGTATTGCTGGATTAACAACAGCTTCTGGTAGTTATCTTTATGCTACAGCTAATGATGTTTATACAACAGGAGCTATAACAACTTTTGCACGAAGCTTAGTTGACGATGCTGATGCTAGTACATCTCGAACAACTCTTGGATTAGCTATAGGAACTAATGTTCAAGCTTATGATTCTTTATTTGCTAGTAGACTAGCTGGAGGGAGAATTTCTGTTCAAGCTAGTAGTCTAGGAGGAGGAATAATTCCAGATGCTGATCGTACAGGGAATATTATTATTAGATATTACCATTTTACACATGGTTATATTGGTTTGTATGATACAACTAATTCTGTTTGGGTTCCATATTCAATCTCCAATTCTGCTGGAGGTCTTAATGTTTCTACCGTTCGTCTTGATACTCCTGCTGTTACTGCTGATGCTAATTATGATTTATTTATAAATTATATTGGTACTCCTAATGAGATGGCTTTAAGTATTAATATTTGGGCTAGTGATACTACACGAGCAACAGCAATATCTTTACAAGATGGAGTTTATGTTAAAACTAGTGATAAATCATATAGATATGTAGGAACATTAAGAACAACATCATCAACAACAACCGAAGATAGTAAAAAAAGGAGATTTGTATGGAATTATAATAATAGGGTGCCTCATGCTATCTATGCTGGGCAATATTCAATTCATTCATATGCTACTGCTACTTGGAGAGCTTTTAACTCTAATACCACACCTGGAGAAGGAAGGTTTGAGTTTGTTACGGGACTCGCAGAAGATGCTATTAGTGTAAATCTTAATAGTTCTTTTACATGTGGAAATATAGCCCTAGCTCTTGATAGTATTACTACTCCCACAAATCTAATTTTAACAAAAACAAGCACTACAGATTATAGAACTTTTAGCACATCAGCTACTTTTGATCCTCAAATTGGATATCACTATATACAATCTTTAGAAAAAGGAATATCTGCTAATACTAGTTTTACAAACGTCAACATGGAACAAGGATTATTCTTATGTTAATAAATATACTCCATACAAAAATTAATAATATTATACCAATACATGGCATAGCTGATCTTGAAAATAATGAATTTAGAATAGATTATAAAGATGACCAACCAACTCCAGACCAACAGGTTCAGATAGACTCTTTGATTTTAAACTGGCCTATCGAAAAGCTTTGGGTAGCAGTTCGAGCAGAAAGAGATCTTTTATTATCTAAATGCGACTGGAGAGTTTTACCAGATGTTGGAAATAATAAAGAAGATTGGATAATTTATAGACAAAATCTTAGAGATCTTCCTAATCTGCAAAATGATCCATCTAATATAGAATGGCCTATTGAACCATGACAACATTTAAAATAGGTCGTACTACAGGAGGATTATTAAAAATAGGGAGTGGAACATCATCAACTCTTAAAATATGGACTCATGCATCTTTGGCAACAGGAGGAACCATAACTTATGATGGATTATATACGGTTCATACATTTTTATCATCTGGTAGTAATTTTATTGCTTTGCAATCTTTATCAGTTGAATATTTAGTTATAGGAGGAGGAGGCTCAGGAGGAGGAACTTATCATGGTGGTGGTGGAGGAGCAGGAGGATTTCAAACAGGAACTGGATTTGCTGTTACTAATGGAACATATCCCGTTACTGTGGGATTAGGAGGAATAGCTACTACTGCTCAGGGAAATAATGGAGCTAGTTCTATATTTAGCAGTATTACTAGTTTAGGAGGCCAAGGAGGTGCTAGTTGGTACAACTATCCAACAACTCCTCCTACTCAAGCGTCTTTAGGTACAAAAGCTTCTGGAGGAGGAGCCTGTTATGGCTCTAATGTTGGCGGAGTTGGCACTGTTGGACAAGGAAAAAATGGAGGAACAGCAGGTACATCTGGAAATTATGGTTCTGGTGGAGGAGGAGGATCTACTAGTGCGGGAGGAAACGGAACAACCACTACTGGTGGAGCTGGTGGAACTGGAACAGCTAGCAGCATTAGTGGAATATCAACAACTTATTGTGGAGGAGGAGGAGGATCTACATATGCAGGAGGAACACCTGGAGCTGGAGGATCTGGAGGAGGAACTGCTGGGGTTGGATCTGGTAGTGCATTAGCAGCAGCAGCAAATACTGGAGGTGGTGGTGGTGGAGGAGAAAGAACTAATGGAACTGGTGGTGCTGGAGGATCTGGAATTGTTATTATTAGATATCTTACTCCTGTGTCATTTACCCCACAAGCGGTTTTATTAACTTCTGGCACAAGCTACTCTATTCCTGCTGGGGCCACCACTATGAAAGCTTGGGTCGTTGGAGGTGGAGGATGTAGTCCTGGAAGCTTAAGTTATGGTGGAGGTTGTGCGTATAAAACATGGTCTGTATCTGGTGCATCTATCTCTTATGCTCTAGGAGTAGGAGCAATAAACACTAGTACCCTTTCAACAAAATCAACAGCAACATATAGCTCAGTAACTATCACAGGAGGAAACGGCAATAATTCCGTCTACCCCTTAGCAGATGCAGGAGGCTATAGTGGAGGAGATGGTGGAGCAAACGGAGGATCTGGAGCTTATGGTGGTCCGGGAGGAGCTGTTGGTGGAGATTCTGCTACGACTACTGCTTGTGGAAGAAAACCAGCTACAGATATTAGTGGATTATTCGCAGCCCTAACTTTAGCTGGAGTAAGCACAACAGAAACTTGCGGAGCAACAGCAGCTTTTGGATCAGCAGGATATGTTAATAAATATAATAGCGCCTTAACTAAAACTGCTGGATATGGCGGCAGAGGAGCTTATGATACTTTTACAACTCCCGGAGGCAATGGGGCATTAGTCCTATATTTCACATGATAACAGTACTATATCAAGCTCCAAATAATAATAAATTAGCTATGGTAACTCGTAGTGGTAGTCACTCAATAGCCCATTGTTTACTTAGGGATTTTTATCCAGATAAATTTATTGAATATCAACAAGACACTAGTGGTCGCCACCCAACAACATTTTTATCTGTTACAACTCTAGACCAAGAATATAATGTTGGAGTAATGGTAAGAAACCCCATAGAAAGATTACGGTCTTTATGTTCAAAAAAGAATCTATCTGTTTCTATGCTAATAGACTCTTTGCAAAATGGATCATATGAGACTCTTTATGGTATGAATCTAATTAATAATAGGTGTGTGCATTTTAAGTTTGAGAATGGATTTCAATCAATGTTTGAATTTCTTGGTATTTATGGTAATGTAGAACATATCTCTCCATCAAATCCTGAAAATAAGCCAGAATTATCTGGGGCAGAATTAGAAATTATTAGGGGTCTTTTAAAAGAAGACATAGAATTGTGGGAATCTTTATGATTAATAGAAGAAAATTTATAGTTGGATCAGGATCATTATTAGGACTACCATTATTAGAGTCTTTGGGAGATATTATTGAAAATAAAAAAAGATTAGTATTTGTATTTAGTCCTAATGGTATGAATATGAATAGTTGGACCCCTAAAGATGTTGGGGTTTTAAATGAGTTACCACCAACTCTACAACCCTTTAATAATTATAAAGATAAGATTTTAATTCTTTCTGGCCTTGCTCAAACAAAAGCAAGAGCTAATGGTGATGGGGGTGGAGATCACGCAAGATCTATGAGTACTTATTTAACTGGTGTTCAGATTAAAAAAACTGATGGTAAAAATATTAGTGGGGGAATTTCTGCTGATCAAATAGCAGCTAAACATTATAGGTCTATAACAAGATTTGGATCTTTAGAATTAGGGTGTGAGTCTGGTAAACAGTCTGGTAATTGTGATAGTGGTTATAGTTGTGCTTATTCATCCACAATATCTTGGAATAGTGCAACCTCCCCGTTGCCCAAAGATAACAATCCACGAAGTATATTTGAAAGAATTTATGGTGGAAATACTCCACAAAGTAAAGAGCGAATTCTTTATAAAAAGAGTATTTTAGATGGGGTTAGTCGGGAGGTGGATCTTTTAAATAAAGACCTCTCAGGCTCAGATAAACGTAAGCTAGAAGAGTATATCAATAGTGTTAGAGATATTGAAAGACGTATTGAAATGGAAGAGTCTAAGCCCAAAGAATTATCTGGCCAAAGAGAATTATATTCTGATATTCCTGAATTTTTTGATGACCACTGTAAGATTTTGATTGATCTTATAGGATTGGCCCTTTTAACAGATTCTACCAGAGTGGTTTCGCTGGTACTAGCTGATGAAGGAAGCAATAGACCCTATCCTAAAATAGAAGTTAAAGAGGGCCACCATGAATTAAGCCACCACGGCAATGATATTATTAAGCAGGAAAGTATTGCTAAAATTAATAAACATCATTCTGAACAAGTAGCTTACTTATTTGATAAATTAAACTCATTACAACACAATGGGTCGTCTATTCTTGATGATACTATAATCTCATATGGTTGTGGAATAGAAGATGGTAATAGTCATGCTCATCATAATTTACCAATAATGGTTGGGGGAGGCGGATTAACTGGGGGAAAACATATATTATATCCCAATGAGACCCCTTTGAATAATCTATGGTTGAGTCTATTAGATAGTGTAAATATAAAGAGTGATCCTTTTGGAGATGGTAGTGAAAAATTATCTCTAGTTTAATAAATATTATTCTTATAAGGGATAAATAACTTTTAATTTCTTAAACATTGACCATTTAAACATAGCTCTCTAGAATGGTGTAATACTGAATATACTATATCAAATACCCCATTTTTATCGAGAGAAGCCTTATGTCATGGACAGTTGAAATACCACTTATGATTAGAGTACTCATAGATGACCTATCTAATACTCCAACATACTCAGACGAGAGACTTCTTCAGGTTATTTCTGTAGCAGCAAGATATGTTCTTTTAGACATTCAACTTCCTGTAGATTATTCTGTCGATATTACTTCGCCCCAGATTACTCCAGATCCAGTAGTATCCCAAGATACTCTTTTTGTAGGACTAGTCTGCTTAAAAGCTTGTTGTATTATTGATCAAAGTTCCCTTAGAACAAAAGCTGCTCTTGAGGGTATAACAGCATCTCTTGGAGGAGCCAGATTGAGTGCCAGAGGTACTTTAGCAGGCATACAAATGATCTTGCAAAATGGCCCGTGTGCAACATACTCTGAGCTTACTGAACATTGGGATACTGCCCAAGCCACTTACTGTACCGCTATTCTTAGTCCTTTTGTTGGAAATAAGTTTTACCCACAAGACGTATATAGCTCAGCGGGAGATTATATCAGAAACATGTATAGTTAAGGAAATTTTTTATGCCAGCTGCTATTTATAATTTTGAAATAGAAAAAGGATCAGATTTTTCAATATCTTTTCAGTACAATGACGCTGCTGGTGTCCCAATAGATCTATCGGGCAAATGTGTACAACTTAAAATGTTGATGTCAAATGGTGACCAATATGTTTTTTCATCAGCAGCACCAGCAACTTATAGTTCTGATGGTTGGAGTTTATCAGCAGACAATTTAGGAAAAATATCTTTAAAAATTCTTTCTACCACAACGTTGGGTTTTATAGGAACTTCTTGCGTATACGATTTAGACGTTAGTGATGCTACTGGTAATATTAGACTAGCTGCTGGATCAATATCTTTTGTTTCTAGGAATATAGATCCTCTTGACCTTGGTTCTTGTTCAGTATCTACTGATCCAAAAAAACTTACCGCTACTCAAACGCCGACTACGTCAACGCCAACTGCCCCTACCCCTACCCCAACCCCAGCTCCAAATGAATTTGAGGATTTGTGCTTACCCTATGATTGTGTTGAACTCGATATCTACTCTGTGGTTTATGCTGGGAGCGGATTAAATATAAATGATCTATCAACATCCAGTGGAAGTATAACCTCAACAGATACTAGAATGATAGAAAATATAGAATTAGCAATTAATAAATTGGCCCATAGTAGTCCACAAGATATTGCTTTTTTACTAGCTCCTCCTTCTGGAAACAAGATATTACTATCTGCTAATCATAAAATTGTCAACAATAACAATAATTTTAGTTTTATGTTTTCCAATAAAGCAACAGCTACGTCCTATCTACATAACATTAGCAATGGTGGATTATGCAACATATATGATAAGACTAGTTCTTATAAATACAACAATGAGAACCTCCTATATAGTTTTGATCATCTTTTTGATACTTCTACAACAGGAGTATGGACTCTTTACGCCAAGGATACTGATCCTTTGTCTTCTGGATCATTAGACTCTTGGAAATTGATAGTAACATATAAACCAGTTGAATAATAATGAATATCTGGGGGAAAAAGAAAAATGAAACTATCTAAATTGGATAAAACAGGCCCAACTATTGGGGTTAGTATACTTGATCTTAAGATTAATGCTATTCAAAATTTACCAAAGATTATCACTATAAACCATATTATTTATTCTGAAATCAAAGGACTATTATCAGACAATATAAATATTGATTTTACAGAATTACCAATCCTACCATTAGCAAGAGACTTAAATGAGTAATCCTTTTGATAAAATAATATCCCCAGAACTAAAAAAACTATTCAACAATGCTATAGATGGACTACTGTCTGAAAACTCCCTATCAATATCTTGTAAAATAAAATATTCGGGTCAACAAAACTCAACATATTGTAATAACTGTATTTTTGATCCAATTTCTTTATTATCCTCTAATTTTTATAATAGTACGGGGCCCAACCCATTTGGCGAAGGATTGATATGCCCGGTATGTTTAGGTATGGGACTCTTAAGAAATGATTTTTCAGAAAATATTAATTTGGCCTTTATATTCGATAGTAAATTTTGGATGAATAAATCTGCAAATATCTTGAATATTCCAAATGGTATGGCTCAAAGTATATGTAGTATTGATTTGTTATCAAAAATTAGAAATTGTAGTGAGATAGTTTTGGATAGTAGTTTAGCTGATTATGGAAACTATGTCTATGAAAGAGCAGGAGATCCTGAGCCTGTTGGTCTTGGTGATAACAGATACATTATAACTATGTGGAAGAGAAAATGAAATTCAATATTAAACTAGTAGAATCTAATTCAAAAATAAGAACATTGATTCTTGAGCAAATGAAGATAGTTATTGAACAAGCTTTAAGCAAGGCAGCTGACGATGTAGCTGATAGTGTTAAATTACTGGTCCAGAATAGCCTAAGACAAGAACCAGAATATGTCTCTTTGATGTCTGGAACACTAAGAGCAGAATTTGGAATTCCCGATTCTTCTTCTATCGAAAGAGTAATACTAGCTATGACTGAAACTCTACAAATAGTATCAAATCCAGTAACAGCTACAAGTAGAGGTTTGTCCGGGGGGTTTTCTCTTACTATGATGAAATCTGATGATTTGGGTGGGGTTATCTATGATGAGATTGCAAGTGTTACTGATAATCAGGGACAATCTTTGCCTTGGTTAGAATGGTTATTGTTAAGAAATAATCAAGCTATTATAAAAAATTATAAGGTTCGTTTTGGCAGCAATCAAAATTCAAGGTCAGGACTAGCTATCATGGTGCCTTCTGGAGACAACTGGCGAGTCCCACCAGAGTTTGCTGGATCAGAATCAAGCAACTGGACAACAAGAGCTGTTGCAAGAGTAGAAGATGAAATATATAGACTTATTCAAAATAGTGCGGAGAAATACATATGACAACATTTCATAATGTCTCCTCTATCGGCCATAAAGACACTATCTCTATTTTAGAAGATAATATAAAGGGTTTTTTAGATTGGTCTTTTATTAATATAGGGGGGTTTATTAATGTTAAAATTCCAACTAGCGGTATTCCAGTTAGTGGAGTAGTCAATCCTTCTAATTTTCATACTTTTCAGCCTGCTACTGATCCTACTCAAAAAAATAAAATATGGGAAACATCAAGAAAAGACTGGGTTTATGAAAGCGGCATTGTTTATGATAGCTCTTCGCCCACAGCTTTTTCTGGTATATATGTAAATAATAGTTTTTTACCAGCTCCAACAGGTTCTGGAAGCTATGGGTATAATATAAATTATCCTCTTGGTAGGGTAGTTTTTACAAACTCGATAGCTGCTAATAGCACGGTAACTGCTCAATATTCATATAGATATGTTCAGACTTATAAGTCCAATGATTCATTTTGGTGGAAAGAAGTCCAGAAGGAAACATATAATCCAACAAACTTTAAGACGAATGAAGACTATTCCATAACTAGTAATCACAGGGTTCAACTACCAGCTATTGTTATAGAGCTTATTCCTAGAACAGTATTAAAACCATATCAGATTGGAGATTCATCCAATATTATTATTCAAGACATATTATTGCATATTTTTGCACAAAATGCAAACCAAAGAAATAGCTTAATGGACATACTATTACATCAAAAAGATAAGGTTTTAAATCTATATGATGTTAATAATGTGGTCAAAAATAGTGTTTACCCATTAAACAAATATGGGAATATTAATCCATCAGGTCAAAATTATCCAAATCTTTCTGCCAATTATAAAAGTCATTGGTGTACTATAAAGGATAGTACTATTGGAGAATTAAACATCTTGAGTTCTAGCTTATATAATGGGATTATTAGGTGGTCCATTGAGATCTATCCTTAGATTCCAAAACAAAATTTTTTTAATATGTGGTATGAATTATCCCTTTAATCGGAGAATGAAAAATGGCAAATAATAGAATTTTTTATGCTAGTCAAGCTGTTACACTAACGCCACTGCTACAATCTGGTGACACTTGGTCAGCACAAACTGTCTGTGTTCCAAGAGGTCTCCAAAGCGTAGGAATTACGACTAATTTTAAACTAGAGCAGGTTTTTCAATTAGGGCAATTAGAGCTATATGACAATGTAGAAGATGTTCCAGAAGTACAAGTTACTATGAATAAAGTTATCGATGGAACACTGCCACTATATTTAATGTGTATGGGTGGCGGAGCTTCTGGTAGCGGTAAAGAATTAGCTACCTTAGTAAATAATAGGGTTGATTTTACACTACAGATTTACAAAGACTCAGCTACTGCTGCTACAGGAGCCCACGATCAATTTGTTAGCGCCACTGGTCTGTATTTATCTAGCGTATCATATAAGTTTCAGGTTGATGGAAATGGCACAGAAGATGTTACATTAGTTGGTAATAATAAAACCTGGAATAGTGGTACCGCTAATGCAATTACCAATATCGGGACTCAAACTGCTCCTTCAATAGCAAGGAGATACAAAGTATTACCGTCTCAATGTACATTGCCACTTGGCGCAGGAGGCATTCCATCTGGTAGTCACTTGCAGAGCATCTCCGTTAGCACAGACATGGGAAGAGAAGCAATTAATGAATTGGGCAGCATGGGTCCTTATTTTAGATTTGTAACATTTCCTCTTGAAGTTACTAGCGAATTTGAAATTATTGCTACATCTGGAGATCAAATCAACGCTAGTGATTTTCCCGGAGCTGGAAGTTGTGATAGGGTCTATAAAAATCTCACAGACAAGACCATAATTGTTAAAGTTTGTGGAACCGGAGCTAATGATTCCCTACAATTAGACCTTGGAGCCAAGAATAAATTAACTAGTGTTAACTATACGGGTGGAGATGCTGGTGGTGGTAATGCTACTATCACATATAGTTTTCAAACGTTTAATAAGTTAGTAGTAAGTGTTTCTGGATCATTTGCTACTGGCGCAGGACAATAGTAGTAAGATTCTGTAGAAAGTATAATCAAGATCTATGGACATTGTATGGTATGGTGGACAAGGACAGGATAAGGATAAGGAAAAGTAAAAATGGAAGAGTTATTTAATATAATAGGAAAACTATACGTAGATATATATAATACTCAAAAGGTATTAGACATGCTACAAAAGCAGATTCAGGAACAGGATACTGAAATAGCTAGGCTGAAACAAACTAGGACAAAGGATGAATGATGACTATCTTGAATCTTTATTAGATAGAATACTATGTAAAAAATTATTAGTATTTTATAAAAATGAAAGATATGAATTAATCCAACCAACATTTGAAATAAAGTACGAGGCAGATTTAATATATGAGAATATTATTAATGATGAAAAATTTAACGACTGGATTAGACAGTATGATTTAGTGGAAACGTTAATCTTCTGTGGATTGTGGACAAAGGATACTATGAAAATTATAAAAAGTTTAGAGACCAAAATAGATGATCAAAAAGTGGAACTATTTAAGTCTGCATTATTTGTAGACAAAGAAAAGAAAGCTAGAAAAGCTTTGCTTCTTTCTAAGACTCAGCTAAATACCATATTGTCTAAAAAACAAGATTTCTTGACTCACACATTAGAAGGATATGCTTTATCTATAAAAAATGAGCATATTATTTGTGAAACTCTTTTAAAAAATAATAAAAAAGTATTCAATACTAAGTTATCTGGTAGCTCATCATCATATGTCTTATTTAACGACATTGTTAATGAAATAAATAAGTTTACCATACAGATAGAGTCTTTTAAAAAATTAGCAAGAAGCAATATGTGGAGATCATATTGGACTAGCTCAAAAAATGGAGCGAGTCTTTTTGCGGGATCTGTCTCTGAATGGTCAGACGATCAAAGAGTACTAGCTAGCATGAGCAGAATGTATGATAATGTTTATGAGCATCCTGAATGTCCGAGTGATCAAGTTATTGAGGATGATGATATGTTGGACGGTTGGATGATCTTACAAAGAAGATTGGTAGATATTCAAAAGAAGAAAACAGCTGTTGATGCTCTTCATCCAAAACTGAGAAATGCTCAAGAGGTTTTTATTATGGCGAATGACAGTCAGGAAGCACAAGAGATAACATCTTTTAATACTCAAGAAACCCTAAATACTATCAATCAAAGATCTGACTTTATTAATGCTCGCGGATCAGTATCTTCTATAGAACTACCTGATGTTCAGATGGATCTAAGAAATAAAATGACAGAACAGATAAAATCTTCTAAAAAGTAAGGATAAAACATGGAACAAAATGAACAAAGACTACTGGATAATGTTTATAAGAAATTTCAAACTACTATGATAGGAGCTATTGCTAGATTTGAAAATAATTTTGGGTACTTGTGGGACAATGAGTCTAAGCAATCTTTAGCTATGGAAAATCTATGGGAAGATACTAGAAATAGTATTCTGAACAATGGTAATAAACAGGCTAGGGCAGCAATGGATGATATTGGGGATTTTCTTGTTAATAGATCTAGATCTGGGATAAATGTGAAACAAAAATATCATTATGATTTTAAATTCAATAATGACCAACAACACGGAGAAAATGATGAAAACTAAAACTTTTAAGGTTACTGTCGATAATATAGAGAAGGAATTTCTTGTGAGGAGTCCATCACTACAAGACCAAAGAGAAGGTCAGAAAGCATATAACCAAGCTTTTACAGATGCTATCAAAAGCAAAAGTGTTGTGAGGGCAAAATTAGACGATCTATTAGAGGATCAGGGATTGTGGAATGATGAAAAACAGGCTAAGTTCACAGGTTTACAGAAAGAATTACTCGACGGCGAAAAGAAACTTGCTCAGGGTGGTTTTAGTCTAAACGAAGCTAAAGACTTAGCGATAAAGATGAAAAAGGTACGAGATGAAATAAGAGAGCTAATTAGTGCTAGAACCTCTTTGGATAATCATAGTGCTGAAGGACAAGCAGATAATGCTAGGTTTAATTACCTAGTGAGTGCTTGTGTGGTGTATAATGATAATGATAAGAAGCCGTATTTTGAAAATATGGAAGATTATTTGAATAGGTCCACAGACAAGGTAGGTTCTCTTGGTGCTCAGAATTTAGCCAATATGTTATATGGGTTAGATAATGACTACGAGATTAATCTGCCAGAAAATAAGTTTTTGAAAAAGTATAAGTTTATAGACGACAAGCTTAGATATGTAGACAAAAAAGGAAGACTGATAAACAGAGACAATAAATTAATAGATGAGAATGGTAGGTTTATTGATGAAAACGGTGCTTTTACTGATCAGTATGGTAGTAAGGTAACTGTTGAAGGAGATTATATTGTAGTTCCAGAGCCATTTTTGGACGAAGACGGAAAACCTGTTCTTATAGACGAAGACATAAAAAATGATAACTCAAAAACCAACGATGTACCAGCTCCTGTTGTTGCTGTTGAACCAGTGGCTCAACAAGTATCAGAAGTTGTTGCAGTTGCTCCAGAAGTCTCTCCTGTGGGAACAAAGGTTGAATCACCAGTTAGCTAGTTTTATTATAATTATAACAAAAATAGAGGATACTACCCCATTTAGAAGATCTTTTCTAGGTGGGGAGTGTCTTTTATTAACCATTTAGAATAGAGCATAGCTTATGGCACAAGCATTTAATCTAACTGCACAGTTAAATCTTAGGGGCCCCTCTAATATTGGAAATATAGTATCTGATATAAAAAGACAACTTGGTACTATTACTGGCGATATTAAAATACAGGTCGATGCATCGTCAATAAGAAATGCGACCCAGTTAACTTCTGCTCTACAAACCCTCAACAATACTCTAGCTATAACAAAAACCAATGCTACTGATGCTGAAAGAGCTATTAAGTCATTTATTGGAGCTATGGGAGCTGCAAATAAAGCATCGGCTTCTACCTCTAGTGCTTTAAATTCTGCAGCAACAGCGTCGAATAATTTAGCAAAAGCTCAAACTAATACTGCTCAAAAAATCTCGGCATCTAGTACTCAGATCGAAGAGTTTGGTAGACAATCCGCTCTAGCTGTTAAAAGATTTGCTGCTTTTTCAGCTGTTACTACTATTATCTTTAGCGTTACTAATGCTCTTAAAAGTGGCCTAGCAACATTTGTTCAGTTTGACAAAGAACTAGTTAAGCTTCAACAAGTTACTGGAAAAAATGGACAAGAGTTAGGATCTTTGTCGTCAGAAATTACAACATTGTCCACAACATTAGGAGTAGCTTCTACTGAATTAATTGGCGTGGCTGGAACTCTTGCTCAAGCTGGTTTAAGCGCCAAGGATACTGAAAGAGCATTACGAGCTTTGGCCCTTACTGATCTTGCTCCAAGTTTTGATAGTATGAATGAAACTGTAGAGGGATCTATTGCTTTAATGAAACAGTTTCAAATTGGTGCGGGAGATCTGGAAAGTGCTCTAGGATCTATTAATGCTGTGTCTGCTGCTTTTGCTGTTGAAGCAAGTGATATTATTACAGCTATTCAAAGGACTGGAGGAGTATTTGCTTCAGCTAGCAAAGGAGTTAGTGAGGGGTCGGACGCTTTAAATGAATTTATCGCAGTATTTACTAGTGTTAGAGCAACAACTAGAGAAAGCGCTGAAACTATTGCTACGGGTTTAAGAACTATTTTTACAAGAATACAAAGAAGAGATACTATAGATGCTCTAAAGGAATTTGGAGTTGTATTAACAGATAATGAAGGTAAGTTTGTTGGAGCATACAAAGCTATACAACTTTTAAGCGAAGGACTAGGTAGCATTGATCCTAGAGATTTAAAATTTAGTGAGATTGTGGAACAGCTTGGTGGATTTCGTCAAATTGGTAAAGTTATTCCTTTGATTCATGAATTTGCAACAGCTCAAGATGCTTTAAAAATAGCTCAACAGGGTCAGGGATCATTAGCTAAAGATGCTGGTATTGCACAGTTATCATTAGCTAATCAAATGATGAAAGTTAGAGAAGAATTTTTATCCTTGGTGAGAACTGTAGGATCCAGTAACACATTTCAAACTCTTGCTAAAACAGCTTTAGGATTTGCTAGTGCTTTAATAACTGTAGCAGGTAGTCTCAAGGGTCTTCTTCCTATCTTAGCTATTCTAGCAGTTAGTAAGGGAATGTCTGCGATGGTTGAGTTTGGTAGTGGATTTGTTGGAGGATTAGGAAAAAAATCAGACAAAGGATCGGGTGAAGATGATTCTAGTGGTAGATCATCAGCAGTTAGAAATATGGGAAATAGGCTGAGTGGATTAGTTACTGGTGGCAGTGGTTCTTCAGTAGATAATAGCGCCTTAACTGCTGCTATAGATGCTTTATCAAATAATGTTAGTTCTCTGTCATCTAATATAATCGCTTCTTCAGCAGCTATGGGAACTTTAACTTCTGCTATAGATACTTTATCAAATAATATTGTTTCTTTAACATATGGTATGACTGCTATAAATAGTTATATTATTGCTCTTGAGAGTAATACTGTTTCTTTGTCTACAAATACAGCAAGCATAGATAGATTATCTAGTATTATAGACAATCTTCAATTTCCACCTGGTACTGGATTAAATAGTGGGGGTTTTGTTAGAAAATTTGCCAGAGGAGGAGTAGTACCTGGTCAAGGTAATGGAGATACTGTGCCAGCAATGTTAGAACCGGGGGAATTTGTTATTCGTAAAAAAGCTGTGGAAACTCTGGGTGCTAGTAACTTGCATAAGATGAATAAGAATAGGGGTGGAAGTATTCAAGGATATGCTGGTGGAGGCAGGATTCAAAAGTTTGCTGGTGGAGGTCTAGCAAATACAGTAGGAATTAGCAAAGTTGTAAAAGATACAGCAGTAGCATCAGACGGAGATACATTTTCAGCTACTGTTATCCCAGATGGAAAAGAATTTAAAGCAAACTTTAGAGTTAATGATTTTGATACATATGAGATCAAGAAAGATAGTTTTGTATCACAATCTAAAGCCCAAAATATACAGAAGCTAAATAATAGACCAGAAAAATATCCAGAGACAGCATCGGGATATAAAATTCCAAGAAACGAGAAAGTTTTTGAAGGAGCAACAGCGGGCCAAATAGCTGAACTGGGTAAGAACGAGCTAGAGGGTCAATTAAAGGACTTTACAGTTGATAATGTAGTAAAGACACAAAGCGGAGGATTTGGTAGATATCTCGCAAAGGGATTTACTATGGATAAGGACTATACAACTGGTAGAACGTGGGATAAAGGAACCGTTCAATTAGCTGGTGGGGGTTTTGTTAGAAAATTTGCTAGAGGAGGAGTGGCACCTGTCTATGCTAATCAGGGCAAAAAAATAGAAGAGATTAAGCAGGCAAAAAGTGGCAGTTACCTTACAGACAAGAATTATTCAGAAGATCCAAATATACAAAATGAAGATATCGTAAAGGGAAATATTCAGCGTATCACGATAGACAAAACAGACATAGACAAGTTTTATGCAAACAAAGAGACTATAAACCAAGATTTTGCAACAGATATCAGACAAGCGGCGCAAGCGACAAACTTTACAGATAAGAGACACGAGAAGAAGTATCAACTCAGCAAAGGTTTTGCATTTGAAGATTTCATGGGCGAATACCTGCCAATTATGGGATATCCAGGATATTCAAAAACAGGGGGTCAATATGATCCAATGGATTTTACAGCAGTTGCTGCAACTCCGATAGAAACTAGATTTAGAGACGAGAGAACTTCTGATGAGACTATGTATGCTAAAAAATTAAGATATTTGATGGAAACACAGCAGCAATCGCCTGCGGAGGTCGGTTTTACCAATAAGATTGATCTTGATCCTAGTGTTAACGCTGGGGACGCTATTCTCATAGAAATAGACGAAGCCTATAAAAATTCTTTGGGATTAAAAGCGGGTGGAAGGATTCAAAAATTCAAAGACGCAGGTGCGGTTTATCCTGTTGATGCTATAGCAACCTATCAAAATAGGTCTCGTGATATTAATACTCATTTAGCCTATCCAGATGATGGAAATCTGGGTTATGGTCCACCGGGGCAAGTTTCTGAGTCTGATAAAGCTTATATGGAGAGCATTAAAGAAACTATTAAAAAGCTAGATTCTTCACCAAAAACTAAAGTTCCAGACAATGTTTATACTGGTATTGGAGAAACTAGATTAGATATTATTAAAAAACAAATTGGAAATCAATTAAGATCACAGAAAGATGTTGATAGTGCCGCTGGTAGTACTTTTGCTCTTCCTGGGTTTTTATCAACTTCAAAAGCAAAAACAATTGGCATGAATTTTAGTCAACGAGGATTTTTAGATATCAAAACTAAAAAGGATGCTACTGGTATTGATGTTAATGCTGCTCTTCCAGAAAAGATGCTTGCTGAACCTCATAAGCAAAGAATTCAAGAAACGCAAAGAGCAGAACAAGAAGTTATTCTTCCTAGATCATCATCATTAAAAATCTTAAAAGCTTCTGCTAATTATAATTCTGCAAATATGTCTATGGCTGTTCCTTGGACTGATCCATCATATGACGTTGATCATGATCCATTCTATTCAATGGATATTCAACAACTTGGTATTGGTGGAGTAGCTAAGGCAAAAATGGGAGAAGCTAAGATTCCACTTAGAGATATGTATAGAAGATTAGTTAACGAAGGCAGATTAGATGGTACAGGCATAAGAGACAAAGATTTTGTATCAAGAGTGCCCAATAAGCACGATGATCTTATGAACCGTCTTGTGATTGAAAGTTTTGCAGATGAAGAGGCTATAGCTCAAAAAGCAATCGCTGGATCTGAGATTTTTGGATTAGTCGGATTAATAGGAAAAACCAAACATATGTCTATTGGTCCAGAGATGATTAATGGAAAATCTATTTATACTAAAATAGGAATACTTTCTGAAAAGACGAGTGCTAGTTTGCAAAAACAGATGGAGGGAGTAAATGCTTCTTCAACAAAAAATATGGCCGAATCTATACAAGCTGAAGAATTCTTAGGATCTGGAAAAAATTTAGCTATTGATTTTGATGAGACACTAGTTAGTGGAGCAGACATATTTAATGATAAGGGGCAACCAGACATTGCAGCATATTCTGATCTGGTAGCAGTTTCTAAAGCATTACAAAACGCTAAATTAAAATCCCCCATAGGAACTCATCTAAAAGAAATATTAGACAAGGATCCAAACTTTATAAAAAAGATAAGAGTATTATCAGCAAGACCTCAAGCATCAGCTGATTTAATTGCTTCTACGCTTACTAGATTAGGTATTCCAATCGGTGCTGATAGAGTAACTGGAGTATCAACTCCTGGAATGACAGGAGATGACGTAGCACAAGCTAAAGCAAAAAACTTAGGATATGATGAAGATTTAATAGATGATAATTTACAGAATATTTTAGCAGCTAGGAAAGCTAATAAAACTGCTCATTATCTGACTCCTGTTACTCCTATGTCTCAAGAAGATCTTGCGATAACAGGCAAAGCAGAAATGGAAGGATATACTATACAACAGATTTTAACACAACTAGGAGCTAAAGCTGCTACAAAGGGAGCGATGTCTATAGACTTTCCATCCGGGTTGGGGCCTGCTGCTCAATTCTTTGGAATGGAAGATAATATTCCCACAGATGTTAAAAGAACAATAGATAGTGCCTCAATAAGTAAGTATAGGGCAGAGGTTTTAAGTTTTCTAGAAAATAGAGACGGGGTCTTTGGAACAAAAGGTTCTGGAGGAGGAGCAGCAACTAAGGTTCCTGGAGGAGGAGCAGCAACTAAGGTTTCTGTAAAAAAGGCTGTGGCCGCATCTGTGGGCGCATCTGTGGGTGCTAAAAATAATACTCAAAAATCTGAGGCTACTGCTCAAAGAAATATTGGATATATAGATAGTGATGTTTTAGCAAATCCAGAAAATTCAGCTGTCGTTGGTGCAGAGATGAGTAAGTTGGGCATGAAGAAAGTGTCTGATTACAAAATGCATCTGTCTAAATTAGCTGCTACTGCTAGAGGAGAGGGATCATTAGATCGTCTCAGTGCTATAGTGGGAGTAGCAGGATCGGGTAAAAGTTCTCTTATGTTGGGGGGTTCTAAATCATCGGAGGCAGATAATGCTAGTTTAAGAAAAACAACAAGAAGTGCTATTTTAACTCCAGAAGACATAGCTTCAGTTTCACAAATTGTAGATGTTTCTGCTACTGTAACACCAGAAAAACTGAGTGGATATTTAACATCAGCAGACAAAGTATATAGTTTAGAATCTTCAACAAAAGAACAAAGGGATGAGATCAAAAGAAGAAGGGGTTCAAGAGATGCTAACAAAGATCCTCTTAAGGATACTCTTTTTGGTAGAAGTCCAGGAACTACTGCTGGAGCCCCTACTGATAGTGGATCAATGCAAGGGATGCTAGCTTCTGAGATAGATCCGAAAAAGTTAAGGACTATGGGTGTTGATGTTGGGGGTTTTAAGCTAAAGAACGAAAAAGGAGAAAGACTACAAGGACCAACAGCAGAAACAAAATCATTAGCAGTAATAAAAGGGGGTTTTGCTCCAACCACACTGGGTCATGAGTCTATCTTGGATGCGGCAAAAGCTCTTGGATTCAGCGAAGAAGACTTTGCAGTTTTGGTGGGCAGTAATGAAGCAATAACAGCAAAAGATCCTGATGCTCATGATTTTAGAACTGTTAATTTTGATCAAGATTTTAGAACGATATTAGCTAAGGCAGCTTTTAGTAAATCTATAGTTAATAAAGCAAATCAGGATTTTGGGATGCCTGATATTTTTGAGGGAAAGCCTGGCGAGGATGGTAGAAGGCATTTTGTTCGTCCTGACTATTCTAGTAGTGTATATATGGCCGGACCGGAAAAAAGTGAGCAACAGCTTCAGAAATATAAGGACAAAGGATATAGGATAGCCCCAATGGGCAAGAGAACTACTGCTGAGGGAGGAGAAGACGAGATAAGTGGAACAGCAACTAGAGCAGCTATATTGAGTGGTGATATTCCAGCTATGAGAAAATTCTTGTCTCCTGCTGTATTTGATATAGTGCAAAAGAATCTAACTCAACTACAAAATCGAGAAAAAGTATTGCCTGAAATTATGGCGGGGGTTAAGTCGAGAAAGGACTTATCTCTTGCAGATATTGATGCAGAACTAGCTAATTTTCCAGCCAGACTGGATAGAAAGCAGATGGAAAAAGATCCAGCATATAAAATGATGGGAGACCAGGTTGATGCTCTTAGAGAACGTAAAAAGAAAATACAAAGTCACGCTGGCTTTGAACCTTTTACTCTTATGCGTAAATTAGCAGAACAAGATCCTGAGAAATATGGTCTACATCTTGCTCTTGGTGGAGAAGTATATGATCTCCAAAAGGGTACGGGTCTAAAAGATTTTGAGTTTGACCAAGCTAAAAAGTATGGAGATACTATGGGATATACTATCCCAGAATTTAAAACATATCTTGCAAAAATAATTGAGCAAAAAAAATCTAAGGCTGGAATGAAAATTGATTCTAAGGCACTATTAGGATCTTTGAAAGAACCGGGGAAGACATCTACTCCTGCTCAATTAGCTTTAGCAGCAAAATTAAAGGGGCCTTCAGATGCTGCTTATACTCCAACACCATCGCTAGCTGAAGATATGGTATCAGTTAACAGAGCAACAAGGGGATATGCAGCAGGAGGGGAAGCTGTACCTCCATCTGCCAGGATACCAATAACAGACCCTAATTGGGTTAACAGTGGAAGAAAATTTAAGGGCACAAGTCTTGACGCAGAAGAATCTAAATTACGAAGCGCTGCATTTGCTGCTAATGGTTTTCTAAGTAGTGCTAGTGTACCACAAAGACAAAAATATTTGCATGATCTTGCAGCTTTTTATCAAAGAAATTCTTCTTCATTGCCAACGCAAAATTATGATAATAAAGTAGCAGCAGTTAATAAACCGGGTTCTCCTACTATGCCTCCACCTCCGCCTAAAAAACTCGGTCCGCCACTTCCACCACCCGCACCTAAAAAACTTGGTCCGTCGCTTCCACCACCCGCACCTAAAAAACTCGGTCCTCCACTTCCACCACCTCCACCACCATCCAAAAAGTTCGCTATTGGTGGAGCAGCAAAAGTTCAGCGATATGCAGCAGGATCAATGGTTCTCCATGCCCCTCCTCCACCTCCTCCACCTCCTCCCCCACCTCCACCACGAAAACCAGTAGTAGCAGCAGTTAATAGGCCGGGGTCTCCTATTATGCCTCCACCTCCCCCTCCCCCTCCAAAACCTTCTATTAGCAATATTCCCAAGCCTCCATCAGAATCCGATGTTTTTTTTAAACAATTCCTAGATTTAAAATCAAAACTAAAACCAGCAGACGAGGGGCAGACTAGACTTTATCGAGTTGGAGATGTTCCAAGGGATCATATTACTCCAAAAACAGTGAGGTATATGGGAACAGAAATGACTCCTGAAAAAAAGGAACGGCTGATGGGCGAGAGTGCTACAAGCTCTAGTCCCAAAGCAGCTAGAGGAAAATGGTTTACTGATGCTCCTGAAGAGTTAGACTTTTATATACGAGATAATAGCGATATCTTGTCAGATCTTAGAATATACTATATGGATGTTCTAAATAATGAATTACAGAAATATAATGTTGGTAAAGAAGGAGGAATGAGTCAATTTGCTCGAAACTCTGCAAATCATAAAAGGGAGTTTGTACTAGACCATGCAGATAAGGCCACCAGAATGATGGGCCCTGTTGGACCATCGGGATTTATGGCAGGGGGTATGGCACAAGCTCGAAGATTTGCTGTGGGCGGAGTAGCAGAAGCAGCAGAAGCGAAAAAGATTAGAAAAGATGAAAAAATAGGATTAACGGTTAAACCAGGAAGAGTTAGCGCTAAGTATTTGGACAATGCTAATGCTAGTGGTGAGGTTGTAGCAGACAGGCTGCAAGAACTAGGATCAGCTCCTTTGTTTTCTGTTCAAAGTTCTAGCGCTACTAGTGGATACGGACCTAAATTATACGATGCCGTTATGGAGGGGGTAACAGAAAGTGGAAATCAATTAGTCTCTGATAGACATAGTGTTAGTTCATCAGCATATAATGTATGGAAATATTATTTTAAAAATCGTGGAGATGTTAATAAAACCCCATTAGCTCCAGAAAATTGGTATCATGGGTCAAAATGGTTTGATCAAACTAAGTTTCCTTCTGAAGATCCTAAAACATGGCCTCCTCATAGTGATGAAGCATGGGTATTGCAAACTGGATATACCAAGAGTCCATCAGATATTAAAAATCCAAACTTGGTTGAAAGATTTGCTATGGGTGGAGCAACATCAGATACGGTGCCCGCCCTATTAACTCCGGGTGAATTTGTTATTAATAAAAAAGCTGCTGAGAGTATTGGTTATAACAAACTAGAAAAAATGAATCATGCTGACAAGGCTCAGGGATTTGCTAAAGGAGGAAGCGTTGGGAATGTTCAGGGATTTGCTAGTGGAGGATATGTTCAGAGATTTATTACTGGTGGAACGGCAAATGCAGATACTCTAAAGGCTGTAGCTGAATTAGGAAGACAAGCTGGATTAACTGCTGACCAAATGAAGCTCAATATTCAACAAAGTATTTTGGAGAGAGCACATAGGATAAAAGCAGATAGTGCTACTGCGATCAACACTAATGTAAAAGGAGAGGCGCTTTTAGCAGCTACTAGATTAGGACCAGGGCAAAAAGCTGCTGCTATAGCAGGGGGTGCCGATACAGCAGAGGCATATCAAAAGGATGTTGATGACACAAGAAAGAAACTGACAGATACCCTTACTACAGCTGCTGGCTCTAAGGCGGAAGACCCAAAAAACGCAGCTAAGATTGCTGATCAAGTTAATGAAATGATGAGTGCTGCTGAGAATAATAAGAGCATGGAAGATGTATTTCAAACCACAGGCTTTAAAGAGATGGTGGGGTACATGACTAGCGACATGGCTGCTTACGATAAAGCTATACAAGAAATGTCCACTCAAACAGGACTATCTGCAGACAGCTTAAAAACACTGGGGGTTTCAGCAAGAGATATCCGTATTGATAGATCTATGAAACAAATGAGTGATGCTGTACAGGCAACATCTGCTAAGATGATAAAATATTCGTCTTTGGTTGCTGTTTTAGGAGATAACCTTGGATCTTTTATTTCTGGTGGTCCTGAAGCTGGTAGAGGATCTAAAGTGGCTGGAGCTGCTATTTCAGCAGGAGCATCTGCGGGTACTGGTGCATTCACTGCAATACGTACAGGAATGGATACTGCAGCGAAAGGCCTAACGGAGATGTCGAAGATGCCAGGAGTAATGGGTTCCGCAGCTCAGAAGCTGCTACCTATGCTGGCAAACCCATACGTAGCAGCTGGAGCTATTGCTGTTGCTGCTGCTGTTGGTATAGCTGCTGCTTTTATGGCAGCTCACAATGCAGCAAAAGCTTTTGATAAAGCACTACAGACTAAAAATCTAGAGACCTCTCTAGAAAAAGCTAGCGAAGCACTTAATGATTTCGCCAAAGATAATACAGATATTGGAGCTTTGAATAAAGCTAAGTCTCAACTAGGTACAGCAGGAGATGCTGCCAAGGGACTAATAAATTTAGATGTTCAAGTTCCTGATGCTATGTGGGTTAATCTTTTTGATGCTCTCGGCTCAGGAAATACAAAACAAGCATCTGAAAGATCTCAAATATTGCAAAAAGAAGGTACTATGGGTTATCTTAAATCTTCTAGTTATTACGGGTTAAACCCATACGCAGACGACTATAGGCAAAAGAAAATGAAGGAATATGCTCCTGAACAAGCTAAAAAGAATGCTGCAACATTTAGTCCAGTTAAAGAAGGCATATTCAAAGTTTTTGAAGCAGAACTACGGAATGGAGAAAAAACTGTTGACGAAGTATTTGGAGAATTAAAAAATTCTAGTGGTGGTGTTAGTACTTTTGCAGAGAGTATAGCTCGAGCTAATCCAGCAATCGAGGAAGAGTTATTATTGTTGGAGCAGCAAAAGGGTCTAAAGGACGAAGAAAAAAATAAAATAAGGGAAGGAATAATAGCCAGAGAAGCAGAAAAAAGAACTGTCCTAAGTGTTAATGCTGTTAAAAGACAAATGGCTATAGAGGATCTAGACAAAGCAGCAAGAACCTTTGGGCTAAATGTAGACAGAATGTTGAAAAACATGGATGGGGCTATAAATAAAACATCTTTTGAATTAGATGCATTGTCTAGCTCTTTAAGTTTATCAAACGACGCTCTGAGCGGAAATGCTAAATCAGGAGCAACATCATTAGATAGTATAAATATATTGAAAAATCAAGGAGCATATTCTGAGAAAGATAACGAAAGAGCTCGAGGTCAAGCTGGAGCTTTTTTTGGAGCCGATTCAGAAAATATTAAGGGTTTATTGAAAGTTCCAGATAAACTACAAGATACTGTTTTATCCAGTGTTAATAAGACCCTTAAAAAGAATCCATCAGCTAGTAACGAATCCCTATCTTCTAATATCACTATGGATCTAGACAAAGCTCTTAAAGATTTAAACCTTCCACCAGAATTAGCTGATAAGTTAGCTAGAGAAACAGGAGTAGCTTTTAAAGACTTTAAAGGTAAAGGAGGAGAAGACTCATCTATAAGTTATGATGAACTAACTGAAAATGTTGGAGCTTTTAGTAAAACTATTAGTAGTGCTGAAAGAGCACAAGACATGGCTAATAGGGCCTTGGAATTTTGGCAGAAGAATCTTAATGAATATTCAGAAAGCATGAACCAGGCTGCTGGATATCAAGTAGAGAGCAATAGCAGAATGAGGAAAGCATCAGACATTAAAATAAGAGCTGATAATGAATTGAATAAAACTTTGGGAAATTCCCCAAGCATGAATAGCCAAATAAAAATTACTCAAGATTCTTTTAAGGCTAGAACAACAGGAGCAACCTCTGATCCAACAGCTATTGGAGAATCAGTAAGAAGATTAAATGATACGAGAGAACAGCAACAAAAATCTAGTGATTCATTGGTTAGAGAAAAAGGACAGGGAGGAATAGAAGAATACAAGATGATGAGGACTAGACTAAATGCTACAAATGTTGCTCTTAAAGAAAATTATGATGCTCTAAAAGATATGGCTGAAAATACAGATATTGCTAGTGCTGCTCTAGCAAGAATGTCTGAGATCAAAGAACAACGCAAATCTGGAGAAAATTTAATAGAAAGACTGGTAACTTCAGATCAAGAAGGTATAGCAAAATTTAATTCTAGCATGTTAAGATTAAATAATAATATGAAAGGCGTAGCTAATGTAGGAACAACATCTGAACAAAGAAGTCAAAGTTTACAAGATTTTAATTCTATTGCTCCTTTGCTTGGAAATGGCAAAAAACAATCGGAGCTAAAAGCGAATGTTTTAGAGAGCCAGTTATCAGAAGCTGGCATAGGTGTTGATCCTATGATGCAACAGGTCTTGGATAGCTTAAGGAATCCAGAAGACGATCCTCAAATGACAGCTGCTCAAGATGCTTATAATCTCGGGAATACTTTACAATCGGAGGCTAATAAAGAATTAGGAAATATAAGCAAGCTTATGGCTGAGCAAACAGCAGAAACAGCTGCTATAAAACTTAGTAGTGCTACTACAGATGTTGCAATTAGCTATAATGATAAAAAACTGGATGATATTAATAAGGGTATTCAGGATCTTATCGCAGAAGTAAAAAAGAACAAGGGAGCTGGTGGTTTGTCTTCTGGGGGCATGGTTTATGCTAGCGAGGGCAGGCATATTAATTTTCAGCCCAAAGGAACAGATACTGTACCTGCTATGCTAACACCGGGCGAATTTGTTGTTAATAGATCAGCTACTCAGCAAAATTTACCTTTGTTAAAAAGCATTAATAGTGGAGCTGGAAGATATCAAAAGGGCGGATCTGTAGGATATTATGACAGGGGAGGAGTAGTAGCAGCTCTCGAAGGTAAACCTCCTGATGAGGGGGCAATAGAAAATTATAGCGCCTTGAAGTCCGATGTGTTAGATAGGAACAAAAGAATTAGAGAGACTACAAGTCCCTTTCCTAAATATGAGGATGTGCAAAAGGCGGCAGCTAGTGTTATTGCTGATACCAGCGGAAAAACTCTTCAAATAGGAGATGCTCAGTGGGTCGCTACTGGCCCGACAGCGAGTGCAAGAACAAGCATTGACTCGTCTTCTACTGTAAATCCTTTGATAAGGGAAACGACAAATAATCCTTTGGCACTCAAGACTCAAGACGGCGTAAAAGCAACAGCTGGTTATGGATATGACAATGTGAGGGAGTTCAATAATAAAATAGACCAAGATGTTGGCGATGGAACTAAACTATCAGCTCAGAAATCTGTAGGAAAAATACTTGGTCCGAAATCGATGGGCGATTTGAAATTAGCTACTATTAGTGATGAGAAGTCTAGAGTGCCTCTGAGTGAAAAAAATCGGCCAGAATATATGAAAAATATGGAGAAGATAATTAGTTGGGCAAATTCATATGATCCACATAGAAAAGAGCCGACAATAGAAGACATATTAAAAACTCAGAATGAAACTATGGATGCCACTCTAAAGTATTACAAGCAGTCTCCTGATAATTTCAACCCGCTGGGAATGCTAAGTGTACTTGGTAATAATATGGTTTTAGCAAAGGGATTAGCTGCAAAAACACCAGGCATGAAATTCGCAACATTCTACGAAGACAACTTGAGTCCAAAAAACTTGAGCAATACAGCAACTCCTCATAATATCGGAATCGTAAATACAGGAGGAGAAATCTTATGGAATATAGATAATCAAGCAAAAACGAATGAAATCGTTCTTGCAAATGTAAAAGACGATTTCATAACCAATCAAAAGGACTATTTTAATAACGTTAGTAAGCAGTATGAGGAAGTCAAGCAGTTAAAATCTGCAAATTATAAAGAGTCTGGCGAATCTATACGGGTCAAGAGAAATCTAACTGCCCTAGACGAGTTCTATGATGAGAAAATACCTGAAGTAAAAATCTCAGAGAAAGATTTTGCTAATCTTGATACCTTGGGGTTTGAGGGTTCAGCTTTTCCCATAACTCTTCTGGGACCAACCTCTAACAAGGCCGTTAAATGGGCTGATATTGAGACCAAACTAAAACAAAAATATCTTGATAAAGGCGAGGAGCCAGATGGTCCAGGTACTTATTATCATGAAGCAGGTCCACCTCCACGGGGTATCTCTCTGTTCGAGCATGATACCGACTCAAATATCACGGGAAAAGAGCAAACTTATCGGTGGCTATCGGACAGAGCTAACCAGTATCTCTCAGAGGAGGGTGACAAATCCCTTGAGGGATTTAAACCAGGAGCAGAAGTAGCTGATATATTTAAAGTGCAACAAAAAGAATATCATCAGGGTCAATTTCAATTTGGTTATAAAGAAGTTGAAAGCCCAGTATGGAATAACACCAATAGGAGTTGGGGAAAAGATAAAAAGTCGTATATAGTAGCAGAAGGATTGGCAGCAACAAAAGATGTAAATAGTTCCAATCCATTTATTGAATATCCATTAACAGGAGATCCGATAGTCTATCCAAGCATTAAGGAGTTATTAGATGAATTACAAATCCATACTCCCGTTTATAATGCTCAGACTGGAATGGAAGATCCCGCTCTTGGCGTTCCATTTCAGTATAACTTGCAAACTCACAAAATGGCCACAGAGGATGATCTGAAGGCAAATGATTTATCGAAAAATCTATTTTCAAAAACTCCACAAGCTAAGAACTCTATAGTCACTAGTGAGGACGGTAGTTATAAGCCGGTACCGTTTACTTTCCAAGCTAAAGCATTTGAAGACTCTAGAAAAGCACGGATAGAAAAAGCGAAGAAACAGGCATCTATAACTAATTATAACCAAGTCGATCAGTCTCTCACTCCAAAAGAGGTGGAAAGTCAGCAGTTTAAATTTACTGATGCTAAACGAGTAACTATTGCAAGAGCTCTGTACAATCAAGGCGTACAAGATCAGCAGCTGCTCGGAGGAGCTAATATTCAAAGCGTAGAAGATATTTTGTCAGTGCTTAGTCCTCTTAATGATGACATGACAAACATTACTGATAAAAAATCTGCTGCTTACTTAAGAAAAGATGCTTATAGAGCTGGTTTTACAGATTTATATAAGGGGGAAGCTCAATTACAGAGATTGCTACAATACTATAATGGTCTAGGTCTTAGCACAGATGATAATGCTTTTTCCGTTAAAGAAGAGGAACCTTCTAAAATTCGATTAGGTGAAATGACTACTAAGTATTGGCATAATTGGACCGGCGATGGCAATCTAGGAGATTTAATAAATAGGGAAGTAGAAACTAAGTTATTAAATAAAACTAATTATAAATTATCTGATGAGGATGCTGCTGCCTCAGAAATGGCCTTAGATAGGGGAATTTTTTATAAATTAGATAAAGATGAGAATGGAAATATTGTAAAGAAGACCAGGGTGGAAGATCCTAAAGCAAGGTCAATAAATGATATGATTGGTCTTGCGTATAGTCCTGAAAGTATATTTTACAATCCATTCGATAGAATAGCCCTGATGAGGATTATTGAAAATGACTATAATAATCGTATAGATGAGAATGGTCTGCGTGTTTTTAATGACAGGGACCCTGGGACTCTTGAGATTAAAGAGATACTAAAGGAGGGGTCAGCATTAAGAAATTATTATGAGGCTAGGGATACGATATTAAATACCTCTGGGGTATATGGCAAAGTAACTGACGATGCCGTCAAGAGTCTTAAAGACAATATTGCAGCTTTACAGGAGGAAGATCCCAGCCTGGCTGTGGGAAATGAAGATGCCATAAAAACCATGTTAGATTATCTGAAGGATTTCTTGCCCCAAGAACAGAGTGCTCGTTGGACGGGGAATAATTATGGTTTACTTTGGGGTAAGGAAAAAATAATAGCTGGTATGACTGGTCTGTTACCCGAGAATCAGAAAGATTACGGAACAGAGCAAAAGGTCGAGAAAGGAAAAGAACTACCTCAGCTAATTAATAGAGGAGGGATGGTTTATGCTAGCAAGGGCCAACATATAAACTTTGAACCAAAGGGAACAGATACTGTGCCCGCTATGCTAACACCAGGCGAATTTGTTGTTAACAGAGCATCTACTCAGCAAAATTTACCTTTGTTAAAAAGCATTAATAGTGGAGCTGGAAGATATCAAAAGGGCGGATCTGTAGGATATTATAACGGGGGAGGAATAGTAGCAGCCTTGGAGACAGCTTCTGGATTAGCAAAGACAGCTCTTGAACCCCTGTTGTTAAAAATGAAAGACGGACTACTTAAACCAATGACGCTTGATTATCTAGAAAAATATGTACCTGGGTTTGACGCGCTAGCCAGTGCGGTAGATATGATTACTGGTGCATATGGCCTATATCTAGGAGAATCTGCTCAAACTGGAGAGGATAGCTCGGCGGCAACAAATATGGCTGCAAAATCATTGGACGCAGTAAAGTTGGCAGCTGACACAGCTAATTTTGTTGATGCTATTAAGTTATTAAGGGGCGGTCCTCTAGGAAAGAAATTTTTAGGGGGAGTTTCAGAGAAAGGAGCCGCTTATTTAGAGATGCTTCAGGGCGCTTATGATGGATATATGGATGAAAAAGCGATAGCACAGGGTATGGACCCAGCCACCAGGATTGTTCTTGGAGTTATAAGTGGTAGTGCTAGCTCTGGAGGAGCTTACACGAATGGATCAGTGAGCTATGCGATAGGAAGACCATTATCAGAAAATGAAGATGAAATGGTAGCTGCTTTAGAAGCAACAGCTCGCGGAGCTCTGATTGGAAATGATATTGTTCCTGGGGGTCTTGGATTAGCAGCTGGAGCAATACTTGGAGCAGCAAGTGAGCCCTACAAAGTTCAGACCCAGGTATGGAGTCTTCGGAGTGAGAACGCAGCTAGGCAAAAGAAGCTAGATGCTGAATTTGAGAGATTGCACAAAAGACAAGCATACAGAGTAGTCCTGAAGCAGCAAATAGAACAAAGAGACCAGCTTGCTATGGGATCAAAAGAGTATACCTCGAAGCAAGATCAGATATATAGCACCATGACCGACATTAGGAGCATGGGAGGAAGCTTTCCAGGAGATGAAGGAGCCAACCAATTTGCAGCTAATGAGAGCAAGGGCATTAGCAGCGACTCGTCAACATTATTGGCGACAACTAACACAGGGAATAGTAGACATGGAGCTCAGCAACTATCGTTAGGAGGAACTGTTTATGCTAGCAAGGGCAGTCATATAAATTTTCAGCCAAGAGGCACAGACACTGTACCAGCTATGCTAACGCCGGGTGAATTTGTTGTTAATCGTCAATCAACACAACAAAACCTACCAGTATTAAAAGCTATCAACAGTGGAACATATAGTCATGGAGACATAGTAAGAAATCTAAGTAGGGGTGGATTATCAGTACCCAGATATTATCTTAATGGCACTAACAACGGTGTCCCAGCTACTGGTCAAGGTCCTAGTCAAGGTTCTAGTCAAGCTTTTGATTTTACGTCATTTATGAACACTTTTAAAGATATGCTTAAAACAGGTCTGGACACATTAAAAAGTTTATCTCCCAAGTCGTCCGGTGTATCTGATAGTAGTCAAGGATCAGTATCTAGTATAGATAATTTCGTCTCTAGACTAGATAAAATAGCAACAACATTGGCCTCTTTAAATATCCCACCAGAGATCAAAATAACAGGAAAACATGACATAAACGTTATAATCAATGGAGACACAGTGTTAAATCAGTTAAAACCAGACATAGCAAATATTGTAGCCTCTTCTATTAAAAAGGCTTTCCAAGATTTTAAGGCTCTTAACCCATCCTCATCGGAAACAATGAACTTTGATATATAAATCTATAAAAAAAAATTAGGGATATAAATGAACTCTATTATAACGCAAATATTTGATACTATAGGCTTTAATTTTAAGATTATAGACGGGTCTTTTTCACAGATCAATACTATATCTGGGTATAATCCTTTAATTTCAAAACATATAGGATATTATATACCTTATTTAGCAAGACAAACTAGCTCTAATAAGAATGAGGTTGGAGTAGCAAAAGTAAGTTATGATAATAATGGACAAATAATAGCCGTTAGACACAGGATAGTCTTATCTTCCAATAATAATGAACCAGAAAATTTTATTGGGTCAAATTGTGAGTTTTTTATATTTGCTAATATTAGTAATTTTAATACTGGTTTTAATAATATTATAGTTAAAGATAAAGATTTTATTATTGAACCTATTCAGTCTACCTTTTTAGTGGATTCTTCATCACAAGATATTTATACCTCATTGCCCCCTAGTAATTTGTCTGAAAATTTAGTTATTGAAATAAAATCCATGAGTGGTAATAACTCTGTGATTATTAGGGACGATATTGGTCATATTATGACTATATTAAAAAATAATAAAAATTATATAAAGTTTGTATGTGATGGAAACTCTTGGAAGATATTAACTGAAAATATTGTTAGTAATTCTAATTTTAGCATATCTTCTTTGTCATCAGAATCAGATGGTAATGATCCTCCACAAATGGACTTTAGCATAATGTCTGAACCCACGGGAGACTATCAAGCTTTACAATATAATAATAATGGGGCATTAGGATCAGCCCCCATATATTTGAGTTCGGGCAACAATAATAGTCTTTTGTTTTTGGGATCATCTGTTTCTGGAACAGCAAGAACTATTATACCTATTTCTGGTGATAGTCCCACAATATTCAACAATACAAAACAGAACAGCGACTTTATTGTTAATGGTAGTGGAAACCGCAATTTATTCTTTTCTTATGATGGAAGATTAGGATTAAATATTCCATCTGGATCAAGACCCAGCACAATCTTTCATGTTGTGAATACTATCTGCCAAGAAGGATTTAGATTAGAAAACAGAAATGCTTGTCATCCAGCAAATATGACATTGTATCATAAGCCTACTGGTGTCATTTCTAATAATGATGTTGTTTCACGAATCAATCTGTCTGCTAAAAATTCTGCTGGAAATAAAATAGATTATTCACAAATAGAGTCGATAGCTTATAGTACTGATTTAACAAAGGGACAACTAAACATTATTGTGTCTTCTGGATCATCAGCAGTAAAAACTCTTCAAACTAATGCTGATAGTACTATTCTTGGGTATTCAGGTAATAATATAACTATTCAAAAAGATGGAAATACTTCTCTCGGATACGATAATAGTAAAATACAATTTTCTTCATCGTCATCGACCATAACATCTTCTGGACTGACAGTTAACTCTCCAACTATTACTTTAAACGCAAGCACTATAGGTTTAGGTAGTGGAGCAGACCCTGCTCTAGCGTGTGCTGGTACATTAACAGTAACTAAATTAGTTTCATCTGATATTACTATGAATTCAATAGCTCCTAGTAGTATCTTAGTAATTAATTCAGCCAATAAGATTTCTGCTGCTAGTGGCTTATCATATAGTAATGGGACCATCAGAACCTCGATACCAGCCAATAAGATACTGAGCACAACTACTTACGGAGCCATAACAGGCATTTATGATGTCGATGATTATTTTCTGACAAATCAAGACATAACCTGGAATACTTATTCTGGTAGATCTGCATCTATAGCTCTTAGACAAGTAACCCTTAATGAAACTGTGCCAGTAGCAGAATTTTCTGTAGGAGATCAAATCTCTATAGTTATGAGTGGATCTACCGAGTACAGAGATATTGCTAGTCTAGATATTAGTAATGGAATTATTTCATCGATGTTATTAAATCAAAACGTAACAACGAATACTATTGTTCCAGCTACTATCTTATCTGTAACAAAGGGTGGCTATTTATTAATTAAGAAAAATTTATCAGACGTGGGAAATATTTCTACTGCCACCACCAATATAATTAGTATTCGACCAGAAACAGATACAGTATTTAATACATTGAAAAAAGATATTAATTTTTCTGTTTATGGTTTGGGTGGTAGTCCAGCAATATCTGTAAAGGCAAATGTTGGAAGATCAACAGTTCCTTCTGGGACGTATCATGTTTTCGCTACTCAAAAACCTCAATGCGAACCGTGTGAAATTTCTTATTCAGCCACCGATATCCCACCATTTGCTATAATTGTTAATTCTGGTGGATCAGGAGTTAGCTCTCAAAATCCCTCAGTAAACTTTTTAAATATTGCCTCTGGCACTTTTTCTGGAATGGTAACATCAGTTGGAACCAATGGTTTACCATCATACTACGGCACTTATGATCAGAACGGAAATGCTGCTGAGTGGATCGAAGACTCTATTTCCAGCTCAACTAATTTGTCTCAATTCGCAGCTGGCGGATCATGGAAAACAGGTTTAGATAATTCTATAGGAGTTACAGGTTTAAGAAATATAACATCTTTTGTAAGAAACAGTGGGTATGAAAATATAGGCTTTAGAATAGCTGCCCAATATGGCATCACGGACATCGCGCATATTTCTGCGGCCACAGGCCTAAACTTAGAATTTACCAATGTTACAAATGTCAACAATCTGCCAGATGAAACTAATTTGTACTTATACTCAGACAATACTTATGCTGCTTATGGAGCAGATGACTTGGGAGTAGTAGCAAAAAACTATCGTATCGGAAAGTATGAAGTTACTAATAGTCAATATGTTAGATTCTTAAATGCTGTTGCTACTGATACTGGTAACGATAGATCTTTATATGATCCAGCTATGTCTAGCTCCAGTATCGGAGGAATAACAAGAACTGGTAATCCATATTTTTATAGTGTTAAAGCCAATATGGGAAATAAGCCTGTTGTATTTGTTAATTATCTAAACAGTATTAAGTATATGAACTGGTTGCACAACGGAGCCATATTATCAGTGGATAATATTGCCTATATTGATAGCACTATTAATAATGGGGCATATGATATTCTTGATGTTGGAAACAATTCTTATTTAATCAATAAAAATACTTATCAAAAATATTGGCTACCGAATATTAATGAGTGGCACAAAGCAGCATATTTTGAGCCAAGAACTAGTTTAATATCTACGGGATCTTCTTCTGTAATGATAAAAAGGGATAATCCATATCCGGTTTCTGCTGGAATAAATGCAGCGGGTCAACCTGGTACAACTTTTGCAAATCTCAGTGTTAGAGGATGGCTATATGCTGATCATATAGTTATAGGAGACGGAACTGTATTGTCTCCTAAAAGCCTAGCTGAATTTCTACCTTCCGGTACATTTGTAAACCCAAATAGAAATACAGTGGTGGACACGGACACGGAAATGGATGAGGTGGTGGAGCAGACGGACCAGATAGTGGTGGGGGACACGGGAGTTAATACAACAAAACTTACTGGAGATAATCGTCTAACAGATGCTGAGATAATGGCTCAAATACTCATAGCTCTTTTCGAAAATCGTGACCGTCAGGGAAATTCTATTGGGATTTTTCCTCCTTGTATTGGCAGAAAAACTATTAACATTAATACTGCTCTTTGTGAAGATTGTGAAGAGCGGAATGAAGATACTAATAATTGCACTAACTTTTTTGCAGACATCAAGCCCACCTAACATATTTTATATAATAAGGACAATATATGCCTACGCCAATCTGGTCAAATGTCATGAGCCCTACAGGATGGGGTGGAGTTACAATATCAACCAACAATCCAAAAGTAGATGGTACATACTATGATATAATTAGCAGCGATTATGTTAGTCTTGCAGCTAGTGGAAAAATGCATCTTGTATCAAACAGTGGAATAGAACTAATAACTCCTGGATATGTGACTGCTAGTGGAATGATAGTGCAAAAACTTTTTACTCAACAATTAAATAAAATAGATGCTGCCGGGAATATACTAACACAATATCCTGGAACAACTGGATCTTTGGTATATAAAGTCGATAATCAAACAGTAAATACTAACAGTACATTCATTGTTAATACTGGAATAAACAAGCTAACTATGCCAAATGTAACTGTTAATAGGCCCATATTTGTTAGTGATGGAGGTAGTACTGCAAACCCAACAAGAGAACTAGCTATATTTTCACCCGTTGAATATATTCCCCAAAAAACTGTTGAGGGTTCAATAATACCTGCAGAAGTTAATATTAGTGGGGCAAATTTAACAGTTAGTAACATTCAAATAGGGGCGAATATTAGTTCTTATAAAGATACTATCTTAACTCACCAAGGAAGTGGACCAGCAGCATGGATGCCAGCAGTATATCTAAAAGCAGAAGGAGTAAAATGGAATAGATATCCAAAAAGAGCAATAAGTATTTTTGAGGATAGAATAATTTTCTACAGAAGCAAACCAACCTGGGCTCTCCTAGGATCAGCCGATGACTATGCTGGATTTACATTAGATACACTAGACGAAGAATTTTCCTTAGGCGACACAATAGCTATTATTAAAGCAGATACTCTTGCTGTTACTTATGTAAAAGCTGCTGTTAGTATAACATTCCCAGCGGACGAGCCAGACCCAAGCACTTCCTTTGCTTCAATCTTCGAGTCCACAAATGCTTTTACGGATGCTAATGGTGACTCGAATCCTGGATATGTCATGCTCATCTGTCCAGACATAGGCACTTCTGTGATTCCTGCTGGAGTTACTTGTGTTAATGGTTATGCTTTTTCTGTTAAAAAAGGAGGATATCTTTCTATGCAGTTAGAGCCTGACGCTACTAGCAAATGGGGTTGTGGACCCGGTCCATTTAATAATGCGGACGCTAATACATTCAAGCCCAATACTCTTAATCACATTAGTACTCGTCCTAACACTAGTACATCTTTCAATATGTTAGCAGAGAATATCGATTTTTCAATATATGGATATAAATCCACAACTAGGGGGAATTATGACGTTAATTTATTTTCGTTAGATGGCAGTGGTAATAATACTGGTTTGATTCCAGCTTTTCTAATCGACTCGAATATTAACAACGCTGTTAGCGGGAGTATGACTGGAGTAATTTTAACAGGATATTCAGACAGAGAGAAGTTGCTCCCAATAGGATATCATGTAGATGAATCACCAAAAGTTTGCATAAATACAAGAACCCCATATGTCATGGCTAGTATAAATAATAAAACGGCCGGTAATTTGCTTTCTTCTTATTCTTCATTGACCGTAAATGGATCAACATATACTGATAGTTTGATAACAAAAGAACTATATATAACTCCTAAACCAGGAATAACAATATCTAGTGAATATGTCGTAAATGCTTTATTAACAATTAATTCTGATGGAAAAATTATTTCTAGAAAACCAACAATAAATCCAACAGCTCCGCCATCCCCAACAAATGTTTCTTCATTAGTATCTGGACATAATGAATTTAGTATCAGTTGGACCCAAAGTTCTGATGGTGGTAAAAAAATTGTTAACTATATTATTGAGTTTTCAGCCAATAGTGGAAGTACTTGGACAACTCTCCCACAAGGACCATATTTAATATTAAGAGGAATAGCGAATCAAACATCTTGTACCGTTATAGGGTTGGGTGCATCTGTCAATTATTTATTTAGAGTAAGTGCTCAAAATGCTGTTGGCATTAGTAATCCATCAGAAGCTTCTATTTCAATGATCTCTAATGAATCTGTTCCAGAGTGCCCTAAAGACATTTCTCAGACAAGAACATTCGGAGAATCAACATCAGACATAGCTTTGTCTTGGACAGCACCAACTTCTGCTGGATCTTCCGCAGTATCTGGATACATCATAGAAGAGTCCGAAAACGATGGTATATCTTGGGTCAACTATAATACTTCGAGCAGTCTAATAATTAATACATATGAAACTATTTATGGCCTATCTAATAATATAGATTATCTATACCGAGTATCTGCTATTAATGATTCTGGAGAAAGTGCATATGCTTTTGTTAGAAGTGGTGGGAATTCTTTATTAGACGAAGAGGTTGACGAAGCGATAAAAGATGTTTTGAGTAACTGGGATTTTGGATCTATATTATTCACAGGAGTTTGCACAGTATGAAATTATTATTAAAAAGAGATGACCAGACGGAATCAGCTCCTCATGCAGATCAACTGGACGTGGGTGAGTTGGTTATTAATAGTTCAACTGGAAAGCTTTATAGTAAACTTACTAATGGGTCTGTCGTTGAATGGATTAGTCAAAAGGTTTGTTTTGAGCCCGTACCAGTAATTGGATTTAGTCATAACTCAAAAAAAATAACAGATATATTATCGAGCTTTTGTTGTGCTGGAGATACATTGCTTGCTGATGTTACGAACTTAAAAGATGCCCCAGCGAATTATACATTTGATTTTATAGAATTAACAGAAAATACTACGGCTGGGAGTATTTCTATTCTGTCCCCCCAATTCTCAATATACACTCTTCCAAAAATAAAGAAAGAAGATCCAGACGTATATGATAGAAAAGCAGAAATTCCTATTAACCTAAGCATAGCTCTAAGTGACAATATAAGCATATTTAAATTTACTGTACTTTTAGATAATAAAAAAGTATCAGAACAAGTTATTACGATTAGATGTTTTGAAGAGTCATGCGCAGCAAAGTCTAGCTAAGGAATAATTATGAATAACTCTAGTTTTACTTTAACTGAATGCGAATGCGGAGTATCTATAAGTTTTCCATCACCAGGAAAATCATTACTTAGAAGAGATGAATATTTAGTATATTTTGACATAGAATCTTCTCTACCAGTTAGTCCCCCTAGCACCATCAGCGTTTTTCCAAAATCTTACAATATCATATCAGATAATAACTTTATAGGAAAAGTGGGAATAAAGATAGGATCCGTACACAGAGGAGAAACTCAGACTTTACTCAAGATGTCTGTAAAAGATAAATACAATGTACTTTTATATACAGACTATAATAAAGTGGTTTGTGCTCCACAGAATATTGTTGAGAGCAACAACGTTACTATCGTTACTGGACGATCAGGACCAAATGGTAACTCTATCTTATCTGTGCCAACAGGAACAAATAGTTTAGATGTGGGAATGATAGTGGCTGGTCCGGGAATACCTCCTAATACATTCATACTAACTATTATTGGAGAGTCAGAAATAGAACTATCTTCTTCGATAACTACCACAAATATCCCTGGCACTACTGCTGGATCATCCGATAAGTATACTTTTACAAGAACAACTAGTTGTGTAGACCCAGCAACATTAAAAAAGAGAGAAATCCAAGCACAATATATAGTATTAGACAAATCAAATAATTGGACATATATATTAAACGGTAAAACAGCATTAAAATTTATAAGAACAGATCCAACAGATCAAGATATTAGCGTTATTCTTCCAGCTAAAAATAAATCATTGTTTGTAGCAGAGAATACTCGGGTTAATATCCCAGATATTGCTCTAATATATGTTGGAGGTCGGGTGTCTGGGGACAATTATCCAATAAATTAAGGGTCTTTCGTATGGTGTATACCATTATAGTTCAATCTTTTTAACATATAAAAATCAAAAAAATGAATATTACTAGCCAATTTTTTATTACGTACTATACGGGTTCTGAGGAACTTGATCTAATGGCTATGCCAGCATCTTTTGTTGGAGATATTGGTAAAATTTCAGATTATAATAGATTTATAGAAGCAATATCATCTATTTACGCTACCCAGTCTTTTGGTGCTAGTAGTGCTATTGCTGGTGAAATTCCGGTATTTTGGACAGTAAGATCGTTATCTAAAGACTCTTCTGGAAATGATAGATATTCCTATAAAGCAAGCCCAGATTCTACTCTCGAAAAATTAAGACCTAAACAATCATACTATATTATATTAAGAGATATATCTTATATTCCATTAAAAATACCAACAGTAGGATTTCCAGTAATAGGATTCACAGATAATATATTTCTGCCATTTGTTCAAAAAGATAGTATTTTAACCACAACATTGAAAGAAGCTGGGAATAATACTTATAATTTTTCCCCGATTATTAATAATTTACAGGCATATGAGACATATAAATATCAGGTGTACGGGGTAGATTCTAATTGGCCGATAACAATGGTTCCTGGCTCAGGATTAATCCGGCCATCTAGTCAACAATTAAAGCTTGATATAAGAGCAGCTTTTTGTTCTTCTACAGGAGCTTGTCCTTCTGGATCAGCTAATGTTATTAATTATACTCAAAATCCACCAGTATCAGAAAATGATACGAGAGACTTATATGGCGTTTTTCAAATAGGAATACAGCCGATATCATATAATGGAATAGAAACCATTAGTGATCAATTTACACTATATTGCCAGGACTGCTTGCCAAAATTAAAGGTAGTTGTTCCTGGTTATGTCGCAAATATATCTTTAACAAATCCAGGGATTGGATATAAATCAGCTCCAAACGTGACTATAGTTCCAGTTTCTGAAGATAGCTCAGGAGAAGGAGCAATAGCTAAGGCATTATTCAATACTGCAAATAAGGATTTTAATATAACTGTGGACAATGGTGGGAAAAATTATTTGTTTGCTCCTACAGTCATTGTAGATGGAGGAGGAGGAGCAGGAGCAACAGCTACAGCTATTATTCGTCAAGAAAAAAATAAAACCGTTATAGCCGGAGGTATCACAGATATATTTATTGGTATTGAGAACATATATCAAGACCATACTTACACTATAAGAAGTAAACAATCAAATTATCCGGCAGTAATATTACAGGCAACAGGACTGCTAAAAAGTACTCCTGCTCATAGAGCAAGAGTTAATACAAAATTAACATTTTGCGACTCATTAATCAAATGTCCTAGTGGAACACCGGGGCTTTTAAATTATGTTGTTGAAAGTGGACTATTTACTAGGGCTTCTGCTCCTTATGTTGATTTGGAGATAGTCTTACTTTCTACAGATACTAATGCTTCAGAAATGACTAGTAGTCTATTATCAGTATCTTGTCCATCGTGCGTCAATAATTTATCTAGATTTATATCTTCTGTTCCGGAAATAACGATACACGCAGACATCAGGGAAAATGATCCAATAATAGAAGTGCCTTGTGCTAATCCACCAGTTCCACCAGCCCCAGTACCAGCCCCAGTACCAGCCCCAGTAACAGCCCCAGTACCAGCCCCAGTACCAGCCCCAGTACCAGCCCCAGTACCAGCCCCAGTACCAGCCCCAGTACCAGCCCCAGTACCAGCCCCAGTACCAGCCAATCCATCGATGCCGATGCCTATGCCTCAGAATCCATATCCTTCCAACTATCCACCCACTATATAAGGCATAATTATGATGTCAAAAAATAATATTATAGACATAACTGTAAAGCTTTCTGGGCTAAAGCCTCAAGAAAGATACGACTATTCTTTTTCAACAGCTGGAGCTAATTGGCCATGTATTATAACTCCGATAACAGGTTTTGTTCAGCCTCTATCTGATAATATCTCAGTAAAAGCAAGCTTATCTTTCTGTGAGAATAAAAGCCTTTGTCCAAGTGGTACTGAAGGTCTATTAAAATACAATGATATCCTATCTTGTAATCTTAATAATAATCATCTTTTTGCAAATATAGTTGCTGGATTCTCTGCTACAACTACTAACGAGGTATTCTATAGCGATGTTATACATTTAGATTGCAAGGATTGTTTACCCCAAATACAGATTATTTCACCAACTTCTACAACTTTAGATAGCTCAACTACAAATCATATTAAGTTTACTTCTCGTATCATGGGATTGAGTCCTAATGAAACATATGCTTATGAGTTTAAAGGGGTAGATTCAAACTGGCCAGTAAAAATTACCCCGATATCTGGATTGATTAGTCCTTCAAAAAATGAATTTAATTTATCTTCCAGTTTAACCTTTTGCCTAAATACTGGGATTTGCCCCAATGGTTCATCTTCTGTTCTAGATTATTCTTTAGTAGAGACCTGTTCTTTAGATAGTCATTTATTTTCTACGGTCCAGCTTTCTGTTACTCCAGTATCATGCGTAGGAGAGAAAATTACAAGTGATCAATTATCTTTTTATTGCGAAAAATGTTTGCCAAAAGTTTCAGTAAAAATAAGCAATAGCGGCACAAATGTTTATTCTCTTTCTAAAGAACAAAATGATGACACCTATTTACTTCAAGCCAAGATATCTGGTCTAACTATAGATAAAAATTATGCCTATGAGTTCATTAGTGTCGATTCAAATTGGCCAGTATTTATAAGTCCTATGTCTGGAATTTTACAGTCTAGCTCTAGTAGCTCATCAATAATTTCTCAGTTATTCTTTTGCTCTAGTTCTGGCCTGTGTCCCAACGGGACCAAGGGTGTATTATCATATGATATGGACTTAGATACTCAATCAAAAAGATATAGATATGATCCATATGTAACTCTACAGATGCTAATATACTCAGAGGCTTGTTCGGGTGACCAATATTCTAGTGATACTTTTACTATATACTGTAATGACTGCTTGCGTCCATCCGACATAAAGATTTCTTCACAACCAATTTAACACGGGTAGGTAGTAATTATGATCAATAATTCAAAAGAAATTAAATTTAATTTAAATGGCTTAGCGTCAAATAAAAGCTATATTTATGAGATTAAATCAGCTGGAGGAAATTGGCCAGCTCAGGTGTCTCCAAACTCTGGAATAATAATAGGTAATCGATTAGGAGATAATGTAATATATACGACCATTACTTTTTGCGCAATAACAGGACACTGCCAGACTGGTGAGTCAATAGGACTTCTAGATTACGACATTACTCAATGTGGTATAGATGCCCAGGTATTGCAGACAAGTGTCAAGCTATCGATCATAGAAGAAGCTACTGATCTAGAAATAATTGGATATCCTGTACAGGTTCTATGCACAGACTGTTTTTCTCCAGTCAGTATCAGCGAACCCCTGACTTTAAACAATGTTCTTTTGCAAAGATCCTCTCCACTTAGAAGAACACTAAGTACTAAGCTTAATAATAGTATTGATTTCTATGTGCCTGTATCTGGTTTGCAAAGATTTGAAGAATACGCCTATTCATTTGGTTCTCTAAACATGAATAACTGGCCAGTTACTATTACTCCAATATCTGGGTATATAACTTCATCAACAGGTAAGGCCTCAATATTCGCCAGCATGAAATTTTGTCAATCTTCAGGAGAATGCTCTGGTAATGAAAATCTTCTAAATTATACTGAAGATAGCTTTGTGGAAAAACAATCTTTAAGAAATATTTTTGACTTAACTATTACTCCAAATCGCTGTAACGGAAATCCTGTAACTAGCGCTCCTATGTCTATGTATTGCAATGACTGCCTGCCCAAATTATCTGTCTCTATAGAGCCAAGGGATTTGATATTAGCTCCAAGCAATGTAAACTCGGCAAATGGAAACGTAGCAGTTATCTCTTCCATCATAGAAGGTCTTGACGACGATATAGAATATATCTATACTATAAATTCATCAGAGGCAAATTGGCCTGTGTCCGTAAATCCAGTATCTGGATATATTAGAAATCAGTCACAAGCAACGATATATAGCAAAGCCACGTTCTGTTTATCAACAGGGGAATGTCCTGTTGGAGCAGATAAAATTATGGATTACGAAATACCCGGCGATGAGTGTCTTGAGCAAAAAAACAAGTATTCTAAGATGAGCATAACTCTGTCTGCAGCGAACGGCAATGCTCCAAGCATTACAACTAGGGATTTTACAATATCTTGTGATAATTGTTTACCTAAAACAGTTGTACAAATTCCGAGCGTTCCTTCTCTCGTAGGAATAGGGAATAACAGAGGTAGCCTTTCGGCTCCTATTTATAATTTACGGCCATATCAAACATATGCATATGAGATAGAACCTATTGATGCAAATTGGCCCGTTGTGTGTTATCCAATTTCTGGAATTTTAACCACATCATCTCTGACTACTGGACGCATAGCTACAAACTATATTTTTTGTCCATCAACTGGCGATTGTCCAAATGGTTCAGAGAATGTTATTGACTATGTGTCTCAAACTGGATCTTCCTGTGTTTACAAAGATACCGTTGATAGATTTTCAAATATTCGAATAGTAATAACTCCATTATCTTGTTATGACCCGATTATTAAATCAGAAATAATTAGTCTTAACTGTCGCGACTGTATTCCAAGGGTGAGAATAACATCGCCAGAGACCGTCTCTTTAAGGGGATCTTTGGCTGGTAACATAGCAAACGTTAATATTATTGCTCAGGGATTAGAGCTACAAAAGCAGTATGTATATTCATTTATTGGGTCAGAAGCGAATTGGCCGATTATTGTATTTCCAAAATCAGGAACCCTGGATGGAAATCTTCAGGCAAGACATAATATATCAACGAGTTTTATTTTTTGCGCAACAACAGGGAGCTGCTCAGCGGGCGATGCTAATTTAATCCCATATAACTTAGACATAAAAGATACCAACGTCTATAAACAGTTAGATAAGTTAAGAGGAAAGCTGAGATTAGAGGTATATCCAGCATCTTGTCCTGAAGAAAAAGTAATTAGTGAGGATATAGAAATAAGTTGCGATGACTGCTTACCAAAAATAGTTATTGATACATCTCGGATAAGCACTGATATCAGAGATGATAAATTTATTCTACCAGTATATATTGATGGATTATCTATGGGGGAAACATACAGTTACGAGATTATAGAGCAAGACTCTAATTGGCCAACATATCTTAGTCCAATGACAGGACAGATAACATCTCTTTCGAATGTCTTGCCAAGTGTTCTGGATTTTGATGTGAGATTTTGTAATAGCACTGGGTTATGTCCTTCTGGGAGCCCTAATATCTTAGATTATAATCCTAGTAATACCTCTGGTTGTAATTATGGTTCTTTAAAAAATCCTATTAAACAATCATCTTTTAAATTACAGATAACTCCACAGAGCTATAACGGAGATGTTGTACTTAGTGATTTGGTCAAAGTAAGATGTGTTGATTGCTTGCCCAAAATTAATATATCTTTGGATGCCGCTGCAAATATTATTAATAATTCTATAACTGTCGCAAATGGGACCAACACACATTCTTTCGCTTCTTCTGTTAGCGGGCTAATAATTGGTCAAGAATACAGTTATTTATTTAGCTCGACAGAGGCAAATTGGCCAGTCGTAGCCCTTCCTGTATCAGGATCTTTTATAGCAAAGGCTAATACTAAAAATATAGTTTCCACATTAAAGTTTTGCCATACTACAGGAAGCTGTCCGTCTTCAGGCGTAAACGTATTAGACTATGAGCTAACCTCTTCATGCCCATACGGACAAATCTCAGACAGTAATCCGTTCGCTAAGTTGAATTTAAAGATTGTTCAAGAGTCTTGTGGAGGGGATGTCTCTGGTAGTCAAGACTTTACATTAAATTGCGACAAGTGCTTAAACCCACTAATATCTGTTGCCCCCTCACAAATAACAACTCTTACTGATCGCAATACGGGAATTTTGCCCGTGTCCATGATTGGTCTGAAGCCATTGGAAACATATTCTTATGCTTTTAGTGGTATAGATTCGAATTGGCCAACCGTTATTAGCCCAGCTACTGGATCTTTTACATCTACTAAATTGGGTCTGCTTCCATATAATTCTCCACTAGTGTCCAGATACTATTTTTGCTCACCAACAGGATTATGCCCAGCTGGAACTCCGGGCTTAATTAATTATGATCTAGATAGCTATTTAGATCAAAAAATACAAAATAATTTTCTGTATACTAAAGTTAAACTGATTATAACTGACTCATCTTGCGATACTGTTCAGACTGCTAGCGAAGAAATATTACTGTCTTGCACCAATTGTCTGCCCAAAATTAGTTATGCTAATATAGCTTTTGGGGGTGGCAATGGAAATGAAATAGTTCTGCCAACTGGCTGTTGTTCTGGAGTTAAAGCCCTATCTGTCAATGTTACTAATGCTATTCCTGGCGAGAAATATTCTTATGCTTTTTCTGGATCATATGTTGGGAGCTTCTATCCAGTAACAGGCTCTGCTTATTTCAATAATGGGGTTGGAGTCATAAATACTCTCGGAACTATAGATATAGCTCCTTCTGGACAATCTTTGATTAGTTGTGTATTAACCCATAATGCCACTAATGTATCTTCTCTGGACTTTATGGCAATCACTTGTGGTTCTGGTCTCAGAGTTACTACTTGTAATTAATTTAAAAATAAAGTAAAATCATATGGCAAACTATACAGAGATAGTACAAATAATAATTCCAGATTTAACAATAACTCATGATTATGTGTCTAAGATAACTTTGCATAATCCAACAAACTTAACAGCAACAATAGATCGACCCACGATTAGCTTTACTGCTTTTGCTACTAGACAAAAGATATTTATTACTTTAACAAAAGATATATTATTACCAGCTATGATTGTAGAAGTTGTAACAGAAAATCTATCTGTTGATATTATGAGTCCTAATAGATTCTTATATCTAAGTCAATTATTAACTTGTCCATCTACTACCTGTAATAAGCTGTAAGCTAATAATAATAACTAGAAATGGCCATTAGTTCTTTTGGTGTAAATATAAGAAAGGATATATTATATTATAGGAAGGATATTGCTCATTTATGGTTTATACCCCACCTGAATCAACAAATATAGATACCTCTTTTGAGATTTTGGCCGCTCCTGCACCAGCCACAACACCAGCAGTTGTCGTCGAATTTAACGGAACAGGTATCCATTCTATAACAGGCCCCGTTCCGATAGTTAGTCTAAGTAGTCAAATAAATCTTAATGGTAATGGATTACCAGATAGTACGACCCACAGTATCGAATTAAAGGGAAAAATTGTTAGAACTGGCCCTGGTCAGTCAGTAACTTTCCCCTATGCTAATATATCTGGTATACTAGGAGGAATCAGTGATCTTAAGAAATTATTCAGAAACAATACCTCTGGAACCTTTAAGATAAAATGCGGTACTGACTTGCCCATGTATGAAGCTAGCGGAGTCGTAGTAACAGCTTTTAGTGTTTCTGAAACATCTAACAATTGGACAGGAACAGCTGACTACTCAATTTCTTTGCAACACGAAACAGCTTTAACGGATGATCCAAATGAACAAGTAAAGGAAAGGGGCGAAAGTTGGTCTGTAGAGCAAATGGACGATACTTCATATACAAATCTTAATGCTAATATTACAGTGAAAGGAGAGGAGCTCAATCCTTTTGGTGAATCTGGCGGAACTAATGTAGGCAGCACTTCTACATCTAAAGCTCTATCGATTATAACAATTCCTCAGTTTCGAATTACTAGAAGGTTATCAGCAAAAGGATTACGGGTAATGGCTACTGGAACTGCTGCTCAAACATATGATTTAGGCACAAATTCTTTTCATAAAGCTAAAACCTGGGTTCACGATAGAATAGCCAGAGGATTTAGTGGTACGGGTGGTGTTAATAGTCAGATTGGCTATTCTCCAACAGTCTCTTTACCATTTTCGACAACTCATTTCTTTAACCATACCAGATCAACAACAATGGATGTTGCCAATGCTTCTTATGAGGTTAGCGATTCATGGATATCTCTTCCAACAGGTGTTCCATACACAGAAACATATTCCATAGAACTATCAACATCTGAGGGTCACACAAAAACAGTTAGAGTACAAGGGAATATTGCTGGATTAGTCTATGAAGACCCAGGTATACGATCTGGAGCATCTGGAATACTTCCTACCGGGGTACCTGCTATAGTCCAACCTCTTGCAGCATCAGCTCCAACACAGAACATAGATTTGGGCTATTCTCTAAAGCCAGGGGAGATAACAGGATCTTATACTTCTCTAGATACTAAAAAGTCTGCTACTATAGCACCATCAAAATATGAAAATGCTTTAAGCGGGTGGATGCATCATATAAAACCCTTCTTATATAGAAGAGCTTGTTATGGAATGCATAATCTTGATAGACAGACAGAAAATTTCCCCACTCCTAACGGCCATCCAAAAAATCCTATATACTCAACAGACGCGCTTCTAAATGTTATTCCAACATCAACATCAGAGGGTCACGATCCAAGAAAAGGCACTATCTCATATACTCATGAATTTAACAATAATCACAACCTTATAGATGGAGTAATCAGTCAAAATGTTTCTATTAATGTTGATGCTCCAACAGATACTATTAGCGAAACACAAGTTATAGGTCGGGCTCTTGGGCCAATATTAGCAAAAACAGGACGATCTTCTGCTAGAAAAACAATCAATGTTGATATCGTGGTTAGACCTCCAATACTAATAAATGGATTTTTTCAAACGAACCCTTTGTGTCCGGTGTGGACCGGTGGAGAGATATATAGGACGATAGAAAGTCTTATAGAGGGAAACAGACCCTTTGGAATAGCCGATCAGACTATATTCCCTGGTCTAGCAAAAAATAGACTGGGTATAGCTTTTGTAACCAGCGATACAAACAGTTGGAGCCCAACAACAGGAAGATATTCAAGAAATGTATCATGGACTTTTCAGCCATGTAGCTTAACTATAGATTATAGGAACCATTAAATCATGGCTGTTTGTGCATCTCCAGTAAAATTATTAGGACAAACCTTATTCTTAGGAGCTAGCGTATCTAGTTTTAACTCTAATATGGGTTGGGGTGGATCAGGATCTAGTTTGACTGTTGATCTTGTAGAGGATAATCAGCCATTGGTTTGCTATCCAGAGGGTTCGTCTTCTCCAGTAGCTCAATATCCCGCAACTTTATCATATCCAGACGATCATTATTATACCTGTGGGGCCCCGCTTAACGATTATTGCTATGTTAATGAAAAGGGCGAAGTCTACAATTCTAATGCTATACCTGCTCATACTACTAAGAATATTCCTGGAAAACTATATTATGCTTGGACAGATTCTGGTCTAGTCTCAAGATACTGGGTCCTTGAAGATCCTGGATTCTTTGGGGTTTCTACCAGAGTAGCTCCAGATGGAACTCTAAATGAAAAGAGAATATATAAGTATAATATAATCGGAACTCCCGTAGTATTTAAGATGGCTGATTTTACATTTACTGGATTGATAGAATCTTGGGAAAGACACAATAGGGTTGGTACTGTATCGTATAGTGTTCAAATAAGTAGTGTAGAGACACTGCTTAATGAATCTTATGTTATTCTTAATAAATATCCCGGGTCTATTTTTTCAAAAATTGCAGGAAAACCTTATGGGGGACCTAAGAATTATGTCGGGCCAGGAGTTGAATATGTGGGAAATATTAAAGAGGGAGCTATTCCTAATGTTTTTAATGTTTACGGATTTTTAGAATCAATGGGTATGAATAATTTTGGTGGAGCAAAAAAAACGGAGGACGGAATTCCTTCTGCCTATGCTCTAGATGCTCTTGCTGTCTTGACCTGTTGCGAAGATGCTAGCGTTTTAAAGAATTTAAATAAAACAGCCTTTTCTCCATTTGGTAGAATTATGTCTAAAACTATGGAGACCACAAACTCTATCAGGATTACTCCGAACTTTAAAACTTATGCTTTTGGAGTTATTCCTCCAACAACCAATACAGCTTTGGTAATAAGCGATAGTGTGACCCCAATACCACGATGTGTATTTGGTCTTGATTTATCGGCTATTAAAAGACCTCCTCTGACTCACAGAATGTCAGAAGACAAGATGACTATCTCCCAATTTATCGACAATATAATAGAAGCAAATGGATCAGACAGAACCACAGCAGCTCTATCTTTTGCTGTAAACGGTAATGTGCATAATATCATTAAAATAAAAACTATCGAAAGAACAATGGAAACCCATGATTCTACAGTAGAGAAGACTATTCTTTCTTTAGAAAAATCTGGCTTCTCAATATCTTCAACAACTTATGGAAAAGAAAAAAATAATAATGTTGCTCCAAGAATAATGAAAGTGGGAGGACCACAACAAAGATTATTACAAGCAAAAAATTATAGATTAGCATACAACCAGACTAATTATATATATCATCCATCAATAGATAAGTTTGTAAATCTGAATAGATTTGGCGGCGCTAATGGAAGAGGAAAATTAAGAGTCCCATCTTATTTTAGCACTAGAAATACAAGTTTATCTTCCGCTGTTTTGGGAGCTGATATTCATTCTTTATTCGATACTGATGAAGCAATGAGAGAGTTGATGACTGGAAACAAATTTTATTCTTTAGACAACAGATGGAAAGATCATGAAATAGCTCCTAATCCAGAAAATATTATAATGGGGAATTATCCATATTCTTTTGGAATACCTGCGAAATATACGTGCTTGAATAAATTTCAGCTATTACAAGACCCGGATACGGCAACGACTACACAACCTTCTTCTTCTAGTGCAGACCCCTCTCAAGAAACTATTCTGCCTCCTGGATGTGTGCCCCCAAGATATAATCCGTTATATTATGACACGATATCTCCATTTTTTGGATATCACGGAGATAATATTATTGATCTTAGCAAAGACAATAACATATCTAGACATATTAGACCAGTATATCAAGACACTTGGGATGGTCAGTTGGCAATAGCTTTTTACGTAAGCGAAATACCTTTATTAAATTTGGGATTATTACCAATGCCAGCATATGTGGGATCTACTCAGCAGATAGCTAATCTTCCTGGAGCTGCAGGAGCAGCTGGAGGAGCAGGTACGGCTGGTTCCACTCCTATTGGAGGAACTGGAGGATCAGCGACTGCTCCAGCATCCCCTGCTCCTCAAGGAGTAACACCGCCATCACCACCACCAACAACACCACCACCAACAACACCACCACCAACACCAAATCCCAGCGGGTCTTTAGCTGCTCAATATACTCCTAATCCTTCACCCATAGGATTTATGATAAGGGAGACAGAACTTAGATGCGCCATGAAAGATACGGATGCCTATATTACTTACTGTTTAGGAAAATCAAAAGATACCAAGCCTGATTTATATAACTTATTAGTAGGTCACTATATGTCAAGGGGTCTCTTTTTTGGTACTGCTCCTCCACCATCAGGTGGTGGAGCGGATGCTATCGTAACGATAGGTCAAGGCCCTGGCCTGGGGACTTCGCTTCTTAACTCGGCAGTGAATGAACCAGGGATGCCCGCTCCAGCTGCTCCTGCAGCTCCAGTAGTTACAAAATCGGATCTTCAAAATTTTAATATATACTTGAATCATAACTTTATAAAAGATCTTAAAACTCTAGCTGAATTTGTTAGAGATATAGGTAACAAGTATTATGGGAAGCAATATATGGTTAAGCTTCTGGATCTATCTTCTTCTCAGGATTCGTCATATGCCCAACTAGATATTGTAGTAGGAGGAAGATCTTTACCAGTATTTAAGGGAAATAGGAAGATTAATCAAAATTATAAAATTGCAGATAAAGCTTGGGAAGAGGTAGGTAATTATTTAGACGATTGTATTATTATTGGAGACGAAAACTATTATACTTTGTGCGAAGACAACGGTCTTATTCCACCTATCATTGGATATAATGCTACCGACAATATTGACTATCTAAAACAATCATGGTGCATGAAAGACTTAGCTGCTCAACAAAAAATATTAGCAGAACATCAAGCAGTATTAGACAAACTAACTCTGCAAATAGCTATGGACCAACTGAGAGTTGATACAATTGCTAACGAGGAACCAGATGCTGATTTATTCGCCAATCCTGGCCTCCTCGGGGAGTATCAAGCCTGGCAACAGAAAATAGAGGCAGCTATGCTAGTTGTTCAGGGAAATGCTCCTGCTGTTGCTGCACAGGCGAAAAAGATAAAAGAACAAAATAAAATTATTGGCGGATACATGGGATGCGATCCATCTATAACAAGAACTTATCACGCAGCAGGCAAGAAAAAACAACAATATACCGCTATAGGATCTTCGCAATTTCTAACTCAGTCTTTAGATATAACAAAACTAGGAACTAATTCTTCATTTGTTATGGTTGCAACACATGGTCGATCAGATGCTTTTGGAAACATTATTTTGGCAGGATCAAAAAAGTTGTACTCTGCGACAACAGTAAATACTTCAGAGATAGCTTATCTAAATCCTCATAATCTTAGTGATCCACGAGCAATAATTGCTGGATTGTCCATACCTTTGGAGAATACTAGTTATGCTTATACTCATGATCCGAACCTAACAATAATATCTAATATAGCTATGGAAGATCTTATTTATTATGATCATATGCTTAAGCTATCTGGTAGATCAGTCACTGTAGATGAACTTGCGTCACTCCAATTTCTTAGTACTTTTACAGGTCTTACATATGGAGGTACTTTTGCAAATCAAATAAAAGTAGATCTTGGTCAAATTGGGTATCAAGGATCTCCTGCTAATCAGTCATATAAATTTGCTACCATGCTACCAAAAATGGCCCATCCTTTATTTGCTGCTGTTCCATTAATATCTAACCAGTACTGTTATGGACCATGGACAAACTATCCTTCTGTCAGGGCAGACCTTGTATATCCCAATGCTGCTAATCCTAATACTGCTATAGAAAATATGATCGCCAATACAAAAATAGACATCCTCGATGATCTAGTTCCTTGGAATTATGGAGGAATGAGTTTCCTAGATGCTAAAGTCATTAGCGACATGGAAAGGGAAGCGAATTATCAGTTTGTTATGGAGAAAGGATCCATGACAGTAGAGGGAGCTCCAATATTTAATCTTGGAGGCCGATTTGAACCATTGTTCACGCAGGCTCTACCAGCAAACTCTCTAAAATATGGTAATGAAGTATATACCAAATTTACAAACATTATTGGTTATATAGATGCAAAAATTATAAACAATGCTTATATAGCAACGCCTTTGAACTATCCTACTGTTATGGTATATAATCCAAATAATTATCTTGCAACAGCTCCAATAATCAGTAGTATTAGCATGAGTTTAGGAGGAGGTGGATCAAGCACCACCAATTATAGCTTTAAGACTTATGACAAAAAAACAGGACTATACAGCAAGGAGTATGCGGACTTAGTAAAAAAAAGAACTGCTGAAATAATCAAAGATCGTAAAACAATGAGCAGCAATAGATCAAAAATAGGAAATGATTTTTTAGTAGATGGTCAAAAAATATTACAAAAAATGTCAGATAGTAATAGTGACTCCATGAGTGGATATGGTAGTAAGCTATATGGAAGCAGTCCTGTTGAAACGCTAATAGGGAGAACTACACTTCATATTCCGTATCCTAGTTTAGGGAATACTGCTGGGAGCGATATTGGAGCGGCGATACCAGATAATAGTCCTTCTGGTTTATATAAGCTAGGAAGAACTAGAACTTGGACTGGTTTGTATATGGGAGATGAAGTAGGAGCAGAATTAATAAATGGTTATGAGTCTAAATCAGTCATGAGTTTGGATGGAATTTTCTCTCCTCTTTCTTTTTACCCAACTCAATATGTTGGTACTTATTCTATTAGCTCTCATATTACCGGGGTTCCAGTAGGAGCAGTAGTATGTCCAAGGTGCCACGGAGCAGGAAATTTGCCAATCAGCTTTATAGACTATAAATCTACAGCTGTGCCTCGTGTTTCACAGCAAATTTCGTATCCGTGTCCAGTATGCTCTAGATCTAAACTGGTGGTAAAAAACGCAAAGATATTAGACTCGATGAAAAATAAGACGGTTGCACAACAAATAGCTATAGCCTTAAAGGATACCAAGCCAGAAATAAATATTTATGCTTATAATCCTATTGTTGTTCCTTATGGAGAATTTAGGAATCCAAATGCTCAAACTGTTACTGGTGCTTCAGGATTAGGATTGGATAAATGTAGACACAGTATATCTATTGTCGGAAGAGGCGAAATGCCAATAGATGGAGAATTAACTCTTGGTATTAGTAATAATTTATACGGCGAAAAACTAGTAGATCTAAGTGGACACATATCTAGTACTGGAGTTTCATCAGACTATTATGAGCATGATATTTTCAATCAGATGGGAGGAGGAGCAAAAACTCTTCAGAATCAAAGATTTTTTGGACTAAGAGGACCACTAATGCTTCATAGTTGGGGATATGATACTGCTGGTTATCCAGTACCAAATCTTAATGATGAACCCAAAGATATGGATGAGTATGGAAGATTTAGAAGATTTATATTGACTAGTGGAGGATTAAATGATTATAAACAACAAGGAGTTTTTATTAATAGTGAGGGGCAACTATTGGGAGATGTTGTTGGAAGAAACTATGAATGGGATGCGGCCGCTGTAAAATATAAAAAAATCAAAGCTAAACCGAGTAAATACTTTCATCTTAATTGGGCGGAGCATCCAGAATTATGGCCTGTTGGACCAATAGATCTTAGATGGGATGATAGTAGAAAACTTTGGGCAGCTGGTGGTGGTGGCTGCACAGAAGAATTATTGCCCCCATCTATAATAACCAATAGTACAGATATTTCTACTTTAAATGAATTTTTATCATCTAAAGAGAGTAATACTTGTCCATATAAGATGGTTAATATAACATTAGAAGAAGATCTTATTAAGGAAGATGATTCAGATGAAACATATGCTACCCGAGGATTCATAGATGATATAGAATATAGTAAGGAGCCTTTGACAAGAGGATATAGAAGATTAGTATATGTTGTAGATAAAGCGGGATATTCTGCCCCAAGAGGAACTAAATTATTGTGTAAATATAGTATAGACTCTGGATTCTATGAGCCGATTAGTAAGCCAGTAACTATGGCTAAGGGTAAGATAGTAAATAATACTAATGTAAAAATAGAACAACATTATATCCAAGGAAGACGAGCTGGAATAGTTCCTAGTTTTGTAGTGCCTTTTGATAATCCGATGGAGTTTCAGACAACTAGTGGAAAAAATGGAATGTTTGTATACATAAATGGAAAATGGACTCTCACATCAATTAAGAATTAAGCATGACAATATATAATACCAAAGACAATTGCGAGATTTTTAACAAATCTTTTGCTGATGATCTATTATCCTATAAGTTGATGGATCAAAATATTCAGTTTTCAAATGGAGTTTCTAATACAATAAGCGATAAGAAATCTATTCTAAAATCTCTTATGCTTCCAGCTAATCCTATGCCTCCCAATATTTGGTATCCCATATTTATAGACAATGATAACAATATCGTTAATAAAGTACTGTCCAATGACGGGGGCATTTCTGGTCAAACAGGAAAAACTAGTAGTGGAAGACTAGGAATAGAAGATTTTATAGAATTTAAGCCAGAATTTAATAATTGGAATGCTGGTGATAGCAAAATGTCAATAGATTGGATATTAAATAGATCTTCTAATCCTTATGTTTTAACTTATGGGATTATGTGTTGGGTTAGAGTTTTACAGTCTGATAACTCCCAGTTAATAAAAGGGGACCCTGATAGTATCTCTAATTTTCCTATTGGTTCCAGGATTTCTAGGGTGGGTGGTAGCCCCACAGATGTTTATATTAAATTAAGTGACGACTTATTATATTCAACAAAGATAAAAGAAACAACTTTTTCAACAAGCTCAGACACTACTCAGAAGATAAAATTTTCTGAGGAAAATCCTTTTATAACCATTTCATCTTTTGGTGGAGCAGCAACAAATATTAAATTTATTTTATCCCCAATAGTTACTACAGAAAACAGAACAGATAATTCCTCTGTCGAAGAAGATAGACTCAAAGAGTTCATACCCGATATAGGTAGATGCGAACTGTGGATAGCGAACGGAGATTGTTTTTCATACTATAAAACACTATCTGAACTAAATATAGGATCTACTTCGGATAAGCCCTCATCATCATATATCTCCGCCTCTCTGCATAACACATATACTCAAATTTATCATATATTAACTCTTGATGAAAAAAAGACATTCGGTATTAGAGATATTAAAAGATCTAGACTATTTAAAAAATTATCACATTACCTAAGTACGAGTCCTTGGATTTCAGAATTCGCCATTAATTCATTGGACTCTATGGAAATAAAAGAACTTATTAAAGATTATCTAAATAATCAGTCAAACTCTGTAGCGACAGAATTGATTAATTTAAGAGACGTATTAATTAAAATTAGCAGTCTTTTACAAAATAAGATTGAAAATATTCAGCAAGCACCGATAACTAGTTTTGATTTAGATACTAGATTATCCACAACAACTCTTAATAATAATCTTATTACTACATCATCCTCTTTATTTAAAAAGCTCATAGAAAAATATGGAGCAAAATTAGTCATAAAAGACAACCTTAGCTATAAGAACAAATTAATCCATGGAGATAGTATAGTTATTAGTCAGATAGGATCAACACTATGTAAGAAGACTTTAAAAGATACTACCGTTTTTAATAATCAGGAGATAACCATAGGCAAGCTTGCGATTAAAACTATTCTAAATGATCAATCTAGTGAAATAAAACTTGCAGTGGCGGGGGAAACTAAAAATACTGTTTATCTCAGAGATTTAGTAAAAACAAAAATAAAGAATAATTTAGAATTAAACATTGTGATGGAAGAAGTTACGAACGTTAAGAAGGGTAATATGATAGGAGAGGCAGATGATTCTACTCCTGAAAAGCTTAAAAATTCTCCACTAACTCATATTTTTAGATGGGATGGCACAGGGGGCGACGGAGGTATCAAATTTAAAGTTCTGTTAAATATTGACGATTGTTTAGATTCTAGAATTGACAGTCCCTTTGCTCCATCTCTGAACGAAGCTAAAAGTCAAATATCTTGTTTTTGGGAACAGGTCAGCGGACCAAGAGGATTTTTTTCAGATGAAAACAAACAAACAAAAGATTTATCCAGATTCGACACTTCCACCAGTCAAAATGTTACTTTTGGTATAGGAGCGACTGGCAGACAAATGATACAGTGTACAGTATTGACGCCATTTGGAACTTTTATTAAACAAAAAACTTTTTATGTAGTAGATGGTAGACAGGTGCCTTACAAAGATAATAGTCCTCCTATAAATAATATATATTTTGGAAGATACAGGGACGATCCTAATAGCGGCCTATTACCATACGGAGTAGCCATCTACAACGGTAATGAAGATATTAATCTTTGGAAATTTCCAGACCCTATAGATCTAAATAATCTCGCTCTTAAGGAATCCCCATCCGTCTTACCCAATAGGGATAATCTAAGAGTGTTAGTCTGCAACATGAATAAAATAGCTATTAATAGGCATGGAATGTTCTGGCCTATTAAAACTGATTTTAAGGTAGAAAGAGACACAATAATTGATTCTTTAGAATCTCACAACTATAAATTTAATTTTTTTGATAGTTCATTATCAAATATCTTGTTTGTTCCAAATGAAAAAGACTCTAATCTTCAGATAAACTATGCTCTAAATAATACGGTTGTTAAACTGGAGAGAGTCTCTCTAGAAAATTTACGAAATAATTCTGGAGATTGTTATCAGTGTTTGAGTATGTGCGAACCAAAATTTGAAGGACAGCCATCTACAGATTTTGACAATGGCATCACAAACACTGTTGTGAAGTATCGTAGAACTCAAAAACATCCCGACTCTTTCAATCTTCAAAAATATTCTTATAGCAATGAAAAAAAGATGTTCGTGCCAGAAGAGCCACAGACATATGTTTATCCTTTAATAAGCACCAACCTATCTCCAAAGATAGCTAGTTATGGTGGATATAGTAGTAAAATTATTAAAGAAGATATAGGCATAGATATTCCAGATCATAAAATCCCACCGCCAAATAATCCATTAGATCTTCCACAAGGTATTCCAAGTGGTGTATCAGTGTCTCCGATATATTTACCATCAATAACAGGATTCCCATTAAATGATAAGAACAATATCCCCAATATGTTAGAATCAGAAAAAAGTTTAAAACTATGTTATCAAAAAAGTCTGTCTCCTTCATCGGCACATATTGAGTTTTCCAAAGGGGTCTTTCATCCTGGATCGGGGTGGTTGCCTTATGATGGAACAGGATATACTGCTATTGGAGTAGCTAGTGGAACTAAAAATAGTAGTAGCGTATTAAAATTTAATCCAGGAGCAAGAGATACATTTAGCTTTACTGGTCCAGGATTGTTTGGTCTTAAAAATGGATACAATAATGGTATAGAGCCAAATATTTATAGGAGCGCCATTAAGATAGATATAGCCCCACATGTTAGGTGGGCACCTTTGTGTAAGTGTCCTCCCGCAGACCAGAAAGACACAACGGGAATTACAGAAAACCAAACAGCAGAACAATTTCAAGCAGAATTCGGCGCTATGAATCAAAAAAATCAGCTACATAAAGAGTATTTGGATCAACTGATCAGCGCTAGATATGCTCATGGATATAGGATTCTGGGTGGAGGAAATCCAAGATCCTCTGAATTAAATGCTTCTGGGTCTGATCCTGTAAATGATGAATTTGTTTTTAGCTCTACTCTTGGAGCACTTGGCGGTAAGAATACCCGGGCATATAAAGGTTATTCAAAACTTGGTAAAAATAATAATCAATTCTCATATAGTTTTGCTGTTTCTGGACCATCAAGAAGAATACCTCATAATGGTAGGGCTCCACCAGCATTAGGATTAAGGAATCCTAGAGTTAACAGTTTTACCATAGAGGATATAGAGGTAAAATTAAACTTTTTAAATTATGTTAATACTAAAAATTTAGTTATATGGTTAGAAGTAGAGCCATCCTTATCAGAGATAGATAGGCAGCTTCCTCTTCCTCCTGCCCCATGCGGAAATGCTGGCCCTTACAATCCACCCAATCCAGATGTTGTGTCTGGAAACGTTGAATTTATAGATCAAAGCTTTCCTCCTCAAGTCCATGCTACTGGATATAAATGGCCAACGGAAACAGGATCAAATCTTATCCCAGAGGGTATTAAAAATAAATTTGTTGGATCATATCTAAAATCTTTAACAGATATGAACTCATCTGATGGTCCAGCCTCAAACTTTAAAATATACTTATTGAACCAAGAGCAAATACAGAATAAGGAATATAATTTTAGTATTAAGTTCTCTGATCATGCTTCAAGCCACAACTGTTTATATGATCAAAGTACTGCGAATCCAATGGGGGCGAATAGTGAACAGAATATCATAAAAAATAACGGAGAGGTCTCTCCAACCACTGCTACTTTTGGATATTCTACAAGGGATCATTCTTTAATAAATAGGATTATTAACACTAATAGATTTAATATAACAAATAATAAATTTAGTAAACTAAAAAACAAACAATTATTCTCTTCTGCTACAAGAAGTAATGGATGCGGACCAGATGGCTGCTCATCAAAACAACAACAAACAGCCTTTGATTCTTCTACAACCTTTATCCTAAACATAGCTGTGCTAGATGAGCCAGATGATATGATTGCTTATGACATGATTGCTTCGAATGATTCGTACACTAATTTTGACAACATAGAAAAAAAACCTAAATCTTCCGATATATACGGATCATTATGCAGCTGGGAGCTAGTATTGCACACTGGAAAAACAAGGAAGCCTACGCCTTCTATGGGTGGTGGATTATCAACATATGGAAACGCTGACGCCTTATCATTAATTGAGTATGGTAAAGATCCACAATACCCCGGATATAATTTCATAGCCAATATGTCAGATAAAAAACATCTATTGCCTCTGGTTAATTTAAATGCCCCAAATATATTTATGAACGACGCTGGCTCATGCGAATCTGCTAATCCGTCACTTGTTGGAAAAGGTTCTTTTTTAGGACCGGTAAGATTTCCATCCGAAGCGATGCAACAAATTTTACTCGGAGTACTAGGCGGAGCTATGACAGGAACGTTTGTAGGAGCTATGACGGGACCAACAGCAGGATATTATGCTGGATATCAGGCTTTATTTAACATGTTTAAAGACATGGCTTATGGGAGAGCTTTGGATGCAACAGTAAGAAATATCTATTCCCCAAATTATAACTCTTATCCTTTTGGGTCGCCAGAAAAAATATTAATAAATGCTAGTAAAGATGGGTGTTTTTGGTATAAGTTAGAGGCTTCTATATTTAAATATGCTAATACTCCAATACTTGAGCACAATAAATATAAGTTTATAAGGTTGAAAAAAGGAATCCTGCCATCTTTGGGAGAATTTTCGTATTCAGTAGTAGAAAGCATGGAAGATTTAATAGATCCTATTTTTATTAAAAAATTAAGTATTATTGATTGTAAAAGCTTTTCTCCTAACTCTGGATCATTTTCTACTGTCTCAGATGTCTCTTATGAAGAAGGAGACATAGTTGATGTTTCTTTTGTAGAACCATGTGACCCAGATGCTGATGATTCTCCATCGCCTGGTTTGTATGTTATAAAAGATGATTCTTTAGTTAATTTATCTGATGATCCATCAGCTCTTTTATCCGCTAATAAATTTTTACAGTATAATCATATATCCAATTATAAAAAAAGCATTTTTGATAGTAGCTTTTTAACAAAATTAAGAAATAAACAAATTGTTCTGCTGGAAACTAATATTCCGTATAATATATTTGGCGTTTCTGCTGATGAGGCTACTGCTAGTTCAGACTCAATGTATGGATCGTCAAATCCAAATGCTCAGTCATCTGATACTCCGGTTGTTTCAAACTTTGGCATTAGAGTATATTCTAATGGGGAAACAGATGACAGCAAAACTATTGATACAAAGATACTAAATAAAGCCTCTATTGTGAAAGATGGCAAATACTACACATTATTAGAAATCCCAATAGACATGAGTAAAAATGATACTCTGTGTGGATTTGGTGAGACTCTACTAGTATTTAAAAATCAAAAAACCTCAACAACCAATAGCCCCATAAGTCTTTGGGGTCTGGATAAAAATCAAAGTAGGCCCTTAACTCCAGAGTCAAGTTTTTCTTTGTCAGGATTAGGTAGCTATGGGGATGGTTCTCCTACTGTTAATAAAAATATCTTGACTTGCCAATTACAACATAATAATTTAAAAAATATATATCAGATATTTAATAATATAGAAAACGATAAGATAAAATATAATCAGGTAACTCTGTTTTATTCCACAGACGGAACACAGAAAACAATAAAGGTTGTTAAAGATGAAAAAATAGCTGGTTATGCTTACTCTTCTGAAGAATATAAAAGACTATTATTGAGAGACAATTTTCAAATAGTCTCTGGATATGGCTGGCCAACAGCTCCAGAAAAGACAAAGAACTCAGATATCGCGTCCCCCAATACAAAAACTCCATTAGTCGATGAGTTACAGGCTACTCTAGAAGAAATATCTAGAGCTATTTTAAATTCCCCTAGCCATAAATATGATATTATGTATTTAAAAAGTTCTTCATTTAAGAGTATCTCTCAAGATTTTGGAGAATTAATAATTGAAGACGATTATATCCAAAAATTTCCAATTCAAAGATTGACCCCAGAACAGATATCAGGGTTATCAGCCAGATTGCAAAAGATGGAGTCAGCAGAAGATGTTACAAATCTTGATAATAGTGTTGGAAAAACAGACGCAGCTAGTACAACCTTAATAATCAACAGCTCAAATATTAGATACTTACAAGAACATTATGCCTCTCTACCTGACGATGCTGGATCTTGTTATGGGAAAGGATCTGATATTAATCAATGCAATAAAAAACGAACTTATAGATCGCTACAAGACAAATATTTGGAAAGAAACGAGATTCTTAAAGTATTAGAAGATCAAGCAATTCCTTTTGCTAAAGTTTTTTATACTCAGTCACCACCACCAGATAGCGAAAAAGTAGCAGCTAGTATTTCGTCTCCAGATTCTAAGTTTGGTAAAATCCTTGCTGAAACAGATGGACACATCATAATTGGAGATGAGTCTCCCACAAGAAATGAGGCAGATCGATTATTACCTTTGGAGCATGGAACGAAGATTCTAAAAGATTCTAATAATAAAGATCTTGGAATAATTAGGTCTTTTATTCAGGACAAAGAATCAGCAATTATAAGAGATACTAAACTGCTTCAACATATAAATATCGATCTTAAAACAGATTCAGCTGGAGCGTATCAGATAACATATAAAGATGTTAGTAATGATTACTATTGGATCAATATAGACCCAAAACAATCTTGTAGCATAGCAGAAGAGATGAGGCCTAGAGTTTTAGTTAAAACTGAATACGCCTGCTCTCTTATTAATACATTAAAAGGAACAGCGGTATTTCTTGGAAATAGTAATATTTGTCCAGTTAGTGCTGGTGTTGGTGAGGGCATAAAGAGCGGAGGTATAGAGGATTTCTATTCAGGAGGAGACGTTTTCATTTATAAGATTCCAGATGAAAAAATAAAACAGGATAAAGAGAAAATAGTCGATCTTTATAAGTTGCCAGGTGCTCCAAATTGGGAACTAACGACCATAGAAAGATCGTTCAGCTATAACTCCGATACCGACGGGATATTGCCTGGCTCAGAGATACTGGTAAGAGCAAAAGAAACATATGAAATTCTTCTTGCTCCTCACGAAAGAATAAATGATGAAAAAGATCTAGCAAAAAGATTAAACCAGGGGATTATAAAAAATGATTTTTCAGCAGATGTCGCGTATGTTCCAGGAATTGGCCCAACAAATGATATCCAGTGTGTAACATCTCCATCCGATGGGGGTCTTGGCTTACAGGATTCTGAGGGATCGAGAGTAAGTGCTGTTGCGAGAGTATATAATATTTTTAATCTTGATGATACGGCGAATTTGCGAGTGCAATTTAGAAAAATACCTAGACAAGTTCGTGGCATAGATCTATTAACGTCCGTATTTAGATATGGAAAACATAGTACTTATCAACAAATTAGTAGTGCCAATCCTCCTAGTCCAGAAGAGCTAACCTCTGGTTATCTACTGATTAATAATTTTTATGCTTGGCAATGTTTGCAAAAAAATGCCGCAAAAGCACTCGAACAAGCACCCATTACAGATTTTCTGCAGCTGCAAAACGAAATGATGTTTAGGGCATTTTATGGAAGTGTAGATGGAATAGAAAATAAATCAGAAAATATGAGAAGCCTTTTTCCATGGGAGTTGATACCTTATGAGTATTTCACAAAATAGTTTTTGCGAGTTTTCTAGCGAAGATGGTATGAACTATGAATGTAATAATTGTGGCATAAAACTTAGATCTTTTGATGGAGATCCTCCTGTTTTCATCTGTAAAAAACCACTACATAGACAAAGCGACGATAAAACTTTTAGCGAGAAACTAAAAAATTTTGCCAAAGCTACAATAGAACATATATCTACGGGGATGAAATTATGTTCAGAAGAAAAGATTATCGAAAGACATAATATCTGTCGATCTTGTGAGTTTTTTAAAGAAGACACATGCTCTAAATGTGGATGCCTACTTATTAGGAATAAAAGATATATTAGTAAATTGGCTTGGGCAGATCAAGAGTGTCCTGTTGGAAAATGGAAGAAAGAAATATAATCAAAGTTTATTATTTTGATAAAGATTCTTTGTCTTTTGTCCATTTATGCCACCCCTTGTTGGGGAGATAGTTTGCATTATCATCTTTTCTTTTTGGAAACAATGTGCCTCCCTTTTTATGTTGTCCGAATGCTAAGATTGCCCCACAATCGTTGCACCTTAATTCAAAATAATCATTATTATCTACATTTCTAACAATAAACTTCAAGTTTGTACTACCACATAGTCCACACTTTTCTTCACTAAAAATTTCTTGGATTAGAGCTAACTCTTTAAAAATTTCCTTTTGTCCAGAACCCTCTAATTCAAAAACAAGTTTATCTGTGGCCCTATATGTTACTTTCATTTTTATTTCCAATCGTTAGAATAACCTATAATACTTTCTGATATGTCCGCCATATTTTGCTGATACTTTGACAACAATCTTATAATGTTAACTGCATTCTCATGAGAAAGAGTGTAGATATTTTCACAAGACAAATCATTGCTCTTTAACAGCTTCGATATATTTATATTAAGTCTTTTTGCTATTACGTCAATAAAATTTATCTGATTATTACTTATTTTAGAAACAGTATTCTCATCAGGATGATCATCTATCTCCTTAGATATCTCCTCTGCTGCAACAACCTTTCTTAGTCTCAAAGCTCTTCTCAAGGCTCTTCCCTCAGCTCTGGTCTCTGCCACAGCTATCGGATGGTTTCTGTACACCTTATCACAATTGCCCCAATAAACGTCCGCAGCGCCGCTTACAGACTTGTGTTTAAAGTCTTCGTCCTCTGGAGCGGTATCTTTTAAAACATAGGAAATGGAGTGAACCACAGTGGCTCTTTTTTCATTTTCTGGGCTAGGAGCCTGAACAACATCACTAATAGCCGATATTACGCTACAATTTAAGGCCAACTCAAATATTCTTCTTAATCCATCAGTAGTTGGATTTCCACCTATTTTTTCATCATCTGATAAAAGGCCAAGAACATAATCCGTCCATTCTATATCTGTGATTTTAGGCTGCTTTATATCAACATTTTCTTTTTCTTCACAGACCTTCTCTTTTTTAACCATTTTAGTCATGAATCTCCATTTTTTGTTGACCACTTTTTAAAATTTTAGAATTAATACTTATAAATTCTACTAGTTTGCTATAGATTAAGTTACTTCTAGCTTTAGAAAAATCTTTGGTTTGTTTTATTCTTATTAAACTCCAACCCCTACCAAATATTAAGCCCTCTTTTTTTTGATCATATGTAATATTTTTAGATAAAGCATCCTGACCCCACACCGGCTCAAAATGTGAAGGCCCATCTATTTCAATAGCCGTATTTATACTAGGAATAAACATGTCTATTTGCAACTTGGTATTTGCAAGAGTGTTCTCTTTGTGAAACTCGACTTTAAAGCCATCATTAATTAACTTGATGTATAAAAATTTTTCTAATTTAGATCCAATCTTACTAGATATCCTAATAGCTGCATTTGCTGATTTTTGCATATGTTCTTTTGCTTCCACAGATAGATTGTCCCAATTAGCTTTTGATGATTGTTTTCTTTTTTCTATTTCTTCATCGGATAAATTTTCCCATGACTGTAGAACAGATAGTCCAATTTTTTCTTTAGTTTCGGAGGATCTGGTTTTTCCTTTGGTAGGATGAGCATGTTTTCCTGTTGTTAGAGCATTCTTTTGAGCCTCGGATTTGTCTCTAATATTTATTTGTAGTTTTTTAGCGTCTCTTCTAATCCTATTAGAATAGGTTCCATAGATAGTGGCAATATCAGCAAAACTTTTTTTCTCAGTAACATATAAACTATTAATAATAGTCTTTTTTTCTATGTCCGAGAGATTTTCATATAATTTGTGCAATTTCTTCATATTTAAAACTTTCTGAAATTCCTTTTGGCTTCTTCCAACACTTATGATACAGGTCATAAAGATCTTTGTTCTTCGCTATAATCTCTAGATTATCTTGGCCATATATCTCTAACCACTCAGAATAAGCTACTCCTGGGTTGGTCATCCAAGGAACATCTTGGGCGTAGATATATCTATTGTTTGCTCTTGGAAAAGATTTTGTTAGTATCGCACTAATTATATCAAATAAAAATAGATCCCCGGTAAAAAATTGAGCATGGCTAAGATGGAATATGGGAATATTAAGAGGCTGGGTTATTTCTGAAAAGCTATTAAATATGACTATTTGGTCAAATGGGTTTTTTTCTATAAATTCATGAATTGTTTTAAATAGGTCTGTAAAAAAAACATGGTTGGATAATTTGGGTAGTATGAACCCTATGTTTCTGGTAGTTGTCATATAATATTTTTTATAAAATTAGAGTAAGATTGATAAGTCTGTGGTACGGCATATTTTTTTGGAATAAGGTTGTCTAATTCCTTTATGTCTAAAACTTTGCATCCACATGACCAGGCTTCTGCTAAATATTCTTCTGTGAGACATAAGTAGAATTCGGACTCTTGAAGTATTTTTGCTTTTCCTTTCTCTGGTACATTGCCTAGATTTTGGCAGTGAGATACTAAGGTGTTGTTAAACATTTTTATGCTCAGGTCAGAAAAGGGATGAAGATATTTTTCCATCAAAGTGTCTGGCAGTATATTTATTCCATCCAAGAAGACTGCTATTTGAGATTTTTTGGTAACATTGTTGTCTGCTTTAAAAATATCCTGATTTAGTAGTCTTGGTATGGAAATCTCGCCCTTATCTTTACTCTTATTCGTATCTTTTGCTTTATTCCTTAAAATCTTGCAGACTTTCTTTATATCTTCATCAATAATTGCCCCATTAATATCATCATATATCATTATATTAACTTCACCATGATATTCTAGAATAAATTGTTTTGATTCTGGATTAAGCAAAGAAGCAACTAGAATAATCGATTCAAATCTATAACTATAAAATGTCTTATATAGGTCATCTCGAATAGTCTTAACCATTCTCTGTATTGGCGGAGAAAGCTGACTTATGGATAAATTATTAATAAACTTATTGTCGGCATTTTGAACAAGTATCTTTTTTGTCATATAAAAATCTTAGCTTTGGTTAAGTCTTTCGTTCCCATTATTTTCATTACATTATTTTTTGATATATGATGTTTTTTTATAATAATTCCAGAAGCAATAATTTTATTTATAATCTCAAATAAGAAAAGATGCGAGGCGTTCTCTTTGAGTATTAAAGCAGCTCTTTCTATCGTTTCTTCATTAAAATATAAGATTTCTGACCAGGGTTGAGCGAGATCGTAGAACAGGTATTCTGTATCCTCAGTATCTGCACAACCTATATTAAAGTTATTTTTGGCTTTGTCTAATAAAAATATTTTGGATTTTCCTGAGAGATTTTTTAGATTTATAGTATCTTCTCTAATTAATATTCCACTACAAATAATAATAAGATTTTTTAATCTTCTGTTTCGCATCTTAGATAGATATAAGAATAAGTCTTCTGATTGATTACTTTTATCATATCTTTTATTTTCTATAATTCTAATATTTTTATGCTTACTTTTAATATGATCTATTATCCTACCAGAGTCAAAACCGATCACAATAGAGATATCTGTATTTTTACATATTTTATAAATTTGCTCTATCTGGTAATCTATAACAAGTTGGGTGTTTTTTAATAATAATAGGGACTTAGACCCAATAGACTTCATTCCTTTAGTTATCTCTGGTGTTATTATTAAAGCATTAATCATAATATTTTATTATCGTTTCGCCCATTCCACAAATAGCTATTCCTATAGACTTATCGATATTTTTTGTTATTCCAATATAATTTTCCTTAGTCATAAAGAGACTGTCGGAATTAGATCCTGCTGATACTGTTGATCTAAGGAAATTGCAAGTAGGCTGCTTAACCATTATTAAGTGGTTGATATTTCGAATCATATCTTTTTCTACTCTATCTTTTAAATTATTAGCCTTATTTATCCATATATATGTTCCAATATTATTTTTATTTGTTTGAAAAATGCTCCACATATTTATGTCACTACTCTCTTTATCTGCTGATGTCAGAAATTTCCATCGAACATTTGGATTTATTGTGTTTTTAAGAGTGCTTAAATCAATAGGGCTTAACTCCCAACCTAAAAATATAATATAGTTGGGCATAATAGATAGCTTATTAATATCTTGACACAGATCCAGATAGTCTATATCTTGATTATCTGATGATGTATCTATAAAAAGAGTATACTGTATGATGGCCTTGTCAACAATAGTCTTTTTTGTCTCTTCATGAGAAAAATGTTGCAAATGTTGATCGTGCGTGGATCTAGATAGTCCATATTTACAAGTATAATCTTTTATATAATTGTATCCATCTATTACTTCTACATGATGATCATTCTGTATCTCTTCTATGATTCCAAACTCACAGCTTTCTTTGTGTTCTGCGATATTAGCAAACATGCAATCTTTACAGCTTGTATTCATATTGAAATCCTTTTTATAATCATGACTGTTTCGCTTTCTATGTGATCCAGTTTTATTATGGTAAATGAATCACCACTTATTAAAGAACATATTTTATCTACAGAAATAAGCTGCTTTTTATTTATAAAAGACTTAAGAAATAGCTCCTCAGATATGGTTTCAGCTATTAATCCTTCGCATATTTTTTTTGTATTCATAAACTGTAAAATTAATGATCCATCTAGTCTTAGTTTATTTAATAAAATCTTAATATCTAAATTTAAAGTTTCCGGATTGCAGTATTCTAGACAAAAGAAGAATATGTTGTCTATAGAATCATTAATAATAGTTTCAATACTGTTCCTATCGATAGATGTCGCACCTTCAACAGTATAGGACTTATACTTATCAACTATGGATATATTACGTTTCATGATAAAAGGGTTCCGATTTAATAGAGGACATAAGAGACATCATCTTGTTTGTAAAATTAATCATAGAATATTTACTATGAATATAATCACTATTTTTTTTAATCAGCTCATGATATTTTTCTTCTGGAATAGACATTATGTCTGAAATAACCTTGTGTATATTTGAATAATCTGTCATCTTCATAATAGAGTCTATATTTGGATCAAAACTATCAGCCCCAATAGCAATAACTCCACAAGAAGCAGAAAACAAAACATTTATATAATCATTTACATCTATACATATCCTATATTCAGACACAACATCAGATAATTGCTGCAAGCTACTTGGCATTGATTCGATACAAACAGAATCATCATTTGCTTGTTTAATATAGTTATGCAGGTCCCTAGCTATTTGTCCGTGTTTAAAATTTAATATTATAACAGATTTCCTGGACTTTTTAGGAGATATCTGTTCTGTTTGCATAATGGGAATGCCATAATCTATTATGTTTGTATTTTGATCCTCAGATAATCCCCATGCTTTTGCTATCTGTTCGTGAAAAACAATCTTATTACAAGAGTTCAATCCATTTCTTAGTATCATCCTATCTTCTTTTTTAAATTGAGCATTCGGAATGTCATGAAAGAAAATAAGATCTTTTATATGATACTTAACGCCCAAAGCTTTTCGCTCTTTAGAATGAGATAAGATATTATTACTAACAAATATGTTCGAGGGTTTGATTATTTCTTCTTTTTTTAACAAAGAAACAGATATGTCTAGCATCTCATAAATCTTATCAAAAACACTTAGATGAGGAACTAAAACCGAGCTAATTTCCTTATCTAGGCACGAACTAATAATATTATGTATTTTGAAAGCTATTGACATATGAGAGTTTCTAGTTTTGATGAAGAAAAAGCATTGTTCGTTAGAGTGGCAGAAGAGTCGCTTGTTGAAAAGAAGTTTTCATGTTCAGTGATTGAGTATCCTACTGGGCTTAGTCTGTTATTTTGGATATTGGGCCTTGTGAAATCTGAGTTTTTACTTGACACAAATTGACTATTGGCAGAGGAGCATAGCATTTCATTTAGGCTATCATAGCTAGCTGCTCCGATATTTAAGAATATGTCTCCTGTCTTATGAGCAGCCAATAGATTCTCTATGTTAGCATCTATTGGCACCATCAGCACTTTTCGAAAAATCATAGTCCTGTTTAAAGATTGGTACACCAGAGAGAGAAACTCTGAAAGTCTAGTTGATTCATCTTGATTAAAATTCAGTAAAAACAGAACAAAGCAACAGTTGGATCTCTTCTCGGTAGACAGAAAAGAAATAATCGTATCGTGAATAATATCTGTATCCTTCGTATAGTTAACTATAGTATATATTTTTATAAAACTATTATATATCTTTAGATCCATTTTTTTGTCAACGGTAGTGCCAAACAAATCTGTTATGATATCTGGCTCTGTAGATAAAACATATCTGTGTACTTTGTCCTTTAGACCTATTGCATTAAACCTTAATTGTGAGTAGTCCGAATCGACGAGTATTTTATCGCAATATTCTAGTTTCTGTACGTCTTCATCAAAAAAATTCTCACTGTCAAGAATAGGTATAAAAATATTGTTTTTAAATCTAAGATCTGAACAGAACCATTTTATTGGAACGTTTTGTATTATTGTGTCATAATGATCTAATTTCTGATGTTCAGCATTAAATACTTCTCTTTTCGAGATATTTTTATTTATTGAATCAGTCGTATTGTTTTGTATATAAATTGGTCTTGATGATACATTGATATCTGGAATTTTTAGCAGTTTTTGTAAAATTGCAAAGGAGTGTGTCCCGCACATATCTAATTGTCTGTATGGTCCAATATATAAAATATTCATGATTGATTTTTCATCTTAGAGTAGTATATAAAGTCATCTTGAAATTCTGTCTTATTAGATCTTACTTGTTCCGCCTGGTTATTATTCTCGATATGCTGCCTCAAATAATCGGTAATATGCGAATAGGAATACTGAGTTATTTGTGTCGGGGAAACTTGGCTATATCCATAATCAGAATCTTTTAGCATAGATAGGAATTTTTCGGATCCAATTGCTGATAAATTTAAAAGCTTTTTTCCACATAAATAAACTACATACTCAAAATTTTTACTTGGATCAGAATCATTTGGGGATTCTATCAAAGAGTCCATGATATTGGCAGCTTTATCCCAGTCTGATCTAAATCCTCTGTTGTCTAACAAATCAAAATACTCTTCCCATTTTTTAGCTGTATTGTCCCAATTGTAGTGAAGCTCCGTTAGTTTTCGTGTTTCCAGTCTATTTTTTTCTAATATGTGCTCAGGTATTTTGATCTGCTCTAAAATATATTGTACAAGCTCATCATTATCAGGGTATGCTCTGATTGCTTTTGTTTCTAGTTCTTTAAAGTATGATTTGACACTTATTGATTTAGCCCCAATCTTATTTATAACATCTATCATTGCACTATATCCAACAGTAGCTATCTGTATTCCACATGCACCAGCTTCAACTTGTGGCATTCCAAATCCTTCGCAGATAGCATATTGAACATAGAGATTAAAAGTATTATATATAGTGCTTAGATCTTTAGTGGATACTCCATCAGTCACAGACGGAAACGATGACGCTCTAGTAAAGCATTTGGGACAAATCTTCAGAGGTCCAGCAAAAGTGGCAGCATGAATATATTTGCATTGTTTGCAAATACTTGTGAATAAAACTTTATTAGCTATGCCGTTATCTTTTAGAAGTTCCGGCAAATCCCAACCCATGTCTGGATAGCTAGTATGAAGGTATAGATACATCTTTTTACCAAGATCTGGATTTGAGTTTTGAAGCTCAGTCAAGACTTTTTTAAAGCTTAGGCAAAGTTCTGGTAGGAGTTTTCGCTTCTGATTTCTCATAACAGAGCCTATTATAATACTATCTTCTGGAATTCCAAGTATTTTTTTTGCCTCTTTTTTATCTTGTATTTTAAAAACAGACAGATCTACTCCTGGCGATGCTGTGCTAATATACTTTATTTTACCAGAGCTTTGTCTTTTGAGAACATCTGCTCCCCAATCTGAGTAAGTAAAAATAGCATCTGCTCCCAAAAAGGTATCTATCCATTCTTCCTGTTGTGGTTCTGAGTCTACTGTTGGCATTAAACACCAGTGAAAATACGGTCTTAGAGGAGAAGATGCTTGATATGCGCTCATCCAATAGTCCCTAATGTCGACCACAACATCTGGCCTATAATCCAGCAAAACTTTCTCGAATCTCCACTTACCGAATTGATTGTCGCTCCTAGAAGAGTATTCCTTATGTCTTGGATCGTTCTCCCTTACAGCATTGGCATAATAAGTCCAGGTAATATCTTTGTCCCTCGGATCATTTACCAGCCCATACGAGGCGAATTCAGCTATTTCGTACTTTCCAGTATTATGTAATCTAGACAATACTTCTCTAGCATATGTCCCAAATCCTGAGCTTAAAAAACTAGCCTCGGAAACCATTAGAATTTTTAATTTATTTTTTGTCATCATTTCCTCAAAGAGCCCGAGGGATATTTCACCCTCGGATACTCTTTAAGAAATCTCCTAGTTAAATAAAGTAGTATTAGAAAGCCACCGGTTCTGCTTCGTCTACTACTCTAGCACTCGATGTCCTAGATAGCTTGCTGATCTTGGAGAAATTATTAACTCTGACCTTTAGGGTATTATGCTTGACGCCATCCTTTTCCCATGAGTCATTTCTAAGAGATCCCTCTATCATAACGAGGTCGCCCTTCTTCAAAGACTCCGAGATCATCTCGGCACCCGTATCCCATGCTTCACAACTAATGAAGGAAGTAATCTTATCTTTTTCTCCATTAGACTTGACATATTCTCTAGATACCGCCACTGTAAAATTAACAACAGATGTTGCTTTTCCAGAGGTGTTAACTGTTCTCAATTCTGGGTCTCTGGCCAGATTTCCTTTAAGCAAAGTAATATTCATTTATCAAAATCTCCTAAAAAGTAAAGTAACTCTCGCAACTATAACAATAGTAGCAACTTCTTCAAGAATGTCAAGAGGATGGAATAAAACATTTTTCAACGATTAGCGAATCCTGATTTTTTCCTCTAGACCCCATAAAAATAAGTACATTACCTTCGAATAGATAATTTCTATACTTACTAAAGCATTCTGGGAAAAATACCACAGAATCCAAGCTTCCATTTCTATCTTCTATTGTCAAAAAAGCCATCTCTAATCCTGGACTAGCGCCCTTTTTAGTTTTTGTTATCCCTATATAGCTTATTTCTCCAGCTATTATTATATTATTCCTGATTCTAGTAGTTTTAAACTCCTTACAGTCGCAATTAGTCATACTAATATCATAGGTCTCTATCTTAAAGCATGTTATAGATACTCCTAATAGAGCATTTTCAGAATCAGATAACCATTCTATCTTATCTACTAGGGAATATGGGGGCTCTTGTATAGATCTCACTATAGAATCTATTACATCCTGTCTCTTTTTTGTAATCCTAGCCTTGGTTTTGATAGCAGATATATTATTTTCTAGAGATTCTTTTGGATTATTTTCTGTAAGCTCCCTTAAAGCATCTTGCTCTTTATTGGTGAGGCCCGAACATATTTCAAGCTGAAATAATAGTTCTGTTCTATTCTTTTTAAGAAAATCCAAGGCCCCGCATGAAACCATAGCTTTACTAGCTGTCGAGTTTATTTTTAGCAGGATTCCAGTTAAGATATCTGCCCATGTCATCTCATATATATTCTTATCTTTAGTAATATCTAAAATCTTATTGTAGACAGATTCTCCTACTCCTTTGATGTCAGTTAGACCAAAATATATTTTTTTATCTTTAAGAATAAAAAGCTTGTTGAGTTTTCGTAAATCTGGGACGCAAACATCTATATCCATCTCTGAAGCATTTTTTACTAGTTCTTTTATTTCTCTCTGTGGATCTACTTTGTCTCTGGCAAATCTTAGATATGAGGCAAAAAAGACTTTTGGAAAATGAGCTTTAGCATATGCTGATAAATAAGCGTTCATTGCATAACTAACAGAATGGGACTTGTTAAATTGATATCTTTGGGCTTTTTCTATCCAGTCGAATATCTGTTCTGCCGTTTGAACGTCAACGATATCCTGTTTTTTACATCCGTCTAAAAACTTAAGTTTCATTTGGGCCATAAGTTCTGGTTTCTTCTTACCAATAGCTTTTCTAAGAACGTCTGCCTCTTTAAGATCAAACCCCGCTATTGTTTTAGCTATTTCCATTGACTGCTCTTGATATATCATCTCTCCATAGGTAGTTTTCAAAGATTGTTCTAAAATAGGATGAAAATAATCAATACTCTCTTCATTATTCTTTTTATCAATATAATGATTAGAAACACTTTTTCCATCTCTTGTAGCCTCTAGACAACCCGGTCTTAAAATACTTATCAGAGCAGATAGCTCCTCAATATTTCCAGGTTTAAGTCTTTTGGCCATTGACTGCCCTAGTCTAGATTCCAACTGAAAGCACCCCTTGGTATTTCCTGTTGAAATCATATCCCATGTTCTTTGGCACGAAAGATCTAGTTCATCTAGCTTTCCAGAAAATTCTATTCTTGGAAATTCTTCAGAGACTATATTGTTAAGAATCTTAAATTTACATCCACAATCAAAAGCAAACTCACTAGACATTTAAAAAAGATCCTTTAAACTTTACTTTAGCGGCAGTATTTCTATGCAGTCTCATAAATCTAATTAGTAGTTCGGCTGTATCCTTAACATCTTTGAGAGCATCATGACCACCCTCTTTGGATAAACCAAAGTATTCTCTTACATTATCCAGAGTATAACTTTTAAGTTCAGTATTAGCCTCAAACCAATAAAAAACCATATTCATTAGATCTATTACATCTCTTGGATAAAAAAGATTGTTCCTGCCTTCTTTATTTGTATTGCCATACTTATTACTCATTCTGTCTATTATCCTAATATCAAACCTATTTATATTATATCCAGCAGCAATAGGAGCTGAGAAACAAGATTTTTTACTACTTCTGGTATGATATATGTCTAAATAGGATATAAACATTTTCCATCCATGTTCTTGTTTCTGATATCCTTGCCATTGTTCTAATATGATAGACTTATCGCAAGATCTAACCTTTGCGTGAAAATCTAAAACATCACTATCTTCATATCTATAATCTGGCTTATCTTCAAGAGCAGATGGCTTGAGACTAATATTAAACTCTGAGTTTTTAATAATCTCTAATTTATAAGGATCTATCATTAATGCAGCTATTTGAACTGGACTACAAACATCTGGATTTACGCCATCTGTTTCTAAATCAAAAACACAAATCTTCTGAGAATTAGCCATTGGTTGTTACTATTGTATTTCCTGGGAAAAAGTGCCTAGAACCAGAGTTGTCGTGTTCCTGACAATTTACGCTACGACAACAACTTACTTTCACATCTGAAATCTTAACATATTTAACATCATTAACAGTAAACATTTCTCCAACTGCTAATTCATCCATTGTTTTTTGCATGATACTACTCTCCGTTTTTAAGAATATCTGAAATAATCATAACCTTGTCTAACATTGCTATGCCTAATATGTCGAACTTTATGATTCCTAGATTTTCAAGATCTTGCATTTCCATGCCTCCTAAGTGCTGATTGTTTTTTGCATCATAGATCATGGGACAAATATCTCTGAGTTCTGTGCTGCTAATAACGACACCAGCAGCATGTTTGGATTGATTTGACTTGATTCCCTCTAGTCGAATTGCTTGCTCGAATCTTTTGCACAGTGGCCCGACCAATGAGCCATCTTCAGATATACTACACCATTCTTTGAGTTTTTCAACATTGTTTTCTAATGCCCATCTAATAATAGATGCCTCTCCAGTGTCCTGTTTCATCTCTTGCAACTCATCCGCTATCTTAGCCTCATCGGGTATATTTTTTGTTATTCTATTCATCTCTTCGAATGAAACATCTCCATAAACTCTTAAAACTTCTTTTAAAGCTCCTCTACCCTTCATAGTATTATAGGTTATAATCTGAGAGACTTTATCTGACCCATATTTATTTCTAATATAATTAATAATGTTCTCTCTTTTATTAATGGGAACATCAACATCAATATCTGGCATAGAAATACTACCTTCTGAGTTTCTTCCAGAGTTATAAAATCTTTCAAAGATCAGATTATATTTTATTGGATCTATTGATGTTATTCCCAATAAATATGAAACAAGACATCCTGCTGCTGATCCTCTTCCTGGACCGGGTAGCCATTTTTCCCCTTTAATATATTTTACAATATCTTCGACTATAAGAAAATAGCTAGATAATCCAGCCTGTTGAAGTATTTCTAGTTCATACTTGATCCTATTTGTATATTCATCATGATGTTCAACAGGAATAATATTGAGAATCTTTTCTCTCCAACCATTTCTACACAATTGTCTTAGATATTCATCTGGATTTTGCCCATTTGGACAATCGAATGGGGGTAAAGAAGGTTTCTGTAATATGTTGTAGTCCTCTATTAAAGAACTAAGATATATGGTATTGTTTATTTCTTCTTCTGTGTGGATATCGTACATCTCTTCGTTTGATAAAATATGATAATTATCAGATTTAAAAAAGCAGCCCAGAGGAATATCTTCGTCGTTTAAAATTTTAGAACTTATATCTGAGAGTGTTGTTTTCATACTATTGCATAAAAGAACCCTTTGATCCACAGCATCTTTTTTTTCACAATAATGAGCATCTGGAGTACATACCACCCGAGTGTCAGTTTTTTGTCCTATGTCTCGAATAAATTCTGTTAAAGATATTTGCTCTTTATTATTTTGAGCGTCCATAAGCTGACTCTCTAGGAAAAAATTATCTTTACCAAAAACATCTTTCATCTTGTGGACAAATTCAGTACTCTCCTTGATCATATTTTCTCTCTCTGTGATCTTAATTAAGTCGTGGATATATGACCCTATGTGTCCACAAAAACCTATAATGTTACCATCTAACATTTCTGATAGTCTGTCAAGGCTTAGTCTTGGCTTATGGTAAAAATTTTCTTCTAGATTTGATTCAGAAATAATCTTTATAAGAGTTTTCCATCCTTTGAGATTCTTTGCTAAAATAATAAAATGACTAAGATGACTGTTTTCTTTTGTTTTGATCTTTGAGTCTTCTTTGCAAAGATACATCTCGCAGCCAAGAATTGGTTTGATCTTTTTAGCAGCCATAGCGGAATAGAACTGGACGCACCCAGAGATAGATCCGTGATCAGTAATAGCACATGAGTTTACTCCTATATCCTCGCATCTTTTGGCGATCTGGCTTGGTTTACTAATCCCATCCAATAGGCTGTAGTGAGAATGACAGTGAAGTACGGAGTAAGAGGGTTTCATGCTTAACCAGGAGCTTTGTAGAAACTTAATGAGTGATTCGGGTGAGTGTACATGATCATTGTAGTGTCTATTCCGTAAAGGTCAACCTCGTGTTTTAATTGCTCACATTTTGTCATTACCGATCCATTTGGACACCTTTGATTGTCTCTATACTCCGTCATTGCTTCTATATTGGTGTTCTCGAATGTGGTCTTTCCAAAATGACATAATTTACTGCACATCCAGGTTTTATTGAGTCTCGGCTTTTTGCTTTTTTTAATTATTTCAAACTTAGCCCTTAGAATATCTTCAGTATTAAGAATATCCTTATTGCTAAAGCACACAGAAAATGGTCCTCCATCATTGATAAAATATATAGAAAAAATTATATTCTTTATGTCTGGATATAGGTGCTTTATGGCATAATAATAGATCATAAGCTGAGGGTCTTTTTCCAGATTCTCCTGAGTCTTTTCTTTTCCTGTTGCCCAATCTCTTCTCTTTCCGGTTTTCCAGTCAATAATTTCTATAGTATCATCATCTACAAGAGTAATGAGATCAATTGTCCCCTTAAGAGCCAAATTCCCTTCCAGTCTTCCGTCCATAGTATTATATGAATACTTAGACCAAGGTTTATCTATTTCAAAATCAAAGTGTTGTTCTGGACATATAATATTTCTATTTCTTGGATCAAACATCCCCCCATTAAAAGATATGGCTTTATTAGTCCAGTCTCTACAGTCTCTAAGATCTTTATCAGACCATTTATGGTAAGGGGAAATTTTTTCAGAATAATGCTTATATACTCTTGATATAATATCATCTAAATCATAATTAGTGGTACTAATATTGCCCAAGATATTATCATCAATACTAGAAGCATTGTCTTGTAGACCCTTTTTTATTACTGCTAAAATTTCTAGTATTTTGTGAGTTATTGTTCCTTTGTCTGCTTTTTGTCCAGATGGGCCTCGCCAACCAAGTACGTATTCAGCAAAGTACTGCTGCTCGCACATAGAATGGGTATTATAAGATGAACTTCTGAAGTATGTTATTATAATGACAGTATTCCTTTGTTTTGGTATTGTCGTATTTTATCATCAGAAAGCCCACAAGTAGAGATAATATTATAATCATATAAAAATCTTAATATCTCTTTATTTTTTTCCTCAATAGTCATTTTAGAATTTTTAATAATAAGATCAAAATTAGACCAATCATAAACATCCTGATCTAGAGAGTTTTCACTGATACTATTAGAATGGAATGGATCCGACTCTAGTCTTATATTAAGACCCCCACCATTTTTAACTGCCTCTACCTCATTTGGAAATCTACAGTCTGAGATAATAGCCAGATCCACATTTTCTTTTTTAATCTTATTTATAGTAGCATCAACCCATACATTTGTTTTTAATGCTCTAAAGATTTTAGTCCCTATGATCTCCATAGCTTCTCTAGCTGTTAATTGAACCCCATCCCACCATAAATCAGTCATAGTGTTCTTATTATCATCAGACCCATAACACTGGTCATAAGTTAGTCCTAATATGTTGATGCAGATGTCCTGTTTAAGTGGGTCTGCAAAACTATAGATCTTATAAGACATATTGAATTTATGCTCATTTATTAAAGATATTATATAATCTGCTGATGTGCTTTTACCCGACTGCTTACGTCCAGAAAATGATAGTATGTAGGTCATTTGATTCTTTCTATCATAGGTTTAATGGTATCTTTTATTTCAGATATACTCATATCAGCAATATCGTTGTGTTCTAATGAAATATTATTTATATTATATGTTCTCTCACACTTATCCCTTATCTGCTTGGCAGCGTCAACTCCAGCTTTGTCATTATCCATAATCGTTATTATATTCATGGCACCCGAAATGTCTAACAATAATTTCTGCTTGTCTTGTAATGATGCTCCGAATATCGCTACTGAATTATGAATACCTGACTCCTCTAGTCTCCAAACATTTCCTGGGCTCTCTACTATGATCACACATCGACTTGACTTAATGTGTTCTCTAGCAAACCAGAAATTATATAAATGCTCCTGAGTTTTTAGTCCCTTGCTATGTCTCCATTTTGGAAGTTGTCCATCTGTTGCTCTTCCTGTACATCCTACCATTGTTGAGCGAGAGATGTCATATATAGGAACAACCGCTCTATTGCTCATCTCCCTATCTGTTTTAATGCAGTCCCCTATGTCATACTTTTCAAGAATATTTTTTGTGAAGCCCCTATCTAAAAAGTACTTGGAAGGAATTGTTAATCCTTTCACCACCATTTCTCTAGAGACAGTTGGACCTTTAGTTACAGGCACAACCCCAGTATGCTTTACCATGTTTACAAAGTTATTTTTTTCTTTATCTTTTTTTGAAACTTTTGATATACTCGGATCATGTTTCGCGAAACCAATAGCAAAATCGATAGCTTCTTTAAATGATACTGTGTCGTCTTCTACTTTCTGCCAACTTAATCTTTCTCTAGACAAGCATCCTCTAATGAATCCTATTATAGAAGACTTGAAAACTTGTTCACACTGGTGAGTTCTGCATTTCCAGTTTCCTCTGTAGCTGTCTCCTTCATGATATAGATTTAGGGCAGAGTCATTATCTCCGCCATGAATAGGACAAGACATAGATATCATATTTCCAGATATCTTATAGGACGAAATATTCAGAACAGAAAAAAGATCTTCAATATTGTCACAAACCAAATACGATAGCTCTTTTAACTGATACTGATCATACGAACGAGATTTCTTCATCACCTGTTCCATTTACTATAAATCCGTCTTTAGGAGTATGAACATTATGCATTATTTCTAATTTTGTCTTGCCTTCTACTATTTTGGCACACCAGCCTTTCATATTGCAGTTAATATAGTCATTGTCGTCTAATCCTCCTCCGTGTCTGCTAATGACTGGCACCAGTTTTCTATTGCCCGCTTCAGATCCGTCCTCAGCAATTTCTTCGTCTGATTTTTTCTTAAAGATAGTAAAATTACTACATAACCAAACTATTCGATCTGATCCGCTAGCAGTATCTGTGCTTTCCTTATTTATACCATCTCTGTTCAATTGGATGAATGCAACTATTGGAACCTTATATTTTACTGCAAAATTATGCAAACTAGTCATCATAAATCCCAGTAACTGGTACTCTTTTACATCTTGAGATAATCCTGCAGTATCCATTAATTTAATATAATCATAGAATATGACGCAATCTTTTGCTGTTCCATCGTCATTCAGTCCAACATCTTTTACTAACCATCTTCTCATTATCGATAGCTGTTCATCAAATGGTTTTCCCGCTATTATTTTGTAATACAGAGGAGTATTTTTTAGTTGTTCTGTTGCCTCTTGAATTTTATTCACAAGATTTGGAGACTCTGAGAATTGACCTGTCTCAATTTTTGATATCTCTATTTCTGTCGACATAGCTAATAATCTATGGATATGATCTTCTTTGGTCATTTCTGTATCCATATTTAGCACTGGAATTTTTAGCTTGTTAGCAATATATAGGCCCATATTATCAGCCAGTAATGTTTTACCGGTTTTTGGTCTAGCGGCTATTATATTTACTGTGCTTTTTCTTAGTCCTCCACCAATAGCTTTATCATAAACTGGGAAGCCAGTAGATATTCCTACCTGATCAATTTTATTATTTTGAAGAAAATCTACATATTGTGCAATTCCATCTCCAACAGCAGCTGGCCCAGAATCATCATTGGTGAGAGTTGAAGAAAAATTAAAAATAGAATCTTCTGCTACTCCTAAAATTGAGGATATGCTTTCTGTACCATTTACCTCTAACAGCTGATCCTGAATAGTCTTCAATCTTTTGTGTAAGAGTCTAGCTATTTCAAGTTTTCTTATTTTTCCAGCAAATTTTCTAACATTCTCTAGATTTGCAGGAAAATCATTTATGGCCTTTAAATGTTGAGCTTCTTCTTTTTTCGATAAGATATGTGACAATTCTAGCTCTTGAGAAGTAGAATATATCATGGCTATGTCTATTTTAGGCTTATTGTTCTTCTCACATATATTTTTCAGACACCTAAAAATAATCTGATTGCTATCAACAGTAAATGTCGACTCCGTAATTAAGTCAGAGACATCCAAAAAAGCATCCTCGCCATACTGAATAATACAACTCAATACGGCTCTTTCAGCAGATGGATCGCATAAAATCATATTCATCCCGCTTGTGTTGCGCAACTATTGCATTTATATCTAGACAATGACTCAAAGACAAGTGAAGAGCTTATCGTCTCTCTCTTGCCACAAATTCTACATGTCACATCGACATATGAAATGGACTCTCTCATTCTAGCAGTGGGAGGTATTTTTGCAAGCCTTTTATCTATGGCAGAATCATCTTTGTGCATATTGAACTCTGGCATTGAAGAAAATTTATTTTTGCTTTCTGCTGGTTTTTTCTTAATTTGTTTACCAGGTCTTTTTTTTGCTTTAGTCTCTATTGGAGTAGCCTGCTTGTCTTCATCTTCAACAGCATCCTCAGCATTTTCTTTCGGCAACATGCTTTCCAGCAGAGCTATTAATCCTCTGATTTGCTCGGGATTTTTGGAAAACTGACTAAGATCCATGTTTCACCTTTGTTTTTTGTACAGATAGTAGAATATCTGAGAGATTCTTTATGTTTGTTGACAAATACTGCAATCTATCAGCCCTTTGTTTTGCATACTTTTTAATCTTATTCAGAGACTGGGCTCCACTATTATGCTTTATTGCTTGTAAAGATTTTTCCGCATATCCATATCCATGATAACTATTTAGCTCATCAGCAATTGTCTCCTTGATAGTTTCGTCTGACCAATTATATCTAGCTAATTCTCTGTTAACTGTTCTTTGAACATGAAAAGCGAATTGTGCCAGCCGATACGAGATCTGAGCGCAGTCTTCTGGGGTCAATTTTTCAATTTGGTCCCTAGACATAGTAAAATAATCACTAAACTCCGTATCATCAAACTTATTTAGACCATACGAACTAAAGCCAACGCCCTTTTCATATTCATCTAATACCTTGTCCCAATTTTCCACTTGCTCTTTAGTATTCATTCTTTACCTGCTTCTCCCATTCTTCATCTGTTTTATCGAAAGCAAGATCTATATATTTGATCCCATTGGTTTCGCACCACTCTTTTTTATCTTTATCTCTCTTTTTTTGTTTTATAAAACCAAATTGATTATTATGATAGTAAGCAACAAACTTATAGTGCTGTTCCCCATGAACTTCGACGCATGTTTTAATTAGCGGCATATAAAAATCTAGATATAGTGTTTCAGATTTTCTTAATGGAATAGGAACTTCTTCTAGTATTTGTAAAGTGGGGAAATTTGTTGTCAATATTTGTCTAACTCTAAGATGTAATGACGACTTATTAGCAGTATTTCCATGGGACATATTTCCAGTCAGGTGCCAATTATGGATATTATTATCCAGATCCTTTATGGTCATTTTATTCCCATAGTTTTTTTAATAGCTTCATTTAATTTTTTATAAGCTAATGGATTCTCTAATAAGAATTGTCTAATTTTTTCTGAACCCTGTAATTTTTGTTTTTTCTCTTCTTCCAGAAAGTCTAATGTATACCAGGCCCCACCCTTATTTATTAATCCTATATCACAAGCCAGCATAATAGACTCCATGTGAACATCTATTCCTTGGCCATATCTGATATAACTGGTAATTGTTGCTCCGGGAGGTCCAAGTGCTGAGCATATTACCTGCCAATCAACCTCTTGTCCTATTTGTGTACTATCTGCACTTATAGTCCATGGCTTAAAAGTTTTAGCTCTTAGCTTAACATCTGTCTGATAAGCAATAGCCTGACCAGACTTTTCTTTGAATTCTGCTCCATATCCAGTTGGATTACCCATGAGATGAGTAATACCTATTACTATATTTTTATTTACAGGAATCACATTTGCTACTTTTCTGCAGAATTTAGCTAATAACTTAGCACCATCGGCTCTTTGCATCTTATCCATATCTGAAGTTATTTCTGCTTCTGTGCATAATGCAGAATAGGAGTCGATTATCATTATACATCCAGGCTCTTCGTTAATAATTCTTTCTGCTACTTGAAGATATTCTTCGGCATGTAATATCTTTCCTTGTTGAGATCCTATTACATCAAATCTATCAAGATCTAGTCCTGGAATTCCCTCTAGGTCTCTTTTTTTTAGTCTACCTTCTACGTTTAGATAGTACACTCGCCTAGCAGTCTTAAGTTTTCCTTGATACTCTTCTTTTTGTGCAGTGGCTGCGAAGTCCAGTGAGGTGGTCGTTTTGCCACATTTTGGTTGACCTGTTAATACAACAAAACTTCCTTCTGGTATTCCTCCACCCAAGATAATATCTAAAGATGGGCTAACTGGTATTACTACAGACTCTCTATCTATTATAGAATTAGCAGACATTATAATATCTTGACCAAAATTCTTAGTAAGATCTTCTTTAAATCCCATTATCCAATTCCTTAAGTTTAGAGATGATGTTTTGTTTCTGTTTATCTCGCCTGTGCGTCTTGTGATCTTGTCGATCTATTTCTTTAGTAAAATCTAGATTTTGGCTAGCTAGTATTTTCTCGTATTTCTCTATAATAGGAAGAAGATGAGGAGCCCGCAAAGAATAAATTTTTTCTGACTTTTTATCGTTCAAAGCCTTTATAATAGCCGATGCGGAATACTTCTTCAACAGCTTATTAGCTGAAGAAATTTGACTCCTATAGTGCAGATCCCATTCTTTGGTTATCCAAAATTTATAATTTAGATCCAATCCATCTATTTTAGCTTTGTGTTCGCAGATAACTTCTGTAATATACTGAGCAGCAGACACCTGTTTGCCATTCGAGTACCTAGACGGATATTTATTGGTCATTTTTTCTGTCTGTAAATAGAATTTTTATTTAAGGATCGAGGGTCTGGGGAGGAAGATGTTCTAGCATGATCAGCAGCAGCAGAAGCATCTTTTGTCATAATAGCAATAGTATTGTTGTTCTTACCAGATGTGCTAGTTATCATAAGATCTTTTACTCCGATGGTTGGAACAACAGCTACCGGCTCTTCTTTTATAATAGCTGGAGGAATAATCTTTTCCATTTGCTTAGTAGTTAGTTTTAAATTTAACTCATTTGCAATTTCATCAATATTTTTCCCCTGAGAATTCAACCACTTTATAGAATATATTTGCAATTTACTTAATCTTGCCATCATGCCATCTCTCTTTCTGCTCTGTGGAGCCATGCTATGTTTTTGGAAATCAAAAAATTTAGATACATACTAAATATTTTATTGTTGACAGATTTAAAAGAATCGGAAGATCTACAGACACTGTCCAGAAAGTCTGAAGATCGGTCATCGTCCAGAACGGATATTGGATTATATAGTTTTTTGTTTTGAGAAATTCTTATATAATGACGACAGGAATCCCTTCCTTGTATTGATCTAGCAACTACCGAGCTATCCATATTTTTTTTTCTTGGAAAGCCCTCATCATCCATATAGTCTTCAGAACCAAGAATACAATAGTATCTTTCTTCCATTTCTTTGGAATTATTGTCTTGTTGCTTTTGCTGGAAAATAAAACTATCCATCACTACTGGAATCCTTTTTTGGCATAACTTGTTTTACAGATTGCTCTAAACATTTTTCCAGATGATCAAAAAAGACGCTCATAAATAATTCATAGTCTTCACTCTCTGGAACTTCGATATGATAGCTCCTATCAAATACTTTTTTTGAAAAGTAGGAATCTCCAGATACTTCTATAGCATCTCCAACAATCGTAAAAACTAACTCTGTCTTACAATCAATTAGTTTTTCTACTTGGTCTGGTTTTGGTAATTGCTCATAGTCAGAATATACTTTTTCTGTTTCTTTTTGCTGATCGTCTTTAGAAGACTCTAAAAGATCTTTGATACCTCGCAAAACATTTTCCGGTAGTTCTTCTGGCAGTTTATCTTCTGTCATGTGTTTTTCCTGGGTTTTTTAATTCTACTCATACCAGAAGGAAGCTCTTTTTGATAAGACGTATCTTCTTTGTACTCATTATGTTTGTTTCTTAAAGATGCTTTCTTATCTTCGCTAAATTTGTCGTTATTTCTATTTGCTAGATCCCCAATAGTTTTCAGTTCGCTATCATGTTTTTTAACACAGGAGGATATGCCAATCATATCATCTGAGAAAGATCTTGTAACTTTTAGGGACCCACAATTATTACATCTTATTTTATTCTTCTCGTATTCTGCATAAGACAGAACTAGTTCGATCTTTTTTTCACAAGAATTACAAAAATAAGTATACTGGGGCATAATTATTGTAACTGCCTTTCTGCATCCTTTAACCATTTTATATCGCCAGTTTTTAAAAAATTGAGGTATTTATTAAAAATAGAGAAATCCACTTCTTTAAATGTCCACTCGCTTTTACAGATCTTATTAATATGATGGAATTTAGGCTTGTCTTTAACTGAGGAATTGAGTTTAATAGGATTAAAAAGTATAAGCTCTGGGGAAATCTTTATATAGTATCTGTATCCTATTGTTCCACCCTCAAAATGCTTAGATTTTTTATTTTGTATGCGTTTTGCACAGACTTTTGAATCGTTCTCTTTGGATCTGGGGAGTTGTTCTGAATCTGAAAAATCTTCCTGTCCAATCAAACAATAAAAATCTTCTTGGGCCTCATTAGTATCTATACTAAAGTCTTTTTTAGTCATTTAAAGATATCTTTCCTAAAAATATTTTCCATTCATTGGGAATCCCGTAACCTATTCTAGATAGATGGTGGGCTAATGGCAAGTATTTGATGTTCTTATGAGGTTTTTCTGGAGTAGTTATAATGGTCATACCAGCTTGTTTTGGTGTTCTATTAGATTTTTTTCTATTACAAGATATACACGACGTTACTATATTTGTCCAATTAGTTGGATTATTAGACTTTGAGTAGTCCCACTGACTCTTGGGTATAACATGATCATAAGTCAATTCCTTTACAGTTTTGCATTTCCCACAATATTGACATTTAAGCCCATCTCTAATAAATACGTTGCTTCTATTGAACTTTATCGTAGCTTCTCCATTATTCCTAAATTTTAGAATCCTAGCAACTGCTGGTATTAAAAATTTTTGATTATTAGTTCCCTGAATATAATCATCATCAAAAAATTCTATAATCTCGACCCCATTATTTTTTTTATCCACATGTTTCATGCTCAAGATCACAGCCCTTTTCCAAGAGATGAGATAAAGAGGAGCGTAGTCAACATTAAGAACTAAGCACTTATTGTGTTCTTTGTTTTTCATACTCTTCTAATTTTATAATGATCTGAGAAATAATAGGATTTCTAACAATGTCTGAAATTTCCAGTACCGAGACACCGATGCCTGGAATACCACATAGCTGTTCTGTCATTGTAAAAAGACCCCCTTGAGCATGTCTCGGAAGATCAGACTGCATGTTATCTCCATTGATAATCATTTTACTGTCTTTTCCTATTCTTGTCAAGAGCATTTTTAATTGATCGTATGAAGCATTTTGAGATTCATCACAAACAATAAAAGAGTTGTTGAAGGTTCTTCCTCTCATTAGATTCAATGGAACAACTTCTATTCTGTTGCTCAATTTAAGAGAAGCATATTGTGCAGGAGAAATAAAATAGGCGATTTCATCTAATATTGGTAATAGGTATGGGTGGAGTTTTTCTTCAGCAGTGCCAGGAAGATAGCCTATACTAGCTCCTACCTCAACAACGGGTCTTGTGAAAATAATCTTTTTAACCTTATCGTCTAATAAATATTCAATTGCCATGCCAACAGATATTAATGTTTTACCAGATCCTGCTGGGCCCTGTGCAAATGTCACATGATTAGCTATTATATCGTCTATGTATTTTTGTTGATTATTTGACCTTGCTTTTAATCTGTTTCTGTAAGCTTCTGGGTATGTGATTTTATTCGTGGCATTTATAGGCTTAGGCTTTTTTATAGAAGAGTTCTTATTGCTATTTTTTCTCAAACAACACCTCGTAGATCTTGAAATAGATATTGGTCTTAGGTATAGTCGCTAGAATATGATTAAGGGCAATGCTTCCTTTTATAATTGGGTAATAGTTTAATGTATTTTTCAAGAGGGACCCATATTATAGTTTATTTATAATCATCACACAATATAAATACACCATTATATAATTATTTAGATCCACTAGACCCAAAACCCCCAGAGCCCCTATCTGTTGATGATAATTCTTCTGATTCAATAAAATAATAATTCTGATGCTCCTGCACAATCAACTGGGCTATTCTATCTCCACAATTAACCGTAAAAGAATTTGAAGTATCTGTGTTTAACATAACAACAAGTATTTCCCCACGATATGAACTATCCACAACTCCTGCTAAAATATCAATCCCATGTTTTGCTGCTAGACCGGATCTTGGAGCTACTCTGCCATAAAAACCAGTGGGTATTTCTATAGATATTCCAGTTTTTATTGTAGCTCTAGAAGATGGTGGAATAACAATATCTTCTATAGAATAAAGATCTGCTCCAGCATCATTAATATGAGATCTTGTTGGGATTATTGCTTTTTCATCTAATTTTTTTATATTTATCATTATGACTCACAGGAGATACAGGATAATATGGATCGGGCTAATTCTTGTGCGGGGTTTGCGGATCTTTGATAATAAAATGTTTTTATACCCATCTTCCATCCCTCTATTAATAATTTACTAACTTCTTTAGCAGAACACTCTGGGCCTATCATAATATTTAAAGACTGAGATTGATCTATATATTTTTGTCTTTGTGATGCCTGTATAACTATTTCTTTTTGGCTTATTTCCCCAAATGTTTTAAAAACAGATTTTTCTATATCTGATAAAAATTTTAGGTGTTGCACGGACCCACCCTTAACTAAAATGGTCTTCCAGGTTTCATCGTCATGTCTTTTATGATTCTTTAAGACTTCTTTAAGATATGGATTTTTATAGGTAAATTTACCTTTGGCCAGATTCTTGACAAAGTAGTTAGAATTTAAAGGTTCTATACTGGGGCTGACTTGCCCTAAAATAAAAGAACTCGACGTAGTGGGCGCTATAGAGAGCGTGGTGACATTCCTACGGCCATACCCCTTTAATAGTTCTGGCTCCCCAAATAGGGAGGCTAGTTCTACAGATGCTTTATCGGCCTTTTCTCTAATAACCTTCCAGATACTAGAATTAAGCATCTTAGCTTCTAAACTTTCAAAAGGTATCATTTTGGACTGTAAGAAAGAGTGCCATCCTAAAACACCCATACCTAAAGCTCTTTGTGAAGAAGCAAACTTATTGGCCGATTCCATAAATTTCATATCTTTAGTTTTAGATATAAACTCTTCATTAACAGAGTCTAAGAAATATATAAGGGTCTCTATTGCGTCAGTATCTTTGATTTCATCCCAATGTAATAGATTTAAGGAAGATAAAACACAAACAAAAGAATTATTCTCATCAGATTGTAATTGGATTTCACTGCACAAATTTGAGGCTTTGATTGTGATTTTTTTATCTTTATAAACTTTTGGACAATTATTATTTGTTGTGTCACTAAACATAATATATGGATAACCGGTCTCAAATCTTTTTTGAATAACCTTTGCCCATATTCCTCTTTTGCTCTTATCTCCATTGGTCATGTCTGTCATCCATTTATCACTAATAGTTATTCCAATACTCATATTCTGAATAGGATGACCCTCTGATCTAATCTGTAGAAATTCTTCTATATCTGGATGATCTACTGGTAGATACGCTGCAAAAGATCCTCTTCTGGCTGATCCCTGAGAAATAACTTCTGCTACCTTGTCAAAAAGTTCCATAAAATGTATGGGACCACTAGATTCGCCCCCAACACTAATCTTGGAACCCCTAGCTCTTAAATCTCCAAAATACCCACTAGTTCCACCACCCATTTTACTCATCATTCCAACTTCAGCAGTTTTTGTAAGAATAGACTCCATAGTATCTTTGACATATGACCCAAAACAAGATACTGGCAAACCCCGAGTATTCCCAAAATTAGTAATAATTGGAGTGGCTAAGCTATAAAAGCCTTTTGCTAAATACTCATTAAACTTTTTAGAAAAACCCTTGATCTTTAATATTTTTTCTGCATTATCAGATATTTGTTTGTATCTATCTTCTGGAGTTTGATTATCGGATAAATATCCTCTTTCTAAAAAGAGGCGACTGTGAGAATTAAGCCAATAATATTCTTTATATTGCATTATGTCGTAAAATCCATCCTATTGATTTTCCTGCGTGTCTTTTGGTGATCTATCTATATTAGAACAAATCTTCCTCAGCAAAACTCTGAGATTTTTTAGAATATTCTACTGGACGAGAATGAAAAAAATCTGTCATATTATTACCCAAAACTTGTTCATCAAACCATATCGTCTTAGTTAATAGTTCATTGTTAGTATCAAAAATTTTATCATAACCAATACTCACTAAAGATTCATTCATTCTATTTTTAATAAATTCTTTGAGCAGAGCAGCATTGAGTTTGTCGTGCTCATAGCCATTTATAATCCATTCTGCTATTTGACACTCATACTTAACAGCTTCTTTAGCTTCATAAGAGATTTTAGCTTCTAGTTCTTCATCAAAGATTTCTGGATATTCTTCTCTAATAGTATTGATCAATTTGATCCCTATCATAGCATGTAAATTTTCTTCTCTTGAAGTATATTCTACTTGTTTATTGGTGTCCTTCAAAACATTTTTATATCTTGAGAAAAAACCTATGGTATAGAACTGAGAGAATAGGGCTATATTTTCTACAAACAGGGTAAATAGAATTAGGGAATAAATAAACTGTTTTTTATTATCAGAGTGAAATTTATGAAGATGTTTTCTAAGATAGTTGACCCGGCCCTTAATCATATCTAATTTTAAGATTTCTTCAAACGAATCTTCTATCCCAAGAACTTCTAACAATCTTTCGTACGCGTCTCCATGAACAACCTCTACATTAGCCATTACATATCCCATATCATTAATAGATGGGTGGGGTAGATTGTCTCCAATTTTAGCCCAAAACTTTTTAACTGAAATTTCTAATTGACCGATAGTAGATAGGGCCCTGGTTATAATTATTTTTTCTTGATCACTAAGAGAAACCCTAAAGTCCTGAATATCACTCTGAAAATTAAATTCCCTAACTGTCCAAAAGCCATTGTGCATAGCTTCTATGAAATCTTGCGTCCAAGGATATTTGTCTGGTTTTCTAGTTATTTGTTCGTCGAATATCATTTTTTATCTCTTTCTTCTCTATTTAAAATAGCCATTAGCCCAAGAATAGTAACGAGTTGATGTTGTTCGTTGATGTTTGGATCCCCGAAAGCTTCTAGATAAAAAAAAGAGCATACAGAGAAGTAAAAACAAATAGACAGTACGTTCATATTACACCTTGGCAAAATCTTTTCAACCACATATTGTTTGTAGAAAATTTTTCTATTTTAGCACCAGACATTTCTAGTAGTTTATCTCTCATTATATTCATTTCATCATTTTCTGTGATAGAGCCTATTCTGTCAGCAATAATTATTTTTTTAATGCCAAAATTAATAATACGCTGCAAACAATGATTACAGGGTTGGCCAGTAATATATATTTTACAGCCATCTCCTCTTTCTGATGGATTCTGAGTACTATTCAGAATACTGTTTTCTTCTGCGTGTATCATCCATTTTCTTTTTTCTTCTCTAATATGTAGAGGTATCAAAGCATTAATCGATCCTTTAATGGGCCCGTTATATCCTGTTCCAATAATTTGATGATATTGATTCACTATAACTGAACCATGTTTTATATCTGGATCTTCTGATCTCAACGATATATTAAAGGCTAAAGATAAAAAATATTCATCCCATGATGGACGAGATAGTTTAGAATAATATTGATTAATAGAGACTATAGAATCATCAATCATAGCATCTTTAGCTAATGACCCCTGACCCCCTTGGGCTGTTGCAAATTCATGAATCAAAGCAATAACTTTACCAATTTGACGAAATCCACCGAGCTGTTCTACAATCTCACTAAATTTTAAATCTTTAGGATCAATACTGCTTAGTTCTTCGCTCAGCAGCTGTAGGGCATCTATAGTATCTCTTCTTTGTATTCTTGTAAAAATAGTTCTTAAACCCGTAGCAATAGATTCTTCATCCAATAATTCTTTCTCTGACATTGTCTAATCTACTTTTCCAATAAATGTTTATAAAAAACTAAGGATGTAATCGCTCCTGCTACACCCATAATTACTCCAGCTGGCTGAAGAGGAGTAATCCCGAGTAGATAGGTTATTATACCTCCTGCGTAGGATCCTGCAACCCCTAATGCTATAGTTTTCCAAAATCCAAAATTTTCTTCTCCTGGCACTATACTCTTTGCAATTGTTCCAACAAAAATTCCATAAACACACCACACTATTAAATTAAACATTAGCAGCCTCCACTAGGGTTTGAGTTTCTTCCTCCGTGAGATCTGCTCCAGTAACGAATAGAGCATCTGTGAGATCTAATCCATATCGCTTATAGTCTTCTGGAGACAGTTCTTTTCTAACTATTTTTTTAACCTTATGTCTAGCATACCAGTTAGGAAATCTTGTTAAAGTGTGAACTTTTTCTGAATAAAACTGTCCCTTTTCTGACACTTCTTCAAATCTTTTATTTTTATGACACTCTTGAATAATCCTTATACATGTTAAGACAATACTTATGATCATTAGGACAGTTATAATAAAACCAAAATTATCATCTTTATTCTGATTTTTTATGTTAGATATAACCTTTTGAGCTATTTGTTCAAGCTTTTCTTTGTCCATTTAAGCACCTATTTATCTTATTGTCTTAAGTTACTCTAATTATAAAATACACCCTGTGGCCGCAGTTTGAGAAAGTTAGATGACATAATAAGTCAATGTTGTTGTAGTGCCCCCACTATGAACGCAGGTTATAGTATAAGTCCCAGTCATATAGATCGTAGTATCGATAAAAGATGCTGTAGGGCTGGAGTTAACGAAAATTGAACCACCAGCAACTGTCCAAGAATAGGGAGCGGAGGAGCCTGCCGGAGCTGTGAATGTCGTATATCCAGAGCCATTCCTAGGAGACGCTGGAACTGCTGTAATACCCAGTACCACAGCAGCTGGAGATACCGACGGTGTTGGAGTTATAGTCGCCGTTATTGTTGGGGTTGGAGTAAAAGTAGCAGTTATTGTTGGAGTGATCGTTGGAGTGATAGTTGGAGTGACTGTTACTGATGGAGTAATCGTTGGTGTCAAAGTAATTGTTGGAGTTGGAGTAGACGTAGGAGTTGTTGATGGAGTTAAACTTATAGTTGGAGTTATAGTTGGGGTTATAGTTGGGGTCGGAGTAGAGGCAGGAGTTGTTGATGGAGTTAAGCTTACGGTTGGAGTAATTGTTGGCGTTGGCGTAGACGTAGGAGTTACAGATGGAGTTAAACTTATGGTTGGAGTAATTGTTGGCGTTGGCGTTGACGTAGGAGTTTCTGATGGAGTTAAGCTTATGGTCGGAGTAATTGTTGGCGTTTGCGTAGATGTAGGAGTTACTGTTAAAGTGGAAGTTGTAGTTGGAGACACAGTCAAGGTGGGAGTTACTGTTGGAGACATTGTCAAAGTAGGAGTCGTTGTTAGCGTTGATGTTTTTGTGGGAGTAGGAGTAGGAAAGCAAGATGGTCTATCTAAGCAATATTTTGTAATATTATTACTCTCAGAGTTTGCTGTAAAAATACAACTACTATTATTATTAACAACTATACCTATTGGCTTTGTTCCAACATTTAGAACAGTATCTCTCTCTTTGGTATATATATTTATTCTACTGATTTGATTGGACATATAATTAGAAACATATAAAAATCCATCATCCCTGCCAATTACAATACCTAGAGGAGTAGCTCCAGCATATATGCTTCCCTCATAATTTGTTTCTGCTAAAGTGTCGATAATTATAATCTTACCATTAGAATAATATTGAGCATAAAGAGATAGATCATCGGAAGATATGGCTAAGCCCACCCCACTATTAGTAGATGGAGTGCCTATAGTTCTTGGCAAAGATCTAGCTGAGAAGGAGGCCATAGAGCCTGTTCCAGAATTATTTATTGAAACGTAAACACTATCTCCATCAGGAGAAATAGCTATTGCGTAAGCTTTTGCTATTGTTGCTATTGAGACTGTGGTTAATACTCCAGTAGCACTTCTATTAAAAACATAAACACTATTATTTGATGGATTTGTAACATAAATATTTTTGCCATTAGGGGAAATAGCTATGTCGTATGGAGCTCCTGCTCCTGTCAGAGGATGCTTTGATAAGGAAGAAGGAATAGTTAATTCTCCAGTTATCAAATTTCTATTAAAAATAGACATAGTATTTTGTTGATAATTAGAGTTATAGTTTGTAACATAAACTTGCTTACCATCTGCTGGAATAGCTATTCTCGTAGGAGACAAGGCGGCACTAATTTTAGTACTTCCAGTTAGGGTTCCATCCTGGATATTTCTACTAAATATAGAGATATTGTCTGTATTATAGCTTGTGACATATACATTTTTGCCATCTGGTGAAATAGCAACATCTTCAGGATAAGACACTGGGGACGATCCGGTACTAATAGTTCCGAGACTAGTCAAGACTCCGGTTTCCTTGTTTCTGTCTAATATTGACAGAGTGCTAGAATTACTGTTTGTGACATAAACATTCTCTCCATCTGGTGAGATAGCTATATTTTTAGGAGATTGTCCCACTGCAAAAGTAGGTGGAGTAGACGCACTCAAATTTCCCGTTGATATATCTCGATCAAAGATAGAAACAGTATCGCTTCCATTATTTACCACATAAACATTCTTATCATCCGGAGAAATAGCTATTCCCAAAGGAGAACTGCCAGTAGCTATAGTGCCATTAGATTGTAGATTACCAGTTATTTGCGTCCTATTTAAAATACAAACATTATTAGACGATGTATTGACAATATAAATATTTTTACTATCTGACGAAATAGCTAAAAATCCGGGGAGTATTCCTGCAGTATTGATGCCCGATAATAAAGTAGCGCTATACTCAAAAGAGCCCGTTCCAATCTTATAAATATAACCATTTGGAAGTATAAAATACACTAGAGTATTGTCTTTGCTAACCACTAATCCATTTGGTCTATTCTTTTGATCCGATGATATGCTGCCATAATAGTCGTCTTTTGACACTAGAATATTAAATACCGCTCCAGTAGACGTATTGATTTTTGCTACATAAGGATAAGATGTGCTTATTACAGGTGGGCTAACGCCTCCACCAAAAAATGAAGCATATATATAGGGAATATTATCACTTGATATAGCTATGTCTCCAGCAAACTGTCCAAATGGTGGATAAAAAACATTTGTGGTTATACCAGTAGCTATAGATATTTTATATATCGAAAATGGGCTTAAAACATAAAGATAGGTATCTGTTGAATCAATAACCATTGGGCCCAGTGTAATATCTGTGGCTAGTCCAGTAGTATTAAAAATTAATATCTCAGAAGCGTTATTTGAAAAAGGAACAATAATATTATCTGATAGTCTTATTCTATTAATAATAGAGTGAGATGCTGATCCTGATGATCCTAATCCTAATACATATCCATACTCATTATTAGAATCCAAAACTATAGTTTCAGGAGAAGAATATCCAGGACTCAATGCTGTAAAAGTATTTTTAGAAACATATCCAGAAATACATTTTGTTGGAGTTATAGATGGGGTCAGAGATATTGTTGGAGTAACTGTTGGAGTTATAGTGGGGGTGGGAGTTAGGGTAGGAGTTATAGTAGGAGTTGAGGTAGGGGTTATAGTAGGAGTTATTGTTGAAGTAATAGTTATTGTCGGAGTTATACTTGGAGTAAGAGATATCGTTGGAGTAATTGTTGGAGTTATTGATGGGGTCGAAGTAATAGTTGGAGTTATAGTTAAAGTTGGAGTAATCGTAGGAGTTATGCTTGGGGTGATTGTTGGGGTGATTGTTGACGTTCTTGTTGGAGTTTTTGTTGGGGTGATTGTTGGAGTCAGGGTGCTAGTGGGGGTGATTGTTGGGGTGATTGTTGGGGTAATTGTCCGAGTTGGAGTGATTGTTGGGGTGATTGTTGGGGTAATTGTCCGAGTTGGGGTGATTGTTGGGGTTTTTGTTGGAGTTGCTGTTACCGTCGGAGTTTTTGTTACCGTTGGAGTTTTTGTTGTTGTTGGAGTTTTTGTCCGAGTCGGAGTTATAGTCGAAGTTGCAGTTACGGTTGGGGTGATTGTTCGAGTTGGAGTTTTTGTTACCGTCGGAGTTTTTGTTGGGGTTTTTGTTACCGTCGGAGTTTTTGTTACCGTTGGGGTAATTGTCCGAGTTGGAGTTATAGTCGAAGTTACCGTTGCCGTTGGGGTAATTGTTCGAGTTGGGGTTTTTGTTACCGTCGGAGTTTTTGTTACCGTTGGGGTAATTGTCCGAGGTGGGGGTAAACTTATAGTTGGAGTTATTGTTGGAGTTTTTGTTGTAGTAACCGTTGGAGTAATAGTAGAGGTAACAGTTATTGTTGGAGTCAGAGTCCTAGTGGGAGTTATAGTTGGAGTTATCGTCACTGTTGGAGTGACTGTAGGAGTAATAGTATTGGTTGGGGTGTTAGTAGGAGTAATACTAGGTGTTACGGTTGGAGTTACGTCAAAAGGTTCTCTAACCTCAATTATCGGAGTTTTAATGCTTCCGACTAATTTAAATCCTTTGTATATCACAGTAAGATCATTTTTGCCATAAATCTTTTGATCAAATATTAGCTGTCCTATTTTATGAGGAGGATTAAAAGTTTTGGAAGGAGTATTGGTTATTGTTGGGGTTCTTGTTACTGTAGGAGTAACGGTTTTCGTGATAGTTATAGTTGGAGTTATAGTTCTAGTGACAGTTGGAGTTCTGGTTATGGTTTTAGTAACTGTGGGAGTAATAGTAGGTGTTTTTGTCACAGTTTTTGTCATAGTGGGAGTTTTTGTGACAGTTATAGTTGGAGTTACTGTTATGGTGGGAGTAACAGAAGGGGTTATTGTTATGGTCGGAGTTCTTGTTAGAGTTATTGTTGGAGTTATTGTTATAGTCGGAGTTCTTGTTAGAGTTATTGTTGGGGTCGGAGTTGGAGTAACACACACACTAGGCAGGCTACCGTCCCCTGTACTAGTCGCTGTTACTGCTGTTGGAGCGGAATCGCTTTGGGTAGCATAATCCCAATATCCTGCACCACCACTTTTATCGGGATCATAATACGCGGCTTTATACCATTCGTTTTCTGTTGGTATCCAGTATTTTGCTGATCCATCCTTTGGCACTAAAGTAGTTCCATCAAGATTATATGCTCCATCTTCAGTAGTGGCATCACCCTGTAATCCACTGATTCGATTATTATGGAGCCAATTAGCAAATCTTGCTGCCATGAACCAGCTTATAAAGCAAACGGGCTTGTTTCCCATATTAGTTCTTACGCTATACACATAGGATCCAGGATTTCCAGTGCGAGATATTCCTCCTACGTTGGATCCCATGGATTGTAAGTACACAGCATTAGTATCTGTGCTAGCAACAGCATTCAAAAAAGCTGTATACTCAGTATTGGTTACTGGATATGTTTGTATTTTATAATTATATGAGACAGCGCCGTACGTGGTGGAGTCAGCAGTATTACCACTATTAGCTATGTCTACAAATGAGCTAAAGGCATACTCATTACTGATGGTAGCTATGCGAAAACCATTGACATTCGTAGATATTCTTGGATCCTGAGAGCCTCTAGAAGTTAGGTTGGCGCTTGTATCCGCCCAGCTACCTCCTCTTAATCCTTTGTTAATAGAGTCAATTGTGCTGTTATTCCATTCCTTTATATTCCCAGTTTGATCATATGTTAGATAGTAACTTGGACTTCCATTCGTTCCAACAGTTGTTACGTTTCCATTTTGACCGTTCCAATCAGCTCCACTATTAAAATTTGCACTATTACAGTGTGAATCGTTCGTATTGCTTGGATCGTGTGACATAATTAAACCCTATTCATTCTTCTGGGTATAAGGGTTTTATGTTTGAGTTTTTTTTAAGCCCAATAATATAGTATTTCTCAATCATTTCTATCCTTTTAGTTATAATATAAATGGACAATATTAATTTAAATATACAAAATGTCCAAATCCTTTGTCGAGAAAGGTCTTTCCACTATCTTACACCAAAGTCTATCATGCGAAAGTAGGCCATTTGGACTATATTCTTAATAAAAATTGCCCATAATACCACTAAATAGGTCCTGTCTTACTGTCTATAATTCCTTATTGGATATTTAGTTTTTGGCTTAGTAGAAACTGGGGGTTTTACTGGAATCGGAGCAACTGGTGTCGCGGATGCTTCTCCGGTATCAGCTATACAATAACCACATTCCACTTTTGCTAAACCGTCCCCACTTAAATACCATCCTTTACCCTTACATACAGGACAATCTTTTCTCTTATATTTTGCTTCTATTGGAGTAGACAAACGAGCAGACTTTATAATTCCTCCAGCAAGACACAAAGCTGCTGTTGGCCTATATCTATCCTGTGGGATATTAAATACAAAAATTGTTAATAATAAAAAAATTATAGATTTCACTCTTCTCTCCTTTTAAAGAGTCTTCTTCTTTTTTTAGGCTCTGATGTTTGTTTGACTCCTAATAAAGATAGTATGGAGACTATTAGGCCTGTTAATAATTTAAATAATCTTGTTAATAATATATAATTAATAATTCTCATATGTACTCCTCAAATCCATAGGAAGGTAATTTTTGCACCGGGAACCCATCAAAGTTTGAAAAGGCATATGCCCCATTTTGATTTAGCATCCCTGCTGCTGTATCTGAATCTATTAAAAAACTACCATCTGGGATTGGCCCCCATGCTGGATGACCACCGGAGTTCCATTTTCCCCAAGAATTTTGAACTAGAAAATATGGTTGGGTTCCGGTATCGTCACAAGCAGTCCAAGCCATACTATGACTCCAGTTTCCCTGAGCTCTAGCTATTCCCTTATCATTCCTATTATTACTAAATCCATAATTACTACAAACATTAATCCCATAACCATTATATAAAGCATCCCTAGCTTCTTCTACCGTTTTGATTAAACTTGTGGTTTTTATCTGATGTTGTCTGGCCACCTTAACTAAATCCTTTGGAACTCCTCTTCCTCCCCAACCAGCTCCAGTATTACCATTATATTTAGTCAAATCTATATCATCATATTTTTGTCTTAATAAAATCCCTCCAATATCATTAACAAATTGAGCAGCCCTACTGCAACTCATTCCTTGTCCACTTTGTCCTCTACACCCATATATTCCTTCTGTGGCCCCTCTAGCTATCCAAGACTCTTTCTCATTATTAACATGAATTTCTACAGCCCTTGATAAATCGCAAGCATTACGAGTTCCATGACTTGTGCAGTCACCTGTTGACTGACGTTCTTCATAAGCCTTTTTATCAAAATGTAATACGGACTTAAAAGGAGTAGATAGTTTACCTTTTCCAGAACCTTTAACATCTTTATCTGCATTACCGAATAATGGATATTTTAAAGACTTCATTAATTCTTCAAAATGTTCTGGCTCCCACAAACAGCCAGTAAACCCACCATTATACATTTCATAAAGTTTTTTAGGACTATGAGACATTATTCTGCTCCTGATTTACACGCCCATGCTAAATATCTAAAAGCATTTACAGCTTGCTCTCTAGACTTTTCATCAAGAGCAACATTATCATCTCCAATTATTTTCATAATCAAAGATGTAGCAGCTTCTGAAAACCCAGGATATTTCCCCTTTAGATTAATCTTTAATAGTTTAGCAGCTAATGAGTTAGCCTGGACTAATTCTTCGGTAGTTTTAATAACAGAACTATCTTCTTCTATAAGATTACTCATATCATTATATAAACAAGCTAAAAATATACCATCAGACTTTCTATCGCTACTACCAGCTTTAAAAGAAGCAACAATAACATCTGTTAGTTTTTGAAGCTCTGGATCAGTTGGAGGACTAAGGTTTAAATTAATACTAGAATTAGTATTTGGAGTATTATTAACAATCCCCAATTTATTCCCTAACCCAAAAAGGATCAATAGCCCAGCAACTATTAATAGTAAATTATTTTTATTCATGATACAACCACCTTATTGGATTCTTGTTCACAACCCTTTGGAGATAAGTATGGGAACATCTGATCTGCTACTTTTACAGCTTCAGAACATCCACTTTGTTCAGCAAGATTCCTAGTTTCTTTCCATGATGATACTAGAGACATAAACAGTTCATCTTTTGTTTTGGGAGAGGTAAACATGTATAAGGTCTCTTTCAAAACCTCTTTCTTTACAGGCATACTAGTAGATACTTTCTGATTAGTGGTGGCCTTGACCTTTTCTAATAGGTTTAATAAAAAAGATTGGACTGGGGATAATCTATCTTTAAATAATACAAATAGAACTAATCCAACCCCCGCATATAAAGTAAGATCTAAAGATGTGGTTGACTTTGCAAATTCCTCAAAAGACTGAGCATAATTCATATATTCCTCTTATTTTTCTGAAACTTTAACTTTTCTAGAAAATACTCCAGTATTCCTGAAAGTGGTGACCATTGCGTCTATTGTTGATCCAACAAGAACCAACAAAAATGCTTTGACGTACTTATGTATAATAGGTTCTAAAATATTGGGGACCACTGGGATATCCACTATAGTAAAAACACTATCATAAAATTTAGAAATTAGTTCCATAGCAAGAGCCTTTTTATCTGGCCCGCTATATTCCACTGCTAAAGATTCTATTATTTGAATAACTGTAGCAATTGCTAATTGTAATATTTTCCAAGCTTCGCTAAGAGCTATTCTTTTAACATCATTTAGAGATAGTTTTGTTTGGTCTATTAGTTTTTGGACTTCTTTTGTTATTACTTCTTTTACTAACATTTTTTTTCTCCTTTGAATTATTCCAGAACGCTTGTTTTACTTCGCTACGAGATTTTATATATTTCCAAAAAATAGCTGTTTGACCACTAATTAATACTATAGACTCCATAGCATGTGTTAGTACTTCTGCTGTATCATCTTGCTGGGTCTTGTCTAATGCTCCAAGAAGATATAGACCTGAACACAAGAAAGAAGCTAGGGTGAACCAAAATTCACTTGTTTTGTATCCTGGCTTGATTATATTCATATTTATTCCCCAAATTAACTTCCACTAGGTAAGACGATTACAGAAATTCCATTAGAAAATTTATATCCATACTTATCATGTATAGTTGCAATAGTAGGATACTGTTTAACATAAGTATCTGATTGACTATATTCTCCAGTAAAAGTCGTAGAGGTTATCAAGGTTCCATTTTTAACAGGATTGCCCGAAACTGCTGCTTGAATATCTGTAAATGGTCTAGCCATGTTTTCTCCTTAAATTAAAAGATTATTATACTAGATTATACACTATTTAAACAATTATTTGTATGGAATACTATAGGTCAGATTCAGATAGTGGCTTTCTGCTAGGAATTGATGATCCTGGAGAATCTACTAAATTGCCTTTAATACAAGGACTATTGGATAAATATGAGTTAGAAATATTGTCAAAAATAGTACTAGAAGTTATTAAATGGGTATAAACTAATGGACTAATAGTGTCTTTTAAAAAGGTAGTATGACCATCACAATATGTTACAACAACTCCACCAGAATGATTTGAAGATGGGTGACCTAAGTATCCAGCCCTATTATTATCTAAACTATTAATTATTTTTACATCTGAAAGTTGTTCAAATACCCCAAATCCTGGAACTGGAATAACGGGCAAGCTCGTTCCTCCAACGGGATAAGAAATACCAGTTAGCATTGAATTAATCATTCTAGTATTAGAATTAATAGCTTGTGGAACAACATCATAAGATGCTTGGGGGGAATATAAGGGGCCACTTTTTTCAGAAAATAATAGGGTCATAGAGGTTCCATCTCCACTACTAATTATATCTAAATTATTTCTAGATGGACTTATATTACTAGATGGTAATCCAACACTATCTAACATGACCCCATCACCCCTATATTGAGTATATGGACTTGATACTGATCCTGACCCATTATAACTACAAGATCCTATATTAGCTGCATAACTTAGAGTTGGTTGTCCAGGAGAGTCAGGTGGAGATGTTGGACAAACAAATATACTAATAAATGGACTAACAGCACCCGGAAGACCATTAATATCAGAAGATTCCCACAACCTATAAACATCTCTTCTTTCTAGATTTGGCAAAAGCATTATGGGCCAAGATACTGTTTTATATAAGGAAGATATATTTGATAGGACAAGTCTATTAGGATGATCATTTCGCCACCCCGGAGTACATTTTTTTTGTCCATCAAAAGCAATAACTGATTTTCCTAACTGATTTTGATTATTAAGACAAGAATTTCTTCGTCCAGCTTCTCTAGCGCTTTGTACAGCTGGTAATAGGAGTCCTACTAATGTTCCTATAATTGCAATTACTACCAATAACTCAACAAGAGTAAAGCCTCTAATTTTATTTTCATTATTCTTCTTCATCTTCTTCTATCCTGCGCTCTAAGTTGTCTAGTGTTTTACCTAGTACAGCTATTTGAATTTTAAGTTCACCCATAACTTCTGTATTTTTTTGCAGAGCAGATGAGAAGGCCTGCTGCATAACTTTGTTGTCTTCCAGCCTATTCATAATAGTTTGTCTATCTTGAAGATATGGGCTATGTAGGGATATCAATTCTACTACTTCTAATTTTGAAATCATATGGCGACCAAAAGTAAACCAGAATCCAACCATAGTAAGTATCACACTAGTAACAGCAAGAGCTATATTTTGCCAGAAATCTATTAATGTATTTGGATCTGCTACCATTGTTTATAAATCCAAAAGATTGCTTTAGGAAGAACAACTTGAACACATTCCAAAAATTTTCTGCCAAAATTTACAAGCTGGGGGTTTTTGAGTTGGCCAACAAGAACAACATTGGGACACATCTATATATTTTCTATTTTCTTCTTTAAGAGATCTTTCAAAAGCAATAGCTATGTCTTCTTGAGTGAGAAGCAAATCTAAGCACCTATTATCTACATTGATTTTTGCATGATATAAAATTTTATCTTCGCATATTTGATCCATATATTCTCCTTTATTTCATATTATTATACACCCGAATCGTCGATTGCGCATGAGAAAGCTATTAGCTATACCGTATTTTCCTTATATCTATAACTAAAATAATAAATTCCTTGAGTTCGACTATCTCTTAAAGCTCCTTAACTATGGTAGTATATGCGGGTTTCGGTACAAAAGGACGAATATCTATACATGGGCACCCGCAGTTATTTTTTGGATCTCTGCGACTTTCTACTCCATTACAAATAATGGTATCCGATGAGCAAAATGTAGTTGCTCCTCTAGAATTATTTGATGAACAAGCTATTTGATAAGAAAACGCATTAGCAGTTGCTCCGATTCCATAGAATCTTAGCCCTATTTTTCCTGGTCCTGCAATTGAAAAGTCAACAACCGAAACCACTAGCTCATTATTAAAATATAGAGAAAGATTTGATCCAACAACATCAAAACGGAGAACTCCAACACAAGAGTCTATATGTCGACTTGCAAGCTGGGTCCACACACCATTTATGTTCTTCCATATGCTAGCAATACATCCGTTTACATCACGAGATATTCCTCCATAATACATATTTTGATCACCTGGTCCAGTATATCTCGCTATGATACCAACAGAAGAACCTGTTCCAATATTAACAGATACAGAAATACTAACATCTTTTACTAGAATATCTTTAGCGGTAATAACAGATGCTGCTAGACTATTAGAGATAGCTGTGTTATTTTTAAAGATAACATTTCCAGTCTCAGTTGTCCAAAGAGTTTCAATAAATGGAATCGTGGGCGGAGGATTACCTTCGCATGGGGGATTTGTTCCATCTGAACATTTGCAATCAGGAAGGCTGACGCATTTGCCAGAAGCAGTATCACACTTGAGACAATTTTTATCACTACATACATCAAAACACTTGCATGGAGGACTTGTTCCATCTGTACATTTCTTACAGGGTTGATTTGATCCGTCTAAACATTTACATGGGGGATTTGTTCCATCTGGACATTTATCTCCTTTGCAAGGCGCATTTGATCCATCTGGGCATTTACATGGGGGATTTGATCCGTCTGAGCATTTGCAATCAGGAAGGCTGACACATTTGCCCGAGTCAAGATCACACTTGAGACAAAGCTTATCATCACATACATCAAGACACTTGCATGGAGGATTTGTTCCGTCTGGACATTTGCAGGGCTGATCTGTTCCGTCTGGACATTTGCAGGGCTGATCTGTTCCGTCTGGACATTTCTTACAGGGTTGATCTGTTCCGTCTGGACATTTCTTACAGGGTTGATCTGTTCCGTCTGGACATTTCTTACAGGGTTGATCTGTTCCGTCTGGACATTTCTTACATGGTTGATCTGTTCCGTCTGGACATTTCTTACAGGGTTGATCTGTTCCGTCTGGACATTTCTTACAGGGTTGATCTGTTCCGTCTGGACATTTTTTATTGCACGGAGGCTTCGACCCATCTGGACACTCACATGGTGGATCTGTTCCATCTGGACATTTACACGGAGGATTTGATCCGTCGGGACATTCACAACCAGCACGACTCACACATTTGCCAGAAGCAGCATTACAAACAAGACAAAGTTTAGCATTACATATATCAACACATCCACAGGGAGGACTTGATCCGTCAGGACATTTACAAGGTGGATTTGATCCGTCCGGACATCTCTCACACGGTGGATTTGATCCATCTGGACATTTATCACACGGGGGGTTTGATCCATTAGCACATTTGCACGGAGGATTTGTTCCATCTGGACATTCACAACCAGCACGACTCACACATTTGCCAGAAGCAGCATTACAAACAAGACAAAGTTTAGCGTCACATATATCAACACATCCACAAGGCGGATTTGTTCCATTTGGACATTTATCGCAAGGTGGGTTTGATCCATTAGCACATTTGCACGGAGGATTTGTTCCATCTGGACATTCACAACCAGCACGACTCACACATTTGCCAGAAGCAGCATTACAAACAAGACAAAGTTTAGCGTCGCATATATCAACACATCCACAAGGCGGATTTGTTCCATCTGGACATTTACATGGTGGGCTTGATCCGTCCGAACATTTATCGCACGGAGGGTTTGATCCGTCAGGACACTCACAAGGTGGATCTGTTCCGTCTAAACATTTACACGGAGGATCTGTTCCATCCGAACATTTACACGGAGGCTCTGATAATCCGTCTGGACATTTACATGGAAAATAGCTTACGCATTTACCAGAATTAGAATCACAAACAAGACAAAGGGTATCATCACAGATATCAACACATCCACAAGGAGGATTTGATCCGTCTGGACATTTATCACACGGTGGGTTTGACCCATCTGAACATTTGCATGGAGGTTCTGACAATCCGTCTGGACATTTACATGGAAAATAGCTTACACATTTGCCAGAATTAGAATCACAAACAAGACAAAGTTTAGCATCACATATATCAACACATCCACAAGGTGGATTTGAGCCGTCAGGACATTTAAGGCATGGAGGATCTGTTCCATCTCGACATTTACATGGTTGATCTGTTCCGTCTGGACATTTCTCGCACGGTGGACTTGACCCATCTGAACATTTACACGGTGGATTTGATCCGTCAGCACATTTACAACCAGCACGACTCACACATTTACCAGAATCAGAATCACAAACAAGACAATTTTTATCATCACAGATATCAACACATCCACAAGGAGGACTTGATCCGTCAGGACATTTACATGGCTGATCTGTTCCATCTGGACATTTACATGGCTGATCTGTTCCATCTGGACATTTGTCGCAAGGCTGATCTGTTCCATCTGGACATTTACATGGTTGATCTGTTCCGTCTGGACATTTCTCGCACGGTGGGCTTGACCCATCTGAACATTTACACGGAGGATTTGATCCGTCGGGACATTCACAGCCAGCACGACTCACACACTTGCCAGAATTAGAATCACAAACAAGACAAAGTTTAGCATCACATATATCAACACATCCACAAGGAGGATTTGATCCATCAAGACATTTCACGTCGCACGGGGGAGCTGTTCCATCTGGACATTTACATGGCGGATTTGTTCCATCTGAACATTTACACGGCGGATCTGTTCCATCTCGACATTTACACGGCGGATCTGTTCCATTTTGACATTTGCAACCAGCAAGACTCACACATTTGCCAGAATCAGAATCACAAACAAGACAAAGCTTATCATCACAATCCTCAACGCATTTACATGGTCGATTTGATCCGTCTGGACATTTACATGGTTGAGCTGTTCCATCTGGACATTTTGCGCACTCCCCCTTTTTGTTAATGCATCCTTTGGGATTTAATGGAACCACATAACCATCAGTATCTGTATAGTACTCACATTTAGGTTGACACGATTTAGACTTATCGCTTCGTTTTAAAGAACCGTCTTTGGGAATGTCACCAAGACAGGCCTCGCAATCCTTTTGACAGGTCTTACAAGAAGGGAGAGAAGTATTAGGAGCGCCTCCGCCATTACCTCCAGAGGGGCCAATACAAGTTTCACAATTATCCTCTTTACATGTAGATTCACACACACCATCAGTACATGTTGAGCATGTCCATGGACAAGGATCAACACAGCCTAACTTATCAAGACTACCATCTACAAAACCACAAACATCGCAGCCAGTGCAAATAGAAACACACCGGAACACAGTCTGACTTCCCTCTACGACCTGAGTACACTTTTCGCAACCATTGCAAGTGCTCACGCACTTTCCAGTACATTTCGCTGCCTTGTTGTCTTTGCACGGAAAGTCTTGTGTTCCGTCGGAGCATTTACACTCTACGTTACATCTTTCGCACTTAGTAGGATCTCTACATATTGGTTCGCAGCTGTAAATCTGGTCCCCATTCCAATCATTGCGTCGGGTACAAGTAGGAGCGCATGGAGGGCAACTAGATTCACATTTACCATCAACACATTTCGCTCCGCCGTCACATTGCTCGGACTCGACTCCCCCGCACTTCACACATTTACCTATTCCGTTTTTTATCGGTACACATCCTACAGGACATCCATCCTCTATCTTACCCTCACAAACAACGCATTTGTTGTTTACGCAAGTTTCCTCGCACGCTCCAGGAGGAGTAGGAGATTTGCACGGAGGATCGCAATATCTTGGATTAAGAATACACTTTAATCCATCTACGCATATTTCTTTTTCAGGTTTACAAACAGGACAGCATATATTTTGCTGTATATCACGTTCCTTACGTATGCACTCTGACCGATTACTATTCTGTACCCGTCGACATTCTTTGCAATCGTCACAAGGAGGACAACATTTATCTGGATCAGGAACACATTTGTCGTTCTCGCATATTTGGCAATTCTTATCGCAAGCAGGACAACAGCCCTTTTTTTCTGGATTAGGGACACATTTAGAATCACTATTGCATATTTCGCATTCGGAACACTTAGGAGTACATTTTTTGCACGGTGCGCTAGATCCATCTTTACAATTACATGGAACATAAGGTAGACAGGTACCAGAATCGGTATCGCACTTAGTACATTCATCAGTGCATTCTTCTTTACATTTACAAGGGGGCTCTGTTCCATCTTTACATTTACATGGTGGATCCTTTCCATTTTGACATTTACACGGCGGATCTGTTCCATCTAAACATTTGCATGGAGTATAGCTTCCACACGCACCAGACATAGGATCGCACTTAAGACAAAGCTTATCATCACAATTAACAAGACATTTACATGGTTGATCTGTTCCATCTGGACATTTGCAGACAGTACCTGTAAAAGGTTCTCTAGGAGGATTCGATACTGCGGGATTCGATACTCTGGGATTATATTCACATGTCTTACAACACTCTTTGCACTTATAAAGTTTAGAACCTTCCGTATCTACTCCGTCATTGGGACCTGCAATACCACCAAATTCTGTACTACAATATTCATTAGACTTACAGACTCTTAGACCGTAAGGTTCAACACATGTTGTTGGACAACCGTTAATAAAAGGCGTAAACGCTGTAGGACTTACGCATTCCCCCGAAGTATTGTGAGGATAACTACAAATGTTGCATTTTTTATCAACACCACACTTGTTTTTACATAGGCAAGCATCTCCATCATATTCCAAACACATTTTCGGATTGCATATCATCTTGTAGCAACTGCCATTTCCAGTGCTCTCCCATGTTATTGGATAACGTCCATACTTATCAGGTTCTGATGGTGGAATGCTACCGCACTCTTCGCATTTCTTGCACCTGGGCTTACATCCTATGCCTCCGTCATCAAATTGGCCACATTCTTCACAGGTCCAATTGCACGACACACATTCGTCTTTATCTTTGTCACAATAGCAACCAACTGCTATACCCTCTTTAGTTTTACAGCTGTACTTATCAATTATTTTGTTTTCAACACATTGTTTGCATTCTCTTATTGGCACAAGAGATACGCATTCACCCTTTGACCACGAGGTTCCTGGAAACCTCTGCTTACAAACTGTACAATTTTTCGCTTCTACGCAGCTATCGACACACTTTCCTTCTTTACACACTTCACATTTTGTGTCATCACACGTAGTCTGACAACCAGAGGGTTTCCCCGGTTGGTCACATAACAAACATTGGGACTTCGAGCATCCGTCTACACACGTACCTCCTGAACAATATTGACAATTAGAACATGTATTGTAACAGGTGCCTCCTGAACAAGCTTCACAGGAGGAGCAAGTTCCATAGCAATCCCCGGTTGCTGGGTTGCACTTTAGGCAATCCTGGTTTTTACACTTAAGGTCACAAAGATTTGTTTCTGGATTACAGATTTCGCAAATTCCACAGTCTCTAGGTTTACAGGTTCCCTTGTTGTCACAGTCTTCACATACTTTACATTTAGTTGTACATGTTCCGTCTTTACCTTTTGTACCTACTGTACATTCTTTACACTCTGATGATTTACATTGATCTACACATGTTCCTTGACCATCACATTTTTCACATTTTTCTTTTTCGCATTTGATTATGGATTTACCCTCAGGGGAACAAATTTGGCACCTATTTGGATCTACTTTTCCATCCGGTACGCATTGTCCATCGCTATTAGCAAACGGCCTACTGCAAACTGTACAATCTTTAGCTGCTACGCACGTGTCTTGACATGTTGATTTGCTTCCAGCAGCTCCAGGAAGGCACTTCTGACATTTTTCTGATTTACATGATGTTTCACACTGACCAAGGGGTTCACATTTACATGTGAACACAGCAGCCGTAGTCGGAGCTTTACAAGTTGAGCAATCGTCACAAGCTGGAACACAACCCTGTTGGCATGTTGAAGGGTCGAAACAGGAGCCATCGGGACACTTAATTTTTGGGGATTTACAGTCGTTGTTATTATCACACGGAGGATTATCACAGCAAGGAGGATTTGCGCATCCGCCCGGGCCGGGGCCAGGACCGGGGCCAGGACCGGGGCCAGGACCGGGGCCAGGACCTCCACCTCCGCCAGGACCACCACCTCCGCCACCACCTCCGCCACCACCTCCGCCACCACCTCCGCCACCACCTCCGCCACCACCTCCGCCACCACCTCCTCCACCGAAGCAAATACCTTGAAGGCAAATATTAGGAGGAGGACAACATGATCCGGGAACATGTCCACCAGCACCCGTTACCAATGACCAGCCTTGTTGACAGGTACAAGCTCTAGCACCCGGCGGTGGTGCGCCTTGTACGGGTCCGCATGTGGCAGCTACTGATGGAAGAGTAGGATTACGATCATTTTTGCATTTCGCGTCAGCTTCTTTCCCACATAGTACTGTGACACATGTTTTTTTAGCGGCCTGAGCATTTGCTTTGCGACAAAATTCACATATAGATTCGTCGCACTGATATTTACATTTGCCAGCATCACACTCAAAACAATCTTTACAGGGCTTACATACTCCATTAGGTGAGCAAGTTTCGCAGTCCTTGCACTTGTCCACGCATTGCGCAGATCCGTCGTTCATAATTTTACACTTTTTGCACTTAGTTTCGTTGCAGCAAATAGCGGGTCCTATATTGCCCGCACAAAGTTTTAATTTCTTCGGTTCCGTGCATTGAGGCACATTAGGCTTAGGCGGATCACCGGCATTGCGGGGAGGATCATCTTCACCTGGCGGTTCCGGAGCAAGTATACACTTTCCGCAGTTATTGGGGGGACCGCAGAAGCTCTTACAGGTATTCGAACGCCCATCGCACTCTTCACAATTAAGTTTGTTGCAGCACTTATTATTTGGGCCACATAGTACTAGATTTTCATCATCTACACACTCCCCTCCCTCACACGTTTGGCTACAGTCACATTTGTACTTACACCGAGGAATTTTTCCATCTTCAACATAACATACATAACACTTTGACCCGTCGCAGCACCTTTCAAGTATAGGATCTCCACATGCTTCTCTATCCGGAATATTCTCACACTTTCCATCTTTACATTCTTGACAAGAATTACACTCGCTCACACATGTATCCTTATCTGAGTCGCACTTTTCGCATTTTGATTTTTCACAGCACTGTTCTCCACATTTTGTAGTCCCTTCGGGGATCTTACATACTTCATCTACGCACTCTTTGCAGGCTCCACAGGTGGTGCTACATTCAAAGCGACCAGTCTCTTTACTAAGAATACAATCTGAGCATTGACCCTTTATTACTGGACAACAGGCTCCGCCTTCACATTGTATGAATTTTTGGCCATACATTGGATTAGCTAACTCACACCTATATTTATAGTTTAATCGGACATCCCCATAATTAGTACTAGCGGGAGAGTGACCTGGACAAAACTGTATCTCAGGATTCTCCCAGATCCAGTTAGGAGCCATAATTTCTGAAGCACAGATATATCCACAACCGCACGTTTTGAGCACGATAGGCGGGTTATCACAGTTATCTCCGCAAACTCCCCCTGGTTCTACTGGATCATAGGGAGTAATTACTTGAATTTTTACCGCTTGGTCTTCTTGAGGCTGAATAGATAATATCGTAGAAATTTCTGAAAATGTCTCACAACAATCACAAGGAACTCCAAAATCGCACAAACATTGATCATCAACAATAATGTGAAATCTATCTTTGCAATCTTGGGAGCTATCCATAAAATTTTCCATGAATTTATATCAAATATGTTTATTATCCTATATGTTTTTTACACCTAGAGAATGAATAATCTTTATTTTTAGAGATATATATGGTCAAATAGTCACCATTAGAATATTTTTTTACTTCTATGGCCTATATTTGATAGTCTGCGGAGGCTTTGGTATAGATGGTGGCAGAATATCTATACATGGACATCCACAATTATTATTTGGGTCTCTAGATCTTTCTATTCCATCACAAATAATAGTATCTGATGAGCAAAAAGTTGTTGCTCCCCTAGAATTCTTTGGGGGGCATAACGAGAGAGACTGTTTGGGAAGTTGGGGATTTTCGGGAGAGGGGAACAGTGGTAATTGGGGAACTGACGGAACTAGCCCTAGTGCAGATCCTACAACTATTGCTGAGCCACCGGGATACTTAGTCCTTGATGTTGTGATCGTTGCTTTTGAACTTTTTCCAGCAGATAGTCCATTTACAGAGACTAAACCTTTCGTACTAATATTTACTGACCCATTTGCCGTTGCTGATCCAGACCATTTGTAGTTTGAGTCATAGTTAGTTATCTGCGCAGTAAAACCATCAGATATTGATATTATAGCTCCAAATGTTGGATTTAGAGCACCGGGTGGAGACGGAGGTGAGGGTGGAGACGGAGGTGAGGGTGGAGACGGAGGCGA